>Ga0156401_1048_pt2 | contig 2308 bp, 1 predicted proteins | sample RifOxyA3_FD_116161 | JGI IMG/M metagenome (GOLD analysis project Ga0156401, IMG submission 116161) | Desulfobacula sp. RIFOXYA12_FULL_46_16 | reverse complement strand
AAGGGGGGTGAAATTTTTTTTCTTCTCAGGGGTTTCTGCCGGAATTGAGAGACCATCCGTGAACAAAAGGATGTCTCTGACCTGATCCAGGGATTCATGGCCATGTTTAAGAAAATCAAAGGCCTTGTCCTCACCGTTTAAAACCCCATAGGTCAGGTTCATTTCACATCTTTTTTTTCTGATCTGATCTGCCAGTAATTCTGAAGTCCCTGATCCGTTACCTGTTTTCTTTGCCGGCCACAGGCACAGGGTTTCATAATCATGATCTTCTTGTTCGGCAAGAACCTTATAGGTGTTGTCATGGAAAATCAGAATGATATAGGCGTCTCCGGTCTGAACCCATTCCAGCATATTGTCCTTTATCCGGATGACGGCCGCGCTGGTACTCCAGAGATTTTCTTTTCGGCTCAGATCCACGCCATGCTCCATCATCCGGCGATAGATGGCCTTGTTCGCACCCCTGGCCAGTTCAACCAGGGGAAAATGATTTTTTATAAAAACAGATCCGGCAGCAGACGATGCCAGAAACCCACCGGTTTTTCCATTTCCAAAAGTTTTTTTATCAAGACTGGTGGCCCCGTCAAACACGCCGAAAAGATTTCCTTCCATGACCATGGTGTCTTCGTTCAGTCTGCTGGAGCCTTTTTCAAGGATGTATTCAAATTTCATAGGCTGTATTATAGATACCGGACCGCGGATGTCAAAAAGATAGTATGAATGATAATTTGAATCTATATCAGGATTTTCTATATTACCCTGTGGGGCCTTATGAAGATTCTTCTTTCCTGACCTGAAACCGTAAGTTTGAGAAATGGTTTTTCCGCAGGTCTCAGGCAGGGCTGGGGGATTGCCCCGAAAATGTCAAGGCCGGTTCCCTCCGGCATGTCCATTTTCAGGTAAACCGGATTTTTGGCCAGTCTTGCCGGAACCTTGTCCATCCAGCGCAGATCAATGGAAAAACCGTCGCCGGACCTTTTAATTTCAGACATGATCTTATGGCAATACTGGGTAAAACAGGCACCGGAATCCCGGACCAGCAGCATCCCCTTCTCTTCACTGCCGGTTTTGATATAGTCTGCCCATTTTTGTATAATGAAATGGTTCTTTTCAGGATCAGGGTGAAGCATATTGGCCCAGTGAAGGGCCAGAACCGGCCGGTCAAATTGGAATTCAGGTCCTGCCGCCACCCGGTTCCAGGGGATTTCAGATTCTCCGCGTTCTACAAGAAGCACATCATTTTCCCAGGCAATCTTTCCAGTCTGGGGCTTTGAATAAAGCTTTGCCTTGCCGAACCTGAGGGTGACGGATTCTATCCCGAACTCGCCCAGTATTTTCTGGAATCCGTTATCCGGATCTCCAAAGCTGTGTTTAAGGGCCGGAGGGATAAAGATTTTGGGTCCGGAATTAAAGTGATACTGATCCATGATGTTGAAAAAAAAGGATAGATGTTTTCTTATTTCATCCGGGTCCCTCATATTGCAGTCTGCATCGTGGAATTCGGACCGCTGCATCACACCCCGGTTCCAGAATTCGTGGCCTAAGCCGTGAAGACCAAATTCTATATACTGTTCAGCGGCTTTGATAATCTCTGCTGCTTTGATTTTCTGTTCCGGATTCGTATATGGACTTGTCCATTTTTTTCCCACCCAGGTGGAGGACGGCAGCTTTTTTAAAATATCGTGTCTGTCCCATTCGCATAAAACAAACCCGGCAAGCAGTTTCATATCCAGTTGCCTTCCGAGGTCTGCAAGGGCAAAATAGTCTTCAGGCGCATGATCCCTGGGCATCCCGGTTCTGAAGGGTTCGTTGAACGCCGAACCGTCTTTTCCCTTCCACCAGCCCACATCTTCGATGCTGACCAGAAGCGGCATGGGAATTGTAATGGAAATTGTGATGGGTAGGCTCACAGGGATATCCTTTTCCTCACCAGGGGACCGAACAGGTTTGCAACTCCCAGCGGCATTTTTTTCCAAAAATTGATGGACAGGGTTTCTTCTGCCTTGAAAAAGCTTTTTTCATAAAAAGGCCAGGTGTACCAGTAAATAGGGTGTTCATTGGGACAAAATTGTTTCTTGAACCGAAAGGTTGGGGCATTTATGGAAGACCGGCCCATATCAAAGGTTTCAACCTTCAGATGGCATGCAAACCGGATCATCTGCCAGTAAAGATAGAGGTTGGCATTCAGATGCCTGAAATCCTTGATAGAAGACGCCCACGGGTTGGAAAGGCTTTTTTTGAATCTGAACATAAAAGAGGCTGCAACAGGACTGGCATGATGAAACACGACACAGATGAATGCATGGTCGTG
>Ga0156401_1059_pt2 | contig 2811 bp, 3 predicted proteins | sample RifOxyA3_FD_116161 | JGI IMG/M metagenome (GOLD analysis project Ga0156401, IMG submission 116161) | Desulfobacula sp. RIFOXYA12_FULL_46_16 | reverse complement strand
GTTAAATGTCAAGTAAAAAATAAACTTTTTTCATATTTTTTCATGCAATTTCCTAACCGGACACCACTGAATATGACTGGAAAAATCCCAATGAAGATGCCCCCCGGAAAAAAGCAGGGTATATTTCTTATTTTGCGCCCATGGACCTTATTATATGGGCTTCATCATACAAAGAAGAATTTGCGGAACTCGTCAATCCCGCTGACCTGCGCGATGCAATTAACGCCTTGAAAGTAGGAGAAAGCGGCTATCCCTATATTTTTGATTTGAAGGGCAATATGCTGATCCATCCAACTCTCGAAGGCAAAAACGTTCTCGAACTTGAGTCTGCAGATGGACAAAAAATAATTCAAACCATGATCGCAGAAAAAAACGGAAAAATTGAATATGACTGGAAAAACGCCAAGGGGGGTACAGACAGGAAATTGGCCCTTTTCCGGTATGTTCCGGACAGGAATCTCATTATTTCCATCGGTGTCGCTAAAAGCGAGTATTACTCGATTTTATATTCTATTCGAAACGGGCTGTTTCTGGCCTTTGCCCTGAGCATGATGATTATCATCATTGTAATCTTCTTTTTCAGTAATATGATAACCAAACCGATCATAAAAAGTGTCAAATTCTCGGAGACCATGTCGGAAGGTAATTTCAAAGGGAAACTGGATGTCTCAACAAAAGATGAAATCGGACAGCTTGCATCTACGCTGAATTTGATAACGGAAAATATCGGCACTATTTTCCGTCAGATAAGCGGAAATATCAACACGCTTGCCGACTCATCAAAAGAACTGGCAGACATTTCAGACAAAATGTCCGAAGATTCCGGACTCTTGTCCGGCAATTCAACGACCCTCATACAGAACGCAGATGAAATGAGCCTGAATCTTGATGCTGTTTCTCATGCAAGCGGGCGGGTCATGGACAATATCAGCTCGGTTGCCTCTGCAACGGAGCTGATGTCGAGTACAATTAAAGGAATTTCAAAAAATTCGGAAAACTCCAAATCCATTTCCGAAAAAGCGGGCATATTAACAGAAGGTGCTTCCGTATTGGTGGATGAGCTGGGGAAAGCTGGATTTGAAATCAGTCATGTGACGGAAACCATTAACGAAATCTCCGACCAGACCAATTTACTGGCATTGAACGCCACGATTGAAGCCGCAAGAGCCGGAGAAGCGGGCAAGGGGTTTGCTGTTGTCGCCAACGAAATTAAAGATCTTGCCAGGCAGACATCAGATGCCACGCAGGAAATCCAGAACCGGATCAACGAAGTCCAGAGTTCGACAACAGAAACGGTAAATAAAATCAAAGAAATCAGCGCGATCATTGCAGAGGTGAACGAAATTGTCGCTGGCATTGCCGCATCAGTGCAGGAGCAGTCAGCCACAACCGGTGAAATTGCGGAAAACATGAACAAAACCTCATCGAAAATGACTGAAGTTACTCAAAACGTATCCAAAAGCATGGAATTTTCAAAACGAATATCAGAAAAGATTTCAGGGGTTGATCAGGTTGCTTCTAAGATGGCAAATACCAGCGGGACAATTGATAACAATTCCAGATCATTTCAGACAATGGCGGAAAAAATTAAATCAATGCTCAAAAAATTTGAACTGTAAATAGTCCAGCGCTGCGTGCTATACCTGGCGCACACATAAAAAATCCCGATAAGTTACCTTATCGGGATAAGCTTTATTTGGGTTGGCTCCCCAGCACGGACTTGAACCGCGGACCCATTGGTTAACAGCCAATTGCTCTGCCAACTGAGCTACTGGGGAGCAGTGCCTTTTTCAAGGACCTGATGAGAGTATATCAGCCGTTTTTTTTTGTCAAGAAAAAAACTTTAAAAAAAATTGACATCCTCCCATAACAGGTTTATTCTTTGAGAAAAGCAAAACAAAACGGACACAAGGGAGGAAAACCATGGACATTAACAGTTTAAACGGGGTTTCAGCATACACGAATACCCAGAACACGACTCCGCCGGTTGATCAGACCCTGCTCCAAAACCAGACCCGTGAAGTATCGAAAACCGACCCGGCAAAAGAAAACGCCAATGCCTCACAGAAGGCTTTTGAGGTTAATATCAGCGAGAAAGCACAGGAAAAAATGGCTTTTGAAGCAAATCAGGAAAAATTAAAAACCCAATCCGCTCCCTCTGTTAATCAAGGCGGGCAGAGTGTTGCAAAGGCATATGAAACCAGCCGGATTGTCAATATTATCGCCTGATAGAAAGCATCTCATTCATGATCACTGAAAATGGCATTGTAACAGACGTAAATGCATCCGTTGCCTGGATCAGAACCATAAGGTCCGGCACCTGCGAATCCTGTTCTTCCAAAGACAGTTGCGGAACCTCCCACAGCAACAAAAAGGAAATGATTGTGACGGTCAGGAACACCCTGAATGTTAAAAAAGGGGACCAGGTGATCATCGGGCTTGAAACAAAGCCCTTGCTGGTCGTCACCTTCCTTTTATATGTCTTCCCTGTTCTTCTTCTGATCCTGGGGGCTCTCATCGGCAACAGCATTGCTCCTTTTTTCCATATGAACCCATCCCTGCTATCCCTTGTGCTGGGATGTCTCTTTTTTTGTGCTGCTTTTTTTATTATCCGTAAAAAAAGTGAGACCCTTTCGACCCGTGAATCCTATAATCCCTTCCTTGTCAGAAAAAAATCAACCGCCATTTCAGGCGGGTGTTCCCTATCCTGAAAATATTATTTTTCCCCTTGCCAACATAACCACTATATAATATAACCGCTCTCTAGTTGTGTGTTTGTCGAGTGAACTCTAACCCTTTAAAATAAGAGAG
>Ga0156401_1038_pt1 | contig 2999 bp, 1 predicted proteins | sample RifOxyA3_FD_116161 | JGI IMG/M metagenome (GOLD analysis project Ga0156401, IMG submission 116161) | Desulfobacula sp. RIFOXYA12_FULL_46_16 | reverse complement strand
ATCGGTGACTGTGGTATATGCAAAGGTATCCGCCATGTCGGTAAACCCTTCATACGTGGCATATACCTTGCCGCCCCAGGGTTTTCCGTCCAGAGTCACTTTTACCGGAAGAAATTCATTTTTTTCCAGTTTCAGAGGGTTTTCCAGTGGAATAATCTGGAACCGGTCGCCGGTATCCCCAATTGAAAACCCCTTCTCAGCAGGGCCTGCGGTTACAATGGATTTTGAAACGGTTTCACTCCATCGTGATACAAGAACGTTTTCCAGCTCATTTTTCGGCTGGGCTTTGTACCCTTTGGTCGTTTTGCTTGAAAAGGTTTTCTGGGTCAGGAGAATGGTATGGTTCCCCTGTTTTTCCATCTTGATCTTTACGGGTTTATTGCCTTTTTCCTCTTCCGGCATAACTGTGACGGTCTTTCTCTGTCCCTCAGGGTCGATGATTTCCAGTTTTGTATATTCATAGGCTTGCCGCCCCAACCGGCCATCTCCCGGAAATTTATGGCCCCATGCGATATCAATGGTTATTTCATCGCCCGGCATCGGGCTATAATTATCCGAGGTAACCCAGGCAAAGTGTGCGGCTGCCGGAGCCAGGCTGAGGATCAGAAATGCAAGGCATGCGGTAATCATTGTTAAATAATGTTTTTTTACTGTGAATTCTTTTATGTGTTTCATTGATTTTCTCCCTGATGTTAAAATGTTATATCCAGTTTAACCTGAAATGCTTGGCCAACGCGGTAATTATTCACATCGCCCTTATCCGAATCGAAAATATTGTCCGCTTCAAAAGAAAGTTTTGCCGCTTTCCCTAATTGCTTGTAGATTTTTGCGTCCACCACCGTGTGTTCGTCCAACTGCGAAGTGTTGGCGGTATTGGTGTACTGTTTTGAATACCGGGACAGGGTGGCACTGATTCCTGCTCCATAGCGGACCCAGTCATAGGCCGGAGTCAGACTGAAATGATGCTCCGGTGTGTAGGTCAGGTTTTTGCCGTTTTCCTTGTTTTCCGAGTCTGTATAGGTATAAGACAGGGAAAGGGAACAGTTTTCAAAAACCATGGCTTTTGAAAGAATTTCCAGCCCCTGTATCTTAGCCTCATTTACATTCCGGTAGATTTGAAGGGGCAATCCATTGTAAAATGTGCCTGTCTCTTCGGCAATCACCATATCTTCGACTTCGTTCCTAAAATAGCCCGCGCTGAACATAAGGCGATGATTCATCAGCCATTGTTCCACACCGGCGGAATAGGCAAGGGCTGTTTCCGGTTTCAGATCAGGATTGGACTCATTATAATAATTGCCGTGTTTGTAAGGTGCATCATAGTATAACTGGCGGATGGTGGGGGATTTAAAAGCCTCACCCACGGAAAACCGCAGCGTCGTCGCATCAAAAATTTGGTACATGGCGCTGAGTTTGGGGCTGAATTCATTTCCAAAGGTTGAATGGTCATCATAACGGATTCCCGGAACCAGATTGATTTTGCCATCCAGAAATTTAATTTCATCCTGAAAAAACAGACTGAAAACATCCACTTCCCTGTCAACGGCCACCTTGCTGTCATCCGGATTGATGATCACAAAATCAATGCCCTGCCTTTGGAATTCAGCGCCGTATGTCAGTGCATTGGCCGGGTTGAGATACCAGGTATGCTGCCCTTCAATCTGATGAAAGGCAATGTCCCCGTATTTGTATCCATAAGTCCGGTCAACATAACCGTGAGTGAAATCCCAGTTATAGGTATAGCCTTTCAAAGAAATAAAGTGATCGTCGCAGGGCCGGAACTCACCTCCGGCAGAAAGGCGGTAACTTTTCTCTTTCTGGCTGTTATATTCTTCAAAGTCGCTGAGTTCGATTTTTGAAAATAGGCTGGTACGATCGGCAGGCTCGGCATCCACTTTGGCCATAAAAGAGTGACGGCTTGAATCGATCTTTGTTTGACCACTGTCCTCAGCCCCTTCATAATTATACTGCAAAAGATATCCCAGTTTTTCATAAGGCCGGTCCCCAAACCAGGTATAGGCCTGGGACTGGTTTCGATTTTTTTGTAAAGGCTGTTGGACGACTCCGTTCACAGTACGTTCCTTGACGCTGTACCAGCCATATACTCCGCCGGCCCCTCCGGTCTGTTTTTTTGGTGTTTTCCGGGTAATAATGTTGATGACGCCTGCCATGGCGTCACTGCCGTAAAGGGCGGACCCGGGACCTTTCACCACCTCGATCCGTTCTATCATTTCAACGGGTATCTGATTCAGGCCGATACCGTATTCTCCCATGCCGCCGCTCTGCCCCGGCCCCATGACCCGCTGTCCGTCAATGAGAATCAGGGCATACCCATCATTGAAATTCAGACCGCGCATTTTGGCATTCCAGGTGTAGGTGCCAAAGGTATCGTCATGCACGGAAGCGGATATGCCCGGGATGCTTTTCAGCACATCCATGACATTTTGCGCATTGGTCTTGTTGATATCGTCGCGGGTCACCAGCACCGTCTCCACCGGTGTATCCTTGAGCGCATGGGGAGTTTTTGTGCCCGTAACAACAATCTGCTCCAGGGTATGAACAGGCCCTGATGGTGCGGTATCATCAGCCCCAGCCGGTATACCAAAACATAATATAGCGGTTGCCAGCATCCCCTGAAGCAGTCTTAGCCACAAGGGTCCTTCCTTATTCCATCCTGATTTCATTTTTGTTCTTTTCTCCTTTGATTTTTTTAGGTTTTTATTTTTTTAATGCCTTTTTTTATGCTGTTGCACCTCCAAAAAAAAGCCGGGAAGACTATATATCTGTGGATATGAGGGTGGAGTGTTTGTGGACATGATCATGGTGATGAATATGGATGCCTGCATCGGTCAGGACCCGGCCGTTTTCCATGGAATAGATCTTATCCGTCACCGCACTGACAAAATCAAATTCATGGGAAATCACCAGATAGGAAATATCAAGTTGGTTGAGAATGTGAATCAGCCGTTTTTTGACCGTGTTGTCCAGACCGGCCGTGG
>Ga0156401_1033_pt1 | contig 3145 bp, 2 predicted proteins | sample RifOxyA3_FD_116161 | JGI IMG/M metagenome (GOLD analysis project Ga0156401, IMG submission 116161) | Desulfobacula sp. RIFOXYA12_FULL_46_16 | reverse complement strand
AGGCGTTCAGGGATTTAATCGTGAAATTTCTCGGGGAGGCAAATTATGATGAAGACAGTGTTGAAGACAATGAAAACCTCGATTTCTGAGGTCATGGAGATCATGTTCTTTCTGCCGGTTGAATTTTTTGAAGAACCGTCACAAAAAGAGATCAAAGCAATTAAAGGCAGTCGGAACAAAACCTGCAGGCTTGATTTTTCCGGAGATTGTTCCGGCAGTGTGTATCTTCTGGTGCCCATAGAGCTTTTGTCACAGATGGCGGAAAATATCATGGGACAACCTGCCGAATCTCTTGGCGATGATATTCTGGACGGTACCCTGACGGAAACCGTGAACATGATGGCAGGCAATGCCTTGCGAAAATTAAAACCTGAAGAGCCTTTTACTCTCGGTATTCCGGAGGTGGTTCCCGGAATACAATTTCCTGAGACAAAAGAGACCTTGATCATTGACACTCCAGGCCCGCGAATGGCTGTTCACATTACCCTTTAATGATAAAACCCAGAAAAGGCGGGTGGCTATGCCGCAAAATATCAAAGTGCTGATTGTGGATGATTCTGCCGTTGTCAGAAAGGTTTTTTCCGAGCAATTGTCAAAGCAGAGGGGAATCGAGGTTGTGGGTACGGCACCAGACCCCTATGTGGCCAGGGAACGGATTGTCAAACTGAAACCAGATGTCATCACCCTGGATATTGAAATGCCCCGCATGGACGGGATCACTTTTTTAAAAAAACTTATGCAGTATTATCCGCTTCCGGTCATTATTGTCAGTTCCCTGACCACAAAAGGCAGCAGGCTCGCCCTTGAGGCCCTTTCCCTGGGGGCGCTGGAAGTCATTGCAAAACCTGGCGAGGCCTATTCCGTTGGAGACATGGGTGTGCAACTGGCAGAAAAGATAAGGGCTGTTTACGGGGTAAAGATAAAACCTGCAAATTCCCTGATGCCTGAACACCCCATGGCAGACGTCATCGAATCAAAAGCCCTGTCAACAACCACAAATAAAATCATTGCCATCGGGGCTTCCACCGGAGGCACCGAGGCAGTCAAACAAGTGCTCATCCGGCTGCCCCGGAATACGCCGGGGGTGGTGGTGGTCCAGCACATGCCGGCCCAGTTCACGGCATCCTTTGCCGAACGTTTGAACGAGCTCTGCCCCATGACTGTCAAAGAAGCAGTGAACGGTGACACGGTAACAACCGGCCAGGTTCTTATTGCCCCGGGGAATTTTCACATGCTCCTCAAAAGAAGCGGGGCAAGGTATTATGTAGAGGTGAAAACAGGCCCCCTGGTGCATTATCAGAGACCTGCCGCAGATGTCCTCTTCAAATCCGTGGCCCGGTATGCCGGGGCCAATGCCCTTGGCATTATCCTGACCGGTATGGGCAAAGACGGGGCTGCGGGAATGCTGGACATGAAAAATGCAGGGGCTGTGAATATTGCCCAGGATGAACGATCCAGTGTGGTATTTGGGATGCCCAAGGAAGCCATTGCTTTAGGTGCAGCAGATTATGTTCTGGATATCCACAGTATTGCGGGGAAAACGGTTTCCCTTCTGGAAAAAATATGAATCCGGATATCCCCTCCTTTGAATCCCTTTTTAACCTGGAAGAGATCCAGAAAATTCAGGATTCTTTTGCAGCAGCAACCGGGATTGCTGCCATTATCAGGGACATAACCGGCCGTCCCATTACAAAACCAAGTAATTCCTGCCGTTTGTGCACAGACATTATCCGCAGAACTGAAAAAGGGCTGCTTCACTGTATGCAGACAGCAAAGGCCATTGGCCGCGGCCGTAAAAAAGGCCCGATGATAAAACCCTGCCCGGACTGCGGGTTGTGGAGTGCGGGTATAACCCTTCAAGTGGCGGGAAAGCATATTGCAAGCTGGTATGTGGGTCAGGTGAGAGTCGAAGATGTAAAAATTGATATTATCCGGAAATATGCCGGCAGAATAGGTGCAGACGCAGATGAATTTTTCCGGGCCATGGAAGAGGTGCCGGCCATGTCCCTTGATCAGTTTAGAAACATCTGCCGGTCATTGTTTCTCATTGCCAATCAATTGTCGGAAAAAGCTTATCTTGCCGCTGAAAATGACAGGTTGTTTCAGGATTCTAAAAAAGAGTTTGATAAACGTATTATGCTGGAAGAGGATAAAAGGCAGTTGGAAACTTTGCTCCTTAGGTCACAGAAGATGGAGGCCATCGGAACACTTGCAGGCGGCATTGCCCACGATTTTAACAATATCCTGTTTCCGGTTACCGGTTTTTCGGAAATGATTATGGAAGCGCTGCCGGAAAAAAGTCTGCTCCGGGATCAGATGCAGTTTGTTCTGGATGGCGTATACCGGGCAAAAAATCTCGTACAACAGATACTGACATTGAGCCTGCAGACGGAATATGATTATGATCCGTTACAGATACAGATAGTATTAAAACAAGTCTTAAAATCTGCAAGGTTATCGTTGCCCGCCAACATAAAAATCAGGACTGATATTCCTGATAAGGTTGGCATGATCATGGCTGATCCTAAGCAGCTTGACCAGATTGCCGTGAATCTGATTACCAATGCAAGGGAGGCCATGGAAAAAAATGGAGGCGAATTATCGGTTATACTTTCGGAAATCCGGATTGAACAGGATGGGGGGAACAGCCCTGAAATGCCTCTGGGACCCTATGCCTGCCTTAAAATTACCGATACGGGCTGCGGCATGGGAGAAGATATTCTGGAACGAATTTTTGAGCCGTATTTCACCACAAAAACCATGGGAAAAGGAACCGGGCTCGGACTGGCCGTGGTGCAGGGAATTGTTAAAAAACTCCAGGGCCGGATTGTGGTGCACAGCAAAATCGGAAAAGGATCTGAATTTTTGATATATCTGCCCCAGATAAAGTCCGGTAAATCCGACAGCATATTACCACAGATCATCCATTTGGCAGCGCATCAGAGAAATCCTCATATCCTTTTGGTTGACGGCACGGAATCGGTTCTGAAATTTTTGAATATGAACCTGTCAAGGATCGGGTTCAAGGTCACGTGTCAGAAAAGCAGTTTCAAGGCTTTAGAACTCTTTCAAAATGCACCTGGCGAATTTGACCTGGTGATCACTGACAACGCGATGCCGGATCTGCCCGGAGATGATTTTATAT
>Ga0156401_1031_pt1 | contig 3179 bp, 2 predicted proteins | sample RifOxyA3_FD_116161 | JGI IMG/M metagenome (GOLD analysis project Ga0156401, IMG submission 116161) | Desulfobacula sp. RIFOXYA12_FULL_46_16 | reverse complement strand
TATTAAGCATGATATAACCTGATAATGCAAAAAACGGCAGAAAGGAAAACAAGAAAACCGACATGGCAATGGGACAGATCACCGCATACCGTTATATTTTTTATCCGGTACGATCATCGCCTCAAGATTCCGCCCGGATTCTTCAAGGTCATCAAAATACCGGCTGCGGAGTTCCATCATGAGAAGCCCGGTATAGTCCGGTAAAAGAATATCAAGGATATCTTTGATGGGGACCTCCCCGCGGCCTACGGGCATGTGGGAATCCCCCCGTCCAAAGGGAAGCTGGTGGGTCTGCTGTTTTTCCCAGTGATGGACGGCGCCCCCAAAATTGTCATGAATATGGGTATGGGCGATAAATGCCCGGATGGATGTAACAGCTGTTTCAAGATCATAGCCGTGAAAAAGTGAGGTCATATACAGATGGCCGAAGTCCAGGTTGATTTTGACATTGGGGCGGTTGATGGTGATCACCTGGTGTTTCAGCTCGTCCGGGAATTCCCCGTAGGTATATGGGCTCTGGTCCGGATAGGGCCTGGCATTCTCAATGGCAAGGGTCACATCCGGGTATTGCCCGGAAATGGATTGCAGGAGAAGGGCTTCCCTTTCCATGAGACCTTCCTTTTCCTTCAGGGAAAGGCCCGGGGCAGGGAATAAAAAAAACTCTTCTTCAGGGATAAAGCGGCCGGCATGATAAACCACAACCTTGGCATGGACCTGACGGGCAAATTCAAGGGAGGCCAGGAGCACATCTGCATGGAGACCGGCATCTTTTTTATCCATGAGATTAACGGGATTGGGGGAATGGATGGAATAAAGAAAGTCGAAGTCCTTTAAAACACTTAAAATTTTGTCCAGCCGGTGTTGAATCAATCGCCCGTTCAGGATCACATCCAGGCCGTGAACCGGGAGTTCCACCGCATTAAGGCCGATTTTTTGAAAATATTCCAGGTCCTGCCTGAGTTTTGAAAGGCTTCCGTCGATTCTGACTTCATCTATTTTACTGCCGATGGTGGACATAGAGGCTTTCCTTTTTTTCATATGAATTTCATCCTGATCCTGGCACAGAAATGATCGATAATCCCCACGGTGATAATTATAATGATCATCATGGTGCAGACTTCCCGGAACAGATACCCGTTAAGCTTGTCAAAAATCAGGAAACCGATACCCCCGGCCCCGACAAAACCAAGGATGGCAGCGCTTCTGACATTGGATTCAAACCTGAGAAGGGTATAGGAAACAAAGCCCGGCAGCACCTGGGGCATGACGGAAAAGGCAATGGCCTGGGCCGCACTCCCGCCTGTACTGGTCAAGGCTTCCACCTGGCCGGATTCAATAGCTTCGATCTGTTCTGAAAACACCTTACCCAGGATGCCGAAGGTATGGATCCACAGGGCAAGAATACCGGCATAGGGCCCGAGCCCGATGACGGCCACAAAAATCAGAGCCATGACAAATTCATTAAAACCCCGGCAGGAATCCAGGAACCGCCGGACTCCGAAAGAAATGGCTGCCCTCATGGATCTTGATGTCTTATCATCGGAGGTGATCATGAGCTTTAAGGTGTTTTTTGCGGCGAAAAATGAAATCGGAACAGCGCAGATCAAAGCCAGAAGTGTTCCCCAGATGGCAATGGCAATGGTCTCGATGAGGGCCGTCATATATCCTTTGATTTTTTCAGGTGATGTTTCCGGCGGGAAATAGCCCCCTTTTTTCTGTTTCAGGATGTTTTTTTCAGCCCGGTTTTCAAATTCCGTTTTTTCGGCTTGTGTCATTTTTTCAAAAAATAAACCCGTCATTTTTTCCCGTTCTTCTGCTTTCTCTTTTGCATTGGGTTGTTTTGAAAAGGGCACTTCCCTGTATTTATTGGACATGTATTCTTCGGCCCGGCCCGCAGCTTCAATCATGGGGCCCCTTTGCCTCTGCTCCCGGATATCGGCAAGATCGCTTTCGGACATCTCCCGGCCGAAAAGATAGGCTTTGGCATTGCCCCGGTTTTCCCAGATTTTCAAAGGGCTGACCCCGCACCAGACCCAGGTGACCAGAAGAACCGAGAGTGATATAAAAACCAGCCCGGCCCGCTTATATTCCGAACCGATATGCTTTTTTTTAATACGGCTTTGATAAGAATCCTCTGCAGGTTCAAGGGGATGTTTGTACATGGAGTCAAATATGAAGGGCACAAGACCAAGGATACCGATACCGGCCAGGCTCAGGATCAGACCCGGCCCCATGTCCCGGACCGGGTCCAGAAAAATATTATCCGTCCCCTGGTTAAACCGGAGACTCTCAGTGTCTTCTGAAGGCCATTGGCCCTGAAGTACGCCCATATCTGAAAAACAGAGGGAAGCGATGAACAGCACAAGGGTCAGGAGCCCTGCCATGCCCGGATAAAGAAGATAGGCCGGGCGTTGTACAGATTTTTTCAGCACAAGGAAAATCATACCCATACCGCACAGGGGGATTATGGCAAGGTATGAATACCCGAGCATGGCAAGGGAAACGCCGGAAAGAGACAGGGAATCTCTGCCGATCCAGGGCAGCAGGAATCCTGAAATCATTAAAAGACCTGCGGCCAAGGCAGAGTTTCGGTATCCCTTTTTCATTGTCTAATTCCCTTTCTTTTCCTGGAGTTTTGCTTTCAGATCATTCATATACCGGACCACATCATAGGTTGCGTCGGTGACCGGTGCATATCCGCCGTTCTGAAGCTTATCAAGGCCTTCCTTATTGTTGTTGAAAGATATCAAGGCCTTGGAAAATGCTTCTTTAAGGCCTTGCGGCAGGTCTTTGCGGCCGGCCATGGGTGATCCCGGGATCAGCTCGGAGGTCCAGATAATATTAAAATCGTCTTTTGCGGCCGATCCTTTTTCAATCATGCGGTTCAGATCGATATCATTGGTGGCAGCCACATCCACCTTATTGTTTTTCACGGCCAGGATACTGGCGCCATGGGAGCCTGAAAAAGAGACTTCTTTAAAAAGAGTTTCCGGCGGGGTCTTCAGATCCCGGTAAAAAAGCACGCTGGGCACCAGGCAGCCGGAAGTGGAATTGGGATCGGTAAAGGCAAAGGTTTTTGTTTTGTCCGTGGCCTGTTCAATGGTGGTGATACCGGATTTTTTGTTTGTGATCAGGATTCCCTGATATCCTTTTGCCCCATCCTTGTCCAGTTCCAGGGC
>Ga0156401_1018_pt1 | contig 3512 bp, 1 predicted proteins | sample RifOxyA3_FD_116161 | JGI IMG/M metagenome (GOLD analysis project Ga0156401, IMG submission 116161) | Desulfobacula sp. RIFOXYA12_FULL_46_16 | reverse complement strand
TTCAAGTTCCGCCTGATCCCCAATGGTGGTGGAAGTGCCGTGGGCTTCAATAAATCCGATATCTTCAGGCCCTATGCCCGGACGGATATTCTCAAAGCACCGTTCCACACTTAAGACCTGGCCTTTGGGACTGGGAGCGGCAATGGCTTTTCCCTTGCCGTCGGAGCTGGAACCAATGGAATTGATCACTCCGAAGATATGATTCTTGTCCCGGAGGGCATCCTTCATTCGTTTCAAAACAAAGACCACGGACCCTTCCCCCAGAATAAACCCGTCGGCCCGTTCATCAAAGGGATATGATCCATTAGAAGACAAAGTTCCCATTTTTGCAAACCCGATAAAGGATTCAGGCGCCAGATGGGTATTGACTCCGCCCACAATGACCTGGTCATGGTCGCCGGACAAAAGTTCACCGGTTGCAGCTTCAAGGGCCGTGATCGATGATGCGCAGGCTGCATCCACGATATAATTGGCCCCCCGGATGCCGAGGTGGAAGGCAATCCTGGAGGCTTCAATATTCAACAAGATTCCATGAACCGGGTCATAACTTTTGTTTTCCCCTTCAATGCCTTCCATCAGAACCTTTTTCACCATTTCTTTTTCCGCATGACTCAGGGTCTGATATTCATCGGTTTTTTTCATCATGGAAACCAGTTCAGGATACCAGTATTTGAGCTGAAGGCTGTTGCCGAGTTCATTGGAAAGGCAGGTGGCGATAATAACGGCCGTTCTTGAAGGATCATCGCAGGCAAGACGGTTATCCTTCCTCAGGAGCCCTGCATGTTCTACAGCCTTATAGGCGGTCTGAAGAACCATTTTCTGGCTCCGGGAAAGTCTTTTTTCCTTGCCTTCGGCATACCCGAACCGCTCAAAGTCAAATTCAAAATCATCAATATGACCGGCCAGGGTGGTATAGGTCTTGTCCTCGGCGCTCCGGTCCGGGTCATAATACAGATCATAATCAAACCGGGGCCCCGGCATGGGGCTGATGGAATATTTTTTATCGAGGATGTTTTGCCACAGGGTTTCCGGGTCATGGGCATGGGGCAGGGTACAGCCCACGCCTACCACGGCGATTTCTTCCTTGATCTTATTTTTCGAACTTGAAAAAATCTCCAGAAAATTCAGATCTTTGTAAAAACCTGCCTTGGTTTCAAAGAATCGATCATGGATCTTTTTGATGGTGACGGGGCCGTCGAAAAAGGCAAGGCTGTCTCCCACGAGAAAATTTCCCCTTTCCCTATGGGCCTCATCATCAAACCAGGTATAATGTTCAGGCCCTGGATTTTTAAAATCCGGCAAAAAGCCTTTGGCACCGATTAAGAGGGAACCGATATTCCTTTTTTCAAAGGTCCGCTTTCTGTTCTCAAGGCTTTCCTTGTTCCGGATCATTTCTGCTTCGGTCTCCACCATCATCCGGGCAAATTCCGTGGGAGCGGTCCTGGAGGCCAGCCCCAGGCTTTTGCCGATGACCATGGTTTCATTTTCCCGGATGAGGAGGTCCCGGTATTGCGGTTTGATACATCGGGTTTCAACGATTTCATCGGCAAACAGATAGGCCGTTCCCACCTGCATACCGATCTTTGCCCCCCTGGCAGCCAGAAATGATGTCAGTCCGGAAATAAAAAACGAGGCAAAACAGGTGGCGATCCCCCCGGCAAAAACCAGGTACAGATCGGATACATCATAATTTTTATTGATCAGGGTGGCCACGGCATCTTCCCATAGCACCAGGGAAGAAAGCATTCCCACATGGCCCCCGGCCGCTCCCCCTTCAAAGATAAACCGGCGGCAGCCGCTCTTGATGGCGTTTTCCATCATGGATACCGATGGGGTATGCAAATAGGTTTTGGTTCCGGCTTTTTCCAATTCCGCTGCCTGGGAGGGAATCCCGCCGGCAAAAAGGGCATAGGAGCCTTATATTTCTTAACCATGTCCAAATGTTTTTTAACCATGGGATTAAAGGCCTCGATGCCCACAAGCCCGGCCCCGAAAACCGGCACGTTTTCAGACCCGTCTTTGAGCATTTTATCGGCCAGGGACTCGGGCAGGCTGCCCACGGCAAAAAAGGGCAGAGCGCCGCGTTCAAGGATTTTATTGGCAAACTCGGAGCTGTCGGAAATATTGGCCATGGGTCCCTGGATCAGTGGGAATCGGGTGCCCTGGTCTTTGGCAAAGGGGGAATCCGGTTTTACTGGATCATGGCTGTCGATAAAGTTCAGGTTCTCACCAATGGTTTTAAAAAAGCCTGAAATGATATCACCCAGACGGGTGGAGTCTTTAACAAAATCCTTGGCAAACACCCCGTCCTGGCCCAGATAAAACAGGGACTGGATAAACTGGGCCTCTTCACTGTCAAAGGCGGTCATATGGGTTGAAATGAGATCATAGAGCTTTTCTTTTCCATCCGGGTCGGCGCCCAGTTCCACAGCCTTGATTTTCAGGTCTTTGACAATTTTCGTGCCCAGGTTTGCAAAGACCCGGTAAATATCATAGCCATTATAGGTAATGTCCGTGGAATCACTCTCATCCAGCATTCCCAGAAATGTTTTAAAATTTTTCGATACCGGGGCCTCGTCGGCCATGAGGAGCTGGCTGTCCATGACAAAACCGGATACTCCTGCGCTGAACATCCCGGCAGCCGTGTATTTGCCCACGCCGCCATGGATAAAAACCGGATAATCCGTGTTCTTCAGATACCATTGCATGAGGATGAAGGAAGAATATTTTGAAACCTTTCCACCGGCTTCGTTTCCCCTGAGAACCAGGGCATGGGGGCTGATGGTCTTAATTTTGTCATTGATATGGATATCCTTGATTTCAAGAACAATTTTTGTATCTGAAAAATGAGAAAAATCGGCTGGCGTATCGCTTTTTGAAAGCGGGCAGATGATAAGATCCAGATTGATCATCTGCTGCTGTTTGATTTTCCCGATAAGCTCCCTGTCATGGGAAAACAGCCGGATGCCGAAAGAAAGCCTTTCTCCGGCAAGCTGCAAGGCCCTTTGAAGAACCTCCTCATGGGTTAAAAATTCCGTATCCAGTACCGGCAGCGCACCGGCAGCGTATATGTCATGGAAATACCCGGCATCAAACACCTTTACAGGGGTATACACCATTAAAGGAAGTCTTGAATTCAGTATTCTTCTAATCATAAAGAGGTCTCCATCATTGATTGGGTTTTGATATTACCGCCGGTCAAAAATTCCGCGACCGGCCCATACCCTTATTTTTAAATTCATGGGCCGGTTATAAAAACGGCCTTGCAACGCATCAGGCCATCTACATTTACAAATACTGTGCCAGAACCCATCAAAGGAATAAGCATCCGGAGTGATAAAATTTTTCGTTCAAACTGATTTTTTCATGTCTTAAAGGCAACCTTTCCACTTGCATTTTATGCATGGGGCATATACAAAATTGCACATGGCCCTGATGCTATTCCGAGACCTTTGCAAAACGCGTATATTCTCCAGGGTTATAACATGCGGATAAAAATTTTTAAATTTTCG
>Ga0156401_1005_pt1 | contig 4141 bp, 4 predicted proteins | sample RifOxyA3_FD_116161 | JGI IMG/M metagenome (GOLD analysis project Ga0156401, IMG submission 116161) | Desulfobacula sp. RIFOXYA12_FULL_46_16 | reverse complement strand
CGAGAGAACTTACTCCCGGATATCACCGGTGAAGGGTGAAATTTGGGGTGTGGTGGCACCACCCAGGCCGAAAATTTAAAATTTTTTATCCGCATATTATAACCCTGGAGAATATACGCGTTTTGCAAAGGTCTCGCGTTGATCATTTAGGTTGCCTAACTGTTTAAAAATCAAAAATTATTTGATAGTATCAAGATCGATTTACAGTTCAATTATCACGCTTTTTGTAAAAATTTATTACGAGCCATTACAGTGCCTTTTAAAAAAATCACAACATCTGGTATCATAAAATTCTTTGAGCCTCACCCATGAATTCTACTATATGTAAAAAGGCTCCATTACATCATATTGGAGATAAATCAAGACCCCCATGTTGAGTTTTTGGAGATAATTGCTGATTCCCGATCCGCTTCACCGCCAAATGCGGTCAGGCCGTAAAAGTAACCCCCTATCAAGGAGTGTAGATCCGGGCCATGACAGGCTGGTGAAGGCTTGTCTTGAAAAAGGTGTTCATGGAGCGGCATTTTGAAAGCAGCATAAAGAAGACAGGGGTTTTCAGGTCATGAACCTCTTCACTCAGGGAGTCAAAATTTCCCCCGCCCTTGGAAATAATAAGATCCGATTCATCAGCCAGTTGTCTTACGGCCGGGGAACACCGTTTCAGGCTGGTTCCGGGAAAGGGGCCGTCAATACCGTTTTCCATGAGGGTTGCCACCTGATCCAGCCCGGCATCCATGGCGTCGCTCAGGGTGGCGTCGTTCAGGGTGGGAAGGCTTCTCACCACAACGGTCACATTCACATCATACTGTTTTTTCAGGGTCTGGATGAAGAGCCGGTCAAAACAGATTTCTCCGGCATTGTCTGTCAGATACAATATCTGCCGGGCGCTTGAAAGCCGGTAGCAGAACTGGTCAAAGGCCTCCCGTGACAAAGGGGCTTCCAGTTTTTTCAGGATGAATTTTTCCAGGGAAGAAAGCCCCCCCGGCATCATGATATCCATGGAATTTCCCAGGATGGCGATCTTTGCCGCCGTATACAGGGGATCGGCTGATCCTTCCACTAATTTTTCCAGAAAAGGAAGGAGGGCCAGAGCCTGGGTGTTGAGATGGATTTTTTCCTTGAGAAAGGGATCTGGGTCATGGACCTTTTCCATAATGATATTCATGACGATCTCAATGATGGCCGGACTGGTCTGATTCCAGTCAAGCCCCCTTAACGCGGGGATTTTCAGGATTTCCGTAAAAAGGTCTCTTTCCGCCCCGGCCGTGAGAGAAAGGTTTGCCACGGCTTTCAGGGTCATGGCCAGGATACAGGGGATGCAGTCTGCCTGGATCTTCATTAAATTCTCCTTTCCGGGTGAAACATCATGAATAATATTGGATGCCGCCTTCAATCAGGGCCAGGACCTGGGCCTTTCCGCCCAGGCCAGGCATCCAGTATTCCGATACCTGGAATCCGGCCCCCATGGCCTCTTTGCCCCCCCGTACATGGTCCTCCGGGGTGGCGCCTTTTTTGATGAATTTCAGCAAATCCGCATCTCCGGTTTCAAGGCCGATGTGAATCCGGTCAAGACCGGCTTCCCTGATAAGGGCCAGGTCCAGGGCCGGTTTCCTGGCCAGGGTCCGGGGCCGGCCATAGGAGGTGATCCGCTCAATGGAAGGGAAGACGGCCTTTAAATGGGTAAGGACCTTTACCAGATCTTCGGCCTTCATGATGAGGCTGTCCGCATCCTGGAGAAAGGCGGTTTTTCCTCCGGCGGCAAGAAAGCTGATGAGCATACCAGCGCCGGGATGAAAATTCAGATCCGGGGTTTTTCTTAAAAATTCAGACACAACAGCCGATGTCAGGGTCCCTTTTTGGCCGGACCGGAGGGAGATTTCCTTTAATCCGGAGGCTATGCGGCCCATGGCATCAATGTCGGAAATGATCTCGGAAGAGTGGCGGAGTTCAAATTTTTCCCCTTTGTACATGGCGCAGAAGGCGCAATGGTTCCAGGGGCAGTTGCGCGTCAGCCGGACCAGAAGGGAGGAGCTGCCGCCTTCACTGGGCGGCCGGTATTCCCCGGTTTCAAAATGATAGGGATCATTTACGGCAGGCTTCACGGATTTGCCTTCCAACCGAGATACGGCTGTTTGATTGTTTATTTCCTTTATGAGGTCTCATCGGCCTTACGATACAACAATCAGAAATGAAATAAAAGGGCTTTCAATGTGATATTGCACTCGTGGAATTTTCAAGGTAGAGTTGATTGTTCGAAATCGCCCTGAATCATAAGGAAGAATAAAAATGATAGAGGTTAGAAGAAGGCTCCGGATTTTTATGATGCTGCTCATCAGTGTTGCCTTGATCGGTACGCTGGGGTTTATGACCATTGAGAAACTTTCTTTTGTCGAAGCTCTGTATTTTAATATTGTAACCATGGCCACGGTGGGCTATGGCGATATCCACCCGACACATCAATCCACCCGGCTTTTGGCCATGTTTATTATTATTTTCGGCGGCGGCGCTTTTATCGGGTTTATTGCCAATGCTACGGAAATGATGCTGTTGCGAAGAGATGCCAAACAGAGAATGAAAAAGCAGAATATCGTCCTGGGTGTTTTTTTTACCGAGATCGGGTATCGGCTGCTAAAGCTTTTTTCTTCCTGTGATATGAACAGGAACAGTTTTTCAGACCTTAAAAAAATAGATATGAATTTCTCTGTGGCTCAATTGTCGGCCCTGATCAAAGGTATTGAACAATATACCGTGAAGGTGGAGATTGAAAAAATGGATCTGGAAAAGCTGAATCAGTTTTTAAGCGCAAAACACCATTTTATTCTCAATCTTCTGGAAAATCCCGTGGTGGTGGAACATGAAGGATTTACCGAACTTCTTTTGTCCGTGGCCCATCTGAATGAAGAACTCAGAAGCCGGGACAAGCTGAACAGGCTTCCCAAATCCGATTTGAACCACCTGGCAGGAGATATGAACCGGGGGTATGCCCTCCTGATTGAGGAGTGGCTTGTCTATCTGATTCACCTTAAAACCAATTATCTGTATCTGTATTCACAGTCGGCAAGGAAAAATCCCTTTAACCCGGATGCCTCGGCAATTATCAAAGATTTCTGATCCGAATCTCACGGTTCCGGAATCAATCGTTTCTATTCTGCTTTTTCATAGACAGACAGAAGAAAGAGGGTTGCAAAGGGCTGGAGAACGAGAAAACCGATAAAGGATGATCCGCCGATGGTCATCAGGGCGTAAAAGAGAATAAAGACGATGATATGGTCCATGATATGGGAGCCCGTGACCATGGCTGTGCTTTTCTTGACCGCATCGATAACCCCGAATTTTTTATCCACCATGAGTGGGATCATGTAAAGGCAGGTATACCCGACGACCAGGGTGAAAATAAGGCCGGGGACCACCAGGATGGTAAACCCGATAATGCTGACGACAAAGATGATCAGGGTGAAAACAAAGAGGGGCAGGAACAGGCTGAGCTGGGAAAAAACATCCTGGACTTTGGGTTCACGGTTGTACCGCAAAAGCTGAAGAAGGGCGTGGGTGTAACCGGCAAAGGCCGTGGGCGCCAGGATGCCGATGGAAACAATGCTGACCGCAGCCGTCACAAGGGTGATGAGAATCAAAGATAAGGCATTGGCAATGCAGAGTCTCCAGGCAGTTTCAACATGGTATTTGATGTCCATTTTTTTTCCTTTGGTTTCAGGGGTTAAACGTTTCAGGATACTAACCGGAAAAAAATGGCTTCGTCAACAAAAAGGATAAAATTATCTTGACAGGAAAGTGATGAAGCGGCCATATTAAACTTTGCAAAAAATGAAATACATCAACATATATGGAGGATAATGATGGAAATAAAACTCACCCGGGCCGCAACCAACAGAACAAGACCAGGGGATTCAGCCCTGGGATTCGGCCAGGTGTTTACGGATCATATGTTTGTCATGGACTATTCAAGGGATGGCGGCTGGCACGATGCGCGGATTGTCCCCTATGCGGATTTCAGCATTTCCCCGGCCGCCATGGTATTCCATTATGGCCAGGCCATTTTTGAGGGGCTGAAAGCCTATAAGACCCCGGATAAGAAAATCTGCCTGTTCCGGCCCAGGGATAATTTTGAAAGAATGAACCGGTC
>Ga0156401_1092_pt1 | contig 6957 bp, 6 predicted proteins | sample RifOxyA3_FD_116161 | JGI IMG/M metagenome (GOLD analysis project Ga0156401, IMG submission 116161) | Desulfobacula sp. RIFOXYA12_FULL_46_16 | reverse complement strand
GGACAAAATCCACACCTGCCTGTATTTTTTTGGCAAGCCTAAACACACGGTATTCAAAAGGATCGCCAAACGGATTGGATGCGGCCCCGATAAACAGTTTCGGCGGCCCGTCAATGTCCTCGCCATTCAGGAACTTGCCCTCGTCCCGCATTTTCTTAACCATGGCAATGAGCTGCATGGAATCGATATCATGGACCCCTTTTGCCTCGGGATGATTCCCGAAAGACGTGTGGTCGCCGGACAGACACAGCATATTCCGGATACCCATGGCATAGGCCCCTAAAACATCGCTCATCATGGCCAGGCGGTTCCTGTCCCGGCAGACCATCTGGAAATTGGGTTCAAGCCCCTTTTTCATCATCAGAACCGAGCCGGCTATGGAGGACATCCGGACCACGGCGGTCTGGTTGTCCGTCATATTCACGGCATCCACAACCCCCACCAGGTGATTTAGTTTTTCATTCAAATGCTCAACATTGGCGCCTTTGGGAGGACCGCATTCTCCGGTGAAAGCAAAATGGCCCGCATTCAGCACCTTTTCCAGATTACTGCCTGATTTAAGCTCTTTCATCGATCGTTTTTCCTTCTTATTTGTCTATTCGATATCTGGTCGATATCCGGTCGGTATCCGGTCGGTATCCGGTCGGTATCCGGCCCATTACAAGGGTGATCTTCGGATACACGGACTGTATCAAGCTTTCCGGGTGCCATGGAAAATCAGCGACTTGACGGTCACCGGAAACACCTGCTTTGCCACCAGCGGCTCGCCGATGTCGATCCAGTCGCCATCTTTAAGATCCAGTTCATCCAGGGTGAGCAGGTTGGTTTTAAGGCCTGTTTCCCGGCGGATGACATTTCCCGCACCACAGGCAATATCGGCCAGAAAAATGAGAATAACAGGAACGTGTTTTCCGATTGAATTCACCAGTGCCGACTCAATGGCTTTGCCGAACATGACCAGCTTTTGGTAGGAATTGTGGGTGAGATCCTTAAAATAAAGCGCCACGGTTTCGGTCCCCTCGGTCAGATCAAACCGCTTAAAAGACCTCTCAATTTCAGATGTGATATGGTCATGGCTTAATTGATCCTGTTTCACGTCAACCCTGAGCACCGGCACATTCCACATGGGAAACTGAAGCTGGTCATCCATGGACCCCGAGGAACCCGATATGGATAATGTATGGGCGCCGGCGCCGATGACCGTCGCCCTTATCTTGTTTTCAGGTTCAAAGACCGGCCCGGGAAGCTTTGGGAGCAGCGTCTTGATTTCAGCGGCAAGGTATGAACCGATATCATTGTGCTGAAACCCATTACAGCCGTAGAGCAATTCAGAGACACCGCCTGAAAAGGTATATTCGTCGATTTTCCTGGAAGAGTCCAGATCGTCGGTGATCATCAGATCTTTGGCAAGAGCTGAAACAGCCGGGCCATTCATGACCTCTAAAAGGGTTTGGGCCAGTACAGCGGCAATTTTTTTCAGCGATTCTTCAGGGATCACATCTCCCACATCATAGTGTATTCCCAGATGAGTCATCACTTTTTTAGCAGGCTCACTGGTCCGCAGGATTTTTCTTTTGGCGTTCACGGCCAGGAGACGGCCGCCCACCGAAATACTGCTGGTGGATACGATCTGCCCGTTGCAGGAGATGGCCATATTGGATGTGCCGCCGCCAATATCACAGGAAAGTATGGTTTTAGCGGTTCTTTTCGAGCGGTCGACAGCACCTGAACCCATCGCCGCAATCATGCTCTCAAAATTGGGTCCCGCAGTTGCGGCGACAAATTTACCTGCATCACTGGACAGGGCGGCCGCGATCGCTTCCGCATTCTGCTTTTTGGCAGTTTCCCCGGTGATGATAACAGCCCCGGTTTTGACATCATCCTGTTGGATACCCGCACGGATGTACTCCTTCTTGAAAAACCGGGTCAATTGCTCGACATCTATGGTCTGATGGTCCTTTAAGGGAGTATCGATAATCTCTCCCTCATAAACGACCTTGCGGTCAACAACATGGAACCGCCGGGTGGGGGATGTTTCGTCTCTTTTAAGCAATAGGTTTGAAAAAGCCAGATGGCTTGTGGATGATCCCACATCAATCCCGACGCTGAGCAGTTCAATCTCATTAATTTCCATGGACACATCCTTAAAGCGGTTTATTAAAAGGCCGGACCAGTTTTCTGGGTCCTGCGCCTCCGGCCGGCTGCCAGTTTTTCGGTTCCCTGACTTTCATCAGACGGTGAAGCTGATTGGTCTTTTTAAGCTTGTAGTAAATCATGGCCCAGGCGCAGACTATATTTTTATCAACCTCGCAGCTTCCGTTACTGGAACCGCCGCAGGGTCCGTTAAAAAGGGTTTTCGCACATCTTGCGACGGGACATATCCCCCCTGTGTGGCCCAGCATACAGTCCCCGCAGCCCTGGCACATCTCCTGCCAGACACCTGGTTCCACATTCGAGCCCATGAACGTGGTATTGACGGCCGGGATAACGGGCAGGGAATCGAAAAAGAAGGCCATGGTCTGCACACCGGCTCCGCAGGCAAGGGTCAGCACTGCATCCGTGTTTTCGGGAATTGTTAAATAGTCTTTCAGCCAGTCCGGTTCACATTGGCGCTCAATGGTATGTACGGTAAATTTGGGCTTCCCGGTTTTGTAATGCCGGATATGATCCAGCTCCGTTGCCAACTGATGGGCCTGTCTGTCTCCTCCGGTGAGACAGACGGAAACGCAGCCGCCGCAGCCCAAAACAAAAATATTCTTATAATCCCCAAGGCTTTCGATAATTTCTTCCAATGGTTTAAGATTGCCGACAATCATATTGCACCACCTCTCATATCCGATCCTATATCCGATCTTATATCCGGTTTTATCTCCGGGGATTTCTTTTTCAGAAAATGGGCCTTTGCAGCCCGGGTCACCTCATCCCGATGTTTAGAACAGGTAGGCTCACTTTCCTTGCCCAGTTTCTCAGATAATGTCCGCCTGTAATCCACTGTATATATGGGGACGCCGCAAACGCTGCAATAGACCAGTTCAAGTGATTTTACCTCATCCCAGCCGTTCTCGAGCATGAATTGAAATTCGATGGCTTTCTGGGGACAGATACGATAGCAGTTGCCGCAGCGCGCACAGCGCGCCATATTATGGGAAAGCACTCGGTTTGCATCTGAATCCTCCGCGCGCAATGCATTTGCAGGGCAGTTCTGGACACAAGCCAGACACCCGTTACACTGATCGTTTACTTGAAAATAGCGCATGACGTTTGACTCCGTCTGTTCTGTTGTTGTTTTGCCTTAATTTGTATATTGGACCCATCTCTCGATTCACCTGCCTGGATTCATCTCCGTATACCAACGGTGCGTCTTAACGCGGATGTCCTGGCCTGGTCATATTGAATCATAGCAGAATCCTTTAGTGTTAAGGCTCCCGGCTCACAAAAGTGAACGCATAAGGGATCTCCCCCGCAAAGATCACATTTAAACGGCCGCCCCCGATCCTCATCAAACCCGATGGCGCCGAAACTGCATGCGTTAAGACACATTTTACAGCCCACACATTTATTGTAATCAATGACGGTCTGCAGCACCGGGTCATCCATTCTGCTGATGGCCTCTTTGGGACATGCCGCAATGCAGGGTGCGTCTTCGCAGTTCTGGCAGACCAGGGGCAGATACCGGTCGCATTCATCCATCTGAATCACTTGAATACGTGATTTTTCCGGGTTGCAGACCCCGGCTTTCCGGATGGCGCAGGCCGTCCGGCACATCCTGCAACCGTTGCATTTATTTGGATCGGATATCAGTATTTTCATGGTCATTCTCATCATTTATATATATCAAACTGTAACGATTCCTATTTTAACCGGCTCCACAGATCGTCAATCCGAAGCGGATCAAACACCTTTGTTTTTTTTAACACAGCCTGCCGGGTCCATCCGTTTTCCCGATAATCGTCGGCCTGCCGACCCTGGTTTGAGGTAATCCCCTCCCTTATATTATAGATGCGTTCCATGGCGATACAGCGGTAGGCAATCTGTTTTAATTCATTTTCATCCAGAACAAGTCCGGTATTGAGCAGAATCCTGTCGGCAGCGGTCTGAAAATTGAGTTCTTTGCCGCCCCCACCGCTCTTTGTTCCTGACGGCGGCAGCCCGAGGCGCTGTACCCCGAGGATCTGCATAAGGGTCTGTTTTATTTGAGCCGGATCAACGGATCCTGCCGGACCTTCCATGATTTCCGAATCCTGACCGTCCTGATCCGGGGTGTTTAGGGCCGGCGGTTCATCAATAGTTTCAAGAAACTTTTTCTCATAGGCAATAATGCCTTCGGGATCTTTTACTTCCAATGCGATTGTGCCGCTGCAAACCATGGCCAAGACATTTTTTGCCGCCAGGACGTCTTCACGGAGTATGGCTCGCTGGTCAGATAAACTTTTATCCTTTAAGCCGTGTACCTCTTTAAATTCAATGCGGCCATCCCGGATCAGCAGGCAGGTTTCATTTTCAGCCCGTCCTTTCAACACCAGGTGGTCAAAGCCGGCCTGGCGCATCTCAGCAGCAAAAGGGCCGTCTAAACACACTCTGGCCAGAAGCCCCGTGGCAGTGGACTTGCTTGTCAACACCGCCGCCCCAAGGGGCGCACTCAACGTCCCGCTCAGATATCCCGCACTGACGATGCATATATTATCGGCGGAACCCGGGTCGACCATTTTGGGCGCATGCTTACAAAAAAGGTAGGTGGCAATACCACTACCGCCAAGGAATCTTTGTTCAAGATCCATTGATACCGGAAAGGTTTCCACCTCACACCGGCCAAGGTCCACCAGTGCAATTCTTCGGTCCGTCGTCATATTCTTTCCTCCTCATATATCACGGAAAGCATTTTTAATAAGGCTGTCAAGCCATCTGAATTTTTAAACTTGACAAAGTCGAATTCTGTTCGCTATATTGAATAGCAAAATATCAAATAGCCGCCAGATATGTCAAGTAAAAAACATCAATAATTGGCCGGAAGAGTTTAGTTATTTGATTTTTTAGACAAAAACAACAGGGTCGAAAACCGGAAAAAGATTCACTATAGTGAATAAGTCCAAGAAATAAAAAACACCATAGTGAACTTTTTCGAAAACTCAAAAAGGAGATGGGTAACAATGGCAAGGGAAGAGAACCAATTAACCGGCGCGGAGAGTCTGCAGCAAACCAGGACATTCGGCAAAGTCAGGTGCCACAACCCAAGTTGTATGGAACGCATCGTTCCTGAACCAGGCGCAGACCATGCCAAATGCGCAACCTGCGGCATGGAGTTTCGTATTTTCTGGGTCAATCCCAAACTACCGAGAATCAGAGGACCGGTCTGGGAAGTGAACAGAAAGATCGCACAGGATCGTTTCAAAGAAGTCACTGAAGCTAAATTAAAAGCGGCTGAAAAAAAGGGGGGCAAATAACATGGCATTAGACAGAAAGATCGCCTATATCAATCTGACCACAGGCGACATTGAGATAAAGCCCATACCAATGGAAGTCAGGAAAAAATTTCTGGGCGGCAGGGGCCTTGATGCCTACCTGCTTTACAACCATACGAAAAAGGGATGTGATCCGCTTGGACCTGACAACGCGCTGATCATCAGCGGCGGAATTCTGTGTGCCACTTTAGCATCTGCCACCGCCAGAACCCATGTAATGGCAAAATCGCCCCTCACCGGGCTTCTGGGAAGCTGCAACATGGGTGGTTTTTTTGCACCTGAAATGGCCTGGGCCGGATTCCACCACCTGGTCATAAAAGGCAAAGCGAAAAGACCAAGCTATATTTATATCAACAATGGTAACATCGAAATCAGGGATGCGGCCAACATCTGGGGAAAAACCGTTACCGACACCCAGTGGGCCATCCATGATGAATTGAATGACAAAGAAGTGAAAAGCCTTGTCATCGGACCTGCCGGTGAAAATCTGGTGGCCTTTGCCAACGTGATGACCGGTGTCAAAAATGCCGGCGGCAGAACCGGTATGGGTGCCGTCATGGGATCCAAAAATCTGAAGGCTGTAGCCTGCCGCGGCACCATGGACGTCAAGATCACCCATCCTGTGGAAGCACTGGAATACAATAAAAAATTCATCGAGCAGATCACCGGTGCTAAAGTTAGCCAGACCCAGGGCACTTTGGGCACACCCTTTATCTGGGGCGCCACCAATTCCTGGGGCGGTGTCAGGACGGAAAATTTCAGGTACAACCAGTTGGAATATGCCGATGACATCGAACCGGAACGGATTGATGAAATCGCCACTGAAACCATGGGTCCCTACCATATGTCCGGTTGCTTCGGCTGCCAGGTTCACTGCCGGGCCCAGTATAAAATCCCGTCGGGTAAATACAAGGGTAAATACGACGAAGGTCCGGAATACACCTCCCAGGGTGCTTTTGGCGCAGAAGTCGGGTGTCGGAGCGCGGAAACGGTTCTGGCGGGCAACCATCTTGTGGATCAGTTCGGTATGGACAACCTTGAAACCGGCAGCATCATTTCATGGGCCATGGAATGTTTTGAAGAAGGCCTGATCACCAAAGATCAGACAGATGGCATTGATTTGCGCTTTGGCAATGATGAAGCTGTCCTGGAAATGATCGAGCGCATCTGCTACCGCAAGGGATGGCTGGGTGACGTTCTGGCAAAAGGCGGTATCCCGGCCTCTAAGGATATAGGGAAAAACTCCTTTGATTATCTCATCCAGGTAAAGGGGATGAACAACCTGCACTCTGACGAAAGGGCCACCCCCGCACTTGCACTCAATATAGCCACCTCATCCAGAGGGTCCGACCACCTGAGAAGCCGGCCGGCCATCGACCTCTACCATCTGCCGGAAAAGGTGCTGCGTAAAATTTACAGCACACCGGTTCCCTATGACGGCCCCTTAAGCTCTGAACATACCGAATATGTGGGCAAACCCTGGCAGGTCTTCTGGCAG
>Ga0156401_1086_pt1 | contig 7609 bp, 6 predicted proteins | sample RifOxyA3_FD_116161 | JGI IMG/M metagenome (GOLD analysis project Ga0156401, IMG submission 116161) | Desulfobacula sp. RIFOXYA12_FULL_46_16 | reverse complement strand
ATAACCCTCTATGAAAAATATAAATCTTCTCTTGCCTAACCCCTTACTCATTTATCATGAAAAATTTTCACCGAGAATTGCTGTGCAGGGTCTAAAAGGATTTTGCCATCTTGACGGATGTATATCTTGCTGGTATTAAGGGGTGCATGAAAGACGAACCCAAGAAATTTGCCCATTGGCGAAGTGAAATGGTGGAAAAACAGATTATTTCACGGGGAGTTACCGACCCCCTGGTCATTCAGGCCATGTCCAAAGTCCCCCGACATCTGTTTATCAGAGAGGCCCTGGTAGACAGCGCCTATGGCGATTTCCCGCTTCCCATTGGCGAAGGCCAGACCATTTCCCAGCCCTATATTATTGCCGAGATGACCCAAAGTCTGGAATTGAAAGGCCACGAGAGGGTTCTTGAAATTGGGACCGGGTCCGGGTATCAGGCAGCAGTCCTTGCCCAGATTGCCTATAAGGTCTATACCATCGAAAGAAATAACACTCTTTTCCTGCAGACCAGAAAGCTGTTTGATAAATTGAAATACTATAATATTGTCACGCGATATTCAGACGGAACCCAGGGCTGGAAAGAAGAAGGGCCGTTTGATGCCATTATGGTCACTGCGGGCGGGCGCCAGATTCCAGCCCCATTAATTGAGCAGCTTTCAATGGGGGGGCGCCTGGTCATGCCGGTGGGGGGAACTTTTTCCCAGGAATTGCTGAAGCTTGAAAAGACCGAAACCGGTATCAAAACAACCAACCTGGGAACCTGCCGGTTTGTCAGATTAATCGGCCAGCACGGCTGGGACGAATAAAACCGAAAAGCCGATCCCCTGTTTTCGGCTGAACCCAGGCTATTTAAAAATGGATCCCAATTTCTGCTTGAGTTCCATAATCTGATAGGGCTTTTCAAGGTAGGCACAGGCCTTTGCAAATATCTTTTGCTGATCCTGGTTGGTGACATGCCCGGATGCCACAATGACTTTGACATTGGGGTTTATTTTCAGCATTTCCTTGAACGTTTCCGTGCCTGATCTCTTGGGCATGATGATATCCAGAAGAACGGCATCAATGGAAGACTGGTTGTTTTTGAAGACGGCAAGCCCTTCTTCGCCGTCGCAGGCTTCAAGGGTATTATACCCAAATGCTTTTAATGCTTTGACGGCCATATCTCTTACCATGTCCTCATCCTCAATGATCAGGATGGTTTTAGGCCTTTTCCCGCCGGTCCCGTCTTTAGTCTCTGTTTGGGTTGCCTGTTCCGGTATGTTGATATTTAAAGGATACGAGGTCTCTGATACGGTTAAGTCCTGCAATTGCCTGAGAAGGCCTACGGCTTTTCGGGTAGACACCAGGGCGCTGGTGATATGAGATATCTGGCTCTCGGACAGGGCCTTTTGATCAAGGCTCAGCAGTTCAATGGACCCCATGATTCCGGATAGAAGAATGTCGAAGTCATGGAAAAGACTCCCGGTCCCGGCCGGATCTGTTTTCCGGCTGTGAAGGGGAAAGTTTTCAAGGGCATCGAGGAGCTGCCGTCTTTCTATGGCCACGGCAATCTGATCAGAGACGGAAATCAGGATTTCCAGGTGTTGGTGCGAGAAATAACCCGGGTCTGAATAGTGTTGAACGCAGATGGCGCCGATGACTTTCCCCTGAATGATCAGGGGAACGCCGAGCCATATTTTGGGGACTGTTCCCACAATCTTGTTTTTCCGGGTCCATTCCATCAGCATATTTTCCTTCAGAAAGAGAGGCCGTCCGGCAAGAATCACTTCCCCGGTAAGGCAGCCGGGTTCTTCAAGGGTTTCAATGATCGGAAAATCATCGTCATATTCATCGATGAAATATTCAAAATGAATGGTTTTCTTTTGATGGTCATAAATTGCTATATAGAAATTGGGCAGCGGCATCAGTTTATTCAATGAATTATAAATGGATTGATATAATTCATCAAGATTCCGGGTTGTATTGACAGCGTTGGAGATGTCATAAAGGGTATAATTGATTTTATCAATATCTACCAGGTTGCCAGCGGATTTTACCGGGCTTTTGTTTTCTGGTCCTGCAGATTCGTATAATGGTTTTTGATCCATAGTCATACCTTACTCTGTTAATTCGATAAGATCGTTATGAAATTGGACAATTGTATTCTAACGGAAATCGACAACCACATCAAGCAGGAAAAATTAAAGGGCTTCCGGCGTAAAACAGACTATTTCGTCAATGGTTTTTGCATTACAGAAAAGCATGGCCAGCCGGTCCACCCCCAGGGCAATGCCAGCAGCCTCCGGCATGGTTTCCAGGTCCTTCAAAAATTGATCCGGCATGGGGAGAAAGGATTTATCCTGGGATACCCGGATCCTATTTTCTTTATAAAAGCGTTGTTTTTGTTCAACAGCATCCGTAAGTTCGGTAAATCCATTGGCCAGTTCAATGCCGGCCATATAAAATTCAACCCTTTCGGCGAATTCCGGATTCCGGGGCAGAAGTTTTGCCAGGGAGGCAAGGGGCGCCGGATAATCATATAAAAAAGCAGGTGTGGTATTGCCGAGCCGGGGCTCTATCCGAAAGCCGACAATTTCATCAAACTGATCCAGTTTCAACGCTTCCGGCAGGGGGATGTCTGAATACAGGCGGAAGGCCTCACTGACGGTGACCCTCTGCCAGGGTTGATCCAGATGGATGGTTTTCCCCTGGTAGGGAAGCTTGCCGCCCAGGTTCAACCTTGCTGCAATAAAGCGGATCAGGGCCTCGCATTGATCCATGAGATCCATATAGGTGTTGCCTTTTGCATACCATTCCAGCATGGTCAGCTCCGGCAGGTGATGAGGCCCCCTTTCGTTTTTCCGGAAGCATTTGCAGATCTGGAAGATCCTGTCCCACCCCTTTGACAATAACCGTTTCATGCAGAGTTCCGGAGAAGCCTGGAGAAAGAAGCCTTCCGAAGCGACAGGGTCAATCTGGGCTTCGGGAATAACGGCCGGGCATCGTATCGGAGTCTCGACTTCAAGGAAATTGTTCTGGTTGAAAAAATCCCTTATGGCTTGAATCACAAGGGATCTTATCTTGATGTGCCTGAAATGGGTTTCGAGGTTCACTTTATTTCATAGAGATCTTTGGTTCTGTCCTGAAGAATGATCCGGTTGAATTTGGTTTTGTCGGCCTGGTCGAAAAACCGGTATCCTTCTTCAGTGCAGGCCGTGCAGGCGTTGATGGGGATATGGACCCCCAGGATATGGTTGCCTGTTGAGGCTGAAGAGTCTATTTCAAAGCAGCCGCCACAGTCCCGGCAGATACGGATTCTTTCCTTCTGGCGTTCAAAGATATTGTCTGTGTCATAAAAAATTTCCCGGTGCCGGATCTCAAAACTTCCCGGTGTCCCGGCTTTCTGCCGGAGTTCATCTTTTTCTTTCCAAAAGGAATTGATGATATCGGTGGTCTTTTTGATTTTATCCGTAATACTGACGGATTGCTTTAACCGTTCCGGGTCATAGTCGGGTTCGACAACCCCTGAATAATCGATTCCCGCCATGGCCAGGATGATGCCGAGGTTGACATAGGGGAGCGCCCCTTCAATGGAATAGCCGCCTTCCAGGACGGCAATATCGGGCTTGAGAAGGGAGGTCAGCATGGCATAGCCCTGGGCGGAAAAATTCATATTGGTCAAGGGGTCGGTATAATGGTTGTCCTGGCCCGCTGAATTCACAATCAGATCGGGTTTGAATTCTTCCAGTACCGGCAGCACACAATTTTTGATGACATAGAGATAGCCTTCCGTGGAGGTTCCGGGAGGAAGCGGGATATTCAGGTTGGACCCCCTGGCATTGGGGCCGCCCAGCTCTCCTGTAAACCCGGTGCCCGGATACAGGGTCCGGCCGTCCTGATGAAGGGAAATGAACAATACATCGGGATCATGCAAGAAAATATCATTGGTGCCGTCTCCGTGATGGCAGTCCGTGTCCACCACGGCGATGCGTTTAAGGCCGAATTGGGAGCGGATATATTCCACCATAATGGCCTCGATATTGATATGGCAGAACCCCCTGCCGCCGTGGGAAACTCTCATGGAATGATGGCCCGGAGGCCGGACCAGGGCGAATCCGCTTTTTACCTCTTTGTTCAGAACCGCATTGGCAATGGCTTTGGCGCCCCCTGCACTGATCAGATGGGATTCGGTGGTAATGGACTTTTCATCCGGGACACAGAAATGGGCCCGCCGGATATCCTGGGGGGTCACAATCTCAGGTTTGTATTCAATGATACCGCTGATATCAAAGACACCTTCCTCAATGACCTGATCCTGGGTGTAAAGAAGTCTTTCCTCTCTTTCCGGATGGGTGGGGTCAATGGCCCAGTCAAAGGCTGGGAAGAATACAAGGCCTGTTTTGTTTAATGCTCTCAGCATGGCTACCTCTTATGGATGGGGCAGAATAGTTTCAAACCCTTTTATCAGTCCGGGTTTGATCTGCAATTTGGTTCTGAAAATCTTCCCCTTGGGTGAGAAATTCCGGACAATATTGAATTTCTGAAATTCAACCACTTCCACATCATCTATATTGTTCATGTCTGCCCCGGAATTGAGGGCCTTTTCTTTTAACAGGGTATGGGCGGTCTCAATGAGATCGTCTTCAGAATAGGTTTTAGAAATGGGCTCTGCAAAATCTTCTTCATGGGCCGTCACAATCCCCTGTTCCGTATCCGCATTCAGGGAGATTTCACAGGTGGTCCTGGCAAGGGCGGCCCCAATAGCATTGGCCACGGAAGATTCAGGCACGGCAATGGTCTTAATTTGATAAAGTTCTTCTATTTTTTTGGCGAAATAGGGGGCCGGGCCACCCAGGAGGAGGATTTTCCTGGGGCTTATCTTATAATTTTCCAGAAATTCATGAACTGTATAAACAGGCTGAGAGTTGATCTTATCAATCATTTCAAAGGTTTTTTTAAGAATGGTGGAGCAGCATTTTTTAAATATTTTATCTGCAGCTTCGGCATCACTGACGCCCAGCTCCAGAGCGATCCGGTGGATCCCTTTAAAAGCATTGTCCTTACTGCCTTCCGGCATGAGTCCAAGGACCACAAGGGCATCCGTGGGTGTGGGCTCCGGACCGCCAAAGGCCATGGCAGGGCCTTTCCGGTCAGGGCCGATGACCAGCTCCTTGTCTTTGACCCGGACAACGCTGTCACCCCCGATCCCCTTTGAATCGGTCTGAAGAGACCGGATCAGGCTTTTGTATTGACCTCTCTGGATTCCCATGGGTTCCAGCAAAGGGGCCTTATTGACCAGAAAGGCGATATCCGTAGTGGTGCCGCCGATATCCAGAACGATGCAATCCTGCTTTTTCGGCGCATAGGGAATGGCCCCCATAATACTTGCCGCAGGTCCCGACAGCACGGTCTGTCCCGGGAAGGACATGGAGGATTCAAGGGACATGGTGCCCCCGTCCGCCTTAAGGATATGGATGGGGATGGAAAGTCCCATTTGCGCCAGAGAGTCTTTAATGGCTTCAAAAAATGATTTGTGAAGGGTGAAGACTGCGGCGTTCAAATGGGTTGTGGCAATCCGCCGCGGAAAATTAAGGTTTCCGGAGACATGGTGCCCCAGGAATAATTTTTTAAAATGCCGGCTCAGAATCCGTTTGATGAGGATCTCATGGCTCGGGTTCCGGACACAGAATTTGCTGACCACCCCCACATATTCGATCCCGGCTTTTTTCATTTTCTGGACGATTTCTTCAATTTCAATGGTATTCACCGGAGATTTCTCTCTACCCCGGTGATTGATGGAGCCTGAAACGCAATAATACTGCTCTCCGGTCCTGAAAAATTCAGGATTGATACCGGGGCCTGCCGAAACCACCATGCCCACCGGATTCATGTTCTGCTGCACAATGGCATTGGTGGTCAGAGTGGTGGATATGACAATACGTTCCACCTTTTGGGGGTCGACACCGTCCAGAAGTTTTTTAAAACATGCGAGAATGGTATGGAAAAGGTCTGCGGCGTCAGTGGGTTCCTTGATCTTTTTTTCAATGCCACTGCTGCTTAAAAGAACAGCATCCGTATGTGTGCCGCCAACATCTATTCCAATAATCATGGTGTTCCCCTGTCCTTATGGATTACAGCCCAGCCATGGGCTTTTTATATCTTTGCGGAGCTTGTCAGAAAAAAAAGGGCTTGTCAATTAGATTTTCTTTTGATATCCGCCCTGTTTTTGCAGCCTGGTTCCGGTTTTAACTTGAATTCTGAACAGGTTTATTTTATGAACAGAAACGCTGTTTATTTACAAAATAAATTCTGGAGGATGACCATATGCCGGTTATGAAATGGGAAAAAGACGGTTCAGTTGCCGTTATTCAGATGTGTAACATTGCTAACAAGCAGAATCTTGTGTTTGTCAAAGAGATGAATCAGTGCCTGGATGAGATAGAGGCGGATAAGGCGATTCATGCCATTGTTCTGACCTCCGACGATGAAAAGAATTTTTCCCAGGGCATTGATATTGAATGGCTGACCGGGAGAATGAATGAAAAAGACGTTGACAGCATTAAATCATTTATGCACGGCATCAACGGCATTTTTAAACGGATATTGTTCATGCCTCTTCCCGTCATTGCCGCCATCAACGGCCATGCCTTTGGAAACGGCGCCATGCTGGCCTGCACCTGTGATTTCCGGTTCATGAAAAAGGACAAGGGATTCTTTTGTTTCCCTGAAGTGGATATCAGCATCCCCTTTCTGCCGGGCATGATCCAGTTTGTCCGGAAGGCCATTCCTGAATATAAATTCAATGAAATGATTCTTTCCGGCAAACGGGTGGGCGCAGAAGAGCTTTACGAAAGCCATGTGATTGTAAAGGCCAGCAACAATAAGGAAGAACTGCTTCTGGACGCCATGGCCTTTGCCCGGACCTTTACCAAGAAAAGAGGAATTTTCGGAGAATTGAAAAAACGGATGCATAAACACATCGTCCAGGTCATGGAAACCGAAGATGTGGAGCAGATTGAGCCTTTGAACCTTTTTATCGAAGGGTAAGGCGGTGTTGATAGTCCGGCATGGGTTGCGACTCATATGACCGGACTTCCTACAGGCTCTAAACTTCATTCCGCTGACCGGCAAAACTCGCTGTCGCTCAGACAGGTTGCCGGTCTTGCCGCTTCATTACATTAAGACCCTGTACGAAAGCCGCTCAACTATTCCCTGCAACCCATCTTTATTTCAGGGATCCGGCTCATGAACATATCGATTCTTTTCAGACCGTTGATGGTGATCACGGCCGCATCGAAACACGGCAATATGCCACAACATCAGATATTGAGTGGCTTTACGGAAAAAATCAGTAGGCCGGAATTCAGACGACCTGTATGGCCACACGCCAAAGGGAAGTAAACGGAAAAATCTCCACTGAAAAATCATACTTTATTTCCAGTCTCCAAAATCAAGCGCCTGTTATTGCCAATTCCATAAGAAAACACTGGGGTATTGAAAACAGTCTACACTGGTGCCTGGATATTTCTTTTCGTGAGGATCACTGCCGGGTTCGAAAAGATCACTCTCCTGAAAATTTTGGAATACTGCGGCATATGGCCATGAATCTTCTCAAACAGGAGAAATCACTCAA
>Ga0156401_1079_pt1 | contig 8287 bp, 8 predicted proteins | sample RifOxyA3_FD_116161 | JGI IMG/M metagenome (GOLD analysis project Ga0156401, IMG submission 116161) | Desulfobacula sp. RIFOXYA12_FULL_46_16 | reverse complement strand
TCCAATGAATTTGCCAAAAGTCACCATCAACAGTATATTGACTGGCAGCAGTCCATACATGCAGATGAAGGCGTAACCTGCACTTCCTGCCATTATGTACACCAGCTTGGCATGCCGCCGACCCGTTCCCAGACTGATTTTGCAGGCTCAAAGCAATGCTTGAGCTGTCATGAAGTGATCAACAATAATTTGGCGCATTCCATTCATTCCTTTGCAAACTGTGTGGGCTGCCATATGCCGAAGATTGCAAAAAGTGCTGAATCCGGAGATATCCGCAGCCATGTATTTGTGACCCTGCTGCCGGAAGATACCATAAAGGACCCCGATGTCCCGAATTCCTGCCAGGCCTGTCACAAACATAAAAATCAGGATGTTCAGGAGCTTCATAAAAATTGGGAGATGCTGACCAAGATACCCAAACCCGTCGGACAGGTGATTGAGCCCATTAAATACAAAAAGGGTGATTAAATTCACAGGAGCCGGTTATGCGAAATATGATTGATATCAATAGAACGCCTATCTGGATAATATCCTTTGCCCTGCTTGCGTTTCTTCTTTCCCCTGCCCGGTCTTTCGGGCAGGGGAAAGAGGTGACATCCTATATCAACCGGTACAAGCAAAATGAGGTCAGCACCGGCTATTATGAAGAGTATGAAATGCGGCCCGGCAATGAAAGGCCTTTTGTAAAAAATTTCCACAGCATTGCTCGGAAACCGTTTCCATACAGTTCTACCGCCGCATCCATACGCAATCGCAGCCTATTGGCCGACTCCCATCGGGGCATCAAATTTTATGACAACAGACGATGTGAAGGATGCCATATCAATGAAACAAAAGATATCCATACCACCCGGGCCAATCTTACCTGCAGACAATGTCACGGCCCTGAACCCATTGCAGGCATTGATCATTATTATTCTCCCCTGAACCCGATCAGGAGGCATGCCTATGTGTGTGCGAAATGTCATCAAGGGGCCGGCGCCTCTTTTGCCGGTTATGTGGTTCACGAGCCGCCGGCCGGTTCTTCCACTGCAAAGGCCGATTTCCCGGCATTGTATTATTCATATTGGTTTATGATGGCTCTTCTGGTTGGGACCCTGGCTTTCTTCATTCCCCATACCATATTGACGGGGCTAAGAGAAATGTTCAAGAGAAAAAAAGGATAGGTGGCGATGATGCAGACGGTACGCATTAAGCGATTTAATATTCTGGACAGGAGCTTTCATTTTTTCCTGATCCTGACCTTTCTCACTCAAACGGCAACAGGATTCAGCCGGCTGTTTTTTTCGACGGTTTGGGGTAAAAATTTAACGGCTGTATTCGGCGGCTATGATGCTTCGATTCTGATTCATAAATGGGTAGGGATTTTCATGATTTGCGGGTTCATTTTTCATACCCTTTACCTGTTGACCCGGATCGATTTTCATAATTTATGGGCAAGCCTTTTCGGGCCTGATTCACTGATACCGACGGTCCGGGATGCGAAACATCTATGGCAGAGAATCCTCTGGTTTTTCGGGATTGGTTCGCAACCCGAGATCGGACGCTGGGCCTATTGGGAAAAATTTGATTACTGGGCTGTCTACTGGGGAATGCCCCTTCTGGCCGTTACCGGGGTAATGCTCATGTATCCGGTCATGGCCAGCCGGTATGTACCCGGCTGGACATTGAATATAGCGGTATTATTGCACAGAGCGGAAGCCATTCTGGCGGTTTCTTATATCTTTATTGTTCACTTTTTTGTCGGCCATCTGAGACCGTCAAGCTTTCCCATGAATGAGGCGATGTTTGCAGGGAGCATTCCCATGGAAGAGTTGGAAGAAGAAAAACCGGTCTGGTTGAACCAATTAAAGGCAGAAGGAAAATTTGAAACCGTCAAGGCCAATCCGCCATCGCTTTTATATAAAATAATATATTTCATTTTTGGTTATGCTGCCCTGGGATTTGGTGTGTATCTTCTGATAAACGGAATTATCAACAGCCGATATATTCCCCTGCATTAAAATTTATAGGGTTGAATGCTCTTCCCGGAATTTTAAAAAAGCCGGGAGAGCTGCGCCGGCCATGATAAATCCCCCTGCCAGCATGAATCCCAGGGGGAAAAAATCATTTTCCCCGAAAATTCCGATCAGATTCGGAACCAGTCCCCCGCCGATGAGAAAAGCAATGGGTATGGTAAAGGACACCATGATATTCCGGGTCTCCCTGGAGCCGATGAGGGATAAGGCGGCAAAGGCGGGGGGGAAAAAACTCACCGAGGCCGGGGGCTGGATAAAGATGATCACCATCAGAAAAGAACCGGTGAAGGCCCCGAGCAAAAGGGTTGAGAGGCCGGTGATGATCAGTACAACCGCAAGAATGGGTTTGAGGCCGAAACGGTCCGACAGCCAGCCCACCACAAAGGGCATGGGCAGGGTAAACATCCGGGACAGGGTCATCAGGGTATTGGCATCGGTCTGAAGCAGGCCGTGTTCTTTTACCAGATAGAGAGGCAGCATGGAATAGACGCCCAGGGTCCCGGTCACCCCGGCTGTAAACAGGGCCATCATCATCCAGAAGGAAGGGGTGGCCGCAAGGGGAAGAAAGGATTTGAGATGAGGGGATTCCCCCTTAAAATCTTTTACCGTTGAAAATTTATAAAAAGCAAAGCCCAGAGAAATGGAGGTCATGCCCACCAAAAGCAGGACATTTCTCCAGGAGAGCCACAGGAGTAGCCCTTCACAGATGATGGGGGTCAGCAGAAAACTCAGGTTCGGCGCCAGTTCATGAATTCCGATGGCTTTTCCCCAGTTCCGGGTGTCCGTGGATGAGGTCAGAACGGCGATACCCGAAGGAAGATACAGTGCAGACGCCATTCCCACCCCAAATAGCCCCAGGCGCATGGCCATGAGGTTCTGGCTCAGACCGGCCGCCGCCAATGCCATGCCGCTGCCTATGGCGGCAAGGGCGATGGTTTTTTTGTGGAGAAGCCGGGAAGATACAAATCCCGAGCACAGCAGGGCAATGAAATACCCTGAGGCGGATATCAGAAAAAAAGAGCCGGCCTGATCCCGGGTCAGGTTCATGTCTTCGGTGATGGTGGGGAGCAAGGGGGAAATAATGATCCTGATGGTAAAATTCAGGAAAAAAATCGAAGTCAGAAAAAACAGAGGCAGAAGCTGGGACCGGAAATTTTTCGGGTCATGGTGATCAACAAGAGTCATGGGCATCCTTTGTTTAAGTTACCGGAAGGCATGGCGGTTCAAGGCAGGGATTGATCTCTATGGTAATATGGTCCAATTGCTTTAAATCTTCCAGGAGACGTTTATAATGTTCCGGAGGTTTCGGATAATGGGTGACGATGGAGATAACGGCTGCATAATGATCCGGCCCGACTTTCCAGATATGAACATCTGCGACCCGGTTATCGGAATCCGTTTCAAGGATTTTTTTTATTTTGATGATCTCCGCACCTTCCATGGACTGATCCAGAAGGATGGAACTGGTATCCCTCAAAAGGCCCCAGGACCATCGGGAGATGACCAGGGCGCCGACGATCCCCATAACCGGGTCCATCCAGTTCAGGCCGAAATATTTTCCTGAAAAAAGAGCAATAATGGCCAGGACAGAGGTCAGCGCGTCGGCCAGCACATGCAGGTAGGCAGCCCTTAGATTATGGTCATGGTGATGATCTTCATGGGAACCATGACCGTCCTGGAGAAGAAAGGCGCTGATAAGGTTGATGGCCAATCCCAGCACGGCCACAAGGATAGCTTCATTAAAATGTATATTTTGCGGATGGTATAGACGGCTGACGGATTCCCCGGCCATGACAAGGGCAATGACGGCCAGGGCCACGGCGCTTGCAAACCCGCCAAGGACGCTCACCTTTCCGGTGCCGAAACTAAAATTCGGGTTAAGGTTGTTTTTTTTGGCATATTGGTAGGCAAAGATGGAAATACCAAAGGCGGCAACATGGGTGCCCATATGCCAGCCGTCGGCCAGCAACGCCATGGACCCGAACATATTTCCGGCAATAATTTCTACCCCCATGGTGATGAAGGTCAGAACGAGAACTTTTATGGTGCGGCTTTCCCCCCTATGGTGGATGGCTGAAAAATCATGGCTGTGTTGCCATTGCCGGAGTGTATGAATATGCATCTTGGCGCATTCCCCTGTTTATGCCTGAATAAGGTAAATTCTTATGCCCTATATGCGAATCCGTCAACTCTTATTCATTTGAATTGTATTTTTTTTGGGTGATTAAACAGGGAAATACAAAACCGGTTCTTAAAAAGCAGAAAGCCTTTTAAGAACCGATATCGGATTGTTGAAACTTTTCACCACGGTCTTAAGGGTGAGTGCCCATGCAGGACAACGGGTTGCCTTATCTGCCTCTACCGCCGCCTTGTCCGCCTCTACCGCCACCGCCGCCGCCGTAACCTCCACGACCGCCGCCTTCTCCGCCTCTGCCGCCACCGCCGTAACCCCCACGACCACCGCCGCCACCGTAGCCGCCTCTACCACCACTTCTGCCACCGCTATTTTCAGTGCGGGGTCGGGCTTCGTTCACATTCAAGGCTCTACCTTTCAGCTCTTTGCCGTTGAGTCCTTCGATGGCAGCCTGACCCTCTTCTTTGGAAGCCATCTCTGCGAATCCGAACCCTTTTGGCCGGCCGCTGTCTCTGTCCTTTAAAATGGTGACGGATTCAACCTGGCCGAAGGCTTCCAATGCCTGCCGCAGATCATCTTCAGTAACCTCGTATGACAAATTTCCTAAATAGAGCTTCATTCTTTTCTCCTTTGAAATAAATAATAAATTCTCATAACACAAACAATCAATTCTATGATTTTTCGGTCTGCCGTGAAAAAAGAACTGATCTAAAAGCAATCAAAGGCTATCCAAAAACAATGGCAGGGTGGCAACATCATTTTTAAACTAAATGCCGAATCTATATACTATAGCAAAAAAAGCCCACCGTAAACCAGAAATTCCAGGCTGGCCGTTTTTTTAAAGTTTATAAACCGGAACCGGGCTGATATGATTTTAGCATTAACCTTGTTAACGGTTTATGATATGGTCACAGATAAGATGGACCGGATAAGATGGATGATGAGATGACAAAAAAATGAAAATGAATATAGCAATCAACGGATATGGCAGGATAGGCCGGTGTGTGGTCAGGGCCTTGTATGAATCCCCACATTTTTATGACCGGATCAAACTGTTGGCCGTTAATGAAACCGCAGATCCAAGGGTGGTCTATCATCTGACAAAATATGATTCCACCCATGGCCGGTTTCCTTTTGAGGTGAAAAATGAAAATTCAGCCTTGATCATCGGTACGGATACCATTAAAATTTTTCAGGAAAGAAACATCGTAAACCTTCCCTGGAAGGATTTGAAGATTGACGTGGTTCTGGATTGCACAGGGGTTTATAAGAACAGGGAATCGGCAGAGCTGCATCTTCTTTCCGGGGCAAAAAAAGTAATTTATTCACAGCCGGCAGTGGATGAAGTGGATGCCACCATTGTTTACGGTGTGAATCATCAGACCTTAAGAAAGGAACACACCGTTATTTCAAATGCATCCTGCACCACCAATTGCGTAATTCCGGTCATCCATGTTCTGGATCAGGCATTGGGCATTGAAAGCGGGTCCATCACCACCATTCACTCGGCCATGCATGACCAGCCGGTCATTGATGCCTATAATCCGGATTTGAGAAAAACACGGTCTGCCCTTCAATCCATCATCCCTGTGAATACAGCCCTTGAAAAGGGGATTTCAAAGATCCTGCCGTCCATGGCCGGCCGGTTTGAAACCCTTGCCATCCGGGTTCCCACCGCCAATGTGTCCATCATGGATATTGCCCTGGTGGTAAAGACGGATACGGATGCGGAAGCCGTCAATAGGGTTTTGGAACAGGCATCAATGAATGAATTGAAAGATATTCTCGGGGTCAGTGATGAATACCTGGTGTCCTGTGATTTCAACCATGACCCGAGATCTTCCATTATCGATCTTCACCAGACCCGGGTGAGCCGGAAACGGCTCGTAAAAGTCCAGGCCTGGTTTGACAATGAATGGGGATATTCCAACCGGATGCTGGACACCACCATCGCTGCAATTGAAGCTTTTTGACCTTATTTTGCCAGGGCCAGCAGCTTTTGCGTGATCTCCTTTAATTCCTCGGGAATCCGGTTGATATCCTCAAAGGGGCGCTTCCCGTTTCTGTCGGCCGTCACAATTTCGTCCGTTTCCGGAATAAACCCGAGGATGGTATAATCGGGCATGCTTTCCCGGATCATGATTTTATCTGCTTCGGATTTTATCCGGTTGCCGATCACCACAATGTTTTTGATTCCGATATCCCGGCCAAGCTGACGGATTTTATCTGCAGCCACACGGCTTCTTTTTCCCGGGTTGACCACCACGATCAGGGCATCCACAGACCCGGATGTGGCTCGTCCAAGATGTTCGATACCGGCTTCCATGTCCATGACCACCACTTCATTCCGGGCCAGCACCAGATGGTTCATCAGGGCTTTTAACATGGTGGCTTCCGGACAGATACAGCCTGAGCCGCCTTTTTTGACGGTTCCCATGACCAGGAGTTTTACCCCGTCTTTTTCAATGGAAAACCGGTCTGGGATATCATCTACCTTGGGGTTTAAAGTGAAAAACCCCCCGGTTGTACCGGGTTTTGCGCCGGTCCTTTCGTAAATCAACTGGGAAAGTTCGGATACCGGGGTGATGGGTGTTGACTCATCAATGCCGAGCCCTGCAGCCAGATTGGCCACCGGATCCGCATCAATGGCAATAACTCGTTTATCTTTGTTCAGAGCGGCAATGGAGCGGGCAATCAGAGAAGTAATGGTGGTCTTCCCCACGCCGCCCTTGCCGCCGACTGCAATTTTTAAGCTCAAAATAGGACTCCTGCGATTTAAACGTTTAAAAGGCCTGCCCTGGCATCAGGATATTTTTTCCAGTACACAGCCTTTGTTATCCATTAAAAAAACATCATATCCATTCTTCCGGGCTTGAGTTATCAAGTCTTCCCGGATAATGGCCTGGGCTTCGTATTTATGGTTCATGATATCCTTGGGCATGACCAGAAAGCATTGTTGGGCAATCTCTTTTGTTTTAAAGGCCGGAATAAAGGCTCCCCCGGTCTTTTTATCCGTATATCCCACAAACTGTTCCCCGTCTGCTTCCGGGTTCTGGACAATGATATAATACCAGATGTCTTTGATCTGATCGCTCAATTTGTAAAATCCTCCTCAGAAATTATCTGTAACCAATATAAGTTCATTTTCCACAAAAGAAAGGCAAAAAGCGACGGTGGAAAGCAAAAAGCCCCTGACCATAGCGGATCAGGGGCTTTTTGGGTGTTTCAGGTCTGTTAAATTAGATGAAGATCAAATCTCAAGCCATGAATCTGAATATAGCGTTTCACCCATGATGACTTTATAGGTTTTTGCATAATCGCTCAATTCTTTGCTGAGGCCTGCAATATTGGGTTCATTGCCGTCCATCATGCCCCAGATGAGATCCACAATATCCTGGCGCTGACCCTTGGCAATGGCTGTGAGCTGTTTATCCAGGGGGTCTGAAATAACGGATTTCATGCCGTATTTTTCCAGCATTACCATATAAGTCTGGTTCAATATGCCACGGAGGTGCTCAGGCGGGCCATTGGAAATATTGGAAAGACCGCAGGTGGATTTTGCACCCGGAGCAATCTCTTCCAGCATCATCTGGAAATTCATGAGGCTGATGGATTGCTGCTGCTGAATATTGACCGGGGTCACAATCCCGTCCACCCAGATTCTTTCATTGGCTATGCCGGCTTCATTGGCAAAATAAATGAGTTCAACGGCCAGGGCCGCTCTTTCATTCTCATCCCTGGGCAATCCCTCGGGTCCCCACATCAGGGCAACAAAATCCGCATCATATTGAGCTGCCAGGGGAACCATTCTTTCATATCGTTCCGGCCGTGCCATGATGGAATTGATGATATGGGGTTTAGAGGCCGGTTTGATGACCTTCAGTCCGGCTTCAATGGCATCAATATTGGATGTATCCAGAAGCAGGGGCATTCCCGGAACCGCCTCCTGAACAACATTAACCACCCAGGGCATTAATTCCGTACCGAATTTTTTTGCCGGACCAAGGTTGATGTCGATGTAATCCATACCCAGTTCTTTTTGCCGTACAACTTCTTCCTGAATGGGTTTTGGATTCCGTTTGGCTGGATCCGGCTCTTTGAATTCCTTTCCGATGACCCTGGAAATGACGTTCAG
>Ga0156401_1072_pt1 | contig 9263 bp, 7 predicted proteins | sample RifOxyA3_FD_116161 | JGI IMG/M metagenome (GOLD analysis project Ga0156401, IMG submission 116161) | Desulfobacula sp. RIFOXYA12_FULL_46_16 | reverse complement strand
TTTTATCCGCATGTTATAACCCTGGAGAATATACGCGTTTTGCAAAGGTCTCACTATTACACTTTTGGGCAGTACTTTATCAAGGAAAATTTCACTGCTGGATGAAGAACTCCCATGGTGAGGCGAAAGCAATATTTTTGAATGCAGATTTAAATCTTTTATCTTGACAAGGTATTCAGAATATCTCCAGGAAAAAGCATTGAAAATTCTTTGTATGAAATTTTAAAAACAAAGGAATTGTTATTCAGATCATCAGGAGAATAATAACCCGCCGTCTCTAAAAACAAAATCTCTGCTCCCCCGAGATAAATTGCTTCCCTGTTCTTTAAAGGTTCCCATATCCGGATGCTGTTTTTCCTGCAGGTTTCAATCAAGTCTTTATATGCCTCTGTTTTAGCCATATCCAAGTTCTTGATGAAGGCATGAACCTTAAAATTTTTTAAAATATAAATCAGGCCGTTTAAATGGTCGGATTCAGGATGGCTTAAAATAATATAATCCAGCGTATCTATCTTATTTTTCCATAAAAAAGGGGCAATGATATGTTTTCCTGTATCAAAGGCAGATAATTCAGTAAATCCCCCACCATCTACTAAAATATTATCACCCTGCGGAGTCTGGATCAGGGCGCTGTTCCCCTGCCCTACATCCAGGATGGTAATGGCTAATATTTTGTCTGGTTTTTTTATGGATCGAACATTTAAAAAATTATAAACACCCAAAATTCCGATCAGTACAATGATAGCCGCTGATATGATTCTTTTTCTTTGTAATTTTAAAGCTGCATAGGAGGATAGTAAAATCAGATAGATCAAGATGACTTCAGACCAATCCAGAGTCATAATTCTCAACCATGAAAACGGTATTGAAACAAAGACTTCGGAAGATAAAATTAAAAATGAAATCAAAAGGTGGCAAAAATTGATGATCCAGTCTGACAAAACAGGAAAAAAAGAGAAACATACCAGAGAAAAAATTCCCAAAGGAAGGACAAGAAACCCGACAACCGGAATGAAAACAAGATTTGATATGAGCTGAACAATCGATATGGTATGAAAATAATGGGCAGTCAAAGGGAATGTGCCCAGCGATGCAAAAAAAGATACGAACAGAAGCAATGCAGATTTCCACAATAGCTTATTGTATAAAAAAGCCCCTTTCTTAATGAGAGAAAGACCACCAATGATAAACCCCACAGCCATAAATGACAATTGAAAGGATATGGAAAAAAGGGCTGAAGAATCGATTACCAGAATCAGGATACCGGCAATTGAAAGGCTTGAAAGAACATCTTTTTCTTTTTCCGAAATAAATGAAAAAAGAAGAACCAGGGTCATGATAAATGCGCGCTGGGTTGAAGGGGAAAATCCTGAAAATATGCAATATAGGGTTAAAGGTACTATTGTTATGACACCGGCCAGTTTTTTTGATCTGCCCGTGATCAGATATTTTGGAAAAATCGACAAAAAATAAAAAATAATGGTGAAGAATATAAACGCGACGATGGACAGGTGAAGCCCGGAAATAGCAAAAAGATGACTGATGCCGACTTCGGAAAATAATTCCCTTAAATCAGGTGTAATAAGTTCTGTTTTCCCGGTAATCAATGCGGCCAATGTTTTTCCGATTTCCGAGCGACCTGTATGGTCTAAAATGAAATTATAAAAATCAAGCCTGGTTTTCTCTATGCCTCTAATGACTGTCAGCAAATTGTTTTTCGGGTCGGCTTCATGGATAATCTTGATGTTTTTTTGATCACAGTATGTTGTGCCTGCCAACCCCGTGAGCTTAAAATATCCGACATAATCAAAGGCCCCAGGATTTTCAAAATTATGGGCCGAACGAAGGGTGGATTCAAACTCGATCACATCACCATATCGGGGGGTTGCGCCTGAAGATAAATAAAGCGTCAAATCAACCCTGCCGCTGACTTTTTTTGCCACATGATCCGGGGTCACAATGTTTTGGCACTGAAATGTGACCTTTATTTTTTTTTCATAATGGCGGGCAAATGAAACAATTTTTCCCCTGATAAGGATTTTTTTAATATCAAAAAACTGCTGGATATGATTCTCCGGATAAACAGGATAACGCTTCATTTGGATTGCAATAAATCCTATGCTGCAGATCAGGAAAAGAAAAAGGGGGAAAAGGGCTTTTTTATAGAAGCAGAAGGCAAGGATTAAAAAGCCGGACAATATCGCAAGGATCGCCCATGCCAAGGTTTTGAAATCCGAGAGATAATTTCCCCATGCTAATTCCGGCCATTAATGAAAAAAAATGAATAAGGATGGCGGTTTTAAAGAGGAAAGAACTATTTTCACCTCATATCAGAAATTTTATTTGATTCGAACAATATCGGCATCAAGTTGTGAGAATTTTTTTTCAATGGATTCATATCCTCTGTCCATATGATACACCCTTGAAATAACGGTTGTCCCTTCAGCCACCAGGCCGGCTATCACAAGGGATGCACTGGCTCTCAGATCGGAAGCCATGACTGGAGCGCCCTGGAGTTTTTTGACCCCCCTGACCATGGCAAAATTGCCGTTGGAAATGGAGATATTCGCCCCCAGGCGAAGCAATTCATTGGCATGAATAAAGCGGTTTTCAAAAATAGATTCATGAATCACGCTGTTACCGTCGGCAATGGTCATCAATGCCATGAACTGGGCCTGCATATCCGTGGGGAAACCAGGATAGGGGACTGTCTTGATATCCACACTATGGACAGGGTCTTTCCCTTCTACCCGGATACTGTCAGGATAGGTCAGGATTTCAGCACCCGTTGCTCTGAGTTTGTTGATGATACTGCCCAAGTGTTCAGGTTCACAGTCCTTGATCAGAACATCGCCTCCTGTAGCCGCAGCCGCAACCATAAAGGTACCGGTTTCAATTCTATCGGGAATGACGGCAATCTCTGAAGAAGAAAGGCTTTTAACCCCCTCAATCGTAATAATGGCTGTTCCGGCCCCATTTATCCGGGCTCCCATTCTGTTTAAGGCATCGGCCAGAGCTACAATCTCCGGCTCCCGGGCCGCATTCCGTAAGACGCTGGTTCCTTTTGCAAGGATAGCCGCCATCATCAAATTTTCAGTTCCGGTAACCGTGGGGGTATCAAAATAGATTTCATTGCCGATCAGCCTGTTGGCCTTGGCTTCGATATAGCCGTGATCCATCGTGATTTCCGCCCCAAGGGCCTCAAGGCCGGAAAGATGCATATTCACGGGTCTTGCCCCAATGGCGCAGCCACCCGGCATGGATACTTTTGCATGACCGAACCGGGCCACAAGGGGACCTAAGACCAGAATGGAGGCCCTCATTTTTCGAACCAGATCATATTCCGCTTCAATCTTATGAATATGGGCGCCGTCGATCTCCAGAAACCCCTGGGATGATTTGCAGGTTGCTCCCAGGTCTTCCAGAAGAAGTTTAATACTCTTAATGTCCATTAAATCCGGGACATTGGTAAAGCTGGTTTTGCCGTTAACCAGGATGGCCGAGGCAATCAGAGGAAGGGCGGCATTTTTCGCGCCGCTGATACTGACTTCGCCGTAAAGTTTCCGGCCGCCGTTAATTTGAATTTTATCCATAATTGAAATCGGTTTCGCTGTGATTAGGAAAAGGGCTTTGGTTAAACTGCCAAAACCCCTTGTTATTCAGTGGTACCTGGGACGAGAATTGAACTCGTACAGTGATAATCACCGAGGGATTTTAAGTCCCTTGCGTCTACCAGTTCCGCCACCCAGGCATTTCCATGGCTTTCTATAATATTTTTATAAAATATGCAAGTCTAAAACCCATCGGTCTTTAATCCCGGGATTGTTTCCTTTAAGGATTTCTGATAATAAAAACCTATGAAACCGATTAATCTGGAAAAATTATTATTGGCATCCCAGTCCCCCCGGAGACGAGAACTTCTTGAACAGACAGGGATCGAGCTTCAAATTGTCCCTTCCGATATTGATGAAGAGAATATCTCCATAAAAAATCCGGTGGAATATGTAGAAGCACTCTCTTTTATGAAGGCGGAGAAAATTTCCAGGGCCTATCCTGATTCCTGGATTCTGGGTGCGGATACCATTGTGGTCCTCCAGAATCAAATCCTGGGAAAACCGGAATCAGATCATCATGCCATAGAGATGCTCAGGCTGTTGAGCAACAGAGAACATACGGTATTCACCGGATTTTGTATTATGAATAAACATAAACAGACCGTAATAAAAACTGCCGTAGAAACCAGGGTCTGGTTTAAACCTTTATCCGATCAGGAGATAAAATGGTATGTAAGCACAAAAGAACCTTTTGACAAGGCAGGCGCCTATGGCATTCAGGGCCAGGGTGCATTCCTTGTCAGAAAAATTTTCGGATCCTATTCAAATGTTGTGGGGTTGCCTGTCTGCGAAGTCATTGAAGCCCTGATGGAATTAAAAATTATTGAAATGAGGGTATAACCCCGACATGCCATCTATTAAGGAAAACCTTGAAATGATAAATGGGCTTATTGCAGAGACGGCAAGATCCTGTGGCCGGAACCCTGAAGATATCCTTCTCATCGCCGTGACCAAGAAGAAAAATGCAGAAACGGTAATGGAAGCCCTCCAATGTGGCGCCGTGCATTTTGGAGAAAATTATATTCAGGAAGCCATAAGCAAAATTGATGAAATTGGGAAAGAAATGGCCTGCTGGCATTTTATCGGACACCTCCAATCCAATAAGGCGGCCATTGCCGTAAAATATTTTGAATATATCCATACCGTGGATTCCGTTAAGCTTGCAAAGGAAATAGACAAGCAGGCAAAGGCCATTCATAAAATTCAAAAAATACTGCTTCAGGTCAATATCAGCAAGGAAAAGACCAAATCCGGGACTGATGCTGAAACAACCATGGACTTGGTAAGACAGATCCATGGATTTGAAAATATTGCCATACAGGGATTAATGTGCATGCCACCCTATTTTGATAACCCTGAACAGGCCAGAAAATATTTCAGAGGGCTTTTGGAAATCAGGGCCAATATTTTGGCCCATCAATTTCCGAATGTGTCCATGAATCATCTGTCCATGGGAATGAGCAATGACTTCCGAGTCGCCATTGAAGAAGGGGCCACCATGGTCAGAATCGGAACCTCCCTATTCGGAGAAAGAAATTGAAACTTTTATTGCATACCTGTTGTGCACCCTGCTCCATCTACCCTGTCCAAATTTTAAGACAGATGGATATAGATGTGATGGGGTTTTTCTACCGGCATAATATTCATCCTTTTCAGGAATGTTTAAAAAGGGAAAATACTTTAAAAGAATACGCCCAGACCATCGATCTCAAGGTCATTTATCAGCAGGATTATAAAATAGAAGCGTTTATTCAATCCGTTGCTTTCAGGGAAGCAGACCGATGCAGGATCTGTTACCATGACAGGCTGCTGCAAACCGCCCTGGTTGCTAAAAAAGGAAATTTTGAAGCTTTTTCAACCACGCTTTTATACAGCAAATTCCAGAACCATGACCGGATCCGGGAAACCGGGGAAGCCATTGCCGTGAAATACGGTATCCAATTTTTTTATTATGATTTCAGAGAGGGTTGGAAATCCGGTATTGAAGAATCTAAACGCCTGAATCTTTACAGACAGCAATATTGCGGCTGTATATACAGCGAGAAAGACCGGTATTATAAGAAATGATTCAATTCTTCGGCGCCGGTGCCTTGGTAAACTGATTGAGCATATTTACAAAGCGTTTATCCGTGCTGTCGAGTCTTGCCGCCAGAACGCTGAATAAATGTTTGGCCACATCCGGATATTTTTCAATCACCTCGGCCAGTTTATTTCCAGGGAACCGCTTGACCATAGATCTGCCTTTGGAAATAATGGATGCAGACCTGGGTTCACCCGTAATGGCTGACATCTCCCCGAAATATTCCCCGGGTTGGACAATTTCAGCAATTTTCTTACCGCCTTTGACAACATATACCCCGCCCTGGACAAGGGTAAAAAAATCAATATCGGTATTGCCTTCCCGGATAATCACGTCCTTATCCTCATAGCGTTCAACATCAGGGTTGATCAGATAGGCCGGCAATGATTCCTTGGTAACAACGGTTTTTTTCAAGACCTCTTCATAGGATGTTTCTCCGGCCCGGATTTTTCTGAGTCCTGCTTCTCTCAGCGTTATCATCCCTTCCTGGACAGCCACCTTTCTGAGCTGGTCTTCCGATACCTGGGCGCTGATTGCCTTGGCCACATCATCGGTGACTTCCATTAATTCATAAAGTCCGACCCGGCCCTTATGTCCGGTTCCGTTGCAATGGCTGCATCCCTTGGGGCCATATATCTTGAGATCCTGGATTTCATCCTTGGCAAACCCCTGGAATTCAAGATCCTTGGGGTTATATCCGGTTACGATCTGTTTGCACTCGGGACAAAGCCTTCGGGCAAGACGTTGGGACAAGACCAGGGTAACGGCAGAGGCCAGCATATACGCCGGAATGCCGATGTCAATCAAACGCCCGATGGTTGACGGACAATCATTGGTATGAAGGGTGGCGAACACCAGATGGCCGGTCATGGCCGCTTTGATGGCGATTTCAGCGGTTTCAAAATCCCGGATCTCACCGACCATGATTATATCCGGGTCCTGCCGCAGGAAAGCTTTTAATGCTGCCGCAAAGGTCATGCCGATTTCCTGTTTTACAGGCACCTGGTTAATGCCTTTAAAATTGAATTCCACCGGGTCTTCAGCCGTCAATATCTTGATGTCGTCTTTATTCAAACGGTTCAATATGGAATAAAGCGTGGTAGTTTTCCCGCTGCCTGTAGGACCGGTCACCAGAATCAGCCCATAGGGTCTGGAAATACACCGTTTCAGACTTTCAAAAGTGGCATGTTCAAATCCCAGCTTGGTCAGATCAATGCTCAAGGCGCTTTGATCCAGGATACGCATGACAATGCTCTCGCCAAAGAGTGTCGGCAGGGTGGATACTCTGAAATCAATGGATTTTTTCTTCCCTAACCTGAGTTTTATCCTGCCGTCCTGGGGAACTCTTCTTTCGGCAATATCGAGCTGGGCCAGGATTTTGATACGGGAAATGACTGCATTTTTTATGCTGAGGGGGAGATTCATGGCCTTATACATGCTGCCGTCAAGCCTGTATCTGACCTGAAAAGTTTTTTCAAAGGGTTCGATATGAATATCGCTGACCCCGTCATTAATGGCTTTGGTCAGGATACCGTTCACAAGCTTGATAATCGGGGCATCGGAAGCCATGAACTCGTCACGGCCCATATCGGCGTCGGCCGCGCCGACCTCTAACTCTTCGGCTGCCTCAGACACCAGGCTGCCGAAATCCTCCACTGAAGTAACGGGTTCATTGCTATCGGCGTCTTCCTCAAACCGAAGAAAACTTTTATACTCATCATCACTGATCTTATAAAAATCACGAAACGCCTGGATCAAATCATGTTCTGTTGATACAAAAACCTTAACTGTCTTTCCGGTTTTCTTTTGAAGCTCCTCTACGATGCTTGTATCGGTGGGCTCCACCATGATAATGGTCAATTCCGTCCCATTTAATTCAAGGGGGAAAGCCATGGCGGGTTTGGCGATTTCATAGGGAAAAAGTTTTAACAATTTGGGATCAGGTTTGATATCCGAACGTTTAATGACCTGATAATTATAAAGACGACCCAGCACATTGACGATGGTATCCGGATCAATATAGCCTCTGCTGAGAAGAATTCCACTGAGTCTTTCATTGGTCTTCTTTTGGATTGCCAAGGCTTCATCCAATTGCATGCTTGTAATCTGGCCCTCTTTGGAAAGGATCTCACCGATTTTAGTTTTTCCTGCTCCGGATTGATCTTTGATGGTGGATTTCAAGCTGGATGTTTTTTGCATTTCTATTCCTTAATTGTCTTTTCGGGTTCTGTATATCCTGATGCCGCCGGCTAAAATCAAAAATATCCCGAGGATATAAAAACACAGCTTAACAAGTACCAATTTCTGTCTAAAAAATTCAATGGTTTCAATTTGAGGCATGACCTGGGGAATTCTGTAAAAGACCCCAAGACCGACGGCAATCAAAACAATACCATAATAAAAACGAAATTTTTTTTTGTCCATCTTAAAATATTACCTTTCAACCTCTTCTATCTGGTGATTATAATCAGTTTCCATCTTTTCAAACAGCTCCATCTGGATTTCAAGTTCTTCAAATAAAGTTTCATTCAGAGTTTGAAGTCCTGTCAATTCTTTTGCAAGGGTCTTTATTTTCTGACTATCCTTTTTCTCTGAAGCTTCAAGAAGAAGTGCATTGGTTTTGGAAATGGCGGCCTCATTTTTCTCAATATCGGATTCAAGACGCTGGATTTTCTGTTTAACGGGCTTGATATCCCTGGATTTCCGGGCAATGATATCGGATTTTTTCTGACGAAGTTCTTTCTTGGACAGGACGGGCGCTTTTATTTTTTTTTCAACCATAATCCCCTCCTCGTCCCATCCTTCTTTTTCCAGAAATTCCTGATAGGTTCCTTCAAAGACATGGACACTGTCATTTTTAAAGACGATCAGTCTGTTTGCCAGGGAATGGAGGAACATTTCATTATGGGTCACAAGGATCAATGCTCCCTCAAAATTATCAAGCGCCGCCACAAACGCATCGCAGGATTCAATATCCAGATGATTGCTGGGCTCATCCAGCAGCAGCAGATTCAAAGGGGTCATGAGCATTTTCCCAAGCATCACTCTTGATTTCTCGCCGCCGGATAGAATGGCTATCTTTTTGAGTGCCAGATCTTTTTCAAACATCATGGCACCACAAATATTCCTGGCGGTCTGACGATCTGAATCAGGCGAAGACCGGATCAATTCATCTTCAACCGTAAATTCATCATTCAAGGATTGTACATTGGTCTGTTCAAAATACCCCAATTCTACACCCGGGTTGATTTTAATACGGCCTTGGATCGGGGCAAGGTTGCCGCTGATGAGTTTTAAAAAAGTGGTTTTACCTTTTCCATTTTTACCGATAACGGCAATCCGGTCCTCCGGATAAACCGTCAAAGAAAGATTATCCACCAGAAGCTGGGTTTTCTCCCAGCCAAAAGACAGGTTTTGAATCTGCATGACCTGTTTTCCGGGAAAGGGCAGATAATTGAACCCGAATTCAAGGTTTTTCAATTTCTGGAGTTTTTCTTTTGATCCGGTTTTCTCAAGGGTTTTAATCCGTGACTGCACCATATTGGCAAGCCGGGCCTTTGCACGGAATC
>Ga0156401_1073_pt1 | contig 9275 bp, 8 predicted proteins | sample RifOxyA3_FD_116161 | JGI IMG/M metagenome (GOLD analysis project Ga0156401, IMG submission 116161) | Desulfobacula sp. RIFOXYA12_FULL_46_16 | reverse complement strand
AAGGCGGCACTCCATAGGTTGACCAACTGGCCTTGGATTAGTGACATCTTGAAAGATTAATGGAATTAGTTTGGACATCTGGTTCAAATCAATTGTTCCCAGGCCCAATCGTGCAGACATCCAGATGTTGAATCCGTATCAGCATTTTCTTTGCCTGTACGATTTTTTCAGCTATTAATTCTTGCCTAAACTCATTATAATTCGAACAGGTGTAAAGAAAAATAAATCCCCGGCAGGCAAAGGTAAAATCATCGATCTGACGGCATAGTCATACGTCTTAGAAGCCACTGTCTTCCTTGTTTTGTTGCAAATTATACAACCCTGCCGTTGAGCCTGCCGTGACCCCGGCTTTCCCAATCTTGATATTACCCCGGTTTGATGGTATGATCCGTCCGTTTTTATGTAAAATAATGCAATTGGAATGGAACCCCGGTGATCAAAAAGGATAAATTTACATTCAGATGCCAGGCCTGCGGGGGCCAGGCCCCCAAATGGATGGGCCGGTGCCCGGAGTGCGGGGAATGGGACACCCTTGTGGAGGAGCGCATCCTTTCCGGCGTGTCCAAGAAACAGGGTCATGCCCTGGTGGCGGAGCCGGTCCTTATCGATTCCGTTTCCGTGGAGGACACCGACCGGATCAGGACCGGGGTGGGGGAGTTCGACCGGGTCCTGGGCGGCGGGATTGTGGACGGGTCCGTGATCCTCATCGGCGGTGATCCCGGCATCGGGAAATCCACCCTCATGCTCCAGGTCCTGTCCCGGTTATCGGGAACGGGTAAAAAATGCCTTTACGTGTCCGGGGAAGAATCGGTCCGTCAGATTTCCATGCGGGGCAAGCGGCTGGATTCAGGCGGAAATCAAATGTACGTGGTGTCGGAAACGGATCTTCATTCCATTCTGGCCATGGTGGAGGGCCAAAAATACGATGCCCTGGTCATTGATTCCATCCAGACCATATTTCACCCGGATGTGGCGTCCACACCGGGGAGCGTGACCCAGATCCGGGAAGCGGCCATGCAGTTCATGAAACTGGCCAAGACCACGGGCATCCCGGTGTTTCTCATCGGCCATGTCACGAAGGTGGGGGCCATTGCAGGACCCAAAATCATGGAGCATATGGTGGATACGGTCCTGTATTTTGAAGGGGATAAAAGCCATGTGTTCCGGATTCTCAGGGCCGTCAAGAACCGGTTCGGCCCCACCAACGAGATCGGCGTATTCGAGATGAACGAAAAGGGGCTCACCGAGGTTCCCAATCCGTCGGCTGTCTTTTTATCGGAACGGTCCACCCTTTCGCCCGGCTCCGTGGTCACGGCCTGCATGGAGGGATCCAGGCCCATCCTGGTGGAGATCCAGGGCCTGGTGTCCACTTCCGGTTTCGGGACCCCCCGGCGCACCATTCTGGGGCTGGACCACCACCGGGTGTCCCTGATTGTGGCCGTCATGGAAAAACGGCTGGGCATGAATCTTTCCGGGCTGGATATTTTCATGAATGTCACGGGCGGGGTGAAAATCGTGGAGCCCTCGGCAGATCTGGCCATTGCCGCAGCCCTGGCCTCCAGCTTTCTGGACAAACCCGTGGAAAACAAGACCACCCTGACGGGCGAGATCGGCCTCACCGGGGAAATCCGGGCCGTGGGCCATATCCAGGCCCGGATCAGGGAGGCCTCGAAAATGGGATTTTCCCGGTGCCTGGTTCCCGGCAGCACGGTGAAGCAGCTTTCAAAGATCAAAGGCATGACTTTTGAAAGCATCCGTTATCTTAAAGACGCCATGGACGTATTGTTCTAACGGCAGAGACAACCATGAAAACCAATCCGAAAAACCAGTGGGAAGATCATTTGACCCGGCGCGCCCGGGCGGAAAATTATCCGGCCCGGTCTGTGTATAAGCTTGAAGAGATCCAGAATAAATTCAAGGTGATGAAGAAGAACGATCAGGTGCTGGATCTGGGTTGCGCTCCCGGTTCCTGGCTCTTGTACGCGGCCAAAACCGTGGGAGCCGGGGGCCGGGTCTTGGGCCTGGATCTGAGTCCCGTGGACATCCGCCTGCCGGAAAATGTGAAGGCGGTGCAGGAGAATGTGCTGAATCTTGAAAATTCGACTCTTGTGGATGAAAACGCCCGTTTCAATGTCGTCTTGAGTGACATGGCCCCGTCAACAAGCGGAAGAAAGGATGTGGATGCCATAAAATCTTATGAGCTTTGCTGTATGGCCTTGACGGTTGCGGAAAAATATCTCGGGCCGGGCGGCCATTTTGTCTGTAAAATCTTCCAGGGAAATGAGTTCATGGAGTTTGAGAAAAAGGTCAGATCGAAGTTCAAAGAGTGTAAAATATTTAAGCCCGATAGTTGCAGAAAACAAAGCAAAGAAATATATATAATAGCAAAATTCAAGAATTAACCGAGGAGGATTCATGTCAGGACATAGCAAATGGTCGACCATAAAACATAAAAAAGGCGCTGCCGACGCCAAACGAGGTAAGATCTTTACCAAATTGATTAAGGAGATTACCGTGGCGGCCCGCATGGGCGGCGGTGATCCTGAAGCCAATTCAAGGCTCAGGCACGCCCTGATCAATGCCAGGGCTCAGAATATGCCCAAGGACACTTTTGAAAGAGCCATCAAAAAAGGAACCGGCGATCTTGAGGGGGTCAATTATGAAGAGATGGTGTATGAAGGATATGGGCCCGGCGGGGTGGCAGTTCTGGTGGAATGCCTGACGGATAACCGGAACAGGACCATCGCCGATGTCCGCCATGCCTTTGGCAAGGCCGGGGGGAATGTGGGGACCAGCGGATGCGTGGCCTGGATGTTTGATAAAAAGGGCCTGATCACCATCGATAAAAAAGATGCCACAGAGGAAACCCTGATGGAGGTGGCTCTGGAAGCAGGTGCCGAGGATATTAAGGATGAAGATGACTGCTTTGACATCATCATGGATCCGGCAGACTTTGATACGGTCAAAGAGGCCATTGATGCGGCCAATATCAAATTTGAAGCAGCGGAAATCACCATGATTCCCCAGACCCTGACCGAGTTGAAAGGGGATGAAGCAGCGCAGATGATCAAATTTATGGATGTTCTGGATGATCTGGATGATGTCCAGAAATTTTATTCCAATGCCGATATCTCGGATGAAACGTTGGATGCCATGTCCTAACAGAACCTGTTAAATAAACGACAGGGGCTTTGATACGATCAAAAGCCCCTGTTTGATTTCGTTCATTTTGTTAAAGTTCAATCATTCTTTGAACAGATCCCCAGGCTTTTTTGCGGATATCCTCGGCAACGGTGATCCGGCCGGAAAGGGTTTCAAGACTTTCAAAAATTTTCTCCAGGGTGATTTTTTTCATATCCGGGCAGAGCATTTTTTCCGATGCCGGATAAAATCGTTTATCCGGATGGGCCTTTGAAATGGGGTAGAGAAGCCCGTTTTCCGTTCCCAGGATAAATTCGGTATGGGCCGATTCCCCCGCAAATTTGATCATGCCTGAAGTGGATTGGATTTCATCGGCCAGGGCCAGCACTTCGGGCGGGCATTCCGGGTGGGCCATAAAGAGGGCTCCCGGGTGTTCGGTTTTTGCTTTTATGGCATCCTGGGCCGTCAATGTGTTGTGAAAGGGGCAGAAGCCTTCCCAGAGATGGATTTTTTTGGATGTCCGGGAAGCGGCATAGAGGGCCAGGTTTCTATCCGGCGTCATGAGGATTTCAGGCGCGCCTATGCTTTCAACCACCTTGATCACATTGGCAGAGGTGCAGCAGATATCGGATTCCGCCTTGACTGCGGCGGATGAATTCACATAGGTGATCACCGGGATATGGCCCAGGGCCTTCTTCTTTGCTTTGAGCGATTCGGGGTCTATCATATCGGCCATGGGGCATCCGGCATCGGTGGCCGGCAGAAGGACGGTTTTGTCCGGTGAAAGGATGACGGCGGTTTCCGCCATAAAATGAACCCCGCAGAACACAATGATATCGGCCGTGGTTTTGGAGGCCTTGATGCTCAGCTCCAGAGAATCTCCGCAAAGATCGGCAATGTCCTGGATTTCCGGGAGTTGATAGTTATGGGCAAGGATGATGGCATTTCTTTTTTTTGCAAGCGCTTTGATTTTATCTTTCATTCTGCACCTTCTGGTCAAGGTTATTCTAAGTCAACCACGTTGACGCCTTTGGGCACGGTGAATTCAAACCTGGAAGGGTCAATGGATGTGAACCGGATATCCGTGAATTCAAACAGGGTGGTATCCCCGTAGGCATTGCGGGTGACAATCCGGGTGATGTCGCTGGTTTTTTTGGACACCCGGATCACAATAAGAGAGATGTCCGGGGTTTCGTTTTTGGCTGCCAAGTCCAGCTCGGTATACTCATCGGTGATGTCTTTTATCGTAATGATATAATTTTTTCTGACCAGGGCGATATCCGATAAAAAAGCCCCCCCGGCCCCGGCTTTGAAAAAGGATTCTGCCGATCCCTGCATGACCTGATTTTCCCCGGGCCGGTAAATCCACAGGGATTTGCCGTTGGTGATGATTTCATGCTGTTCCGGCTCCAGGTATTCCCATTTCATTTTCCCGGGATGGCTGAAGGATGCTTTTCCGGATGCCTTTTCCGTGATATCCAGGGCTTCCAGCTTTGAGATCTGGTAAAATGAAGCCTCAAAGCTTTTTCCGGCATATTTCTTCTCAATGGCGGATAGGACAGCCTCTTGGGCGTTTTCAGGCTCCGCTGCAGCGGAAATGCCGAGAAACAGGCCAGCCATGAGAAGAACAGCCGCCGATATCCATAGTATCCTTTTGTATGATCGTTTCAACCGAACTCCTTTATCTGCCTTTATTCAAGCAGCTTTTTGATGTCTTTTCTCTTGTCGTCCGCATAAATTCTGCGAAGTTTGGGTTTTTCAATCTTTCCGGTGGGGTTTCTGGGGACATCTCCGAAATATATTTTTCTCAGTTGTTTGTAGCGGGGCAGCTCCTGCTGGAATTCAAGGATATCGCTTTCACAGAGAATGCAGCCCGGCTTGACACTGATAATGCCTGCCGGGATTTCCCCCAGCCGGTCATCCGGGATGCCGATAACGGCAATATCTTTTATTTTACTGTTTCTCAGAAAAAAAGTTTCGATTTCAACGGGATAGATATTTTCCCCGCCGTAGATGATCATGTCTTTTTTCCGGTCCACCAGCCAGATAAATCCATCCTTGTCATACCGGGCGATATCTCCGGTTTTCAGCCACCCCTCCTTGAGGGTGTGGGCCGTGGCCTCGGGATTCTTATAATATTCTTTCATCACGCCGGGCCCTTTGATGATGAGTTCACCGGACTCATTGCCAAACAGCAGTTCGCCGTCTTTGTCCACAATTTTGGCTTCCCAGTCAAATCCGGGCAGGCCGATGGGACCGATCCGGTGGGCGTTTTCAATTCCCAAATGGATGCATCCCGGCCCTGTGGATTCGGTGAGGCCGTAATTGGTATCATAATCCTGATGGGGAAAATAGTTTTTCCAGTGCTCGATGAGGCTGGGCGGAACCGGCTGGGCGCCAGCATGCATGAGGCGCCATTGGGACAGGGTAAATTTTGAGAGGTCAATGTCCTTATTTTCAACGGCAATGATGATGTCATGAATCCAGGGCACCAGGAGCCAGACAATGGTGCATCCTTCTTCCGACACGGCTTCAATGATCCACCGGGGGCTTACACCTTTTAAGAGAACCCCTTTGCCGCCCACAAGGAAACTGCCCATCCAGTGCATTTTGGCTCCGGTGTGGTACAGGGGCGGTATACAGAGAAAGACATCGTCTATGGTCTGGCTGTGGTGGGCATGTTCTACGTAACAGGCGTGTTCAAGATTTCTATGGGTTAAGAGGACGGCTTTGGGTGATCCGGTTGTTCCGCTGGTGAAATACAGGGCCGCGTCATCATCTATGGAGAGTTCTACCTTTGGGGGAGAGTCGCCTGATCCGGGTTCGATAAAGGATTCGTATTGAACAGCCCAGTCCGGGCAGGTGGATGGTGGTCCGCTATAGATCCAGAGCCGGACATGGGTTTCCAGCTCTTTTTGAACCGCCTCGATCCGATCAATAAATTCTTCGCCAAAGATGAAGACTTTGGCTTCGGCCGTCTGGGTGCAGAGCAGGATTTTGTCGGATTCGAATCTGAAATTTAAAGGCACCACCCAGGCCCCGGTTGAAAGAATACCAAAATAAATGGGGAGCCACTCAAGGCAATTGGTCATCAACTGTACAATTTTATCGCCCTTTTTGATCCCGTATTGGTCAAGGTTGTGGGCAAGCTTATTGGATGCTCGAAAGAACTGCTCCCAGGTCATGGCCTTTCTGGTGTCAATGGCCGGAGCCCGCTCCACAAGGGCAATTCTGTCTTTATACATCCAGGCGTTCCGGGCCAAAATTTCCGTGATTATCATGGGCAGTCCTTAAGCTAAATAAAAAAATCCTGCCGTGAACTATAAATTACGGCAGGATTATATTCAACAGGTTTATAACCCTTTATTTATCTTTTTTGACCTCTTCAAAATCTGCATCCACCACATCATCATCCTGGGGAGAAGTTGATGCGCCTTGGCCCGGTCCAGCCTGGCCGCCATCCTGGGAAGCCTGCTGATACATGACTTCCGCCAGTTTGTGGGAGGCCTGGGACAGGGCTTCAATTTTCTGTTTGAGCTCGTCCACATTATCCGACTCTTTGGCTACCTTCAGATTTTCAACGGCAGATTCAATGGTTTTCCGCGTCGCTTCATCCACTTTAGAACCATGTTCTTTCAAGGTTTTCTGGGTCTGATCGATGAGGGCTTCGGCACTGTTTTTGGTATCCACCAGCTCTCTTTTCCGTTTGTCTTCGTCGGCATGGAGTTCCGCATCTTTTACCATTCTGTTGATTTCATCTTCGGAAAGACCGCTGGCAGCCGTGATGCGGATGGATTGCTGTTTTGCCGTGGCCTTATCCTTTGCCGCAACATGGACAATGCCGTTGGCGTCAATATCAAAGGTGACTTCAATCTGGGGGACTCCCCTGGGTGCTGGCGGAATATCGGCCAGTTCAAATTGTCCGAGGGTTTTGTTATCTGCCGCCATTTGCCTTTCGCCCTGAAGCACATGGATGGAGACGGCCGGTTGGTTGTCGGCGGCCGTTGAAAACACCTGGCTTTTTTTGGTCGGAATGGTTGTGTTTTTTTCTATCAGCCGGGTCATGACTCCGCCAAGGGTTTCAATCCCCAGGGACAGAGGGGTGACATCCAAAAGAAGGACGTCATTGACATCTCCCTGGAGAACACCGGCCTGTACAGCCGCGCCCATGGCAACAACTTCATCCGGGTTGACGCCCTTGTGGGGTTTTTTTCCGAATATTTTTTCAACCCGTTCCTGAACGGCGGGCATACGGGTCATGCCGCCCACCAGGACGACCTCATCCACTCCGTCAGGTCCCAGGTTTGCCTCTTTCAAGGCATCCCGGCAGGGCTTTTCCAGTTTATCCAGAAGATCTGCGACCAGGGATTCGAGTTTTGCACGGGTCAGTTTGACATCCAGGTGTTTGGGGCCCGAGGCATCTGCTGTGATAAAAGGCAGATTGATGCTGGTTTCCGTGGATGTGGAAAGCTCCATCTTGGCTTTTTCAGCCGCTTCCTTGAGGCGTTGAAGGGCCATCTTGTCCGACCGGATATTAATTCCCGTATCTTTTCTGAATTCATCGGCAATAAAATTAATGATTCTTAGGTCAAAATCTTCTCCACCTAAATGAGTGTCTCCTGAAGTTGATTTAACTTCAAATACGCCGTCACCGATTTCAAGGACGGAGACATCAAAGGTGCCGCCGCCAAGGTCAAATACGGCTATTTTTTCTTCCTTTTTTTTGTCCAGCCCATAGGCGAGAGAGGCCGCAGTGGGCTCATTGATGATTCTTTTGACTTCAAGACCGGCAATTTTACCGGCATCTTTGGTGGCCTGCCGCTGACTGTCGTTAAAATAGGCGGGAACCGTAATGACGGCTTCCTTTACCTCTTCACCCAGATAGTCCTCTGCCGTCTTTTTAATATTGGACAGGATAAAAGAAGAAATCTCAGCAGGGCTGTATTGCTTTCCCCTGAGATTGATCCGGGTATCGCCGTTGGATGCGGGTTCTATTTTATAGGGCAGGTTTGGGATATCGGTCTGTATTTCTTTGGAATTAAATTTACGGCCGATCAACCGCTTTACGCCGAATACCGTATTTTCAGGGTTGGTGATGGCCTGGCGCTTGGCGATCTGGCCGACAATCCGTTCCCCGGCCTCCGTAATGGCGACAATGGATGGGGTGGTCCTTCCACCTTCGGCATTGGTAATGATTTTTACCTCCCCGCCGGCTTCCATAACTGCTACGCATGAATTGGTTGTTCCTAAATCTATTCCGATTATTTTGCCCATAATATACCCTCCAAGATATCTTTAATTTTCTGTGGTTTTTCCATTTTCTATTTTTTTTGAGACAACAACCATGGCTGGCCTGATGAGTCTGTCATGAAGAAGGTAGCCATTCTGAAGTACTGCCGTAACGGTATTTTCGGGAAATTCATCTGTTTCCTGCCGGGTGACGGCCTGGTGAAAATTCGGATCAAAGGGTTCATTCCCGGCTTTAATTACCCTGACGCTGAACATTTCAAGCAGTTTGAGAATATCCTTATGAGTGAGCTTGACGCCTTCCAGCAAGTTCGTCCCTTCGCCTGAATTTGTTTCAGCAGAGGCAATGGCTCTTTCAAGGTTATCCACCACCGGCAGGATCTGCCGGAAAATGGTTTCATTGGCAAATTTTTTAAATTCATCAATTTCACGCTGCTTTCTTTTTTTATAATTTTCGAATTCTGCAGACAGTCTTAACAATCTATCCTTTTCAGCAGCAAGTTGTTCTTTCAGGGTGCCGACCTCATCTATTTCACTTTTTTCAGCTTTGTCTGCCATATCTATGTCAGCTTTTTCGCCGGCTTTAAGTTCTTCGGATGATTTTTTTGGAGAATCCTTAATTTTTCGATCTTCCTTTTTTTTTTTATCTTCTTTTGCCAATTTCCTCTCCTGGTCCACGTTTTCCTTAGTTCAACAAGAGTGATAATTATATGGTATAACAAATTATGGCAGAAAAGTAAGTCTGTTTGAAAGCATGTCAAGGCATAAAAGAAAAGGGTCTTAAAGAAAAGATCCGGCCGGCAGAAGGGTTGCGGAAAATTGCGTGACCGGGATCGATCCACGACACAGAAGAAATCACTTATCGCTGCTTCCTTCCGGACCTGACG
>Ga0156401_1070_pt1 | contig 9395 bp, 11 predicted proteins | sample RifOxyA3_FD_116161 | JGI IMG/M metagenome (GOLD analysis project Ga0156401, IMG submission 116161) | Desulfobacula sp. RIFOXYA12_FULL_46_16 | reverse complement strand
GAACTTACTCCCGGATATCACCGGTGAAGGGTGAGATTTGGGGTGTGGTGGCACCATCCAGGCCGAAAATTTTAAAATTTTTATCCGCATGTTATAACCCTGGAGAATATACGCGTTTTGCAAAGGTCTCAATATAAAACCCTTGTATCAGATTTTCCATTTGAAATTCCCATTCATTTTCCGGACTTCAAGCAAGATCAGCTTGGGAAATTTTCTGTTTCTTCAGTGCGTTACGGCGATCATTATGATTTTAGTGCAAGCGGCGATATCCTTCAAACCGGTACAAGACAATTCAGGGTGAATGGCCGGGTCCTATCTGAATCCCTTCCAGGGGTTAAGACAAAACTCACGGCAGGGCTTGATCTTGAAAAAGATCTCAAGGCTTTTGTTCATTTTGAGACAAATCAGTTTAAATTGAATTTTGCCGATATCCGGAAATTAACGCCTGAAAAACAAAAGCCATTTGAGCTGGATCTCTCTGCTTTTGCCAGAGTATCCATGGAGTATGCAGACCGGCGATTTAAAACCCGGATGCAGGTAAATATTACTGATGGCAGTATTCGTCTTCCGGAATTGGACTTAACCCTAAAAGGCATCAATACCCGGATCGATCTTAACGATCTTCTCTTTTTGAAAACCGTTCCCGGGCAGACAGTGACGATTCAATCCATTGATGTTCAAAAAATCAGAATCAGTGAGGCAAAAATACAATTCAGCCTTGAAGACGCCAAATCACTCTTGATTGAAAATATCCGGTTCAAATGGTGTAATGGGCTTATTTCAACGGAATCCATTCGATTTCCCCAGGAAAAGGATGAATATCATATGACGCTTTTCTGTGATCGTCTGGAACTGACCGAGCTTTTAAAACAGATGGGGGCCTTTCATGCAGAAGGAGACGGTACGCTGAACGGCAGAATTCCTTTGATTTATAAGGATGGGCAGATTTCTTTCAATAATGGGTTTTTATTTTCAACACCCGGCAGCCGGGGAAAAGTCGTGATTGAAAATACGGATAAAATCATTGCCGGCATTCCCATGGACAGTCCCGAGTTCTCCCAGCTTGATGTGGCAAGAGAAGCGTTAAAGGATTTTGATTATGAGTGGGCCAAATTGACATTCAATACCCAGGGGGATACCTTAAGTGTGAATATGGAATTAGACGGTAAACCTGCGGGACTTTTGCCGTTTGAGTATAAAAAAGAATTGGGCGGCTTTATAAGAGTGGATGCTTCCAGTCCAGGATCTCGTTTCCAGGGCATAAAACTGGATGTGAATTTAAAGCTTCCCTTTAATGATGTCATGAAATTTGGTAATCAGTTAAGATCCATATTGGATTGAAAAAGGAGAGCCCATGAACAAAAATTTTATTATAGCAGCTTTGTTTCTGATTTTTTATATTCTTTCAGGTTGTGAAACAAGTCATCAGGTCGAAATCAAGCCCGTTGAAATTAGACCGATTCATATTACCATTGATGTGAATGTCAGGGTTGAAAAAGCGCTGGACAGCTTTTTTGATGATCTTGAAGCTGCTGAAAACAAAATTAAAAAAGAATAGGAGGACTTATGAATACTCGTAATATATGGAAGATTGTTCTTTTGCTCATGATTTTTCTGCTGCTTTCATCTCCTTGTGTCTTGGCAGATGCCGTAAAAGACAGAATGCTCCAACGACTTCCGGCCATTGCCGATCTTAAGACAAAAGGAATCATTGGAGAGGATAACCGGGGATACCTGGGTTTTGTGACCGGTAACCGGGTCATGGAAGATGTGATCGCCGCGGAAAATGCCGACAGAAAAACAGTGTATGAAATTTTTGCAAAACAGCAGAACAATAGTCTGGATGTGGTTGAAACCGTACAAGGGGCAAGAAAAGCGGAAAAGACGGCCCCGGGTGAATTTTATCAAACCCTGGATGGACAATGGGTTAAAAAATAAGGACCAATGAACATCAGGCCTTGGGAAGAATTGCGGACAGCTCTTTTTGAATGCAGAAATAAATATCTTCATCACTGCCGAATATATCAATGACATCCTTGTGATGGATGAGTTTTTCCACAATAAAGGCGGTCAGGTAAAGACTTGCAACATTGGGATTCGGAACAAGGGTCCGTAACGGCGCAATCATATAATCGATATCAAAATCCTCAGCTTTACAGAGGGTGTCCAGGCATCTTGCAATCTGGTTCTCAATGCTGGATTTGGAAACCGTCTCAACCAGTCCTTTTTCAATCAGTTTCATGGCAATTTTATTGGAAAAAGCATCGACATTATCCCGGATAGTGCTGATGGTTCTGATTCTCTCTCGCTCTTTGGATGTTTCGATTTTTGAAAGAAGCTTTGCTTCTCTGTTCCCGGTATAAAATAATTTTGCCATTGAATTGTCCTTAAATTTGCTCCCAATAATTATATATCAACGCATATGTATATAATAAAAACCATATATTTATCAAGGAAAAAATCTAAAGATCTTCGATAATTATTTGAACCGTGTTGGTCCTGAATTTATTGATTTTGATTTTAAAGGCAATCTTTGGATAATATGTCGGCAGATTAGCGGGATCAGTGATATTGAAATGAAATGCTTCAACCGGAGAACCGGAAATACCGGACCGTTCAAGGGTCATTTTCCGGTGGGAGTTTGCAATAATATAAGAAGAGGCCACATGAAGATCCTCGCACAGAAAAACAGGTTCAGGGTTTTCAATACCAAAGGGCCGGAGCCGGTCTATTTCCCTTGCCAGATGGATATCAATGTCCTGGGGATCAAGAACGGCATCAATGGTCAGGGTTTTTTGAAAATCCTTTTGGGAATAAGAGGTTTCAATATAGGTCTGCAATTTTTCATTCAGGAGATTTAAATTGTCTTTTTTAACTGTCAGGCCCGAGGCCATGGCATGTCCGCCGAATCTGACCAGCAAGGGTTCACATTCCGTGAGCGCCTCATGGATATTGATCTGATTGATGCTTCTGCAGGAACCAACGGCATCTTCATTTCCGGTGGAGAGCAACACAACAGGACAGAAATATTTTTTTGAGAGTTTTGATGCGGCAATCCCCAGGACACTCGGGTCCCATTTATCATCCCATAAAAATAAAAGCCTTGTATTTAACAGGTAAGGCTTTTTAAGCAGCCTTTTTTCGATATCGGCAATAATCTCCTGTTCGATTTTCCGGCGTTTGGTATTTAACTGGTCCAAAAGCCCTGCTGTTTTCTCGACCCTTCCCCGGTCCGTGTCCGTGAGCTGGGAAACGCAGATTCTTGCGTGGGAAATCCTGCCGGCGGCATTGATTCTGGGAACAATTTTATAGGAAATATCATCGGAATCAATTTTGGTGATATCCAGCCTTGAAATATCGACCAGCGATCTAAGTCCTGGGCGCAGTCCCTGCCGGATGCGTTTAAAGCCGGCAATACAGAGCGACCGGTTGATATGAACCAGGGGAACCATATCTCCAATGGTCCCAATGGTAAACAGATCCAGGCTGTCCGGCAAATTGGGTTCAGTGAGTTCTTCCCAGAATCCTTTCTCCCTTAGGAATTTTCTTAGGGCCATGACCAGGAAGAAAGCAACGCCGACACCTGCAAGATAGTTCAGACAGGACTCGCAGTCTTCACGTTTGGGATCGATCACGGCAAGGGCGCAAGGCAGTTTAGGGCCAGGTTCATGATGATCCGTGATAATGACATCAATGTCTTCCAGACCCGCATCTCTCACTGCCTCAAGACTTGTAACCCCGCAGTCGACCGTAATGATCAGGTCCACATCCTGATCCCTTGCCATCAAAATATGATCGGGCTGAAGGCCATACCCTTCTTTTATCCTATGGGGGATATACCATGAAACATTGGCATGGCAGTATTCCAGAAAATCAATGAGAAGTGCTGTGGCTGTGATCCCGTCGGCGTCAAAATCGCCGAAAACAAGGATTTTTTCCCTGTTCTCAAGGGCTTTATAAATTCTTTTTACGGCTTTATCCATGTCTTTTAACCGAAACGGGTCAGGCAGATTTTTAAGACTTGGATTCAGAAAAGATTCAGCATCCAGGGGGGTCAGTATGTTTCTTGCAGATAAAAGCTTTGCCAGAAGGGGATGACAATTCAATCTTTCAGTTAAGAGGTCGACAGCAGCCTTATCAGGTTCAGCATATTTGAGTATCGTATCCATGATAGTGTGAAATATTTTATATAAGCAAACGCTTACAAAGTCAAATTCCGCCTTTAATCTTTTATTGACTTGAAAGAGGTTTAAATGGATACTGTAAAACTGTTTGGGGGTTATGAATCAATGACTGGACAGCATTATTTGAGAAAGGAAATGTTAAAATGGAATTTGATGAATTAATAAAAAAAAGACGCAGTTGCAGGGCATTTAAACCGGTTCCTGTTACCGAAGATCAATTACAGGCCATTGTAACGGCAGGACAGTGGGCCCTAAGTCCGCTTAATGAACAACCTTTTGAATTTATATCGGTGACCGATCCCGCGGTTAAGGCGCAGATCCAGAAAACAGGGATTGAAGCCAAACAGACTATTGAGGATAACAACGGGCCTGCCTGGGCAAAAAAATATCCCATGAATTTTATCGGAGAGGCGCCTCTGATTCTGGTTGTTGTCTATAACCCCAATAAAGGCGGACTGGGAAATTATTTCGGACAACCCCATGGCGCCCTTAAATCAACTTCAGCCTGTATCCAGAATATGCTGCTGAAAGCCGCAGACCTTGGTCTTGATTCTCTATGGTTTACATTTTTCAATCCGTCCACAATGAAAACCGTTCTTAATATCCCCGCGGAGCTGGATGTGGCCGGTGCTATCCTGATTGGAACGCCTGCCATGGAAGCCAAAGCCCCTCCCCGAAGGACGCCGAAAATCCACAGAGACCGTTTCATCAAGGAAAAATAGATAAATCCATGGACATGGCATATAAAGAATACCGGGTGGATAAAACAAAAGTTGGTTTTATTAAATTTATTTTTGAAGCCCATGATGGAGTTGCCGTTGCAACCACCCTTGATCCTAAAGCAGGGCATATCAGGCTTGCCATAGCGCCGGACAGGATAGAAACGGCCGGACTGATCGTTGAAGATTTGAAAAAGGATTTTATGTTTGATGAACTATAGCGGACATGCCTTTATTTATACCATTGGTTGCCAGATGAATGTCTATGATTCCGAGAAGCTCGCATCAATTTTAAGTTCCTGTGGGTTTAAGAAAACCGATGATATGGACAAGGCCGATGTGGTGGTATGCAATACCTGTTCTATCCGGCATAAGGCAGAAGAAAAGGCGTATAGCTTTTTAGGCAGATTCAGCCGGATCAAAAAAAAAAGGCCGCATCTTATTATGGTTATGGCCGGATGTGTGGCCCAGCAGGAGGGCGAGAAAGCCTTTGAAAGAGTTCCGCATCTGGATCTTGTACTAGGAACCCGGGCTTTTTCAAGATTCAGCGGGCATATTCAGGCGATTCAATCCGGCAGCTCAAGGATAACGGATATTGAAGACTCTCCCATGATCTTTGAATCCCTGCCGGATGCTGCCTGTTTTGAAGAAAATAAGGTTTCAAGATTTGTCACCATCATGCAGGGCTGTGAAAATTTCTGCACCTATTGTGTGGTCCCCTATGTCCGTGGAAAAGAAAGAAGCCGAAAGTCTGACCATATCATAGAAGAAATTACGCTTCTGGCTGCTTCCGGTGTGAAGGAGGTGACCCTTCTGGGGCAGAATGTCAATTCCTATGGAAAAAAAGAAGGGGAGATTTCATTTTCCGAACTCTTGAAAAAAATCAATCAGATTGACGGAATCCATCGCATCCGTTTTGCAACATCTCATCCCAAAGACCTTTCCATGGATCTGATGCTTGCCATCCGGGATTTTGAAAAAGTCTGCAACCATCTTCATCTTCCTGTTCAATCGGGGTCTGATGCGGTTTTAAAAAAAATGAACCGGGGATATACAAGACAGCAGTACCTTGATAAGATTTACGAATTAAAAAAACAATGCCCTGATATCTCACTCTCCACCGATATCATTGTGGGGTTCCCTTCGGAAACCCTGGAGGATTTTGAGGAAACTCTGGATCTTATCCGAGTGGTCGAGTTTGATTCCATATTTGCCTTTGCCTATTCCAACAGGTCCTCTGCTCCGGCTTCAAAATTTTCAGATCAGCTTGATGAAAAAGAAAAGCTTGACAGGCTGAATCTTTTATTACAATTACAGGAAACCTTTACAGAAAAGAAAAATATGGCCCAGATCGGAAAGATATTGGAAATTTTGGTTGAAGGAAAAAGTTCAAAGAAGCATGATGGATTTGAGCAATTTGAAAAAAACATGGAACAGATGACCGGGAGAAGCGAATCCAATAAAATTGTGCATTTCCCATCCAGCCGTTTCAAGATAGGGGATATGGCCAGGATCAGAATTGAAAAAGCATATCCTCATTCCCTGTGGGGGCATCCGGAGTTGAATTGAGAATGAAAAACAAATCGGTGAAAATCGGGCGCAATGATTTATGCCCGTGTGGTAGCGGAAAAAAATATAAAAATTGCTGTCGAAATTTAAAAATGGAAATGAATATCAAGGAAGACTATAAAAGAAGATATGATATCCACTTGAAAGAACCCCATGAGATTGAAGGCATCCGGAAATGCGGAGAGCTTTTAATGTCTATTCTGAACCAGGTGGAATTGATGATACAGCCGGGCCTCAAGACCGAGGACATCAATACCTTTGTCCATGAGCAAACCCTAAAGGCAGGAGCAGTGCCAGCCCCTTTGAATTACCGGGGATTTCCCAAAAGCGTCTGTGTTTCCGTCAATGAAGTGATCTGTCACGGCATCCCCGGCGACCGGGTGCTCAAGGACGGCGACATTGTAAATGTGGATATTACTCCTATTTTGAACGGATATTATGCCGATGCCAGTAAAACTTTTTTTGTCGGGACACCCACGGAAAAAGGACGAAAAATAGTCAGCGTGGCTGCCGAATCCTTGAAAAGAGGGATAGAGGGCGTTACACCGGGCGCAACGCTTGGAGACATCGGCTATGCCATTCAAAGCTATGCTGAATCACAGGGTTGCTCCGTGGTTCGGGAATTCGTTGGTCATGGAGTAGGAACCAATTTTCATGAGCAGCCCCAGGTGCTTCATTTCGGCACCAAAGGCAAGGGGGTGGTACTCGTCCCGGGTATGGTTTTTACCATTGAACCCATGATCAATCTGGGGAAAAAAGAGCTTCATGTGCTTGAAGACCGATGGACGGCCGTTACCAATGACGGGTCCCTGTCTGCCCAGTTTGAGCAGACCATTCTTGTAACGGAAAACGGATGGGAAAGCCTGACTCCTTATGAGCTTTGAAAATACAAGGGCCCCCTTATTTTATACCTTTGATATCGATGATTTTCAAATTTTTGATATATTTTTCCACCAGGCGATCATCTGATAGATGGGCATAGACCTGCCCTGTATCAGTTATTCCTCTGATTTTTCCATCATACAGGAACCATTGTAACAATTTTTGGGATACCGTTTCCCTGTCGATAACAGGGAGCGTTGAAATATTGGGGAAGGCTTCGGGCTCAGGTATTTTCCCAAAACCATCCATAAGATATTTTATAAAATTGATGATCCTTGAAAGTCTTAACAGTGTAATCGCCTCTAACCTTGATGTGGAATCGTCAAAGGGAAGGGCGCTGGATCGCATGAGGCTCAATGATCCGGGCAGTATATCCTGATCCTTTAAGATCTGGAAATCCAGACTTCCGGGAGAAGGATAATAAATGGACAGTCCCATAAGGGTTCTTTTTTTTGTAAGATAAAGAAGGTCCTCCAGAGAGCTTTGTGCCGTCTGTCCAGGTGCTGCGGCAATGATATAGGATACGCAGTCAAGACCATGGTCCTGGGCCAGGTTCAGGGCTTTTTCATAGGCATTTATAACATCCTGCCGCTTAAACCGTTTTAATTGTTCTTTTGAGGTTGATCCGAGGGAAAGGTTCAGGGTTTTAAAACCAAGAGTCTTCATGGCCAAAGCAATATCATTGTCAATGGAAGGGGGGTAAAGACCGTTCATGGCTCTTATTTCAATATCTTTTCCATTCAGAAGCGGTTGAAGCCTCTTGCACAGATCAAGAAACCAGGATTTACTGAGGCAGAGGTTTTCATCTTCAAAATCAATGAAACCGATATCATGGGTATCCATCTGCACTTTTATTTCTTTGACGACATCTTCAACGGCCCGTTGCCTGAAAGGAGCATAGGCGGATGATGCCGATACCGAGCAGTATGAACATTGCATGGGGCAGCCCCGGCTGGAAACCACAAGGGTGGAATGTCGTTTATGTCTTTTGTAAAATTCATGGTTCACAAGATCCATGGCGGGAAAATAAAATTCATCAGGTTTTTTGATCCATGACGGATCTGAAAGATGAAGCGATCTGTTTTTTCTGAAAGCGATTCCTGGAATATCTGTCGGATCCGAACCTGTTTTTAAGGCTTCACAGAGCATGGGCATGCTTTTTTCCCCTTCTCCCCGAAGAACAAAATCAACCGCACTGCATTCCAATACGCTTTCAGGGAAAAATGTCGGATGGTGACCACCCATCACAATGATACATTGGGGATAAAATTTTTTAATGATCTTTGCCGTTTTCAAGGCTTCATTTCTATAGGCGGTAAATAAAGAGGAAATGCCGACTAAAAAGGGTTGAATTTCTCTGATCTTGGTTCCGATATATTCAAAGCTGTATCCAAAATGTCTGAATTCATGGAAAAGGGAAAAATTCGAGATGTCCTTTCGGGGGTAGAAGGGCTTAAGGTAAGAAAATTCTGCCGGATAATCAATGATTCTGGATTTCTCGGTTGAAAGAGCATCCAGTATTTCAACGTCAAAGCCTTTGGCCCTCACGCAGGCTGCAATGCAGGCCAGTCCATAGGGAATGGTTCTTTTTTTTGTCAGATAAAAATCTTCTATGGGAGGTTGAACCAGAGCAATGTTTGATCTATTCAATGGATTATTCAACCTTTGGAAATTTTAAAATAAATATCAAGCTGACAAGCGGTATAAAGGCTGAATAGAAAAGAACTGTTTCAAGACCGTAAATATCGGCCAGCTTCCCCACCAACGGAGACACGGCTCCCCCCAGTCCATAGGCAAACCCCATCATCAGGCTTGAGACCATGGATCTGGATTTGGGTGCGAGTTTCTGGGCCATGATCACACCCAGCGGAAGTGAGGCAAGGGCCATGAATCCGGCAAGAAATGCGCCCAGATAAACAAAGGGGCCGGGAAGATATAAAAATAAAAGCAGGGCAGGGGTCATCAATCCATGAAAGGTAAAAAACAGTTTTTTAAATTCTGTTCTGTCTGCCAGCCAGCCGGCCAGAAGGCCGCTGAGGGT
>Ga0156401_1061_pt1 | contig 10722 bp, 11 predicted proteins | sample RifOxyA3_FD_116161 | JGI IMG/M metagenome (GOLD analysis project Ga0156401, IMG submission 116161) | Desulfobacula sp. RIFOXYA12_FULL_46_16 | reverse complement strand
TTCATGACACTGACTGCAGTTGTAGGTTCCATCATCGTTATGATGGCAGTCTATGCAATCCAGAGAATAATTGCCGATGTGTCCGGAATGGGTGAATAGAACTTTTCCGCCTTTGTTCTGAAACATCAAACGTATGGGTTCTTCAGGTGCAGGGGGAGTAAAAGAGGCATAGCAGATAATTCCGGTTACCAGAAAGATGACCATCATGAATATCGCTATTTTTAGGTCTCGTTGTGATGTCATAATACTTCTCTCTTATCTAAAGGGTTAGAGTTCACTCGACAAACCCACAACTAGGCTGCGGTTATATTATATTGCAGCTATGTTGGCAAGGGGAAAAATAATATTTTCAGGATAGGGAACAACCCCCTGAAATGGGGGCGGATTTTTTTCTGACAAGGAAGGGTTTATAGGCTTCACGGGTTGAAAGTGACCGGCCTTTTTTCCGGAGCATTAAAAAAGCGGCTCCAAAAAAGAGGATTCCCAGAACAAGGGAAAGAAGGGATGGGTTTATATGAAAATAAGGGGCAAGGCCGTTTCCGATCAAGGCGCCCAGGATCAGACATAAAACAGGAAAGATGTATAAGAGAAATGAGATGACCAGCAGGGGTTTTGTTTCAAGTCCAATGACCACCTGGTCCCCTTTTTGAACATTAAGGGTGTTTTTGACCGCCAGGACCATCTCTTTTTGGCCATGATGAGAGGTCCCGCAACTGTCTTTGGAAGAACAAGACGCACAGGTGCCGGATCTTATGGTTCTGATCCAGGCAAGGGATGAATTTACGTCGGTTACAATTCCATTTTCAGTGATCATGACTCAGATACTTTGCTCAGGCGACAATATTGACAATCCGGCTGGTTTCATATGCCTTTGCAACACTCTGTCGGCCTTGATCAACAGGGGGGGCGGATTGGGTTTTTAATTTTTCCTGGTTCGCGTCAAAAGCCATTTTCTCCTGTGCCTTCTCGCTGATATTAACCTCAAAAGCCTTTTGGGCATCGGCGGTGTTTTCTTTTGCCGATTCGGTTTTTGATGCTTCACGGTTCTGGTTTTGAAGCAAGGTCTGATCAACTTGGGGTGTGGTGTATGCTGAAATCCCTTTTGAGCTGTTAATATCCATGGTTTTCCCTCCCGATGTATCCGTGTGCTTTTTGCTTTCCCAAGAGAATAACCCTGATATGGAATGATGTCAAATTTTTTATGGTTTTTTCCTTGACAAAAAAAAACGGCTGATATACTCTCACCAGGTCTTTACAAAGGCGCTGCTCCCCAGTAGCTCAGTTGGCAGAGCAATTGGCTGTTAACCAATGGGTCCGCGGTTCAAGTCCGTGCTGGGGAGCCAACCCAATAAAACTTATCCCGATAAGAAACCTTATCGGGATTTTTATTTCTTTCGATTTAGTACACATTTAATACGTTTTATTCACGACGCTCCTTGAACCTGACTCTTTCTGTTAACGCCTGCCCATCTTTTTATATTTTTTGGATCAATGTAATCGGATAAGCTCGGATTCTTCGGCATTTATCATTGTCTGGCAATGATGGCAGACCATACGTAACCTTTGAACATTTCCTGTGAAAAGGAATCTACTGCAATGAGGGCAATAATATTTTTTTAGATTAGGATTCCTTATTGTGGGAGGGATTATCGGCTCTGAATCATTCGAATTATACATTTTTTTCTCATCCATTTTAGGCATAGAAGGACTGCATTATTCCTAAATATAACCATGGATTGCCATTATTCAATAAACTCCATTTTAATTGATTTAATACCTGGTTTGTTTTTAAAGGAACTTTGATTTCAGCATAGTCAGTGCCATCCCTGGTCACGAACTCTTCACAAACTCTTCAATAACGTCCTAGAGTGCTTCAGAGGATAACTGGTCATATGGTATTTTTAAACCTGTCATTTATGAAAATTTCCAGTTTTCCAATGTCGATATTTTCTTATCCGCAGGCATTTTTTTGATCCAGTATTCCAATTTATATGCTTCACTTTTTGAAAGATTCTCATGGACAGCAGCCAATTCAACCGGAAGTCTTGCTCTGGTATATTTTGAAGCTGTTCCCTGGTTATGTTTTAAAAGACGAGATTTAATATCCTTGGTGACGCCGCAGTACAGAGAATTATCCGAGCATTTTAATAAATAGACGAACCAGGATTTCAATCCTTCTCCTTTGACGGTAATATCAAGTCGATCATCTCCGGAATATCTGTATCGGGCAGTATAAAATCTCATGGTTTCATTTTTTCAGAAAGGTCAAAAAGATATTCAAGACCATTCAGTTTGATTTCATAAACAGCCTGCAACATTTCTCCAAGTTTGCCTCCTGGAAAACCTTTTTGTGAAAACCAGACGATGTATGGTTCCGGAAGATCAACCAAGCGCAACCCCTTATATTTACCAAATGGCATTCTTTCTGTTGCCAGAGCGATGAATGCTTCTTTATCTGGTTGAATAAATTGGGTCATCATTAATTATGAAGGGGGCTTTATCGACGATTTTTCTTTCCATTCGTTATTCCCGGCAAATTTTATTGCCGGTCCAGATCAGACAGAAATGATTGAAATTCAATATCATAGATATACAGCAGCACCAGGGCAAGGCCAAAGAGCAGCGGGCCATAGAGCAGGCCCAGCAGGCCGAAACTGCTGATTCCGCCCAGGATGGAGAAAAAAATGAGAAGCGTATTCATTTCCGACCCGTTCTGCATGAAAAGGGGGCGAAGGAAATTATCAATCCCGCCGACTATTATAATGCACCAGATCACAAGAAACAGGGAGAGCCAAGGACTTCCGGAAAGAGCAAGATAAACGGCTGCCGGCACCCAGACCAAGGCGGTTCCCACCATGGGAATCAGGGAGACAAAGGCCATGACCATACCCCAGAACAAACCGGGGAGCCCGCAGATATAAAAGGCGATTCCACCTGCAATACCCTGGGCCAGGGCCGTGACAAAGGTTCCGAGCAGGGCTGATTTGGCGATTTCTTTAATTTTAAGGATGATCTGCATTTCCTGAGTCCGGCTCATGGGGACCAGGTGCAGGACCCGGTTCAAAATCCGGCTTTCATCCCGGATCAGAAAGAAAAAGGTGAAAATCATGAGACAGAATTTTCCGATAAAGGAGCCGATGTTTCCTACCAGTTGTCCTCCCTGGTTTAAAAGCGTTTTTCCCAGGTTGGAGGTGGTGTCCAGCACTAGTTTGTCTATCTTCAGATCTGTGAGGTTCAGATCCGGGAAAATCTTCCGGACGTCGGGGAGCTGAGCGTTTACCCAGGCATACAGCTTGACGGTCAGGGGGTGCTCCAGGAGGGTTTTGTATTTTTCATCGGCGATCCAGTCATACATGGCATTAAAAGAGGAAACGCCTTGCTGGATCAGCGAAAGCAACAGGAACACCAGCGGAATGACGACCACAATGGTGAGCAAAAGGCAGGAGATAAAGGCTGAGAGGTTTTTCCGGTTGCCCAGAACGGTTTCGATCCGCCGGTGAACCGGGCTTGCCACCGAGGAAAGAATCAAGGCCAGCAGTATGGTGTGGATATAGGGCCGGATGATGGAAAAACATCCCAGAAACACGATCCCCATGAGAAAAAAAAGGAAATAATGGGGGTTGGGTTGAAAATTTTTTGTTTGGTTTTGTGGCATAAGGTGTCCCCCCTGAAATCCGTCAGTTTTTGATCCATTTGTGAAATATGAGCAGTGTCAGATATGTGGCGCCGCTTAAGATAATAATGGTAGGCCCGCTGGAAAGACTGAGGGCATAGCTTAACAAGAGTCCGGTGGAGGTAAAAAGAGCGCACAGAAGAATGGAAAAAAGCATCATCTGCCAGAGCCGTTTTGCATAAAAAGAGGCAATGGCCGAAGGGATGGTCAAAAGGGCGATGACCAGGACGATCCCCACGATTCTGACCAGGAGAACTACGGTAAGGGAGGTCAGAACCAAAAGCAGGAGATAGAAAAAACTGGTATTGAGCCCCCTCAGGGACATGAATTCGCTGTCAAAGCAGACACTGAAAAACCGGTTGAAAAAAAGAATACTGAGGCCGAGAACCAGTACATCCAGACAGGAGACAAAAATGAGATCTTTTTTTGAAATCAGGAGGATGTCCCCGAAAAGATAGGAGGAAAGATTGAAATACCCGGCGGTCCTGTCGATGAAAAGGATACCGGCGGCCATGCCCACGGCCCAGAGGGTTCCGATGATGGTGTCTTCCCTTTCTTTTGCATGGAGGCTGACAAGTCCTATGATAACGGCCGAGATAACCGCGGCAAGTGTGGCGCCGAGGATGGGATCAAACCAGGAAAGCCCGACATTGACCTGGAGAAAAATAGCCAGGCCGATGCCGCCGAAAACAGAATGGGAAATGGCGCCGGCCAGGTATCCGATTCTTTTGATGGTGACAAAAGTGCCGATGATGCCAAAGGAAACGGATGCAAGACCGCCCATGACCAAGGCATATCTTAAAAACAGGTTGTCCGGGTCCAGGAGGGCCTGTATTGTTTCAATCATGGCTGTGGCCTTCGTGGCTGCACCGGTGATCGTGCCGGACCATCTTCAGATCTCCGTGATAAATATCCTTTATCAGCAATCCGTTCATGAGGGTTGTGGGATGAATCACCACTTTCCGGTTCACGCAGATAACGCTTTTAACATATTTTGAAACAAAACCCAGGTCATGGGAAACCACAAGAATAGTCATTTTTGCATTCAAGGTCTGAAGAATGGAAAAAAGATTGACCTCTGTTTCATGGTCCACATTGGCGGTGGGTTCGTCCAGCAAGAGGATGGCCGGTCGGCTGCAAAGCGCCCGGGCAATGAGAATGCGCTGTCTCTGACCCCCGGAAAGTTCGTTGAATCCTGTTCCGGCAAAGCCGGTCATCCCGACTTCATCAATGGCGGCCAAGGCTTCGGACCGGTCTTTTTTTGAAAACCAGAGGGTTTTTTCGGCCAGTCTTCCCATGAGCACCACATCCATGACCGTTGCAGGGAAATTCATGTCCAGGGGAGCATACTGGGGCATATACCCGATTTTTTGCCGGGCTCGCTCAGGGGGTTCCCCAAATATACGGATTCGTCCCTGATCGGGTTTGAGCAGGCCGAGGATGAGTTTTAAAAGAGTGGTTTTCCCACCGCCGTTGGGCCCGACAATGCTGGCAAATTCACCTTTTTGAATGAAAAGGGTGACATCCTCCAGAATCTTGTTCTGTTTGTAAGCAAATGAAACATTTTCCAATATGATGTCGTGATCGGTTTCCATAGAGTTTGAATTCTATACCATTGATGCATGTTTTGGGCAACAATTTTCCCTGGACGGTCTATTAATGCTTGACAGACAAACCCTCACAAGAATAATGTTCCAGATGATGAAGTGCCGGTGCAAGAAGGCATGCATGTAAAGTCCATACTAAGATAAGGCAATGGATGTGGAAGACAACAGCAGATACAAAATTCTGACCATTGATGATGAAGCGTATATCCGTCAGAGCATCCGGACCTATCTGGAAGATTATGAATTCACTGTTTTTGAAGCGGAAAACGGGAAAAAAGGCATTGAGGTCTTTGACCGGGAGCATCCGGACCTGGTTCTGCTGGATTTAAGAATGCCGGAGATGGACGGGCTTCAGGTTCTGGAAGTATTGCGGGACAAAGCACCGGATATTCCACTGGTGATCGCTTCCGGAACAGGAAATATTTCTGCCGTGGTTGGGGCTCTTCATCTGGGGGCCTGGGATTATATCCTCAAACCCATTGAAGATCTGAGCGTTTTATACCATTCCGTGCAAAAATGTTTAAAGGAAAGCCGGCTTAAAAAAGAAAACCAGCAGTATCAGGAACGGCTCGAGGAGCTTGTCATTGAAAGGACAAGGGAACTCAAGAAGAGCGAAGAGCGCTATAAGGCCATTTTTGAATATACCGGCACGGCCGCCATTATCATTGAGCTCGATGATACCATTTCCATGGTCAATTCAAAATTTGCAGAGCTTGCCGGTATGGCCCGCCAGGATATTGTGGGCAAGAAAAAATGGTATGATTTTGTAGCTCCCGATGACATCCAGGTCATGCGGAATTATTTTAAAGCACGGGTGAATCTGAAAACAGAGAATTATGCACCCATGCAGTATGAAATCAAATTTACAGGCATCAGTGGGGAAGAAAAATTTGTCTATGTCAGTCTCGGGGTGATTCCCGGAACCGATAAAGCCGTTGTTTCATTGCTGGATGTAACGGAAAAGAGAAAGGCGGAACAACGGTGGCAAAGCCTTGAAAACCAGCTCAGAAAAGCCCAGAAAATGGAAGCCATCGGAACATTGGCCGGTGGCATTGCCCATGATCTCAACAATATCTTAAGCCCCATTCTCGGTTATGCAGACATGATCATGAGGTCTTCCGATCCGTCCACAACCGTATTCCAACGCAGTGAAAAAATTCAGAAAGCCGCTTTGAGGGCCGCCGATCTGGTGAGCCAGGTATTGACCTTCAACCGCAGAAATGAAGAAGAAAAGCGCATTGTCCGGATACACCCGGTATTAAACGAGGTCGTTAAACTCCTGAAGGGGTCCATTCCCTCTACCATCACCATTGTGGACAAGATCGACCGGAGCTGCAGATCCGTGGAGGCGGACCCGACCCAGATTCATCAGGTTATCATGAATCTGTGCACCAATGCCTATCATGCCATGGAGGAAAAAGGCGGTATCCTCACCGTGGGTCTGAACGAGATGATCCTTTCCCCATCGGACATTGTGGCGTATGCCAGTCCTGAATGCAGACCGGGAACCTATCTTGCCCTTGAAGTATCGGATACGGGCTGCGGTATGACCGAAGATGTCATGGAAAGAATGTTTGACCCCTATTTTTCCACCAAGGAAGAAGGAAAGGGGACAGGGCTAGGTCTTGCCACGGTGTATGGGATTGTAAAATCCTGCAAGGGGATTATCCGGGTCAAAAGCAAGGTAAACCAGGGAACCTCTTTTATGGTTCTTCTGCCCGTTGTCGGTGCTGAAAATACGGCCGAGAAAGGGGAAAGACATGGGAAAGCTCAAAAAATCGGGTCAGGAGAAAGGATTATGGTGGTGGATGACGATAAAGATATCGCGCTCATGTGCCAAGAAGGTTTGGAAACCCTTGGATACCAAGTAAATTCTTTTTTTTCAAGCCTGGAGGCCCTTGATTTTTTTAAAAGGGAGGGTCATTGTATCGATCTTGTCGTTACGGATCAGACCATGCCGGGAAAAACAGGGTTTGATCTTGCAAAGGAGATATTGTCCATCAGAGAAGATGTCCCCATTATTCTCTGCTCCGGATACACCGGCGCTGTCGGCAAGGGGAAAATCGAAGAGGCCGGGATTGACAGTTTTATCATGAAACCTGTGACGGTGGAGGTTCTTTCAAAAAAGATTCAACAGCTTTTAAAATAAATTCAGACATGGCTTTTTTATAAGGAAGGACAAAATGACGGCCGGACCCAGACATTTTTTAATCCTTGATGATGAAGAAAGCATTCGGCAAAGTATCGCCGCTTACATGGAAGACGAGGGGTATATCGTTTTTCAGGCCACCAGCGGCGAACAGGCCCTTGACATCATCCGCAGCCATCGGATCGACGAAGCGGTTGTGGATATCCGGCTTCCGGGTATGGACGGCAACACCTTCATGATAGAAGCCAGGAAAATTCTGCCGGACATTAAATTTGTGGTCCATACCGGTTCCGCAGATTATGCACCCCCCGATGCGGTAAAAGCTCTGGGGATAACCGCCAAAAAGGTCATGATCAAGCCGGCCGGTGATTTGAAGATTTTAAAAAATGCATTAACAGACCAATATGAAGGATCAGGACATCAGCCATGACAGACCCTGCGGCAAAAAAAATTCTTGTGATTGACGATGAGGAATATATCAGGGACAGTGTTATCGGCTTTCTTGAGGATTTCGGATTTGAGGTCGTAGATGCGGAAAACGGCAAAATCGGCCTTGAAATATTTGATAGCCGGCAACCGGATCTGGTGCTCTGCGATCTTCGCATGCCGGAGATGGACGGCCTTGAAGTCCTGGCCAGTGTAAGGCGTAAAAATTCAGAAATTCCGATTATCATCGTTTCCGGGGCCGGTAATATTGCCGATACGGTGGAGGCCTTGAGACTGGGCGCCTGGGATTATATCATCAAACCCATTCAGGATATGAATGTCCTTTACCACGCCGTGCATAAGGCCCTTGAAAGGGCTGAACTGATCCGGGAAAAATATCGGTATGAAAAGGATTTGGAAATCGTCAACGGACAATTGCGGTTGTCTCTTGAAACCCTCGAAAAAACAAGGGATCAACTGGTTCAATCGGAAAAAATGGCAGCCCTGGGTGAACTTGTGGCAGGGGTTGCCCATGAGATCAATACGCCGGTAGGGGTAGGGGTCACGGCCGCCTCATTTCTGGATGCCAAAACCAATGAGGTTAAAAAGATTTATGAAGCCGGGGAATTAAAGAGAAGCGAGCTGGAGAATTATCTTCAAACGGTTGAAGAGGTCTCCAATTCCATCCTCATCAATATGGAAAGAGCCGCCGAACTGGTTTCCAGCTTTAAACAGGTGGCTGTGGACCAATCCAGCGAGAACCGGCGGCAATTCAATCTAAAGGAATATATCAATGAAATCCTTTTGAGCCTGCGGCCGCGATATAAAAAAACCGAGCATACCATTGAAGTGTCCTGTGAAGATGATATTGAACTCAATTCATTTCCCGGCGCTTTTTCCCAGATCCTCAACAATCTGATCATGAACTCTCTGATCCACGGATTCCGGGAAATGGAGAAAGGGACCATAACCGTGAATATTTCCCGGCAGGAAAAAAATATCCTGTTTGTCTACCGGGACAACGGCCGGGGAATGGGTCCGGAAGAAAGGGAAAAAGTCTTTGACCCCTTCTATACCACCATGCGGGGAAAGGGCGGCACCGGGCTGGGCATGTCCATTGTGTTTAACCTTATCACTCAGACCCTTAAAGGCGGCATTGAATGTGAAAGCTCACCGGGCAAGGGGGTTGTGTTTACCATGACATTTCCGGAGCATTTGGAAAACATTTGAACATGCAGATTTTAAACCCATCCCGGTGGTATCTCCACCCTGTTTTTATTTTTGCCTGTTCCATTTTCGCCCTGGCCGCCGTTCTGGTCATGACGGTGAGCTGGTATATGGAAATCACCCGGGCCCTTGAAGTGGTGATTTTAAAATTCAATATTGATCCCACTTCCATCTTTCCTTCAAAAACCGGCATGACCATCCTGATTCTCATCGCTTTGATCGTCGTTGTGCTGGCCGGTATTCTTCTGGCCTTTATCTATTATCAGAAAACCGTGAACCTTTTTCGGCTTCAGCATAATTTCATCTATAATTTTACCCATGAGCTGAAAACCCCGGTGACCTCTTTGCGGATTTATCTTGAAACTTTTATCCGCCATCCCCTGGGACCGGATGAAATTAAAAAATACAGCGAAAATATGATCCAGGATGTCAACCGTCTCACCGACAATATCAACAGCATTTTGAACCTCGCACGGATTGAAAGTCAGAATTTCGGGTCGGAAGTGACAAGGGGCAGCCTGGTGGAACTGGTGGAAAATTTCTGCAGTAAAAATGCATCCCTTTTCCGGAATCTTGAGATTAAAATTGATAACCGGTCCGACAGTCCCCTGGTTTATCCGGTCAACCTGTTCTTGTTTGAAATGCTCCTCATGAACCTTGTTTCCAACGCCATTAAATACAATGAATCGGAAAAACCGGAATTGACCATCCGCTTCAGGAGTTTTATCCAGAAAATAACCATTGAATTCATCGACAACGGCATTGGTGTGGATAAAAAAGAACAGAAACAGATTTTTAAGAAATTTTACCAGGCCCAGCGGAAAGATAAAAAAGATGTTTCAGGATCAGGCCTGGGGCTTTATCTGGTGTCCAGTATCGCCATGATCCATGGATGGAAAACCTCGGTGGTCAGTGAGGGAAAGTCAAAGGGGGCCACTTTTATCATTACTATTCCCACCACCGGTATCGCTGATATCAGGGAGAAACATTTATGGAAACGGCTCAAAAAAAGCGTATCCTCGTCATAGAAGATGAAGTGCATATTGCCGACGGCATAGGCCTGAACCTGAGCCTTCAGGGATATGAGGCAAAGATTTCGGCCGACGGGATTGACGGGCTCAACCAGTGGCGGTCCTGGAAGCCGGACCTGATTATCCTGGATATCATGCTGCCTATGATTGACGGTTTTTCCATTTTGAAAACCATCCGCGAACAAGATGAAAAAATTCCCATCCTCATCCTTTCGGCCCGGGGAGATACCAAAGATAAGGTCAAAGGGCTCAGATACGGTGTGGACGACTATTTATCAAAACCCTTTGATCTGGAAGAATTTCTGTTAAGGGTTGAACGGCTCCTGAGAAAAAAAGCCTGGTATGATCCTGACAAAAGGGAACCGGAAACCCGGGTTTTTGAAGGGAATCACTATGCCTTTGGCGGGAATCAGATCGATTTTATCACATTCAAGGCCCGGTGCAGGGCAGGGGATATTATTTTGACGGAGCAGGAGATCGTGCTTCTCAAACTTTTTATCGCCAACGCGGGGAAACCGTTGTCAAGGGAGATGCTGCTCAATTCCGGGTGGGGATATGCAAAGGATACAACCACGAGAACCGTGGATAATTTTATTGTCCGGTTCAGGA
>Ga0156401_1030_pt1 | contig 17790 bp, 17 predicted proteins | sample RifOxyA3_FD_116161 | JGI IMG/M metagenome (GOLD analysis project Ga0156401, IMG submission 116161) | Desulfobacula sp. RIFOXYA12_FULL_46_16 | reverse complement strand
AATGGTAACCTGGTTTTTGATTTTCAGACATCTTCCTTGATTGATGGGGTTATGAGAATCTAAAACGCAGAATTTGAATTTATTTTGGACGGTAATGGATCAATATGGAAGCTTGAAAAACAGATGGACAGCATTAAAAACCGCACAAGCCATGTCCAAACCCGTATCGTTGAAGCCTGCCTGCATTCTCCCCATGCCGAGCAGCCGGAAAAAATCCTGGATATCATGACAGGCTTCATTGATGGGATGATTCCCCACCATCAATCAAAGAAAGGAAGGTATTTTGACCGGGATAAGTGAAATTCTTTTGTTAATTCTTCTGGTTTCCTGCATCTTTATCCTGCCCAGGATGTTCCAGGGAAAGCCTATCCAAAAAAAAGAAGACGGACGGACTATCCTTAAAAGATTACCGGCAAAAACAAGGGGGCTCATTGTGGCCTCTATTGCCTATCCCCTGTTCATGGCCTTATATCTGAAACCCTGGCAGGGTAACGGCCTTGCTTTCGTATCCTATGGCCTTTTTCCGGTCTTTCTGTTCGGGGCCATGGTCTGGATTTTCAGCGCCAGAAAAAAATAAGAGGAAACATTCATAATTTAAGACGCGGGCATAACCGGGTATGCCTTTTGGATGATTTTACGGTGCGAATGGCCATGGCAAGGGCTTTTTTTGTTCCCACCAGCACAACCAGTTTTTTCCCCCTGGTTACGGCCGTATAGATGAGATTTCGTTGTAAAAGGATATAATGCTGTGTCACAACCGGAATAATCACGGCAGGGTATTCCGAGCCTTGGGATTTGTGAATGGAAACGGCATAGGCATGAACGATTTCATCAAGGGATGAAAAATCATAGACCACTTGTTTGCCGTCAAAATTAAGCTGTACTTCCTGTTCCAAAAAATTAATGTCGATAATCCTGCCGATATCCCCGTTATAAGTGTGCTTGTCGTAATTATTGCGGATCTGCATGACCTTGTCCAATATTTTAAATTCCCGGATTCCCCTTTGGATGGCTACTGTGTTGGGGTTGAGAATTTTCTGGAGTTCCTGATTCAGATGGGTTGCCCCTGCTATTCCGTTATGCATGGGGGTCAAAACCTGGATATCATCCACCGGATCATAGCCAAAGGTGTCTGGTATCCGTTTTTGGACCAGGTCCATAATGGTGGCGAGCACTTCTTCCGGAGCTTCCTTTTGGATAAAATAAAAATTGCTGTTCTTATTGTCATTGGCGAGCACGGGGAAGATGCCCTTGTTGATCCTGTGGGCATTGACAATGATCAGGCTTTTTTGAGCCTGGCGGAAAATCGTATCCAGAATAACCGTATGAAACATCCCGGATTGGATCAAATCGTTTAATACGCTTCCCGGACCCACAGAAGGCAATTGATTCACATCCCCCACAAGAATCAGGGTGGCTCCCTTTGGAACGGCTTTTAACAGGTGATACATGAGGACGGTATCCACCATGGAGGCTTCATCAATGATAAGAGTATCGCATTTTAAAGGATTTTTATTATTTTTCTTAAACCCAGCTTCTTTCATGGAATAATCCAGCATCCGGTGAATGGTTTCAGCCCGCTCATGGGTGGCTTCGCTCATTCTTTTAGCGGCTCTGCCGGTGGATGCGCCGAGCAGGATTTTCGCCCCTGCTGTTTTCAGAATCATGATAATAGCGTTGATAATCGTTGTTTTGCCGGTTCCGGGTCCTCCGGTGATGATCAGAATCTTTTCATTTAATGATCGTCTCACCGCCTCTTCCTGGTTCATGGAAAGAGTGATTTTAATCTGTTTTTTGACCCAGTCAACTGCTTTATCGGAATCAATGGGCCGGATACTTTTCAGGGAATGTTTCAGACGTTTTAAATTCTCTGCAATTCCCGTCTCGCACACATGATATTTCTTTAGAAAGACAACCTGGGACCCATTCCCCTTATCCTGAGTTCCCATTTTTTCTTTTTCATTGATGCTTTCAAGAACAATGCGCCCTTCTTTGGATGAGTCTGAAATACCTTTTAAAACCACCTCATTTTCAACTTCCAGGAGGGACATGGCCTTTTTGCACAACTCCTCCCCGGGGTAACAGACATGTCCGTCATTGGAAAGTTCATGCAATACAAATTCAATTCCGGCCTTGATACGATCCGGCGAGTGCTTTTCCATGCCGAGTTTTTCAGCAATGGTATCGGCTGTTTTAAACCCGATGCCGAAGATATCCCTGGCAAGCCTGTAGGGATTTTCCTGAACCATATGGATGGCATCCTGTCCATAGGTTTTGAAAATTCTGGTTGCATAGGCCGTGCTTACGCCATGGGATTGTAAAAACACCATGACAGATCGGACTTCCTTTTGTTCATCCCAAGCCGCCTTTATGGATTGAATCCGTTTTTGGCCGATACCGGGAACTTCGGAAAGTCTGTCACTGTTTTTTTCAATGATATCCAGGGATTTTATGCCGAAATGATGGACAATCCGTTCTGCCATCACCGGACCAATTCCTTTGATGAGGCCTGATCCCAGGTATTTTTGGATACCGGCCTGGGTGGCGGGAACAAGGGTGGTATAGTTCTGTACCTGGAATTGGTTTCCAAATTTTGCATGGATGGCCCATTTGCCTTCCAGTTCCACAAATTCACCGGGGACCGGGTTCACCATATTCCCAACAATGGTTACAAGATCCGGGTCTCCTTTAACTTTGAGTTTGCAAACGGAAAAACCGTTTTCTTCGCTTGAAAAGGTAACGCGTTCAATGTGTCCTTGAAGCTTTGCCATGGGGTGTCTGCGATTCTTGAAAATTTGCCGGTTTAAATAAAAAACGCATCCCCGGGCGTTTTGCAAGGCCAGGGAATGCGTTTTAATAAATAGAAGCTATAGAATAAAAATCATTTCCTAATGATGGGATTGTCCGCCGTCTTTAAAGGTATCATAGGCTGCCTTTAAAATACAATAGGTCAATCCCGCACCCAGGATGGAAATGGCATACCAGAATCCGCCGAAAAAAATCATATGTCCGATATCCCAAGCCCACTCAAAATTAAATGGAAACATAATCTGACTCCTTAAAATAATTATTCAGTTTGGGTTGCCGGTTCAATCCGGTTCAGCTCTTTTTCCTGGGGGAACACGGGAAGATACCGATAGGTGACCGCAATCAGGATGATACCATAGGCCACCGGCAGAACAGTTGTGGCCACTTCCTGCCAACTGGGGAAATACAAGGCCCAGGTATCAAAACTCAATACCGGAATGGCCATGATCTGAAGCACCATGACCCATCTGTTGAGGCAGACACCGATCACTCCCAGAAAAATGGCAACAAGCCGCAGTGTCGGGTTCTCACGGGTGGATTTCATAATGAGGAGAAGTCCTGGAATAACTCCGCAGATAATAATTTCAGTAATCAGTATCCAGTATCCGTAGAAACCATTATTGGAATAAAAATGACTGATATTGAATCCAAGGTTTGGTACGGTAACCGTAGCCCAGTAGATGGTATCGATGATTTTGGCAACGATATAGGTGATGATCATCCACCCGGATATTTTGGCCAGAAGATGGACCACATTGTCCTTAACCAATTTTTTACCGGTAACGGTTTCCGTAATTTTTGTCACCAGCAGGGTAAAGCAGGGGCCAAAGGCAGCCGCAGACCAAGTGAACAAAAAGAAGGTCCAGGGCCAGATCAAAAGGCCTTCCCGAACAGCAAAGGGCCGACCGTACATAACCCCTGCAACGCCACCCAAAGAGCCCTGGTGGAAAAAGGAAAGAAAGGCGCCGGTGGCTGCAAATACAGCCATTACCCCGTGCATATTGTGGGCAAGGTGATGGAAGAAGGGAACTTTGTTGAGTTGTCTGTTTTCCAGGATATTTGGGATAAACTCAATGGTCAGTACCGCGAAATAGCAGGACAGGCAAAAGGCAACTTCCGTCAGCATGGAATGGACATTGGCATGCCAGAAAATGAACCAGCCCCGCAGGGGCTGGCCGATATCAATGGCAAGAATCAACAATGCCGAGCTATAGCAGATAAAACCGATAATAACGGCAAAATTGATAATATTTTTCAGTTCATCCACTTTAAAAATATATTTTAACAACCCTGTAAAAAATGCGCCGCCGCCCACTGCAATCACTGCAAGATCTGCCCAGATCCAAAGGGCAAACCCATAATAATCGTTCATATTGGTCTGGTTAAGGCCTTTAAACCAGCAAAGCAGCATGGCATAAACGCCCCAGAGCACTACGGCACCCACGATGGCAATTCCAACGGCAAATTTTGGAAAAGAACAGCGCTTTGCACCTTCAGGTATTAATGCAGAATCCATATTTATTCACTCCTAACAAAGGTTTTGGATATGTTAACCATGGGACTCAGATCCATGATGATTCTTGATTTTATCCCATTCACCGTCAAGGTAATGATCTCCTGCTTTTCTGACCCATTCCCGTTCGGAAAGATAATAGACTTTGGGATTGGTTCCCAGTCTTTCAAGAAGTCTGAATACATTCGGATTTCTTGATTTTCCAACCACGTTGGGGTTATTGGGCGCCGGGTGGGGGTCCGGCTTTACAATCTCATGGACCCTGTGCGCAGGATTGTTCAAATCGCCGAAGACAATGGCGCCAGCAGGACAGGCTGTAGCGCAAGCGGTCTGATATTCATTTTCTTCAATATCCTCCCGGCCGTCATAATAGGCCTTGTCTTTAGCAGCCTGGTATCTGTGATAACAGAAACTGCATTTTTCCACCACCCCTCTCATTCTCGGGGATACATCGGGGCTCAGGTATTTTTCCATACCTTCAGGCCATTTGGGATCCCACCAGTTAAAATACCGGGCATGGTAAGGACAAGCCCCCATGCAATACCGGCATCCAAAACAGCGGGTGTAAATCTGGCTGACGATTCCCGTATCATATCCATAGTCCGTAGCTGTTGCAGGGCAGACGGAAACACAGGGTGAATGACCATGATCCCTTTTTCCCCCGCAGTGCTGGCAGGGCCTTGGCAGATACGCAATTTCCGTGTCAGGAAAGGATTTCCCATTGGATAATTTATAAACACGCATCCAGGTGATGCTATCCTTTTTATTGGATTCATCCTCCTTAAATGGGACATTGTTTTCCGACATGCACGAAACCATGCAGGAACCACATCCGGTGCATTTGTCCAGATCTATCACCATTCCGAACTTGTGTGCTTTAATATTTTCTTTATTCATTAAGAACCTCTTTAGCAATTTATCCTTGAATATCAAGCCTTGGAAATTTTTGTTTTTATTCCAAAGGCAGCATCCAGTCCTGAACCGGATTCAATTACCGGGCCAATTAACTCATTAATATTGACACCCTTGTTTGATACATATTTGTTATCAAAGGAATGCCCCAAGCCTTTGGCCATTCCAACCAACCCCGGCATGATGCCTTCGCTGAGATGGATCATGACCTTTGCTGTTCCCAGCGGCGTTGTCAAGGTCACACGGTCATAGTTTTTAAGCCCTTTGGCGGTCTGGGGATTGATTTCAACTACCGTCTCTTTTCCCTTCAGTTCTTCATCAGAAATGGTTTTGACGGCAAAAGGAGACGCTGCCTGAGCCGCGCTGGGTAATCTCATATTATCAATGGGAATCAGGAGAAGATCTCCGTCTCCGTTTGGTTGAACCGAATCAGGCGCTTTGGAAAGAAAGGTGACATCAATTTCATGGGGGGCTTTAGGAACGCCTTCAGATAAAATGACATAACCGTTTTCAGACAAATCTCCCCAGATATTTCCTGCCGCCATTTCAAGACATTCGTCAAAGGTTTCCCATTCAAAACTTTGAGCAACGGAACCGTCTATTGCTTTTGCGATGAGAAAAACGATATCCCCGGGATGCTTGGTATTGAATACGGGTTTTACAACGGGTTTTGAAAGCCCTACCACCATTTTTGAAAGTCCGGCCCCGGAGGGGATATCTTCAAGCCGCTCGATAAAGGTATGCACCGGCAGGATAATATCCGCTTCTTTGGCGGTTTCATCCAAGAAAGATGAAAAACTGACAACAAACGGTATTTTTCCAAAAGCTTGTTTAACGGCTTTGGTATCGTGCAAGCTGTAACAGGGATTTGACTGGTAGACAAACAAAGCTTCCACCACCGGCTGGGATGAGGCATTCACCTTGTCAAACAGATCATGGACATATGGGCTCAGTTTGGGTTGTGCAAAGCCTTTATCGGCAATATCATCCATGGTTTCTTCCGGAAATTCAAGATATTCTTTTACCGGTTGAACAAAGGCCCCGCCTTCTTTATTAATATTACCCACAAGACAGTTTAACGTTTGTACGGCAACCAATTCCTTCAGGCTCTGGGAGCTGTCTCCCCTGCCCTTGCCAAAAACAGCAACCGGCATTTTTGCCTTTGCAAATTGAGTGGCGATGTCTTCAATGTCAGCCTCTTTGATACCGGTGATTTCAGATATTTTTGAAAGGGAATAATCGGTCTGAAGCAAGGCCGTCAGCTTGTTGAAACCGCCTTTGAACCCGGCAACGGCTGCAGCGTTAAACAAATTGTTTTTCAGGATCACCGCGCACATCCCCAGGGCCAGATCTGCTTCTGTTCCGGGCTTAACCGGAACCCATCGGTCTGCATTGGCCGCTGTGTTGGAAAGCCTAGGCTCAATCTGACAAAGCGTTGCTCCTCTTTCCTTTCTCGATGCATTGGCTTTAAAACAGGCCACCGGAGATCCCCAGCCTTCGATAATACCGGCTCCGAAACTTAAAATATAATCAGAATTTTCAAGATCAAATCCAATGGTGGTTCCCTTCCCATGCAGGGAAGCAGCCGTCAATTCAAGATAGGATTCAAGGCTTGGCATGGTATAAAAATTGGGTGAGCCAAATGATTTCAACAGCCGTTTAAAAAGCCTTGAAACCGATCCCTGATGCTTATCCGAGATACAGGCCAGTTTTTCAGGTGTTCCGGCATTCCTGATATCCGCAAGCTTTCCTGAAACCAGAGAGACCGCTTCTTCCCAGGAAATTTCTTCAAATTTATCCCCGTTTTTTTTCAAAGGGGTTTTAACCCTTGACGGATCATATAGATATTGAAGACCGGAAATTCCATGCAGACAAGCACCGCCGTCATTGATGGGATATTCATTGAGCCCTTCGATCTTAACCGGTCTGTCGTCAATTTTTCTAACGCTGATGCCGCAGCTTCCAGGGCAAAGGCTACAGACCGAACTTTCATACATCACTTCTCCGTCTAAAGGGACAGGAGTCCAGGGCCAGTTCTGGGTCCAGATGGAAGAATCATCTGTCAGTTTCAACAAAACCGGTGAAACTGAAAAACCTGCAACTGCACCTAGTCCCAATCCCAAGAAGCTTCTTCGATCAACTTTCATAAATTATTCCTCTATAAAGTTTTTGAATTCTTGTTTTTCAGGTTTTTTATTTGTGGCACTGGAAACAATATCCTTGATGACCTGTTTCCGTTTTGTGACACGCTGCGCAGTCATCCATCTTCATCCTATCCCAGGAATGTTTTTTAATTCCCCAGATATTCTTTCCCCAGATATCACGACTGTAACCGGTGATTCTGTTTTCTTCGTAGGGCCGTGAAGACGTGGTCTCACCGATGGGACCATGACAGGTAACACAATCCATGCCTGCACCCCCCGGTTTCACCTGCGTATGGGCTGCATGGGAGAAAAAGACGCAATCCGGTTGTTTTGAATACACATACCAGGGCACTTCTTTTTCTTTGGCCACATACATTTCGACAAATACGGCCTCATCTTCTGTCGCGCCCAGGGGTTCTTCCGTATGGCATTCCATACATTTGTCAAGGGTGGGAATCCCTGAGAAACTGCCGTCTTCCCTCAAAGAATGGCAGGAATCACAACTGCCCGCTTCTCCGACATGAAGTTCGTGATTGAAATTAAAGGGCTGCTCTTTTTTTGAATAGAGCAATTTGGGGAACAGCAGCGTACCGGATAAAAAGCATATGACAAATGCCACAATAAAAAAGATGACACCGAGTCCCAGCCCTTTGTCATCTTTTGTGTCACCGGCAGTGCATTCCCCTGCACTTTCCGCGGAACCATTTTCACTTTCTTTCTTGCTCATGAAAACTCCATCAATTTATAAGGTTGATGTTACGTTAACCATTTTGTCCGGACCGGGAGTCCGGACTATTTGTTTTGCAGACGGCAATGATCGGCCGTGCAACAGCGTCCGTAATTAGCGTTAATCTATATTAATATCTTGTTTTCTTGTCAAGACAAATTAAGATAATGATCACGGATGCCGAACGGCCATGGTTAAGCGTAGCTATGGAGTCCGCTGAGAAGATAATTCACACCGAAATAGGTAAAAAGAACAGCGATAAAACCAATGATGGAAATCCAGGCGAGATTTTTTCCGGACCAACCTTTCATCATTCTTAAATGCATAAAAATGGCATAAACAAACCAGGTAATCAGAGACCAGGTCTCTTTGGGATCCCAGCTCCAGTATGTACCCCATGCAGAATTGGCCCAAACTGCGCCGGTGATGATACCAATGGTCAGAAACAAAAAACCGAAAACCACCATCTGATAGGTCAATTCATCTATGAGTTCCCATGAGGGCAGTTTAGCAAAAATCGACCCGGATTCAGGATTTTGAGGTTTAATAAAATACATGATACTGAATCCGAAAGCCACGGCAAAGCCTGCATAGCCCAGAAAACAGGTGATGACATGGGCAATGAGCCAGTTGCTTTTTAAAGCCGGAATCAGAGGAGAAATCTTATTGCTGATACTGGGATCAAAGGATGCATAGGCAATGGCAAGAAATATCAAAGGAGAAGCAAATACACCGATGATGCTTTCCTTGTATTTGAGTTCAACAAAAATATAAAGGACGGCAACGGTCCAGGAGAAAAAAACCAGGGATTCATACATATTGGAAAAAGGAGCATGCCCATATCCCATTTGATAGGATTCAATCCAACGAAGGATAATTCCGGCGGAATTGTCTAAAAAACCAATCACAAGCACGATAAAACCGACCTTGGCAAGAATCTGTTTTTTAAATGCAAAGGACCCGATATAGAAAATCGTGGCTAAGGCATAGATAAAGGTGGTTGTCGACAATAGGAATGAGCTGTTCATAAAAAATATTTATCCTTTTAACGTATGACACAATTTTCGAATTTTAAGTTTTAACCCCTGGCTGTTTCGATTAGAGGTCCCTGATATACTTAGATTAGAAGCCTTTTCCCCCAAGCTTTGAATCTCAATGAAATAGGATTCATGGGCCATAAAAAAAGTGATCCAACATCCAATGATCATCAGCATAAATCCGGCGTATACATACCATATTCCCGGATCCTTTGTGATGTGGAGTCCTGTATAGTGTTTTTGGTCTGCTGCTTTGATGACAAAAGTATAAGAACCCTTTCGCATTTTATCAAAGGTGGGGAATTTCAAAGGCAATCCAATCTGGAGGCTCTTGCCGTCGATTTCAAGAATCCTGCCGATAAAGGTCGGACCAAGGTCATGTCCGCTGAAATCAAAATGAGGCAAAAAGCCTTCTAATTTAAACAGGGTCTTTTCGTCGGGAAGTTGTATTTCTTCCCCGATTTTTACGGTCCTTACCATTGTGGCATTGTCCTGCCCGGCTATGATTTCAAGACTTACTTGGTCCGGCGGAGCTGAACCGTAAGAGGACTGAAAAATATTAATGCCCTTATATCTCAAAGGCTGGTTGACCCGAATATCCGTTGTGAGTATGTCTTTGCCATCCTCAATGAGGGTAAGATTAGATCTGAATTCTTCGGGAGCACCGGTATCATAAAATTTAACTTCAAATTCATTACACCGGATTGAAAAATCAAGTTGCACCGGATTCCGGGTTGTAAGAAGACTTGCCGTATCAGAGGTTTGGCCTTCATCCAGATTTAAATTGGCCTTAAATCCGAATATGGACCCGATAAGGGCACCCAGAAACAGCAGAAGCAGGCTTGTGTGAACCACATATACTCCCAGCCGGGTCCATCTGCCTTTTTCTGCATAAAGAATAACGCTGGTTCCAGTTTCTTCTTTTATCACAGGGCCGACGGATTTTGACAACACTGTTTCAGATTCAAGGGCCAATTGAGATAAAGGCTTATTCAGGGCAAAGGTTTCTAAATTTTTTAATTTCCGGAACCGGTCTGCATTAAAAGTCGTTTTTTTGGGGAATATGATTTTCCAGGTCGTTGAGAGCCTTTCAATTGAGCATACAACTATATTGATGCATAAAATGACGATTAGACCTAAAAACCACCAAGAATGGTACATGTCGTCAAAATTGAAGGTTTTAATCAGGTTGGTCCAGCCATAACCGTAAAATCTTATATAGTCTTCTTCTGAGCCATTTTGAAGGACAACGGTTCCGATGATGGATGTAAGGGCGAGAAGGACAAGCGTGTAAACCGCAAGCCGGGCGGAACAAAAAAACTGCCAAATGTGTTCGGGTATTGTTTTATTTTTTTTCAAAATATTTGCTTTCTAATTTTTTTCCCAGGGATTCTTGAATACCTGAATGCCGTTTCGTATTCATACGGATGGCAGCTTTCATGATGTCAAGGTTTCCGATAAGGATCACTTTTTTTTTGGCCCTTGTCACACCTGTATATAACAACTGGCGCGTCACAACAGGAGAAAATCTGTCCGGAATGACCATCAGGACCGAGTCAAATTCTGAGCCCTGGCTTTTGTGGATGGTTATTGCAAAGGCCGTATCATGGGAAGGCAGATCAGAATACCGGTATTGTCTCAGTTTATCATCCAATCCTTTAAAAAATGCCGTGGTCTTTCCGTTTTTTTCAACCATAACCCCAGTGTCGCCGTTGAATAACCCTTTCTTATAATCATTGCTGTTAACCATGACAGCTCTTATAAAAGGCCTTTCCTCTATACCAGAATTATTCAATGACCGCAAAATCTTTTCACAAAGATGATTAATTTGTAATGTTCCGTAATCCCCTTTGTTATGAGCACACAATACCCTGAAATCATCTATTTTGGACAGGGCCTCTTCTTCGTTTTTCGCATTTCCGAAGGGTCCGTATCCTTCCGTAATATGGTTTTGAAGAGTGGTCATGACGGATTTAGCATCATGATAATTTTCAAAAACAAGGTCCGGGTAATCATGGGATAACAAAAGGGATTCGAAATCCTGGATATTTTTTTCATTGATGGCCTTTGACAGTTTTTCAATTCCGGTCTTCCCCTGGGATCTGAAATTATAGTCCAAGGTAAATGTATGGGTATACAATTCATCTACGGCACACAAATCACTGAATACCGCTCCAGCCTGTATGGATGTCAACTGATGTTTATCTCCCGTCATAATAATATTGGTTTCCAAGGGGACAGCTTCCAGCAGTCTAACAAGCAACGGCAGATCTATCATGGAGGCTTCGTCAACGATCAAAATATCTGCATTTAAGGGATTTTTTTGATTAAAATAAAATCCAGGGCCATGGACCAGAGGCCTTAGCGCAGAATGAATGGTGCTCCCCTCTTCCATTTTTGAAGCGGCTTTTCCCGTGGAAGCGACGCAAACAATTCGTTGTATGGGTTGCCCCTTTTTTTTTGACAATAAAGGCAATACTGTTTTGATAATGCCGATGACAAAGGTTTTACCGGTTCCGGGCCCCCCTGAAATAAGCGTAAATTTATTATATAGCGCATTTTTGACGGCGTTTTTCTGGGGCAGAAGATGGTTTGCGCCACTCGGAAAAAAATCCTTTAAAATTTCATCCGTCAGAGTTTTTTCCATGGGAATCTTCGAAAGAGAAACTCGACGGCTGATATTGTCTGTCAGACGATTTTGAAAATCAAAATATCTGGCAAGATATAATTTGCCGGTGGAATCCAGAACCAGGGGAGTGTGAAGCCCTTCTGAGACCATGGAAGATTTCTTCAGCGCCTGGGTCCAGGTTTCTAAATCCGGGTATTTTAAGACAAGGGGGTTTGTTTCCGACGCCGGCTTTTGACTGCCTGCCGTGCTTGCCAGATCAAGACAGATATGGCCCTCTGATAATGATTTGGAAACCAGGGCGCAAGAGACAAGAACCAGAGGATTTTTTTCATTAAAGGCAAGAGCCATGGTTCCGGCAAAAAAATAATCCAGATCTGAAAAAACATCATGTTTATGTAAGCTTTCAATTTCAAATGCGATATAGGTTTTCATGACTTTCCCTTCTGCTGAAAAAAGATAAGGCAAATTATCAGTCTTGGATTAAAAAATAAACCATTGATACAAGTTTTTTATCATTTGAATCAAGCTCAATAATTTACTTGATTGAAATGGGTAGATTTTATACCCTTGCTCCATTAATTTAAATTGGAAGAACAAAGTTGCTTTAGAATGAATACAACCACCCTTAAATTGGAACTGTTGTTTACCGACCGCAAACAGATTGTGGAGGATATTGCCGGAATTGTAAGTACAAACGACTTGAATATTATTGCCATGGAAGTGGAAAACAAAGAACAAAAAACCCTGGTTTATATTGAAACAAAAAGCTCCCGGTTTTCTCCATCCCATCAAACCATTATCAAATGTCTGGCAACAATACCGGATCTGATAGAGATCACTGAAGTCCGTTCCATGCCCCAGGAGATCCGGGAAAAAAGATTAAAAATTATTATAGACAGCATCAGTGACGGCATCCTTTCCATTGATAAATTCGGCCATGTGACGACGATGAACCGGGTCGCCAAAAAAATACTGGGTTGGAATCAATTCGATGCCCTTGGAAAACATCTATCCGCCTTGCCTGCGGAAACCCTTGATTTGATGGATTGCCTCAAAGGCAGGGCCTTTCAAAATATAAAAAAAAATCTTATCACGCCCAATGGCCGGTTCCAGTTTTTCTCAACAGGCGTTCCGATCCGGGACATTACCGGAGAAATTACCGGTGCCATTGAAATCATGCGGGACATGAAAGAAATCCGGGAGCTTGCCCATGAGGTCACTCATCCCTCACAGTATTCTTTCACTGATATCATCGGTAAAAGCGCTGCCATCATGGATGCCGTCTCCTTTGCCCAGAAAATAGCTGTAACCCCCTCGATTGTTTCCATCCGGGGAGACAGCGGTACGGGCAAAGAATTGTTTGCCCGGGCCATCCATATGGAAAGCGGTGTTAAAGGAGAATTTGTTGCCGTCAATTGCGCGGCCCTACCTGAATCTTTGCTGGAGAGTGAACTGTTCGGTTATGAAAAGGGATCATTCACCGGAGCTGAAAAAAAAGGCAAACCAGGGCTGTTTGAAATTGCAGATAATGGGACCCTTTTTCTGGATGAGATTGCCGATATGCCCATGGGTGAACAGGCTAAAATTTTAAGGGTCATTCAGGAAAAAAGCGTTCGAAGAATCGGCGGTATTAAAGAGATTCCCGTGAATACCCGGATTATCACCGCAACCAGCAGGCTTATTGAACAAATGATCAAGGACAATACCTTTAGGCAGGATCTGTATTACAGAATCAATGTATTACCCATTCATGTGCCGCCGTTGAAAGAAAGATATGAGGACATCCCCCTGCTGGTGGACCATTTTTTATCCAGGGCGGCAAACCAAGTCGGCATTCAACCTAAAAAATTGTCGGATGCGGCTTTGAGTAAATTATTCCGCCATGACTGGCCCGGCAATATCCGCGAATTGAAGAATGTTATTGAACGAGCCTCCATCATTACCGACAATGAGATGATGATTGATGAACCCTATATTCTTTTCGGGTATGATATCGAAAGGACCATTAAAGATCTTAAGACGACTCATTTCAATGATTTCCAAGTCCATTCGCTCAAAGAAATGGTGGGTAGTTATGAAAAAGGTATTCTCAAGTCTGTTTTAAAAAGATATCCCAGTATCAGACAAGGTGCCCGTGCCTTAAAAATGTCTCATACCGCCATCATCAACAAGATTAAAAAATACGGACTCGAGTCTGAATAGACTACGCTTTCTTCGTTCTTGCGCTCTGAGTCCGTCTTCTGTCGGTTCCCCTGCGTCGATTGGCGTTGAATGAGAGGCTCACAATGACGCCGTCTCGAATGCTGCTTCTTCGGTCTTTATTCTGTTTTCTTCTGTCCCTTTTAAACCGTCTGCTAACGGTTTTCCTTCTTTCGGGAAAACCGTTTATCTCCTGAGGAGAATCAATGATTTCGGCTCGAACAGGTATTATTTTATAATCAAACATCACAATTTCTCTTAAAACTGTCAATTATTTAAAAATCCCTTACCTATTCATTTGTATCGTCAATTGAAAAAAAGACTTTAATTTTTCTTTTTTGAGTCCTCAATATACTGATTGATTCTTAAAAACGGAATATAGAGGGTATCGCGTGTAAGAATGTGATTTATCAGCCAATTTCTCATTTCTTCAATTACATCCAAGGTTAAAGAGTCTTCGTTCTCAGAAATTTCTCTGCGTAAACTGATGGATATTTTAGCAAACTGGCGATGTGCCTTGGCATGACTGTGAAAGTCAGGATATCCTTTTTTCTTTAAATATTTTTCCTCGGTGCTGAAATACAATTTGCTGTATTCGTTAATCTCGGTGATGACATTGACGCAGTCTTTGATATCAGTTTTTGATGATTTCATATCAATTAACTGATTAAATAATTCAAACATTTTTTTCTGGTGGATATCAATTTCTTCCACATCTACGCTGTATTTTTTTTCCCATTCAATCTTTTCAATATTTCCCATTTCCTTCCCCCTTATTTTTTCTTTCAAACGATAACGTGCCAAGAACAACTGCTGAAACCAGAACAGCCAAAACCATCACAATGATTATTCCATTTTTGCCGAATGTCGGATACACCATGAAAGGAACAATGTATAAATATAAAACCATATGAAGGCTGCCGATCAAAACAATTCTTACGCTTATTCTTTTTTTCATTTAAATTTTTTCCAACAGTTTCTCATGGATATTATCAAATCCACCATTGGACATTATCAGAGCAAGATCCTTATCTTTTAATGTCGGCACCAAAAAATTGAGGAGCCTGTCCGTGTCTTCAAAATAAAATGCCCGGACGCCTTTTTTTTCAATATCAATGATCAGTTTCCGGATGGATAACCGCTCCTGATCCGGTATATTTTTTTTAACGGAGGGTTCGCAAATACATACCATATCCGCCTCCAAAAATGCATCAGGATAGGACTCCTGAAAAAAATGCCTCATGCTTGTATTGGTTCTGGGTTCGAAAACAGCAATGATCCTGCCGGATTTATAAAAGGGCCGTAATGCCTTTATGGTCTCTCGAACGGCTGTGGGATGATGGGCAAAATCATCCATGACAGTGATTCCGTTTTTAATTCCCCTGATTTCCTGCCTTCTTTTGATACCGGAAAAACTGTTTAAAGACGCTTTGATGATTTTATTGCTGATTCCGATTCTTTGAGCTGCGGCTATACAGGCCATGGCATTGAAAAGATTGTGCCGCCCCACAAGATGGGTTTCAATGGATAAGAAAGTGTTGGGGCCGTGGACATCAAAATATGTCTTTGACTCCTGCTGATGATGCTTGGAAAAACGCCACTGGGCATTTTCCCCATAGGTTTCCAGGGAGACTGAAAAATCGGAAAGGACCTCTTTTAAATGTACGCTGTCTTCAAAGGCAATAAAATGACTCCTGGGTTCATTTTTCCGGACCAGGTCTGAAAATGCGCGTTTGATATGATCAATACCGGAAAAAATATCGGCATGATCGAATTCAATACCGGTCATAATAATCATTTCAGGATCATAGTGCATGAATTTCGGCCCTTTGTCGAAAAAAGCCGTGTCATATTCATCTCCTTCAATCACCATATACTCACCGCTTCCGATCCTGAAACCGGAATTGAAATCTTTTAAAATCCCGCCGATGAGAAATGAGGGGTCCATTCCTGCCATATACAGGAGGTACGCCATAATCGAAGATGTGGTCGTCTTTCCATGGGTGCCGGTCACAAGAATGATTTTTTTATCCTTGGCAATAAATTGATTGACGGCCTGGGGCATGGACATATAGGGGATGCCGGAATTTAAAACAGCCCGAGCTTCAATATTCATGCGTGTTACTGCATTCCCGATGATAACAAGATCTGGCGAATGATCCAGGTGAGACGGCTCATAGCCTTGAAAAAGGTCTATCCCCTTTTCTTTTAAAAAATCACTCATGGGCGGATATACGTTCAGGTCAGATCCCGATACGGTATATCCCATCTCTTTGAGGCCACAGGCAAGCGTTCCCATACCCGTACCACAGGCGGCAATCAGGTGTATTTTATTAATCATGGCGGGTTAGAGTTCCGCCATGGCTTCTCTTGCCGCAAGGATGGTCTGATCGATATCATCCTCGGAATGGGCCAGGGAAACAAAACAGGCTTCAAATTGGGATGGGGCCAGATATACCCCTTTTGAGAGCATCAACCGGTAAAATTTGGCAAATTGATCCAGGTTGCATTTTTTTGCATCATCAAAATTATGGATTTTTTCACTGGAAAAAAAGAAACCCGCCATGGAGCCTGCGTGGCCTGTCTGGAGGGGAATTCCGGCATCATCCGCCGCTGCCTGAAAGCCCTTCATGAGTTTTTCAGTTCCAGCTTCAAGGGCTTCATACACCCCTTTTTTTTGAAGTTCCGTCAGTGTTGCAATGCCTGCTGCCATGGCCAACGGATTTCCTGAAAGTGTGCCTGCCTGGTAAACCTTTCCGACAGGAGCGATTTGATCCATGATTTCTTTTTTGCCACCATAGGCCCCCACCGGCAAACCGCCCCCAATGACTTTTCCGAAACAGCTCAGATCCGGTGTAATACCATACAACCTCTGGGCAGATCCTTTAGACACCCGGAACCCGGTCATGACCTCGTCAAAAATTAAAATTGTCCCATATTTGGCGGTAACTTCCCTTAATGTTTGAAGAAAACCGCTAACCGGCGGCACAAATCCCATATTGCCGGCCACGGGTTCAAGAATGACACAGGCAACCCTGTCCCCGATTTTTTTCATTACTCTGGAGAATTCTTCACTGTCATTGAATTTAATCGATAAGGTGTTTGAAATAACGGCATCAGGGACCCCCGGACTTCCCGGGATACCCAGGGTCGCCACGCCTGAACCCGCAGCAACAAGAAGTGTATCTGCGTGGCCATGGTAACAGCCGTCAAATTTGATGATGATATCCCTGCCGGTATATCCCCGGGCCAGACGGACAGCGCTCATTGTTGCTTCCGTGCCGGAGTTCACCATTCTGATTTTTTCCACTGACGGGACCAGATCTATGACCATCCGGGCAAGCTGAGTTTCAATTTCTGTAGGAGCACCGAAACTGGTACCGGTTTCCAGAATTTTCTGCAATGCATCAATGACGCAGGAAGGCCTGTGACCAAGGATTAAAGGACCCCATGACAATACATAATCAATGTACGGGTTTCCATCCACATCATAAATCTTACTTTTTTCTCCATTTCGAATAAAGAGGGGTTGCCCTCCGACAGAACCGCAGGCCCTAACAGGGGAATTCACTCCCCCTGGAATCAATTTCCGAGCTTCTGAAAACAGGTATTCCGACTTTGATGTCTGCATCCTTATTCCCTTCACAATAAAAAATTCTTGTTTTATCCTTCATAAGGGGTTGAATATACCAAACCTGCCATAAGAGGGTCAATCGGTTTCTGCACAAGAACCAGGGCAATCGCATGTAACTTTTTGACGGGAAGTCTTTGTTCCGGGCAGATAGCAGGATGCATATCTATCTGGAAAATTTAGATAAATT
>Ga0156401_1012_pt1 | contig 20686 bp, 16 predicted proteins | sample RifOxyA3_FD_116161 | JGI IMG/M metagenome (GOLD analysis project Ga0156401, IMG submission 116161) | Desulfobacula sp. RIFOXYA12_FULL_46_16 | reverse complement strand
ACCTCCGAAGGCTGAGCCGTCAGATTTACAGTCTGATCCCTTTGGCCACTCGGGAACCCCACCAATTTACTCTGGAGCCGATACCCCGAATCGAACGGAGGACATTCTCATTACAAGTGAGATGCTCTACCTACTGAGCTATATCGGCTTATCTTAAATACCGCAAACGTTTTTTACGGCAAAAAGACCGAAAGATAATATCAGAGCAACCCAGGATAATCAAGCCTAAAAATTTATTCTCTGCAAGATAATTATTCTAAAACACCCCTGTAAATCACTCAGAATACCTTTCTTTGCTCTGTTTTTCTTTCTTTTTCTATGAATTCCAACACATCAAACACTCCATTCCAGTAAAATCAACCATTCCAGACCAAACCCGATGAAATGTCAAAATTCAATAAGGCCGCAAGATAACAAAAAAACGAATGCGTTGCAAGCATTCTTTTAATTTTTATACCCTTATTATCATTTATCCATAAATCATTAAAAAACATTTTCTCTTTTTGGCATTTAAAAATTCTCTGATATTGACAAAAAAATCGGCTTGGCCTTAAAATCAGCTTGATTCATGCTTAATTGGATTCAAAATTCTGTCTTTTTTTTAAAGGAACCCAAGACACGTCCATCTCCGAATTATGTGTCATACAAATAAAGGCAAAAAATGAAAAATATCCTATGGAGTATCGGGCACGACCTCAAGCTTAAAAATATCACCCATGCCGGGGGCTGCTTTATTTTTGATGCCGACGGAAAATCCTATCTTGATATGGAATCCGGCGTCTGGTGCACTCCTCTGGGGCACTGCCGGCCCGAAATCCATCAGGCCTTAACAAACCAGATGGAGAATATCATGCATACAGGCTATTGCTATGCCCATCCGGTCATTCAGGAAGCGGCACACTCCCTTCTTGAACTGATCAATTTCCAGGAAGGAAAATGTCTTTTCCTGACATCGGGCAGCGAAGCGGTTGAGGTCGGGGTGAAAGCCATAAAAAAGATATCTTCTAAGCCATTTCTGTTAACCTTTTCCGATTCTTTTTTAGGCTCTTTGGGCTCCAGCGGCGCAAAGCCTTCTGCTGAATGGTTTCTGTTTGACTGGTCAAGGTGCAATAGCTGTTCGTTAAAGGCAATTTGTGATCTGGATTGCCCACATTTCTCAAGCATTCCCTTTGAAAAAATCTCCGGGTTTGTGTTCGAACCCGGAAGCTCTTCCGGCATGGTCAAATTTCCGCCTGAGGCCTTGATAGGTATGATTGTGAACAGGATTCATAAGGATGGCGGTTTTGTTCAGATCAATGAGATTACAACCGGTATGGGCCGTACCGGTAAATGGTTCGGATATATGCATTATGGTATTACTCCGGACATTATTTCCATGGGAAAGGGACTTGGCAACGGATTTCCGGTCAGTGCCGTTGCCTTCAATAAAAAGACGCTCTGCAAAATGGAAGAAAACCATTTTTACCATTCACAATCCCATCAGAATGACCCCTTGGGATGTGCAGCAGCAAATGCCGTGATCCAAACCATGAAAAATGAAAATATCCTTGAAAAATGTATTTTTGCCGGTTCCTACCTGATGGAAAAACTGATGGAACTCAAGAATAAATATGCGGTCATTAAAGAACTCCGGGGGCGAGGCCTGATCATGGCCATGGAATTCTCAGAAAAAATCGATCATGATGCGGTTGTATCCATTTATGAAAAACTTCTCGAAAAAGGGTTTATCATTGCAAAACGCCCGAAACTGAAAGTTTTCAGAATTGACCCGCCCCTGATCATTGAAAAAAGCATGATGGATGACTTTGTGAAAGCCATGGATACCATCCTGTCCGAAGTGTAAACCCTATTTTGAAGCTGATTTATCCATATATCAAAAAGAATCTGTACAAGATTCTATTCGGCATCTTGTGCATGGTCATCGTGGATGCCACCCAATTGATCGTTCCCCAGATCATCAAGCAGGCCGTTGATACTCTGGACAAAGGGTCTTTTGATTCAGACATCCTTTTTTTTCAGTGCGGTTATATTCTTTTTCTGGGTCTTGTCATGGCCGTTTTAAGATATGGGTGGAGGAACCTTCTCATGGGAAGTGCACGGGATCTTGAAAACGGTATCCGGGATGAGATTTTCAACCATATTCTGACCCTTGATATGGCCTATTATAACCGGACAAAGACAGGTGATATCATGGCCCATGCCACCAGCGACATCAACCATGTCCGGATGGCCTTCGGGTTTGGTCTGATCGCCATTGTTGATACGCTTCTTCTGGGAGGCGCCACCCTGGGCATCATGATCTGGACCCATCCCTCCCTGACTGCCTTGGCCATGATCCCCATGCCGTTTCTGGTGATGACGACCCGAAACCTCGGAAAAAAGATGCATACCCTTCACAAAACCGCCCAGGAATCTTTTTCAAAACTCACCGAACTTGTGCGGGAAAGCTTTTTTGGTATCCGCATCATAAAAGTCTATAATTTTGAATCCATTATCATGAACAAGATAGAAAAGGCTTCAAAAGATTATTTTAATAAAAACCTGAAGCGGGCTTTTGTAAATGCACTCTTAAAACCCCTGCTTATCCTTTTTTTCAATCTGTCCACCCTGATTATTCTTTTTTACGGGGGGTTTCTTGTGATGCAGGAAGCCCTCACCCCAGGTGAGCTGGTCGCCTTTCTTCAATACCTTGGAATTCTGGCCTGGCCTGTTATTGCCATCGGATGGATGACCAACCTCTTTCAAAGGGGACTGGCGTCTTTGAACAGAATCAATACCCTCCTGGATTCGAGACCCGAAGTGGCCTCTCCCGCGCATCCGGCCGTTCTATCCGATCTGTCCGGACGTATCACCTTCAAGGATGTGAGTTTTGCCTATGGAAAGGACAATCCTGTTCTATCCGATATCATGCTCGCTGTTGAGCCGGGGATGTCCATCGGTATCACCGGTCCGCCGGGCTCGGGAAAAACCAGCCTTGTTCAGTTGATCCCGCGGCTCTACAATACGATTTCCGGGAAAATATTCCTGGATGGTCATGAGCTTGAATCCCTGGATCTGAATTTTCTTCGGCAACATATTGCATTTATGCCCCAGGAATCCTTCCTTTTTTCAAGCACCATCCGGGATAATATTCTCATGGGCCGGTCTGTAAACGAGGAAAGGCTGGACCGGATTATCGATGCCTGCTGCTTGAAAGAAACCCTTGAAAAAATGCCTGAGGGGCTTGATACGGTGGTGGGTGAAAGGGGGGTCACCCTTTCCGGCGGTCAGAAACAAAGAATTGCGCTTGCACGGACATTGGTCAACGAAAAACCCATTGTCATTCTGGATGACCCTGTCAGTCAGGTGGATACCCATACCGCCGCCAAACTGATTGCAGCAATTCACCAGATGAACGCAGGATCTTCTTTCATCATCATTTCCCACAGGATTTCCGCCCTGGCTTCCTGTGACAGGATCTATATCCTGAAAAACGGCCGGGTGGACCATTTTGGAAGCCACCAGGAACTGATTGAGACCAGCCGGTTCTATGGGGAATCCTTCAAGGTCCAGCAGTTTGAAGAGGAGAAGAATGCCTGAGACATCCATTTCCATGGAAGAAAAAGAGATCAAACTGGCCGACCTTTATCTTGCAAAGACCTTGTGGCCGTTTATACGGCCCTATGCCTTCCTGCTTGGTCTGACAACACTATTGGTTTTTATTGTCACCTTTTTTGAATTGCTCATGCCGATTCTCACTCAGAAAGCCTTTGACGGATTTATCCTTCCGGTGGGGCCCGAAAAAGGAGCCCATCTTTTCGGGTTTGAAATCATTTCCTTTTCAAGCTTTTGTATCCTTTTCTCTGCTGTTGTTCTTGTGTCCTTTGTCATTGATTTTTTCCAGAGCCTTCTCATGGAATATACCGGCCAAACCATTATTTTAAACCTGAGGTGCAGACTTTTTTCCCATATGGCCTTTCTGCCGGTTGCATTTTATGACAAAAACTCCAGCGGCCGGCTGGTGTCAAGAGTGGCAGGTGATATTGAAAACATGAATGAAATGTTTACCAATGTCCTGATTTTTATTTTCAGAGATCTTTTTCTCATGATCGGGGTCCTGGTGATTTTATTCAGCATCAATATAAAACTTGCCCTTTACCTGACGGCCATGGTGCCGGTTATTGCGATCAGCATCACGGTGTTTTCAAAAATCCTGAGAAAGGCGTTCAGGACCATCCGCCAGAAACTTTCGGAGATCAATCACAGTTTTTCAGAAGCCGTCACCGGCATCAAAATCATCCAGACCACATCAAGCCGGGATCGGTTCATGGAAAAATTTAAATTTCTGAATTTTGAATATTTTTCCGCATCCCTGTTTCAGATCAGAATTTTCTCCATTTTTATGCCTTTTATCGGTTTCATGGGAGTGCTGAGCGTGGCCATCATTCTCTGGACCGGAAGCTTTAATGTGATGGACAAATCGTTGACCCTGGGAGAGCTTGTGGCCTTTCTATCGTATATGAAACTTTTTTTCAGACCCCTAAGGGATCTGTCTGAAACCTTTAATCTGCTCCAGAATGCCCTGGCCTCGGCAGAACGCATTATCAACGTCTTCAAACAGGATAAAGCCAAACAAAGAGCCCTCGTGCTTCGGGAGCGCATCGATAAAATTTCCCACCTTTCATTGGACAAGGTAAATTTTTCATATTCAGAAGATAAGCCTGTATTAAAAAATATATCTTTCCATCTTCCCCCAAACCGGTCCATCGGCCTTGTCGGCCGGACCGGGTCCGGCAAAAGCTCTATTATCAACCTGATCACAGGTTTTTATGAGCCTGGGAGCGGAACGATTGCTTTTAATGATATTGATCAAAAATCCATTAATATAGAAGATATCCGGAAAAGAACGGCCCTTGTCATGCAGGACCCTGTCCTTTTTTCCGGGACCATCCGGGAAAATATCACGCCGTCGGGGCTGGACATGGATCCAGCAAGACTTGAAAAAGCATTATATGATGCCAACTGTGATTTTTTGTTTGAAAAATTTTCAGGGCTTGATACAAAAATTGAAGAAGAAGGCCGGCCCCTGTCCAGCGGAGAGAAGCAACTGGTCTGCATCGCCCGGGCCTTTGCCTTTGACCCGGATCTGATCATTTTTGATGAAGCCACCTCCTATATGGATTCCAATTCCGAGCAAAAGGTTCATGATGCCATGAAAAAACTGATGAAAGGGCGGCTGTCCATTATTATCGCCCACCGGCTCTCCACGGTCAGGGATTGTGACAGCATCCTTTTGTTAAGGGATGGAAGCATCCGGGAGCAGGGTTCCCACCATGAACTGGTTGAACTCAAGGGAGAATATTATCATCTCCTGGAAAAAGAAAAAATCTGACGTTCATCGATACTCAATCATCTGCTCCATGGGATGACGCCTTCTGGGCGGTTGTTCTTTCATGCGGTACCCCAGGGCCACCAGCACCACGACTTCATCTTCCTGTGTATCGATATTGAGAACTTTTTCCACCCAGTCTTTTTCAAATCCCTCAATGGGGCAGGAATCAATTTCTTCAGACGCAGCCGCAGTCATGATATTGGCAAGAGCGATATAGCACTGTTTGGAGCACCAGGCATAGGTGCTCATCCTGGGGAAAACCTCGGTTTCCATATGGTTTTTATATTTTTCAATATAGGCTTTTGTGGCATCCTCGGGCAATCCTCTCCGCTCGAAATTCTTCCCGGCATAATTTCCTAAAGGATCAATCGCCCAGGGCCTTGCGCAAATGACGATCACATGGCTGGCATCCGTAATCTGGGGCTGGTTCCAGCAAGCCGGCCGAAGGGCTTTTTTGACTTCATCGGAACTGATGACGATAAATTTCCAGGCCTCCATTCCAAAAGAGCTGGGCGAAAGATGGGCTGCCGTAAGAATCATGTCCAGATGCGCCTTTGAGATTTTTTTTCGGGGATCAAACGATTTGCAGGCATGACGAAAAGTCAATGCTTTGATCACAGGGTTCATTTGTTTTTCCTTTCTTTTTGATGACGCCGTGAACTCCTTCTCCCCTTTGATAATGCCATACGATTTCCCCTGTCAACGATAAAGATAAATCTCTAAGAATGATTCATTTGCTTGACTTGCCTTTGGAGTTTGAATAAAAATAAACCTATCGTCTGCTTTGTTATTTAATTATTCCGCCAACCTGCCAATCGGAAAGGAGATTAATAATGGATACCACCCGAAAATCAAACGAACCTGACCCATCCCCGCATAAAACCGGAACACCCGGTGTAGGAGGCGATATGGCCGATGCCGGCAGTATGGACAAAATCCGCGACATCCTGTTCGGCCATCAGGCAAAAGACTATGAAAAACGGTTTTTAAAGATGGAAAACCACCTTAACCAAGAAATAGGCGAACTCAAGGACGAATTGTTAAAACGCATTAATACCTTGGAAGGGTATGTCAAACAGGAAATAAAGGATATCCATCAGCGGATTAAAAACGAATCCAATGAACGGGTTGAATCCGAGAAAACACTTCACAGAGAGTTGAAAGAGGCGGTTGAATCTCTGACCAAAAAACTTTTAAATGATGAAGAAAATCTCTCGAAAAAATCCACTGAACTCCGGGATCAGATTCTGGAACAATCCAAACAATTTTCTTCAGAAATCTTATCCAAATTTGACCAGGCCGCAAACAATCTGAAAAAAGCGGCTCAAGAGCTTGATGAAGCAAAGGTGAACCGGTCGGATCTGTCGGGATTTTTTCTTGAAATTGCCATGCGGCTCTCCGGGGACGACCATATAGGGTCAAAGAATCACACCAAAGCATGATTCAACGGATCTAAAAGTTAAAAAAAGGATCTGATATGGGTTCAGAGGCTGTTGAAGAAAAATCGCTCGAGGCTTTCAAAAAGCTATTGCTCCAGCCTGAAAAAGATCGAATACGTCAGATAGAAAACCGTCTGAATGATCCGATGATCCGCGCCAAAGAAACCGGTCTGTTCTTGCCGGAAGCCATTTCCTTTTCTGTTTTGAACGGCAACCGATTATCCCGTGTGATTCAACCGGTGATTGACGCGTCCCTTAAAGAATCCGTCCGGAATAACCCCAAATCCATTGCCGACGCAATTTTCCCTGCCCTGGGGCCCGGCATCAGAAAGGCCATTTCAGCCACTGTCATGGGAATGGTCCAGTCCCTGAATCAGTTGCTGAATCATAGTTTTTCCTTCCAGGGGATGAAATGGCGGTTTGAAGCCTTCCGAACCGGACGGCAATTTGCAGAAATTGTTCTCTTGCATACGCTGGTATATAAGGTCGAGCAGATCTTTCTAATCCACAACGAATCCGGGATTGTCCTGGACCATGTGACGGCAAAGGATGTCGTAATCCAGGACCCGGACCTGGTCTCCGGAATGTTGACGGCCATTCAGGACTTTGTCAAAGATTCCTTTGATGCCCGGGATGACCTTGAAACACTCAGAATCGGTTCCGATAGAAGCGTCTGGATTGAAAAAGGAGAACATGCCCTGATTGCCGCCGTGATCAGGGGAAACCCGCCCGTTGATCTGAGAATTAGGTTCAGGGAACTGCTTGAAGAAATCCATATCAAGTCCGGGATGGCCCTGGAAAAATTTGAGGGGGATGCCTCCTCTTTTTCAGTCTTCAGGGAACAACTGAAAGACGAGCTTGGATTTCAGGAAAGAAAAGAGAAACAAAAACTTTCTCCATTGCTCATATGCCTTATTTTAGCGGTTCTTTCCCTGGCAGGAATCTGGGGATACCATACCCTTAGGTCCCATCAGATTTGGAATGCTTATTTAAGCCGCCTTAAGGCTGAGAAAGGGTTGGTCATCCTGTCCGTTCAAAAAGAAAAGGGAGTCTATCAGGTTTTCGGCCTTCGTGATCCAATGGCCCATGACCCTGACGCCCTTATTCAACCGGAAGAAAAATTCAGGATAAAGATTAAAGGCCATTGGACGCCCTTTTACAGCCTTGACCCGGAGCTGATTTTACCAAGGTCCCGGCAAATCCTGAAGCCACCGCCATCCATAACCCTTGACCTGTCTCAGGGCATTCTCCTTGCCTCAGGGCAGGCTTCCCGGGACTGGATTGACATATTTCAAAAAACAGCTCCTACCATACCGGGTGTCAAAGGATATAGCGACCAGGGAGTCCTCGATATGGACCGAGAGAAACTGGATGCTGCATTAAAAGAGATCAGTGAAATAAAACTATATTTTGAAAACAACAGCACTCGCTTCATAAAAGCTCAGGAAGATATTTTCAATAAACTTCTGGAAACCGTCCAAAATATCCAGGAACTTCAGATCAAGGCAAAAATCCAAGTGCAGATCATGATCCTCGGGCATACGGATTCATCCGGCACTGAAAAATGGAATCAGAGGTTAAGCCGGGACAGGGCCGAGATGGTTTTTAACCACTTGATCGTTCATGGAATCAATCCATATTTTCTCACCATTTCAGGGATTGGGACAAAAATTCCATTAAAAGAAGAAACCGGGGCTGAGGAAAGACAATACAACAGGGCGGTATCTTTCAAGGTATTCCATATCCCCTTGACTTAAAAGAGGCTGATCAATGATTAAGAAAAAAATTTGTATGCTGGGCGCTTTTGCCGTGGGAAAAACCAGTCTTGTCCAGCGATATGTTCACAGTATTTTTTCAGAAAAATATCATACTACCGTGGGGGTGAGGATAGAAAAAACACAAGTCCGGGCCAATGACGCGGATGTGGATCTGATTATCTGGGACCTGCATGGTGAAGATGATTTTCAGCATGTCCGGCTCTCCTATCTGAAAGGATCATCCGGTTGCATTTATGTGGCAGACGGAACACGGGAAAAGACTTTACTGACGGCCCTGAATTTAAAGGAAATAGCCGAAAACACCCTAGGGGAAATCCCTTGTGTTCTGGTGATCAACAAACTGGATCTAAAGGACCAGTGGGAGATAGACCAATCGATTCTGGATGACATGAAACGCAAAGGAATGATGATTTTTCAAACCAGCGCCAAAACAGGGGAAGAGGTTCAGCAGGCATTTCAACTGCTGACACAAAAAATGATGGAAAAATAAAAATGCAAAACCCGATCACCTCTATTTTAGGTAAAATCTGTTTTGAGATTTTTAAAGACCACCGCCTTGTATATTTTCTCATAAATTCATCAGGAACCATTGTTCAATGGGGTGGGAACCTTTCGCAACTGAATATCCCCACTCCTGGAAAAACAGATAAAATTTCAGATATCATCCTTTTCATGGAAGGAATTTTACCCTTAAAAGAGAAATCAATGGATTTTTCCTGTATTAAACTGCCTTCTGATATTTGTGTGGATGCCATTTTGTTTCAGATTGAAAAAGACTATGGACTCATTATCTGGGATTCGGCCCAAAAAGAGGATTATTTGACCCAAACCCAGCAAAAATGCAACGAACTGAGCCTGCTGATTGAAGGACAGAAGAGCCGGATGACCCGTCTTCATGATGACGCTTTTTTTGGAGATCTGTTCCAGGCATTGAATTTTGCCGTCCTTGAAATGAATGCCCAGGGTCATTTTGTACTCACCGGAACTCCCCCGGACTGGGTTCAACACATCCCCCAGTCCGGCCGGATACTATCCGGCATGGCTTATCAAGAAGACGAGTTCAGTTTTCTTGGAAATTTTATCCAGGAGGCCAAATCACAATGGTCCAAACACCGGAACGAAAGCTTCAAGTCGGGCCTGTGGATTGAAAAAGATGAGATAGGTCAGGAGCTTTTTTTCGAAGCAACGGCTGTTCATATTTATGGAAGAAAATTAATAATTATTTCCCACGATCTCCATCATCCCATGGAAACAAATGCCATTATCCAGAAAGGCAGGGAACTGGCTTTAAATTTTCATAGCCTGAAACGATCCGGCCGGAAACTCAAAGACATGCATGATGAACTCGAGATACGAGTCAAAGAAAGAACCAAAGATCTTGAAGAGGCAAACCTGAAGCTCGCCAATGAACTGAAAGAGCGCAAAAAATTAGAAAAAGAGCGTGAAGAAATATCCAAACTATTACGCCAGTCCCAGAAAATGGAGGCCATCGGGACTCTGGCCGGCGGGATATCCCATGATTTCAACAATATCCTGGCCGCCATCATCGGATTTACGGAATTATCCCTGGCCGATGCAAAGGACAATCCATTGCTCAAAGATCGTCTTGAAAAAACCCTTTCCGCCTCTAACCGGGCAAAAGAACTGGTGCGTCAGATTCTGACCTTCAGCCATCAAACCGAATATGAAAAAAAGCCCTTAATGCTGAGACAAATTGTAACAGAGATTCTCACTCTCTTGCAGACCTCTATACCGGCAAACATCCATATTGAAAAGGATCTGAAAAGCAACGCCTATATTCTTGCCGACCAGACCCAGATGCATCAGGTTATCATGAATCTGTGCACCAATGCCTGGCACTCCATGAAAGAAACCGGCGGAACGCTTTGTCTTAAATTAAAAGATACGGTTATTTCATCAAAAGACCTTCTCACTCTCCCCGAACTGGTTCCGGGCCGGTATCTTATGTTGTCGGTTCAGGATTCCGGCTGTGGCATAAAGCCTGATATTATCGAAAAAATTTTCGACCCTTATTTTACAACAAAGGATAAGGATAAAGGAACAGGGCTTGGGCTTTCCATCGTGCACGGCATCGTCACAAAATTAAACGGAACCGTCACCTTGGACAGCCGGATCGGTAAAGGCAGTAAATTTTCAATTTATCTGCCGTCCTTTGCAACACCGGATAAGATTGAGCCGGCAAAGGAACTCCCCCCCCTTGGAAACAATGAAACCATTTTATTCGTAGATGACGAACCCTTTCAGAACGAGATGGCCGAACAGATTTTAAACCGCTTGGGATACCAGGTTGTGACATGTAATGATGGCGCCCAGGCCTTGGATCTCTTTACACACAAAAAAGATCGGTTTGATCTTGTGATAACAGATATGACCATGCCCAAAATAACAGGGGATCAATTATCTGAAAAAATTTTGGAACTCCGGCCGGATATTCCCATCCTTCTGTGTTCTGGATATAGTGATGATATCAGCCCTGAACGTTTGAAAAAAATCGGTATCACCCAATACCTGATGAAACCGGTTAGTATGATGGAATTGGCCAAAGCCGTTCATGAGGCCCTGCAGAAGACACGAAAAAAACCTGGGTTATAGCCGGATAAGCCTTCCGGGTTCATGGGGTTTGGCCACATGAAGACCGATCTGTGAACCATTCAGGCTTTCTGAAACTTCCCGGGCAGCTTTTTGAGGGTTGTTGTTCTCCTCACTGAGATGGGCCAGGACCACGTGCTTGAGTCGCTCTGTTTTGAGTTCCGACACCAGGATTTTTGCATCCAGATTGGACAAATGTCCCATTCTGCCCTTGATCCGCTGTTTAAGATGCCAGGGATAGGAACCATTCATCAGCATTTCAGGGTCATGGTTGGATTCAAGATATAAAAGACTGCTGCCCTTCAAATGGTCTTTGACAAGATTGGTGACAATTCCCAGATCCGTTGCGATTCCAATTTTATGGTCCTTATGTTCCAGGGTCATCCCGGCCGGATCTTCGGCATCGTGGGAAATGGAAAACGGATTGATCCGGATCTGATCAATGTTAAATGATGTACCGCACTCAAAAAAACGAAGGTCTTCTATTTTTCCCAGGCTTTGGCAGGCCCCGTAGGTCTTTGGGGTGATATATAAAGGCAGTTTATACCGGCGGCTTAATATGCCCGCCCCTTTGATATGGTCCGAATGTTCATGGGTGATAACGATGGCGGTCAGGCTTTCAGGATTAATATTCAAAAGGCCTAACCGCCTTTCCATTTCAACTCCGGAGAGTCCGGCGTCAATCAAAATGGAGCTGTTGTTGCACGAGACAAAGAGACTGTTCCCCCTGCTTCCGCTGGCAAGGGGACAGACACAGAATGAATTATTTTTCATCTTCCTTTGCTGCTTTTAAACTCAGCTTTATCTTTCCGTCCTTTGTGATATCCAGTACCTTTACCGATATGATATCGCCTTCCTTGACCACATCGGTGACTTTTTTAACCCTGTGATCCGCCAGTTCGGAAATGTGCACCAAACCGTCCGTTCCCTGCTTGATATTGACAAAGGCTCCGAAGTCTGTGATTTTAACGACGGCTCCCTGATAGATCGTTCCGATTTCAGGATCCAGGGCAATGTCGGATACCCTTTTCATGGCTGCTGCCGCATCCTGTTCATTTTCGGCTGCAATCTTGACAAGACCCGAATCATTCACCTCGATCACGGTATTGGTTTCGGCCTGGAGCGCCCGGATGACTTTGCCTCCCGGGCCGATGATCTCCCTGATCTTATCCGCATTGATCTGGATGCTCACAATCTTGGGGGCATGGGGAGAAACCTCTTCGCGCGAAGCCTGAAGGGTTTCCAGCATTTTATTTAAAATATGAATCCGACCGGCCTTGGCTTGATTCAGGGCTTTCTCCATGATATCACGGGACAGTTCTTTGATCTTGATATCCATCTGGAGGGCGGTGACCCCTTCTGCTGTTCCGGCCACCTTAAAATCCATGTCGCCGAAATGATCCTCATCACCCAGAATATCCGAGAGCACGGCGATTTTGTCCCCTTCTTTGACCAGGCCCATGGCAATCCCGGACACCGGCGCTTTGATAGGAACGCCGCCATCCATCAAGGCCAGAGTGCCGGAACAAATCGTTCCCATGGAGGAACTGCCGTTGGATTCCATAACCTCTCCCACCAGGCGGATGGTATATTCAAAATCTTCCTGATTCGGCAGAATTTTTTCCAGGGCCCGGGTTGCAAGGTTGCCATGGCCGATATCCCTCCGGCTGGGTCCGCCGGCACGTTTGGTTTCTCCCACTGAAAAGGGAGGGAAATTATAATGCAGCATGAAAGACCGTGTTTCATTTCCGGACAAGGTTTCCACCCGTTGTTCATCCATCCCCGACCCCAGGGTCAAAACACCCAGCACCTGGGTTTCACCCCTGGTAAACAGGGCTGAGCCATGCGGCCTAGGCAGGCTTCCCACTTCGCAGGTGATCTGCCGGATTTCATCAAAGGCCCGGCCGTCAATCCGTTTATCCTCTTTGAGGACAATGTCTCGGCTGACTTGTTTCAGGCATTTGCCAAAGGCCTCCTTGATTTCTTTTTTCTTCTCAGGATAGGTGGCGACAAAATGATTTACCACCTCATCTTTCAGATCCCCCAAGGCTTTCTGGCGTTCGATTTTTGTTTTGATCTGAACTTCCTTATAGATTTTATCCTTTGCATAGGCTGTTACCTCGGCTGCCAGCGCTTCATCTCTTGCCGGCGGAACAAACGGCCTTTTCCCTTTGCCAAGGGCTTGTTTCAACTGAATTTGCAGATCAATGATGGGCTGCATGGCCTCATGACCGAAAAAGATAGCGTCCAGCATGTCTTTTTCCGAGACAATATTGGCTCCGCCCTCGACCATGACCACTCCGGTTTTCGACCCGGCCACCACCAGTTCAATATCGCTTTCCTTCATCTGTTCCATGGTGGGGTTGGCGATGAATTGGCCATTGACCCTGCCGACCTTAATACCGGCGATGGGACCGCCAAAGGGGATATCTGAAATTTCAAGGGCGGCGGATGCGCCGATCATGGCCAAGGTATCCGGTTCATTGATCTTATCCATGGACAGAACCGTTGCAATGACCTGGGTTTCAAAATTATAATCCTTTTCAAAGAGCGGGCGGATGGGCCGGTCTATCAATCTTGCCGTCAAGGTTTCCTTTTCGGAAGGCCTGCCGATTTCACGCCTGAAATAATTTCCCGGAATTCTTCCGGCCGCATAAATTTTCTCCTGGTATTCCACCGTTAACGGCAAAAAATCAATCTCCTCTTTGGGATCTTTTGAGGCCACCGCCGTAACCAGCACAATGGTTTCTCCATAAGTCACAACAACTGCCCCAGATGCCTGTTTGGCGATCTTCCCGCTGCTGATGGACAATTCTCTTCCATTAATGGTTGTCGTAAATACTGTTTCTTCCATAATTTCTCCTTTAATAATAAAGGCGGAAACTGCAAGGAAATTTCCAAAACGAATAAACCCGCATCTTTGCCATGAAATCTGCATTTAATGGCAAAGATGCGAACTTATTTAAAAAATTCCCTGTAAATTTCCGCCCGGTTAAAAATAGCAAACCGGTTTTTGACCCGAATATTGTCAAAAACCGGCTGTCTGACATTCTATCTTCTAAGTCCGAGTCTTTCGATTAATGAACGGTATCTGTTCACATCTTTTTTCTTGACATAATCCAGAAGGCTTCGACGCCTTCCGACAAGAATCAAAAGACCCCGTCTTGAATGATGGTCTTTCTTGTGTACCTTAAGATGCTCTGTAAGATAGTTAATACGGTGGGTCAAAATGGCGACCTGCACCTCGGGTGAGCCTGTGTCTGACTCGTGGAGCTTGAACTGCTGGATCATTTCCTCTTTTTCTTGTGCTAACATAATTTTTTCCTATCCTTATATCTGGAATAAATAAAACATGGCACGCTTTGATAATCTTATTTTTTTATAGTCTTCCATCCAATATTCCATTCAGAGAAGAAGATTCAAAACAGATTGTCATGCCATCACAAATGCATGGGGTCATTCATACCAGTTCACTTGTAAAAACGCAAGAATATTTATATTCCTGACCGTTTTCCCCCGGTTGAACAATGGCCAGAAGATTATTCCCATCATCGGTTATCCGGATAAAGGACTCCGGATGAACCGAAATCGATTCAAAATCGGCGAAGAAAAGTTTCTTGCCGAATTTAATTTTTTCGGCTGTTCCGGCATCAGCCAAAACCCTTGGCAGAGATTCAAGACATTTTGAAAGCGGTATGATTCGCTCTTGGATGTCCATTTTTTCCAATTTTTCAAGAGAATCCAGCATAACGGCATTCTCCAGCCGAAACGGCCCGGACTCCGTTCTGCAAAGCGTTGATAGATGGGCGCCGCAACCGAGTTTTCTGCCGATATCAAAACCAAGGCTCCGGATATAGGTACCGGACGAGCAAAAAACATCAATATCAATGTAGGGCAGGTCTATCTGTTTGATGCTGATATCAAAAATCTCAATCCGACGGGGGGGTTTTTGAATCATCTTCCCCTGACGGGCCAGTTCATAAAGGGGTCTTCCCTCATGTTTCAGGGCGGAATAGGCCGGCGCCACCTGATCCTGGATACCCAAAAACGAGTTTACAACCGCTTCGATGTCGTGAGTTTTTAGAGCGTCCGTCATTCCTTGGGGCGCCGTTGAAACGATTCTGCCGGTGGGATCATAGGTGTCCGTCTCAACCCCGAGACAGATCTTGGCCAGATATCGTTTATGGCCATGCAGAAAAAATCTGGAGATCCGGGTGCCTTGATCGATTCCGCACAATAAAAGCCCTGTGGCAAAGGGGTCAAGGGTCCCGGTATGGCCTACTTTTTTTGCACCCAAAGCCCTCTTTACACGGGCCACCACCTGAGCGGAACTCATGCCCTCAGGCTTATGAATGGGGAGAATGCCGCTTTTCATCTGATGTGTGATACTCTTTATACTTCAGAGGTCCCGCTTGTGGCGGATTTGATGAGCTCGTCCATTTTTGCGGCCTTATCAAAAGAATCGTCATGGACAAATTTTAACTCGGGCATGTATTTGAGCCCTAATTTCGGTGCAATGCTTTTCCGGATAAACCCGCTGGATTTACGAAATCCTTCCAAAGCCTCCTTGATCCGCTTTTTATCACCAAATACGGCAATATAGACATGGGCGATCCGAAGATCCGATGAGAGCTTGACACCACTGATGGTGGCCATCTCAATCCTCGGATCCTGCATTTTTTTACTCAGCAGCTCGGTAATGACGGATTGAATCCTGACACTGATTCTTTCCGCCCTTGAATAGGGTCTCATGGATTAATCAGCCTTATACTTTCTTTCTTCAACTTCATAACATTCAATGATGTCGCCGATTTTTATATCATTATACTTGTCAAGGCCGATGCCGCATTCATAACCCTGCTCCACTTCTTTGACATCATCCTTGAAACGCCTAAGGGAGGACAGCGCCGTATCACATTTGATGACTCCGTCTCTCAGGAGCCTTATCTTTTTGCCGCGGATCACTTTTCCTTCTGAAATATGGCATCCGGCAATGGTTCCCATCTTCGGAACGACAAAGGTCTCCCGGACTTCGGCCCGGCCGATAATGATTTCATGGAAGGTGGACGGCATCATGCCGTCCAATGCGGATTTGATGTCATTAATCACATCATAAATAATATCATAGAACCGCATATCCACATTTTCATCCTTGGCAAGGGCCCGGATCTGGGGTGTGGGCCGGACGTTAAAGCCGATAATAATGGCATCGGAAACCGCAGCAAGGGACACATCCGATTCATTAATGGTGCCGGTGCCGGAATGAACGATTTTAACATCCACTTCTTCCTTGGCCAGTTCCTTTAATGAATCGTTCAGGGCCTCAATGGAACCTTGGACGTCTGCTTTCACAATGAGTTTAAGTTCCTTGATTTCAGCAGCACCCAGATTCTCAAACATCTTCTCAAGATTGGCCCGGCTCTTTTTAGCCAATTCCTTTGCTCTTTGTTTCTGCATTCTGTGGCCGGCAATCTGTTTTGCATCCTTTTCCGACGCGACGGAAATAAATTCATCACCGGCATTGGGTATCCCGTTCAAACCGACAATTTCAACCGGCGTGCTCGGTCCGGCTTCTTTAATTCTGTTGCCGGCATCATCGATCATGACCCTGATCCGTCCGGAATGAAGGCCGCAGACAATGGGGTCTCCATCCCGCAAGGTCCCCTGCTTGACAAGGACTGTGGCAATGGCCCCGCGTCCGACATCAAGACGAGATTCAACCACATAGCCCGTCGCTTTCCGGTCGGGATTTGCCTTGAGTTCCAGAACCTCGGATTGCAGCAGAATCATTTCAAGGAGTTCATCAATTCCTTTGCCTGTTTTGGCAGATACTTTGACGAAAATAACATTCCCCCCCCATTCCTCAGACAGAAGATCATACTCTGAGAGTTCTCTCATAATTCTGTCGGGATCTGCTCCGGGTTTATCCATTTTGTTGATGGCCACCACCACGGGTACGCCGGCTGCTTTTGAATGATTGATGGCCTCAATGGTCTGGGGCATGACCCCGTCATCGGCAGCGACCACAAGGATAACAATATCGGTGACCTGTGCACCCCTGGACCGCATAGCCGTAAAAGCGGCATGACCGGGTGTATCCAGGAAGGTCACCCGCCCGCCTTTAGGGGTCTGAACATTATAGGCGCCGATGTGCTGGGTGATTCCGCCGGCTTCTCCACTGGCAATTTTTGATTTGCGGATCACATCCAGAAGGGATGTCTTGCCATGGTCCACGTGGCCCATGATGGTGACCACCGGGGCCCTTTCAATCATCTGGCCTTCATCCTCCTGGCTTTCTTCGATATGCAGCAGGGTTTCTTCTTCAAAAGATGCTTTTTCAACCTCAAACTCAAATTCAGTCGCAACCAGAACCGCCGTATCAAAATCGATGGTTTGATTCACGGTTGCCATGACACCCAGGGTCATCAATTTTGCAATCATCTCATTGGCTTTAATTCCCATGCGTTTTGCGAGTTCGGCCAACTCGATGGCCTCATCAATTTTAACTCTTCTTTTGATGGCCTTGGGCGTGGTGATCTGAGTTTTTTGAAACTTGCCCCCTTTTTTGTTTCCCTTTGCTTCCTTTTTCCCGCGTTTTTTGCGGCTGTGGGTGGTATTGTATAAAGCCTCACCCTCAATAACGGATTTCTGTTTACGCTGCTTTTTTTTCCCGAACGGCAAACTGTCATCGGCGAAGATAGCCGGTTTTTTTTCTTTTTTCCATTTTCCTGCATCTATTTCATCCGGTTTGATGATATCGCTGAGAGGAATTGCTTTTTCAGGAATTTCATTAAAAGACGTCGACAGGGGGTCTTTAACAACAAACGGTTTTTTCCTGGGAGCCTCTGTACGGGGATCGCTTTTCGGACCCGGCCATTTTTTGTCTTCAACCGGAGCAGGTTTTCTTAAATTTTCAAGGGCGATGGGGTCTGCTATTTTAACTATTTTTGCAGGTGTGGATTTTTTCTTCTTTTTCTTCTTTTTTGCCTTTTCGTCTCTATCTTCAATGTTCAGCGGGTCAGTCTCCGTCACGGCCATCTCATTTTCCACAAAGGGTTCAGGTTGATTCTCCGACAAATTCTCATCACTGAGAGCGGGGTTTTCCATATGGGTCAGATTGGGGCTCATTTCTTCGGCATCGGGCTCTGCTGCCGCTTCTGTTTCTTTCCCTGCTTCAATCTCCGCAACCATAGCGTCCTGCCCGGAAATTTTTACAGAATCTGCCGGTTCAGCACTAACAGGGGAGTCTACCACGGCAGGTCTGATGATCTTGGCGGGCTGGACCTTTTTTATGAGGGACTTGTCTTTTTTGGGCTCGGCTTCAACAGTCTTGGGGGCCGACGTCATTACCGGAACCTTTGGCATCTCTTCGTGAATGTTCGGGACAACCTCCGGTGAGGTCTCTTCCCCTGAAGCAGGAGTTATGTCTTCATCCCCTTCGGGCTCTGGAGTTTCATCGGCCGGCGACCTGCGTCTTCGAATAACCGACGGCTTTACCTTAACTTCATTTTTCCCTTTTTCCCTACCAAACAGGCTTCGTTTAATCGCGCTGATATCGCTGTCTTCCAGAGAACTCATATGGCTTTTAACTTCAATCTTCAATTCCTTCATTTTATTAAGAAGTGCTGTGTTCGTCATGTTCAGATCTTTTGCCAGCTCGTATACTCTGATCTTCGCCATATATTGCCCCCAAAATTTTGTTCTCTTTTGATAATCTTCCCGTTCTGCCCGCCGATAGTCTCATGCCCTTATCAATTAGCTTTCTTTATCTTCCCGGACTTGCTCGTCATCTTCCGGGTTTTTCAAAGGCCGATCCGGCCCAGGCCCGTTTAATTCTTCGTCCAGAAGAACCTTGGCATCATCCATTATTTCCTTGATTCTGGATTCGTCAAAGCCTGTTATCTGAGCAAGATCTTCAACATCGGCTTCCGCAATGTCCAATAGTGAAGAATAACCGCCCTTGAATAATGTTTCCGCCAAAGGCAAGCCCACGCCTTTCAGCTTCATCAGTGCATCGTATCCTTCTTTAAGTTCACGGCTGTATTCCGCCTCGCTGGTGACTTCCAAATGCCAGCCGGTGATTTCACAGGCAAGCGAAACATTCTGCCCCCCCTTGCCGATGGCTATGGACAGGTAATCGTCTGCCACAATCACCTCCATGGATCGATTGTCTTCATCAATAATGACCCTGGCAATCTCAGCGGGAGACAGGGCATTGCAAACAAACCTGGCAATATCCGGACTCCATTGGACAATATCGATTTTTTCACCCCGAAGTTCCTGAACAATATTCTGAACCCGATTTCCTTTAATACCGACACAGGCTCCTACGGGGTCTACATCCGAGTCGGATGAAGATACGGCGACCTTGGCTCTCACACCGGGAACCCTGGCCGCGCCGCGAAGGGTCACAATTCCTTCAGCAACCTCCGGCACTTCGGTTTTAAATAATTCGATTACAAATTCAGGGTGGGTCCGGGAAAGGATAATCTGCGCACCCTTTGATTCTTCCAGCACATCCAGGACATAGGCCCTGATCCTGTCACCCCGTTTGTAGCTTTCCTTTGGCATCTGGTCCCTCGGTCTCAGCACGGCCTCGGCCTGGCCCAGATTAACGATGATACTGCCCCGATCAAAACGTTGAACAATCCCATTGATAATTTTACCCTTTTTATGGATAAAATTATCATAAATCGCATTTCTTTCAGCTTCCCGCATTTTCTGAATAATAACCTGTTTGGCAGACTGTGCGGCAATCCGCCCGAATTCTTCAGTATCGATCCGAATTCCGAGACTATCCCCGATCTCACATTCAGGGTCATATTCATATCCTTCTTCGATGGTCAGCTCACTGTCCGGATATTCAACTTCCTCTACCACTTCTTTAAAATGGAAAACCTCAACCTCGCCTGTTTTATTATCATAATGGACTTCGATATCCGCTCTGGGCCCGATTTTCTTTCTAGCCGCTGAAATAATCGCTTCTTTTATGGTATTGATAAGAACTTCCGGCTCAATTCCTTTTTCTCGGCTTACCTGGTCAATAACCCTTTTAATATCCGTGATAAACATGCTTACGTGTTCTCCATATTACTGACCTGCAAGTATTGCTTTGCTGATCTCATGGTCTTTTATCTCAACCTTTTTCCCATCAACCGCAATCACAACAGAATCATCGTTAATTATCTCAAGAATCCCGGTAAACTTTTTTTTGTTCTCAATCAACTCCGCTGTCTCTATTTTTACCCGCTCACCCTTGAATCTGAGAAAATCCTCCTTTTTCTTCAAAGGACGGTTGGGCCCGGGAGAAGAAACCTCGAGCCGGTATTTGCCGATATTCTCAATATACACATCGATCAAATCACCCAGTTGGCGGCTGGCGTAAACACAATCTTCCAGTGTAATGCCGCCGGGCTTATCCAGAAAAAAACGAACAATCTTTTCCCGGTTGAAAGAAACAACCTCCACATGCACAAGCTCAAAATTTT
>Ga0156401_1124_pt1 | contig 24156 bp, 24 predicted proteins | sample RifOxyA3_FD_116161 | JGI IMG/M metagenome (GOLD analysis project Ga0156401, IMG submission 116161) | Desulfobacula sp. RIFOXYA12_FULL_46_16 | reverse complement strand
TTGGAACAAAATTACATCCCGGCAACAATGTCGGAATGGGTAGGGACTATACTCTTTTTGCCCTGATTGACGGTGTTGTGACCTTTGAACGAAAAGGCAGGGACAGAAAAAAAGTTAGTGTTTATGAAGCGTGAAATTTGTAGATGAAGCAATTATCACTGTCAGATCCGGTGATGGCGGCCGCGGGTGCTCAAGCTTCCGGCGGGAGCGGTTCATCGAAAGAGGCGGGCCTGATGGTGGAGACGGCGGCGATGGGGGAAGTATCATCCTTAAAATCGATAAGGGCAAACGAACGCTCTACGATTATCGCCGCCTCAGATTGCTCAAGGCCGGGAACGGGCAGCCGGGAATGGGCAAGCAGAGACACGGCAAAAACGGTGAAGACTGCATCCTCCTCCTTCCTGCCGGTACCATCGTTTCCCATGCAGACACGGGCGACATCATTGTTGACCTGACCGATACCCAAGAGGATTATGTCCTGGCCCAGGGCGGTATGGGCGGCCGCGGCAACAAGCGGTTTGCATCTTCCACCAACCGGGCTCCCCGCCATTCGCAACCCGGTATCCCCGGAATAGAATTCAAGCTGAAACTGGAACTGAAACTTCTGGCCGACGTGGGCCTTGTCGGGCTTCCCAATGCCGGGAAATCAACCCTGATCAGCCATATGAGTTCTGCCCGGCCAAAAATTGCCGACTATCCGTTTACCACCCTGACCCCGGTCATCGGCATGGTGGAGCCTTCCTTCGGGGAACCCTTTGCCGTGGCAGACATCCCCGGACTCATCGAAGGTGCCCATGAGGGCATTGGTCTCGGCATCAGCTTTTTAAAGCATATTGAACGAACCGGGATTCTTGTTCATCTCATTGACATTTCAGCCGTTGACACGGAAGATCCCTTAAAGTCCTTTCTGTTAATCAACAAAGAGCTCTCCAAATACAGTGAAACCCTTGTCAGAAAAAAACAGATTGTGGTTCTCAACAAGATCGACCTGCCCGATACCCTTGAAAAAATTGATGCGTTCACCCTTGCCTTAAAAAATTTCCCCATACTGACCCTGTCTGCCGCAACCGGGAAAGGGGTGAAGGATCTTGTCTCTTTTTTAGCTTCTGAACTTCATAAAGAGTAAACCATGAAAATAGGGTTGTTCGGAGGAACTTTCAATCCTTTCCACAATGGTCATATCAGGATTATCGAGCATGTCAAAACAGCCTTCGGGCTTGAAAAAATATTTTTGATTCCTTCCGCCACCCCACCCCATAAACCCGGCACCGATCTTGCCCCTGCCGAGGACCGGTTTGAAATGGTAAAACAGAGTTTTAAAGGGCAGGAAGGATTTGTCGTTTCCGACAAGGAATTGATTCGGAAAGGGCCTTCCTTTACCATTGACACCATTGAGGAGTTTAAAAAGGCCCTGGGAGATGAGGCAGACCTCTTTCTTTTAATGGGGTCCGATGCCTTTTTTGATATTTCCACCTGGCGGCAAAAGGACCGGATTTTTGAGTCCATCAGCATCATCGTCATGTTGAGGGGGATGTCCAAAAACCATGAGACCTTTGTCTCTTTTATTGACGAACACATATCAAAAGGATACATTTTCAACGAACAGGACAATGGTTTTTTTCACGAAAAAAAACAAACGATATATTTATGCCGGGTGCCCCGAATAGACATTTCATCCACCATGATCCGGGAACGGGTAAAAAATGGGAAATCCATAGAAGGTCTTGTCCCTGCCGGTGTTTTAAAAATCATTCATGAAAAGGAACTTTATCAATGACAAAACCCAAGCTTTTGGCTGATCAGCTTAAAAAATACCTTATTCCCGCCTTTGAAAGAAAAGCAAAATCCATTATCGCTCTTGATGTGAGAACGCTTACTTCCTATACGGATGCTCTTATTATTATTGAGGCGGGCTCCCAGCGCCAGGTCACCTCCATTGCCGAACATATGCTGACCGCCCTGAAAGCGCAAAAAATCAATGTTATCGGATCAGAAGGCGTCAAAGAAGGGGAATGGGCCTTACTGGATTACGGGAATGTCGTTGTTCATGTGTTTGAATCCCGGATCAAATCCTATTATAATCTCGAAGGATTGTGGGCCGATGCACCCCGGATTGACCTTTCCGGATTTGATACAGCCCCGGAGGAGGGCGACGACCATGAAAACTGATACGCCGGTCCATATCCTGATGATTTTGGATGGGTGGGGAATCCGGGAAGATACCAGGGGAAACGCTGTTGCCCTGGCCCATACCCCTTTTCTGGATTCCTTGATCAAGGATTTTCCAAGCTGCAAGCTTGCCTGCTCGGGAAATGAAGTCGGCCTTCCCGACGGCACCATGGGAAACTCAGAAGTCGGCCACATGAATATCGGGGCCGGCAGAAAAGTGTTCCAGGATTTTGTGCGAATCAATGAGGCCATCAAAGATCAATCTTTTTTTCAAACTCCGGCCCTGAAAAACATCATGGGAAAAATCTCGGTTTCAGGCAAAAGCCTTCATCTGATGGGACTCTTGTCCGACGGAGGGGTTCACAGCCATATCACCCATCTGTTCGCCCTCATCGACATGGCAAAACAAAACCATGTCAAACATCTGTTTATCCACCCCATCCTGGATGGCCGGGACACCTCGCCCACCAGCGGCATGGCCTATATCCGGCAGCTCCAGGATTACCTGGATATGGCCGGGATCGGGGAAATTGCAACACTTGTCGGCCGCTACTGGGCCATGGACAGGGATACCCGGTGGGACAGGGTAAAAAGGGCCTATGACCTTTTTACAAAAGCAGAAGGCATTCATTCGGATTCTGTTTTCATCGCCGTAAAGAATGCCTATGATTCAGGCAAAACCGATGAATTCATGGAGCCCACTGTTATCGTACCAAAGGACGGAAACCCAAAATGCTTTTCCGGCGGCCTCATCCAGGACGGCGACGGGCTCGTTTTTTTCAATTTTCGGGCCGACCGGGCCAAAGAAATCACACGGGCCTTTACGGAAAATAATTTCCCGGCATTTCAAAGAGACCGGAAAATTGATTTATCCGGCTTTGTCTGCCTGACCCAGTATGATGAAACATTTGGTCTTCCCGTGGCCTTCGGTCCCCAGCATCTGGACAATATTCTGGGGGAAGTATTAAGCAAGACTCATATCCGGCAGCTTCGCATTGCAGAAACGGAAAAATATGCCCATGTCACTTATTTCTTCAACGGCGGGGATGAAAAAATCTTTAATGGGGAAAAAAGAATTCTCATCCCTTCTCCCAGGGATGTTGCTACCTATGACGAAAAACCGGAAATGAGCGCCCGTGAGGTTGCAGAAAAAGCATGTGAAAAAATCAGGTCCGAGGAATTTGAATTTATCGTCCTTAATTTTGCCAATATGGATATGGTGGGCCATACCGGGATCATCCCGGCAGCCATAACAGCCTGTGAAACCGTTGACCAATGTGCTGAAAAAGTGGTCAGGGCCATCTGGGAAACCGGCGGAACCGCCATGGTCACTGCCGATCACGGCAATGCCGAACAAATGATGGCCGATGACGGCTCTCCCCACACGGCCCATACCTTGAACCCGGTCCGGTTCATCCTCGCCGGGACTTGGTATAGGGGCCTTTCCCTGAAAGACGGCATCCTTGGGGATATTGCACCAACGGTCCTCAAGGTATTGAATATCCAGCAACCCAAAGAGATGACAGGAATTTCTTTAATATGACGATGATGGACTATATTATCAGTGATTATATCACCGGAAAAGCCGTCCGGAATATCGGACCCGAAGCGGTCCGGCAGGACTTTGAGAGATTTCTGGTGGATGAAAAAGGCTATGACAGACAAGACATCCGGGTGGACGAACCCCTGGTGGTCCGGTTCCGGGGAAAAGACTATCCTTCAGCCATTGATCTTATTGTATGCTGCAACGGCAAGGCCTTCATGGCCGTCACCTGCGTGGCCGGGTCCATCGGGTCCTATGAAAGGGAAATCCTGGCCGGGGCCAGGCTGGTCTATGACTACCAGATTCCCCTGGCCGTTTCAACAGACGCAAGGGATGCCATGATCCTGGACACCGTTTCCGGTAAAAATGCGGGAAAGGGCCTGGATGCAATTCCTTCAAAAAAAGAAGCCCTGGACCGGATCAAAACCATAGAATTTATCCCGTTTGATGAAAACAGAAAGGAGCGGGAAATGATCATTTACCGCTCCTTTAATCTGGAAAAAATCAATAAATAGGGAGGCTAGGCCGAAGTTACTTCCCTGTTGCAGTGTTTGCAAACCGTGGCCCGCTTCTTGATAATCTCGGCGCAATAGGGGCATTCCCGGGTATAATGCCGTTCGTGAAGCTGCTCAATGGCTTTGCTCACCCCGGCCTGAAGTACGGGGGTGGGAAATTTGTGATTGACCAGATGATCAATGGCTTCCACCCCACCCAGTTCCCCCACCATTTCCGCTGCCTTCAGCCTTGCCTTGGCAGGGATGTTCGGATTCAGGCAGATCTTTAAAATCTCATCCCAATCTTTTGATATATAATAATCCGTCATGATGGAAAACGTCTTTTTCATGAGTTCTTTTCTGGCTTCCTCACGGATCAATACCTCATCATCCAGGATTCCGCCCTGGGCGCCGATGGGGCTGAACACAGGCATATATTCAAAATTTTTCTGGCCCGGTTCATTGATGCACCGGTAGGATGCCGGTGCTTCCATGGTTTCTTCCAGATGGTCCCAACCTTTTTTATAGCTGGGACAGTCATCGTTAAAACAGATAAACAAATAGGGAGATCCCCAGCCCAGGCCGTCGCTGAAATTGATGGGCGGCACCTCCCACAGTGACATGGCCTTGTCACAATGCGGGCAATGGGGTTTTTCCATTTTAATATATTTTTCCAGCAATTCTTCTTTGGTTTCAAATGCCATTCGTATTCTCCTTTAGTAGTCGTGAATATTACGACTACCAAGGTAAGCAGTCGGAATCTTTTGTCAAACCGGTTATTACCCGATGACGGCCAGCACATCCCCTCTTGCAACCGAATCCCCGCTTTTGCTGTGGATGGCTTTGATGACGCCGGTCACGGGTGCGGGAAGCGCATTTTCCATTTTCATGGCCTCAATGACCACAACGGTTTCGCCCTCGTTCACTGTATCTCCCACATTTTTTTCATACCGGATGATCATACCCGGCATGGGAGCCTTGATGGGGGTGCCGTCGACGGCAACCGGTTCAACTGCCTTTACCGGTGCGGGTTTGGCAACCGCCGGGGCAGCCTTGGGTTTGGGTGGCGGCGGTGGCAGGGGTGACGCCGGTTTTGCCGGAGCAGCAGGCTTTATCGGCCCGGAAGGAGCAGCGCTTGCCGTAGCAGGCAGGACAGAGGTGATAAAGGGTGACCCTCCCACCTCATCCACCCCCACTTCGAAATAATCCCCATCCACAAACACATTAAAGGTCCGGATATTCCCGCTTTTTTCCGGAACTTCTTTTATTTTGGATTTTTCAACCAGTTCCCCTTTCTTGGCCTTTTCAATCATTTCCTTTTGCCTTGCCACCTCTTCAAGGGTAATGGGTTTTACCGTATCCGGCACCTTTTCTTTTCCATATTTCTGGAGAAGGTATTTTTTCCCTGTCACCGGGAAAAGGGCATAGATAATCAGATCTTCATCATCCAGGGCCAGGTCTCCGATCTCTTTTCTGGCCTTTTCAAGCTCAGGCGCCAGCACTTCGGCCGGTCTGCAGGTAATGGGGGTTTCCCCTCTTTCATAGCCCTTCAAGGCTTTTTTCTGAACTTCAGGATCAATGGCGGCGCTGGTTTTTCCATACAGGCCATAGCACAGATCCCTGACCTGGGCCGTGATCATCTTATAGCGTTCGTTAGGCGTATCAAAGAGGACATTGTTCACGGTCTGGGTGCCCACAATCTGGCTGGTGGGCGTCACCAGGGGAATCTGTCCCAATTCTTTCCGGACCCGGGGCAGTTCTTTGTAAACAGCATCAATCTTGTCCAGGGCATCCATTTCCTTTAACTGGTTCACAAGGTTGGACAGCATGCCGCCCGGGGTCTGGTGCAGCAACACGTTGATATCAATGACCGAAACCTTTGTGTCATCCAGAAGGTGCTTATATTTGGGCAATACATCCCGCTCCAGAATTTCATTGATATCGGCCAGGGCATTGATGTCAAACCCCGTATCCCGGTCCGTGCCCAGAAGCGACATGACAAAGGGTTCCAGGGCCGCATGGCTGGTCCGGTAGGCATAGGGGGTCAGACAGGTGTCAATGATATCAACCCCGGCCTCAATGGCCTTGAAATGGCTCATGGGCGACATGCCTGAGGTAAAATGGCTGTGAAGATGAATCATGGGCTTGACATTGGCTTTCAGGGCTTTGACCAGTTCATAGGCATCATAGGGCGCAATGAGCCCTGCCATGTCCTTGATGCAGATACTGTCCGCTCCCATGGCCTCCAGTTCTTTTGCCTTTTTAACATAATACTCGAGGGTGTATACGTCCCCTCCCATCCGGGGCTCCGTCAATGAATAGCAGATGCAGCCCTGGAAATGAGCGCCGCATTCCTTGATCACCGGCACCACGGTTTCAAAATTCCTGAAATCATTCAATGCGTCAAAGGTTCTGAAAATCTCCATGCCGTTGTCCACTGTCTTTTTCACAAAAAGCCGTGCCACGTCATCGGCATAATTTCGATATCCCACAAGGTTCTGGCCCCTGAGCAGCATTGAAAACGGCGTCTTTTTAAAATACCGTTTGAGGGTCCTAAGCCTTTCCCAGGGATCTTCCCCCAGAAACCGGTGCATGGTATCAAAGGTGGCGCCGCCCCAGACTTCAACGGCCCAGAAACCGATCTGGTCCATTTTTTCCGCCACCGGGATCATGTCCTCGGTTCTTCCCCGGGTGGCAAAAAGGGACTGGTGTCCGTCCCTCAGGGATAAATCTTCTATTTTCAAAGGTTTTTTTGCCTTGGGCCGGTCCTTGGTATAATTCATTTCAACCTGTTTCACTCGTGCATGGTCACTCATTCTATTGTCTCCCGACTATTTGTCATTTTATATTGATTCATTTAATTATTTAAACATGCGAAGCTGCATCATGGCATTGGCCTGCATATGGGTCTGTCTTCCCGATACTCCCCATACATTAAACGGCCGTGCCGCCGGTTGGGTGAGGATAGGCGCTTCCGGCTCCGGAATTACCGGCGCCGAAGATAAAAGTGCCTCTTCCTGAGTTTTCATAACCATGGCGACAGCGGCCAGGGCTGCTGTAATTTTCTTTTTATCCATTCTCACTCCCCTTTTTATACCGGTATATTCCCGTGCTTTTTGGCCGGCCGGAGCTCTCTTTTGGTCAGCATGGCTTCCAGGGCGTCAATGAGGCGGGGCCTGGTTTCCGAAGGCCGGATCACGGCATCCACATAGCCCCTGGCCGCAGCACAATAGGGATTTGAAAATTTTTCATTATACTCAATGATTTTCTCTTTTCGTTTGGCCACGGGATCATCGGCACCGCTGATTTCCTTGGCATGAATGATATTGGCCGCTCCTTCGGCGCCCATGACGGCGATCTCCGACGTGGGCCAGGCAAAGGCCATATCCGCCCCGAGATGGCGGGAACACATGGCAATATAGGATCCGCCATAGTCTTTCCGGGTGATGAGCAGAAGTTTGGGTACGGTTGCTTCGGAATAGCACCAGAGCAATTTTGCCCCATGCCGGATGATCCCGCCCCATTCCTGGTTGCTTCCCGGCAGGTATCCGGGAACATCGGCAATGGTGAGCATGGGGATATTAAAGGCATCACAGAACCGGATGAACCGGGTGGCCTTATCCGATGCATCGATATCCAGGCATCCGGCCAGATAATTGGGTTGATTGGCAATGATGCCGATGCTGTGTCCGTTGAGCCTTGCAAAACAGACCACCATGTTTTTGGCAAAATACTGATGGGGCTCAAAATACTCCCCGTCATCCACAATGGAAACAATGACATCCTTGATATTATAAGCCCGGTTGGGATTATCCGGGATAACCGTATCCAGGGAGGCATCCATGCGGTTTTTATCATCTTTGGGCTCAACATGGGGAGGGTCTTCCATATTATTGGAGGGAAGATAGGACAACAGTTTTCTGATCTGCAAAATAGCATCTTCATCCGAATCGCAGGCAAACTGGGCCACGCCGGATTTCTCATTATGGGTCATGGCCCCGCCCAGAGCTTCAAAGGTGATTTCTTCCCCGGTGACGGCCTTGATTACATTGGGTCCGGTAATGAACATATAACTGGATTCCTTGACCATGAAAATAAAATCCGTCATGGCCGGCGAATAAACCGCACCGCCTGCCGTGGGCCCCATGATGGCCGAAATCTGGGGAATCACGCCGGAAGCGGCCGAATTCCTGAAGAAAATTTCCCCGTATCCGGACAGGGCATCAATTCCTTCCTGGATTCTGGCCCCGCCGGAATCGTTCATCCCGATGACGGGAGCGCCGGCTTTTAAGGCCATGTCCATGACCTTGCAGATCTTTTTGGCCTGCATCTCCCCCAGGGAGCCGGCCCTGGATGTAAAATCCTGGGCATAGGCGAATACGATCCGGCCGTCCACCCGGCCATGCCCCGTGACCACCCCGTCGGCCGGGATGTCCACATTTTCCATGCCGAAATTGCTGCACCGGTGGGTGACAAACATATCCAGTTCCCGGAAACTTCCTTTGTCAAAAAGGGTATCCAGTCTTTCCCGGGCATTTAATTTTCCGCTTTCGCGCCTTTTTTCAAGAGCCTTTTCCCCTCCCATGGCCATAACGGCCTTTTCCTTGTTTATGAGCTCTTGAATCTTGTCCGATGTAACTCCCATAATACCAACCTTTCCTTATGATGGATTCATTTCTTTAGTGTTTGATACTGAACCGCCACGCGCAAAACCAATTTTCCGGATGATGATCCGGCGGGCATCCGATGCATTCGGTTTCAATCCTCTCATCTATGGCCCTTGCAAAATAAGCATATTCCACAAGTCCCGCCGATTTACACGGATAATCATCCATTTTTTTTCTTTTCCTCGCAGATTGAACCCTGCAATCATTCATTTGAAATACAAAACTGTCCGGCCCTTCGTCAACAATGGATTGCGTATTGATGAGCGAATACATCCTGAAATTCAGGGCTTGTTTCAACCCGTCCAGGCCGCAGGGCTCCTCCAGTTTTAAAAACCGTTTGACGGCAAAGGCTTCATAGGGTGAAAACTGGGCCCAGCAGGAATCATTGCACCGCTTGGCATCGTTCATGCCGTGGTTGAATTCAATGGCCTGAAACCATAATCCGTCATTGGCCAGCCATGTTTTGGCCACTGCATCCATGAATTCATTCAGTTTTGAGTTTTCCATGTTGAGCAATGCCTTTGGCAGTCCGTTTTCAAGCTCAAAATCAAAAATATCGGCAAATCGTTTCAACCCAAGGGAAATACTTTTTTGTGTTGCCTTCTCAAAGACTTCCAGCGCTCTTTCCAGGCCCATCTGGTGCCGGACCTCGGTAAACCAGAACCCATAGTGAACTGCAATTCGGGTCAGCATGTCAACAACTAGTTCTGATTTCAGATGATTATCCAGACCTGCAGGTTCCCTCTTGCCCTCTTCCATAAACTGCTTCCTTTTCAAATAAATTAAGCCGCTTAGTCAAAATTCACAGCTTTTTGACACTAATTCAAGGAATAATCAAAGTCAAGCCTTGATCACCATATTGCCAACCCGGCCGAATCAAAGTGTAAGAAGCCTTTGGCAGGACTTTTGGGGTTGATTTTGATAAAAAATGACGCTATGATTAAAAATCATAATCATTTTAACCCCTTATACCTAAATGGGATAGAGGCCAATAGATGGAACCCGGCTACCAGCATAAAGCCCTTGTTGCAGATGATGATGAAACCGTCGGCAAGACCATTGCCCGCGTGCTTCAGCATGAAGACATTGTCTTTGTGTTTACGGATTCCGGAGATTCAGCCCTGGAGCATATCAAAAATGCCAAAACCCCTTTTTCCATCATTATGGCAAATCATGATCTGAGAGGAATAAACGGGGAGAAGCTTCTTGAACACGCAAAAAATATTATGCCTGAAAGCAGCCGCTTCCTTATGGGAACCTATGCTGAATTCGGGGCCATCATTGATGCCGTGAACAAGGATTTGATTCAACGGTATATTGTCAAACCCCTGAATGATGAAGATTTCCTAGGAATCATCCGGTACGGCATCCAATTTTTTGAATCCTTTTTCGAAAACGAAAGTTTGTTGAATCTGGCCAAAAAGCAGAACACCCAATTGTATGAGCTGAGCTGCAATCTTATGGAAGCAGCCGCAAGCCGGACAAAAGAAATTTCAGAGCTGGACCGGGAAATAGACCTGCTTGAGAAAAAGCGCCTGGGGATTTCCTCCATCAGACCGGTGGATGAAGAATACATTTTAGATATCATTGAAAACGCAATTAAAGGCGACACGGAAACGGATCCGACAAAAGTCCTGCCTCTTTTCTCCGGCCTGGTTAAAAAGCTCTTTCATGAATTTGATGATCTTGCGCGTCAAAACGGATTCGAACTGCCTTCAATGGAAAATGAGACTGCCTGATGGGAAAATTCAAACCCAAACTGATCCTTCTTGAAAACAATGCCACCCTCCGGGATCATGCCGAATCCGTTTTAACCAAGGCCGGGTGGGATGTGTTCTGCCATGAGGTGTCCCGGGATGCCCTGGATATGCTGGAACAATCCAAAGAATATTTATTTGCTCTGTTCATCAGCAGTTACAAGCTGCCCAAAATGGAAGGGGATGATATCCTGGAAAAAGTCAAATCCATCTCCCCTGTGACAAGACGAATGCTGATTGTCCCCTTTGAACGGACCGATATCCTGATCAATGCGGTGAACAAAGCCGAAATCCATGCCTGTATCACCTTCCCGTTCAAGGATGAGGATCTCGTGGCCCAGGCAGCCAACTGTTTTAAGCAATTCAAAACCGGTATAAAGCGGCAGAGATTGAAACGGGTGACCGCCCACCAGAACAAACAGATGTTTCAGATCGCTCAAAAGCTCAAAAAAAAAGACGATGCCAATAAAGAGCTGGTTGAAATGAAAAAGGCAAAAAAACTGGCACTGATATCCAAACTTGGAAAAGCAGAGAATCGATATGCACCGGATATCGAAATTTCCCTTTCCGAGGTGTTGGGGAAAAAAGGCATCAAAACCTCTCCCGAAGCCTTTAAAAATGAGTTTTTATCGACCTTTCATATCCTTAAAGATTTCTTTGACAAGGTGGCCCTTCGCCAACGGTCAGCTCCACTTTCCCTGGATCTGAAGGATATTCCGGCATTGATAACGGAAAAAGGCGAAGAAATACCGGCAGAAAATGAGCCTGCTGATCCGGATGTCATGGAAAAAATTCTGAAAGCGACTTTCCGGTATACGGCAGATGCTGCGGATCAAGTCCTGACAACCCTGCCTGAATGGGACGGCTTTGACACGGATGGCATGGACCATGTCCTTGATCCCTATTTTACGATTACGGTGACGGACGGTGTGACAAAGGCCTATATCGAAAAAATAAAAGAATTTGAAGACACTTTCCCACCCCCCACAGTGGCGGATTTTTTAGATTTTCTCCGGAAAAAACAGATTTCATACGGTATTGTTGAGGATATTGCCATTGAAACCTGGATATCCGCCTCCTTTGCCAGAAAAATACTCATTGCCCAAGGGGAGACCCCGATTTACGGGCAGGATGGAAATATCGAATATCATTTTGAGACCGATTTTACAAATCCGGGAAAGATCAATGAAGACGGCTCCATCGATTTCCGTGAAAGAGGAAATATCCCCTATGTGACAAAGGGGGACCTGCTGGCGCAAAAGATCCCTCCGAAAACGGGCAGGACCGGGGTCACCGTCACCGGCCATCCCATCCCCGTGGATGAGGTGGCAGATCCGGTATTTCTTGCCGGGTCCGGCACCGAATTATCGGAGGACGGCCTCAGCATCCGCGCCACCCTTGACGGCCAGCCCCATCGGGATGTTCTGGGCACGATCTCCATAAACCCGGATCTCATTATTCCGGGAGATGTTGATTTTGAAACCGGCAACATTGATTTCAAAGGCCATATCATTGTCAAGGGCATGGTCAAGGAGGGCTTCACGGTAAAAGGGATCAGCTTAACGGCAAAAGAGGTTGAAGGCGCCGTCATTGATCTTTCCGGCGACCTGAATATTTCCGTCGGCATAACAAATTCAAAGATTTCAGCCCACGGCAATATCTATGCCAAATTTATCAACCATTGCTCGGTCATGGGATTTCAAAACCTTGTGGTCCAAAAGGAAATCATTGACTCGGACATTCTTCTGAGCGGAAGCTGCAAGAACCCGACAGGCCATATTATTTCATCCCGGATTGCTGCAAAACTCGGCATTGAGGCCAATAAGATCGGCACCCCGGCATCAACCCCGTGCAAATTGAAAATTGGGATCGACCAGCATATTGAAACCTTGAAAAAAGAAATGGATACGGCCATAGAGGCTTCCGTCAAAACAGCCGATCTGCTGAGAAACGAGATCAAAAAGCTTGAGGATCAGGATCAGGCCCTTTACCAGGATATCTCTGAAAAGGCCCATGTTCAAGACAGGGCCCAGTTGGAAATCAAAGAACTGAAAAAAAGCCTGCCGGACCTTCAGAAAACCAATGACGTAAGAAAACTTCAAGCGGCAACCGATGAGATTCGAAAGCTTCTGGATCGGGCCAAAGCGGCGGAAAAGGCATTGAACGGGATTTTTGACACCCAGGACAAGCTCGCCAATCAGATCGAACAGCTTAAAACAAAGCTGAACCAGGCTGAATACAAAAATAAACGCCTTGTTCTTGAAAAGCAGGCGTTGACGGATTTTTCAAAAAAAGATGCGCCGGTGCCGGTTCTCACGGTGGCCAAGACCATCATGGTGGACACCCACATAAAAGGGCCCCAAACCTCCCTTGTCCTGAAAGAAGACCGGGCCAAGTGCAAAATCCAGGAAATTGCCGTCAATGAAAATGGGATGAACTACCATGAAATGATGATTTCCGACCTCTAAAAACTTTGGCAAAGATTCAGATAATACTCCCCTTCATCCCTTTTCCCTCTTTTTATGCAACCGTTGCCGTAAACCCTGCATTTGTCCTTCAGGACTTTTCCGGCTGCTGCCGCCTGATCCCGGGTCAACGCACCGGATTCAATGAGGGCCGATAAGGACCGGATTCTGAATTTATCCTGGGAATGGAAGGCGGATAACTGGTCCGGATGCCCTCCCCTTTTGACGGTATAGGGCTTATCAATCAGAAAAACCGGCAGAACGGCGCCCACCCTGAGCCAGAGGTCATAATCTTCACAAACCGTGAAGTCTTCGTTAAAATATCCGATCCGGTCAAACAGATCTTTTCTCATCATCACGGCGGACGGGCTTACGAGGCATAAATGAAGGGAGGCTTCAAAGATCATGCCCGAGGGTTTTTGGTGACGTTTTTTCGGGTTTACCCGTTTCCCGTTCCTGATCCAGATTTCCTCTGTCTGGCAGATCATGGCCTCGGGACGGGCTTTAAAAAAATCCACCTGGCAGGATATCTTTCGTTTATCCCAGGTGTCGTCCGAATCCAGTAGCGCTATCAAAGATCCTTTGGCGGCCCGGATGCCGGCGTTCCGGGCCGCGCTGACGCCCCGGTTGACCTGGGTCAATACCCTTATCCGGTCCCCGTAAGCCGCCAACAGATCCTGGGTCGTATCCGTGGAGCCGTCATCAATGACGATCAGTTCAATATGGGGATAATCCTGGTCAAGAACCGAATCCACAGCCTCCTTCAAGGTCCAGGCCCGGTTATAGGTGGGCAGGATCACGCTGACCAGGGCGGGTGCCCCCTTGATCTCTTTATTCCCCAATTCCCACCCTCATCCGGCCTGCCTGACCCGGTACCAATACTGATATTCCTCCTGAAATCCCAGGCCGGCATATAATTGCCGGGCCGGCGTATTCTCCACCGTCACCTGGAGATAGGCCGTTCTTGCGCCCGCCTGCTTTCCCCAGGCCAGCAGGGCTTCGACAACGGCCCTGCCGCATCCCTGCCGCCGCTGCAGCGGATTCACCACCAGGTCAAATATCCCCAGGAACCGGTCCTGTCTGACGCCGAGACCACAGGCCGCTACTTGCCCTTCACGGCGGAGAACGGCCAGGCGCTTGTCCTGAAACTGCAATGCCAGCAATTGCCCCACAGTTTCATGATGTTCCGGCGCAACACTGTTCATCACGCAATAGGCCCCATGCCAGTCCGCGGCAAAATCACTGTACAATTCCACCCCCTTGTCCCTGTGTTGAGTCCACTGTTCCAGGGGCAATATCTGAACACCGGTGCGGCCCTCCCGCCCATAACCGGACCCGGCCAGCACGGCGTCCAGCTCCGACGGCAGACTCGCCGGCGTGATCTTGAACACGCTTTTCAACCCCCGTGCAAAATAAAGCCCTTCACAGGCCTCGATCTTTCGTTTCAGGGGTTGGGTGGAGGGATACAAGGAATTTACACAATTGGCTCGTTTGGTATAGCCGTTTGCAAACCGGACCACCCAGCCGTCCATGAGGACGGTCTGGAGTGCAGGCCAGGCATTGAGTGCAATTTCTTCCAGTAAACGGATATCTTCCTTGGCCATTCTCTCTCCTTATCCAAACCTCATCTCTGATAATTCAAATTTATAAAACCGGGTGTCCACTTTCATGACGGGAAAGGTTCCGGGCAAATCAGTTTTGTCTATTTCCCCAAAGCCGTTTTTTTCATAAAACCGATGCGCTGCCAAAAATTTGGAAGTGGTCCCCAGATAGATCTCTTTTATTTTTTTTGATCCCGCCCATTTTATCAGCGTATCCAGCAGCCTGAAGGCCACCTGGTATCTTTCACCCCGAAAGGCCTTACCCACGAACATCTTTCTTAAGGCGGCCCGGCCATTGCCGATATCAAGCAGACTGATGGTGCCGATGACTTTGTTATTGAAAAGGGCCACCCAGAAATTTCCTGCACCCTTTTGGTAAAATTCTCTGATATTGCAGAGATCAGGCTGGTCTTCTGCTGTGATGGCGATCTCGAATTCCTTTTGCTGGATCATTACAATCAGATTCAGGATTTCTTCCTGATATTCAGAAGAAAATTCATCGATCCGGATTTCATTGGAAAGACCCATCATCATAATTCCTTTTTTTTGAATGTCGCAGGCAAATTGTGGGGATTTTCGATAAAAGCGGATGCGCCCGAGGACTCCAATTCATCCCGGGTTCCATACCCCCAGAGAACGCCGAAACCGCATACCCCGTTCTCCCCGGCGCCGATCATATCATATTTGCGATCCCCGATCATCACTGTTTCAGACACGGCAATGGATTCTCTTTCAAGAATATGGGATATGAGGCCTGTCTTATCGTTACGGGTGCCGTCCAGTTCGGCCCCATAGATCCGGGTGAAATAGCGGGCCAGACCAAAATGAGAGAGAATCCGCTCCGCATACACCCCGGGCTTGGATGTGGCCAGATAGAGCCTGTGGCCCAGGGCCTGCAAAATGCCCAGAGCTTCGGGAATCCCGTCATAGACTTTATTCTCAAACAGACCCACCGTGCCGAACCGTTCCCGGTAAAAACCCAGGGCTTTTTCAATCAGCTCCGGGTCATCACAGGCCAGAAGTTCTGCAAAACTGCTCCGCAAAGGGGGACCGATGCACCAGCCCAATTCCTTTCCGGGCGGTGACGGTCGTCCCATTTTCTCCAAGGCATAGGCAATACAGGTGGTAATCCCCTGAAAGGGGTTGGTCAGGGTGCCGTCCAGATCAAATAACAGGTTCATTGTTTTCTCTTGTCAGTCCGTTTAACGGTTCCGGTTAAAACCCAAAATAGGTTACCCCATATCTATAAAAAATAAATAGGGGAAAATCAATCCACGGAATCTCTGATTTTTTTTGGGGGGAGGCAAAAGGTTGTTTTCAAGCCGGAAATTATGAAAAGGCCCAACCATTCGACTTTTCCGTAACCTGCTTTTTTGCTTGCTTTTTTATATGAAATAAAAAACAATGAGAGGGCTTCTTTTGAATACGGGTTATCCTTGACAACCGATTTTAAATCCCTTAATGAAAAGCCTTAAATTTGCAGATATGGATTATCTAACCAAGAGGATATTATGGAAAAAGGCAAAACCGTCCAACATTTAATCAACAAAGAATGGTGCAAGGGATGCGGCATCTGCATCCATTTCTGCCCCAAGAAAGTCCTTGAATTCGACGATCAGGGAAAGGCGGACGCAGTGCGGCCTGAAGATTGCATTGCATGCAGGCTGTGCGAACTTCGCTGTCCTGACCTGGCCATACAAATCATAGAACAGGATGGGGAAAATGAATAACCAAAACAATATCAAATTCGTCCAGGGGAATGAAGCCTGCGTGGAGGGCGCCATCTATGCGGGGTTGAACTTTTTTGCCGGATACCCCATCACCCCGTCCACGGAAATCGCCGAGCACCTGGCCTCCCGGCTCCCACAGAAAGGTGGAAAATTCATCCAGATGGAAGATGAGATCGCCTCCATGGCCGCCATCATCGGTGCCTCCCTCACCGGTAACAAGGTCATGACCGCCACTTCAGGCCCGGGTTTTTCACTGAAACAGGAAGCCCTCGGCTACGCCTGCATGGCGGAAATCCCCTGCGTCATTGCCAATGTCCAGCGCGGCGGTCCCTCCACGGGCAATCCGACCCATGTCAGCCAGGGAGACGTGAACCAGGCCCGGTGGGGAACCCATGGCGACCATGCCATCATCGCCCTGACCGCCTCCAACCACCAGGATGTATTCAATATCACGGTCCAAGCCTTTAACCTGGCGGAAACCTACCGGACCCCGGTCATCCTCCTTCTGGACGAGGTCATCGGCCATATGCGGGAAAAGCTCGTGATCCCGGAACCGGGAGAACTCCCGGTAGTGGAACGCCTCCGGACCTCGGTCAAAAAAGGCGTGGATTATCATCCTTACCTGCCCAGAGAGGACGGCCGCCTGCCCATGTCGGATTTCGGCGGCGAGCACCGGTACAATGTCACCGGCCTCTTCCATGACATGTGGGGTTTTCCCAGCAATGACCCCAAAGTGGTCTCCGAACTGCTCAGACACCTGGTGGATAAAATTGAAACCAATGTTAATGAAATCGCCATGTACAAGGAATACTGGCTGGATGATGCCGATTATATCCTGATCTCCTATGGGTCTTCGGCCCGGTCCGCCATCCACATGGCCCGGAACCGGCGGGCCCGGGGCGTAAAGATCGGGGTCCTGGAACTCCAGACCCTTTGGCCTTTCCCGGCGGAAATGGTCAGAGAAAAATGCGCCGGCGCCAAAGCCGTCATCGTGGTGGAAATGAATATGGGCCAGGTGGTCACCCAGGTGAAAAACGCCGTGGACAACCCGCACACCGTCTTCCTGGCCAACCGGGTGGACGGGGAACTCATCTCGCCCAGCGATATCAAAACCCTTTTACGGATGATCCAGGGGAAAGGTGTATAAAATGAAAAAAGAAAGATTTGATTTTAAAGACTATATCCGGCCAAGGTTCTTCCCCCATATGTGGTGTCCGGGCTGCGGCCACGGCATTGTGCTTTCGTCCCTGCTCCGGGCCGTCCATGAGCTGGGCCTTGAAAAGAACGAGATCGTCATCACCTCGGGCATCGGCTGTTCCTCCCGGATTTCAGGATATGTGGATTTCCATTCCCTGCATACCATCCACGGCCGGGCTCTGGCCTTTGCCACGGGCGTCAAGCTGTCCAAACCCTCCCTCAAGGCCATTGTGCCCATGGGCGACGGGGATGCCCTGGCCATCGGCGGCAACCATTTCATCCATGCGGCCCGGAGGAATATCGACATCACCGCCATTGTCATGAACAACCGGATTTACGGCATGACCGGCGGCCAGTTTTCTCCCCTGTCCGGCAGCGGGAAAAAAGCCACTACAGCGCCCTATCTCACCATTGACCGGGAATTCGATGTTGTGGACCTGGCCAAGAGCGCCGGCGCCACCTTTGTGGCAAGGTCCACGGTGTTCCATGCCGTTGAATGCAAAGACCTGCTCAAAAAGGCCATCGCCCACAAGGGCTTTTCCGTGGTGGAAATCCTGACCCAGTGCCCCACCTACTACGGCCGGAAAAACAAGGAAGGGGACGCCATCCAGATGATGGAAGGGTATAAGAATAATACGGTCAAAATCGGCTCCAAAAAACTGGAAGAAAATCCAAATCTGATTCAGAGGGGCATCTTTGTCGAAAAAACCGATGTCCCGGAATACTGCGAAGCCTATGACCGGATCATCCAAACCGCAATGAAAGGAAAAGCATGATGGAACGTTCACGATTGGTTTTTTCAGGCTCGGGAGGACAGGGCGTTATCACAGCGTCCATCATCCTTGCAGAAGCTGCGGTGATTTATGAAAACAAAAACGCTATCCAGTCCCAGAGCTATGGGGCGGCGGCAAGGGGCGGCTCCACCCGGAGCGATGTCATCATCGATGACACGGAAATCTTTTTCCCCAAGGTGGTCCAGCCCAATATCCTCATCAGCCTCACCCAGGATAGCTATCACAAATTCGCCGCCATTATCCGGCCCGGCGGCCTTCTCCTGGTGGATTCAAAATATGTCAAAGTGGAGACCAAGGTGGATGCCCGGCATATCACCCTTCCCATGTATGACACGGTCATGAAGAAAATCGGAAAGCCCATTGTCTTCAATATCTGCGTTCTGGGGGCCCTCATCGGGGTGTCACACCTCATCAAACCCGAATCCATCCTCAAGGTTCTGGAAACCACCATTCCCGAGGATTTCATGGACATGAACAAAAAGGCCCTGGACCTGGGGTTTGAAATGGGAGAAAAAGAAAGACGGTAGAAAACCGGTTTAGCCTTGTCACGGCCTGTTGCAGCTTTGCTGCAACAGGCCGTGACAATTAATTGTCCTTCAGGGTATTCCGTTTGGGAGGGGATACAGGGAAAATGTCTTCCAGGTTCAGGCCTTTTATTTTTTTCAGGCAGTCTTCCAGGGCCTTCTGCTCATCCTCCCCTGCCCCCTGGTGTTCGGGTTTGGCCACGATATTGACCAGATTGGGCACGGCAATGAATTTACCTGCCAGATTCCCCTGGATTTTCTGGTGCACATCAATATAAATCATTCTCCCGTTCCGGATCAGGTTGTACCGGGATATCTTTGTCAGGATATCGGTCTGATGAAGATCCATACGCCTATTCTCCTTTGCATGTTTTATGAATATGTACAGGCTTTCATCCGCTTTTAAAAGATAAATTTCCCCGGTCCATCAAAAAAAAGAGTGTATCCCTCTTCTTTCTTGTGATAAAGGACATGGGAATTGTGTTGACCGAAAAAGCCAGGGGAGGCCATTCATAGACATCATGACCGGAACGGAAGACAGACCTTCATCTCTTGTGGCCGACTGGAACACCCTTCACCGGGTGTTTATCCGGCCCGAAGACGAGAAAAGCAGAAATACCCTTGTCAAATACATGGAACAGATCCTGTTCGGGCTCCATGATTTTCTAAACAAGCACGTAGGCGTTACCGAGGAAATCAGCCTTATCAAGCTGGCCGAAGAATACACGGATACCAAAATCAATGCAGAACCTCTGAAAAAGCTGGCCGACGTGATCAAGGACATCATCGACGAGATTGCCCCAAGGGCCGTCAATGTGGCCTCCCCCTATTTTATCGGTCATATGACCTCGGCCATCCCCTTTTTCATGGTCCATCTCAAGGCCATTACTGCGGCTCTGAACCAGAACGTCATCAAGCTGGAAACCTCCAAGGTCCTGTCCGTCCTTGAAAAACAGATCCTGGCCAAAATCCACAGGATGATTTTCAATTTTGAAGAATCCTTTTATCTCGAACATGTCCAGAACACGGACACCTCTCTGGGTGTTTTCACCTCCGGCGGCACCACGGCCAACCTCACGGCCCTCTGGGTGGCCAGAAACCTTTGTTTCCCGCCCAAAGGCGATTTTGAAAGCATCGAAAAAAACGGGTTCCATGCTGCCATGACGGCCCACAGCCTTGACCGGCTCGTCATCCTGGTCTCCAAGCGGGGCCATTATTCCCTGAGAAAGGCGGCGGGTATCCTGGGCCTCGGCAACCAGAACGTCATCCCCATTGATGTGGATTCAAAGCGGAGCATTGATCTAAAAAAGCTGAAAGCCGCCATAAAAGATCTGACCGCTGATAAAAAAACCAGGGTCATGGCCCTCATCGGCATTGCCGGGGCCACGGAAACCGGCATCATTGATCCCCTTTCGAAACTGGCCGATATCTGCCAACAGCACAAGATCCATTTTCATGTGGATGCGGCCTGGGGCGGGCCCGTGCTCTTGTCGGAAAAATACAGCCCGCTTTTAAAAGGCATTGAGCGGGCCGATTCCGTGACCATTGACTGCCACAAGCAGTTTTACATGCCCATGAGTTCGGGCATGGTCTATTTCAAGGACCCCAGAGCCCTGGACACCATTGTCTACCATGCCCGGTACGTGATCCGGCCCGGCAGCGTGGACCTGGGCATCAAAACCCTGGAAGGGTCCAGGGAAGCCAATTCCCTGATCCTGGACAGCGCCCTCAAGATCATGGGATCAAAGGGCTATGCCCTGATGATCGAGCACGGCATTGAAACAGCCAAGCTCTTTGCCAAAAAAATCAAGAAAAGACCCCTTTTCCAGCTCGTCACCGAACCCAAACTGAACATCCTGACCTATAGGATGATCCCGGCCCAGATCCGGGAAAAACTGGAGACCGCGGATTTAAAGGAACAGCAGGAGCTGGATGCCGTCCTGGACGAGATCAACATCAAAATCCAGAGAATCCAGAGGGAGGCCGGGAAAAGCTTTGTCTCCCGGACCCGGCTCAGGAATCTCCCGGATGATCCCCACAATGTCGTGGTCCTCAGATCCGTCATGATGAACCCCATGACCACGGGCCAAATCCTGGATGAAATCCTGGATGAACAGGAAGCCATACTTCACAGCCTGGAGGAACCCTGATCCGCCGGAATCTTATTCTGACAGCTCCAACAAATCCCGGATTTTTTTTAATGATTCAGGGTTTTTACGGATTGATTTCCCGAGAAAAAAAGACTAAGGGATAGGGGACTGATAATAATATGGACGATAAAAACTGCACTAACAGCCACCTTTATCAATGATCGGGTTGACTGATGACGAATCGACTTCAAGGCCGTAAAGAATTGGAGAATCATGGTAACACCGAAATTAATAGCAAAAATTGAGTCTGAAGAACCCAGCCTCCGATTGGCAGTTCTAATTGATGCTGACAATGCCCAGGCTGCCGTTATAGAAGGTCTTCTCGCAGAAATTGCCAGATTTGGAGAGGCAACTGTAAAACGTATTTATGGAGATTTCACAGCCTCTGCAAGTGCGTCATGGAAAAAGGTGCTGCAGAAATATGCAATAAGACCCGTTCAACAATTTGCGTACACTTCCGGAAAAAACGCCACAGATAGCACACTGATCATTGATGCTATGGATTTATTATATACCCGTAAATTTGATGGTTTTTGTCTAATCACCAGTGACAGTGATTTTACCGGTCTTGCGATGCGTCTTCGTGAAGAAGGGCTCACAGTTTTTGGATTCGGTGAAAAGAAAACACCAGAAGCGTTTAAAAATGCCTGCCACAAGTTTGTCTTTACCGAAGTCCTGCGTCCAAGCACCACAGACGAACAAGCCAGTCTACCATTAAAGATTGAAAATACAAACAAATCAACACCACCCCAGACTCATCCTGAACCGACTGAAGTGCCTCAAGTATTTCCAAAAGAATTCGTTCTTGCTGCTTTAGAGCAATCGAGCGACCATGCAGGGTGGGCGCAGCTTGGCACTTTCGGCAGTTATCTTACAAAATTGCAACCCGACTTTGATTCTCGATTATACGGATACAAAAAACTATCGGATCTGGTAAAGGCAAAATCCGATCTATTCATCACAGAAGAGCGGCGATCCCCAGGATCAGATCAGAAGATTCTATATATTCATGTAAAATAATTTTCCAACCACCGGCATCACAAGAACCAGTGCCCGAAATTCACTCTTGAAATGCAAGATTGGCCCCTGCCGCCTAACAAATTCTTTGTCGTTGACAAAAAACCTGCCCCTGTTCTATAAGGCCTTTCAAATACAGGAAAAAGAACCCCCATGCCCAAACTCTACCTTAAAGAATATAAAAAGCAGCTCAGCGGGAAAAGAATCTTCGTGGCCTGCCGGGAAGGGATTCTGCGGGATCATTTCGAAGACATTGTGGCGGACTTGAAATTCCTTGAAAAACAGGGCATCCGGCCGGTCCTGTTCCATAATATGTCCAACCGGTTTGCCAATCACAGGCATTTCAAGGAGCTGGCCGCAAAACTGCCCGGCTCTGAAATTGTCCGGGTGCCCGGTGATCACGATTTTTATGATGATGTCCTGAACCATGAGACCGGGGTTGAAAAGATCCTTTTCCTGGAACGAAAATTCCTGGTGGACCCCCAAGGCAACCGGATCAATGCCATTTCGACAACAAAGGCAAGGGAAAAGGACCTCACCTTTGAAACCCTGACGGCCAATATCAATTTTAAAAGAAACCTGGACCAGATCTGCCGGAAAATCGAACAGGGGAAAATCGGCCGGGTTCATATCCTGTCCGCAGCAAAACAGGCCATCAAGAACGAACTTTTTACCATTGAAGGCTCCGGCACCCTCATTGCCAACAATTTTTTTGAAACCTTCAGTTGTGTCTCATCCGATGATGATATTGAGATCATCGACGGTATCCTCAAACTCTATAAAAAGCAGGGGTTTTTAAAGACCCGGTCCCGTGAATACATCCAGAAGCGGCGGGATCATTTTTTCATCGTCCGGATCGACGGCATTGTGGTGGGATGTGCGGAAAAGATCCGCCTGGATGCAAAAACGGCGGAACTCGGGGCACTGGCCATTTCAAGCCGGTTCCGGAACCAGCAGATCGGGCTTCTGCTCATCCGGTCCTTTCTGAACCAGATGAAGGCCGACGGATTTTTCCGGGTGGTTTCCCTCACCAACAACATGAAACTGGCCCGGATGTACCTGGACCTCGGGTTCAAACATGAAAGCCCTTTGGGCCTGAAATCCCGTCAAGACCAGTCACCGGGGGTGGGCATGTATTTGATTGATCTTGAACCGTAACCCGGCCCCTGCTCTGCTCTGCTTATACCGGATTATTATAAGACAGAACTGTCTCACCGGGCTCCCATGAGACAGCCGCTCTGATTTTTACCGCATACCCAATTTTTTGCCCTGATGATTTTCTTTGACCGGCTAACCCTGTTTATCAGATCCCCGGACATGAAGATTGTAGGCCAGGGTAATGCCCATGGCATAAAGGGTCGCCGCAATGCCCAGACCCACATCGTAGTAGGCCGGGGCCGTAATGCCCACCCGGAGCAGGACCGTTGCCACGGCAAAACCGGAATTACGGAAGACCACCGGGAACAGGGAGCTGTATCCCAGGGAGATGAGCACCAGAAGGATATCGCACAGAATCAGCACGGTAAAGAACACTGGGAAAAAAGGGTACAGAACCCCTTTGGCATACAGGTTGACCAGGCTGTAGACGCCGATGGCCATAAAAACAAAGAACAGCACCAGAGAAAGGCTTTTCTTGACCATAATAAAACTTTGGCGCTGTTCCGAGTTTTCCGGAATGGGCAGACGATAATGCATCCGGTAAAACACCGCCAGGAGCAGAATGATGGCCAGGGCTCCAAAAGCCTCGGACAGGAGAGGCAGCATATGACCGGACATCCCGTCCCAGGTGATGGGCTCTTCCACCCCGGCAAAGCTTTTGAAACTATTTCTCAGCAGGATGATGGCAAAAATCTCCAACTGTTTGCCCAGGGCCCGGGACACAGACCGGCTCAGCCCGAAGATCAATTCGATGACCTCAAAAAACAAAAGAAAGGAAAAGGCCACATGAACCGCATCAATATGGCTCTGAGGGATCAGCCCGGCCGGGCCGGGAGGCAGAAGGCCCCGGCGGTTCAGCTCAATGACGCCTATGGTCAGAAGATAGACCA
>Ga0156401_1114_pt1 | contig 25477 bp, 23 predicted proteins | sample RifOxyA3_FD_116161 | JGI IMG/M metagenome (GOLD analysis project Ga0156401, IMG submission 116161) | Desulfobacula sp. RIFOXYA12_FULL_46_16 | reverse complement strand
GTTATACCGGTATTTGGCGCATCCGGCCGTCAGGATGACGGCATCCTTTGGAAGCGCTTCCGCCACTTCCGTAAAATAATTTCTTCCCTTCTGGCGGCCGTCGCACCCGGCCATGACCACAAACCGTTTGATGGCCCCGGATTTCACCGCAGCCACCACCTTGTCCGCCAGGGCCAGCACCTGGTTATGGGCAAATCCGCCGACGATCTTACCGGTTTCCAGTTCTTCGGGGGCCTTGCAGGTCTTGGCCAGGGCCACGATTTTGGAAAAATCCTTGGCCTTGCCGGCTTCCCGGTCCGGGACATGGACGGCGCCGGGATAGGACACCACGCCGGTGGTAAAAATCCGGTTCAAATAGGTGTTTTTGCTTTTCATGGGGATGATGCAGTTGGTGGTCATGAGAACCGGCCCGTTAAAGGTTTCGAAATCCTCATTCTGGTGCCACCAGGAGCCGCCGTAATTTCCCTTGAGGTGGGAATATTTCTTAAAGGCCGGGTAATAATTGGCCGGCAGCATCTCGCCATGGGTATACACATCCACGCCTGTCCCCTGGGTCTGTTTTAAAAGTTCTTCCATATCTTTAAGATCATGGCCGGAGATCAATATTCCAGGATTCGTTCCCACGCCGATATTGACTTCCGTGATTTCAGGGTTGCCATAGGCCGTTGTGTTGGCGCCGTCCAGGGCGGCCATGGTGGTGACGGCCACCTCGCCGGCTTTGAGCACCAGGCCCACCATCTCGTCCACGGACAGGTCCTTTGTGGTGGAAGCAAGGCCGTCATAGAGGAAATTCCAGATTTCCGGCTTTGTCACCCCCAGCACGGCGGCATGGTCTGCATAGGCTGAAATTCCCTTCAGCCCGAGAATGAGCAGTTCCCTTAAGGACCTGACATCCTCATGGGCCGTTGCCAGTACGCCCACGCCAGCCGCCTTTGCCTTGAATTCCGACATATCATTGGAATACCAGACAGCGCTTTCATGGAGGCCGGACCCGATCTTTCCCTTTACCGATTCAAACAATTCTTTTTTCACGGCCTGAGCCCTGTTGATCCAGTTGATAAGGTTTTCATCATTAAAATTGGCATTGGTAATGGTGGTAAAGAGGGCCTGGGCAATGAACAGCCCGTTTTTCTCTGGCACCTGGATTCCCGCCGCCTTGGCTTTAGTCGCGATCACGGCAATTCCCTTGAGGTTATAGATCAACAGATCCTGAAGATCCGCCGTGTTTCCTTCTTTTCCGCACATTCCCTTGATGGTGCATCCCTGGCCTTTTGCCGCTTCCTGACATTGAAAACAGAACATTGAACATCTCCTTATCGTTAAATGAATAAAACAATTGAGCTTTACATCCTGGCCCTAAATTATTATAAAAAGGAGAAGAACTCCTTGACTTGGATCAAGTAATCTATTTTTTTTAATTTTTTTGAAAAACAGCCTGGTATGTTGAGCTTGCTGAACGAGGAGTATAGATGATCCAAAAGCTGAAAACAATCCCTCTTTTTTCAGGTCTGTCCGATGACCACCTCGCGAAAATTGCCACTGCGGCCTCCACCCTTAACTTTGATAAAGGAGAGATGATCTTTCACGAAGGGGACAAAGGCAATGGATTTTATATGGTGGAACAGGGGACCGTCAAAGTATTCAAGCTGTCCTTTGAAGGAAAAGAACAGATTCTTCACATTTATGGTCCGGGTCATACTTTCGGTGAGGTTCCGGTCTTTGAGGGAAAAAATTTTCCGGCATCCTCCATGGCCATTGAAAAATCCAGTATCCTTTTTCTTCCCCGGGAAAAATTTGTCAGCCTGATAACGAGCACGCCGGGGCTTGGCATGAACCTTCTGGCCGATCTTTCAAGACGGCTCAGGGAATTCACCGTACAGATTGAAAACTTAAGCCTGAAAGAAGTTCCGGCAAGGCTTTCAGCTTATATTCTCACCCTTTCAAAAGAGCAGAAAAACACCAAAAAAATAACCCTCCCCATTTCCAAGGCCCAATTGTCCAACCTCATCGGCACAACCCCGGAGACCGTTTCCCGGGTATTAAAAAAAATGATGGATTCTTCTCTGATTGAAGTTCAGACCAAAACCATTATCATCAAGGATATGGAAGGGCTTAAGGACCTGTCGGAGTCGGGAATTATTTAATAAAAAGGGGAAACCGGTGAAATGATGAAAAAGGCGCCCTATACCGTTTTCGGAAAAGACCTGGATCCCGGCGCCATATCCCAGATGGAAGATGCCGTCAGCCTGCCGGTGGCCGTCAAGGGCGCCCTCATGCCCGATGCCCACATGGGATACGGGTTGCCCATCGGCGGTGTCCTGGCCGTCAAGGATGCCGTTATTCCCTATGCCGTGGGCGTGGATATTGCCTGCCGGATGAAGCTGTCCATCCTTTCCCTGCCCTTCCACCATTATGAAGCCCATCCCCAGGATTTCAGAAAGGCCCTTGAAACCCGGACCCGGTTCGGGGTAGGTGAAGAATTTTCACGCCCCAGACAGCACCCGGTCATGGATGAAGATTGGAATATCAGCCCCCTTGTAAAATCCTTAAAAGATACGGCGCACAAACAGCTCGGAACCAGCGGGTCGGGAAATCATTTTGCAGAATTCGGCAGACTTATTCTGAGCCGGGATGACCTTGGTTTAAAGGCCGGCGACTACCTTGCTTTTTTAACCCATTCCGGCTCCAGAGGCGCCGGGGCCAGGATTGCAGAGCACTATTCCAACCTGGCCAAACGCCTTCACCCGGAGCTTGGAAAAGCTTTAAACAATCTTGCCTGGCTGGACATGCAAAAGGGAGACGGCATGGAATATGTCAAGGCCATGGAACTCATGGGCCGGTATGCCTCGGCCAATCATGAGATCATCCATGATGCCGTGCTGGATTTCCTGGGGGAAACCGCCCTTGTCACCATTGAAAATCACCATAATTTTGCCTGGAAAGAAAAGATCGGGCTCCAGGAGGTGATGGTTCACCGGAAAGGGGCCACTCCGGCCGGAAAAGGCGTATTGGGCATTATTCCCGGTTCCATGGCAGATCCGGGTTTCATCGTCCGCGGGCTTGGAAACGAAGACGCCTTAAGTTCTGCGGCCCATGGCGCAGGGAGACGGATGAGCCGGAATGCCGCCATAAAACAGTTTGATTTTAAAGATCTTCAGGATATAATGGAAAAAAAACATATCATCTTGATTTCCGCCGGGCTGGATGAAATACCCATGGCCTACAAGAATATCGAAGATGTCATGGATCAACAAAAGGGTCTTGTTGAAATCGTGGCCGGATTCGAACCCAAACTTGTAAAAATGGCGCCGCCCGACAGAAAGAGGTCTAGAAGAAGGTAGGTCATTTTTATAAACTCTTGCCAAGGAGAAAAAAATGGGAAAACTATTAAGAATCAATACCAGGGAAAAGACGTTCAAGTTTGAGGAAGTGCCGAAAGCCTATGCAGGCTTGGGAGGAAGAGGGCTTACATCCAAAATGATCCTGGATGAGGTCCCGGCCGCCTGCCATGCCTTGGGAAAATCAAACAAACTCATCTTTGCGCCCGGAATTCTGGCCGGTTCAGCCGCAGGCAATTCAGGACGCCTTTCCGCCGGCGCCAAATCTCCGCTGACGGGCGGCATCAAAGAGAGCAATGCCGGAGGTCTGGTATCCCAGAAACTGGCCAGGCTCGGCATCACGGCCATTGTGCTGGAAGACAAACCCGAAGCCGATGATTACAGCCTTATCGTCATCAACAAGGACGGGGTGAAGATTCTTCCGGCCGGTGACCTGGTCGGAAAAGGCAATTACGCGGTTATGGCAAACCTGTGGCAAACCTACGGCAAATCCGTAGGGGTGCTGAGCATCGGCCAGGCCGGGGAACAATGCCTGAAAGGCGCCTCCATCAACCAGGCCGACATGAACGGAAGACCGGGCCGAGCCCATGGCCGGGGAGGCCTCGGAGCCGTCATGGGATCTAAAAAAATCAAGGCCGTTGTGGTGGATGATAAAGGTGCGCCGCGCCTTGAAATGAAACACCCGGATGCGTTTAAGGCGGCCAATAAAAGATGGGTGGACATGCTGCAAAAACACCCGGTTACCGGCCAGGGCCTGCCTGCCTTGGGGACTGCCGTTCTGGTCAATGTGATCAACGAGGCCGGGACCTTCCCCACAAAAAATTTCCGGACCGGCCGCTTTGAGTATGCCCAGGACATCAGCGGAGAAAAAATGGCCGAACTCATCCAGAAAAGAGGGGGCATTACAACGGAAGGCTGCCATCCGGGCTGTGTCATCAAATGCTCCAATGTTTACCACGACAAGGACGGCAAATACCTGACCTCCGGCTTTGAGTATGAAACCATCTGGGCCTTTGGTGGTCATACCACCATCAAAAAGCTGGATGATATTGCCATGCTGGACCGGCTTTGCGATGATTTCGGCCTGGATACCATTGAGATGGGGGTAGCCGTCGGAATCGCCATGGAAGGCGGCATGATTCCCTGGGGAGACGGTAAGGCCGCCATCAAGCTCCTGTCTAAAGTTGGAAAATATGCACCCGAAGGCAAAATCATCGGGAACGGGGCCAAATTCACCGGAGACGCCCTTGGCGTGGACCGTATTCCGGTCTGCAAAAATCAGGCCTTCCCGGCCTATGACCCAAGATCCTGCAAAGGGGTCGGCGTAACCTATGCCACAACCCCCATGGGCGCGGATCATACCGCAGGCTACGGGGTCACGGCCAATATCCTGGGTGTGGGCGGCACCATAGATCCCCAGAAAAAAATTGGGAATATTGAGCTGTCCCAGGGGCTCCAGATTGCCACGGCCGCCATTGATGCGGCAGGCCTCTGCCTTTTTGTGGCCTTTGCGGTGCTTGACAATGCAGACGGCCTTTCCGTCATTGTGAACATGATCAATGCCCAGCACGGCCTTTCCCTGACGCCGGATGATGTCATGGCCCTGGGGAAATCCATCCTAAACAATGAAAAAGAATTTAACCGGAAAGCAGGGTTTACCGAGGTTGACGACCAGCTTCCGGAAATGTTCCTGGAAAGCTTCCCGCCCCATAACACGACCTGGGATTTCTCAACTAAAGAACTTTCCAAAACGCTTTCCTTCTAGTTCACACCCTTTGCAAGCGTTCTCCAGGGGCAGAGTTTTCTGCCCCTGGTTTTATTTGAATGGATTTATCCCTGGTCTTCTGGTATAAAAAAAGACTGTTTTTATGTTTGAATTGAATCAGGAGCAGACCCGATGAAATTATATCCCTATCCTTCAAAAACGGCTGAAAAAAGAATCCTCAAAACCCTGGAACGGGGCCTCGGATTTTCAAAAAAGGATTTAAAAGCGGTTGAGGCTTATCTTAAAGATGTCAGGAAACGGGGAGATGAGGCCCTTGTTGAATATACCCGCCGGTTCGATTCGGACCAAATCACCATCGAATCTTTGAAGGTAACGCCAAAAGAATTTGATCTGGCACTCAAAACCGTTGATGCCTCTTTTTTAAAATCCCTGGACCGATCCGCCAATCAGCTTGAATATTTCCATTCAAAGCAAAAAGAAAATTCCTGGATCGACACCCCCAGAAACGGTGTCATGGTGGGCCGCCTTGTCAAACCCGTGAGTGCGGCCGGGGTTTATGCCCCCGGTGCCAAAGGCGGGAAAACCCCCCTGGTATCCTCGGTCCTCATGGGCGGGATTCCCGCCAAAGTGGCCGGGGTGCCTTCCATCCACCTGATGACCCCGCCCATGGAAAACGGCAGCATCAATCCCCATATTCTTGCGGCAGCTCAGAGAATCGGCATCACCTCGGTTTTCAAGGCAGGGTCGGCCTGGGCCATCGCGGCCTTGGCCTACGGAACCCAAACCGTTCCAAAAGTCGATGTCATTGTGGGTCCGGGCAATATCTATGTCACCCTGGCCAAAAAACTGGTGGCCGGTACTGTGGGCATTGATATGATTGCCGGACCCAGTGAAATTCTCATCATTGCCGACAAAGAGGCCAACCCTGAGTTTCTGGCCGCCGATCTTCTTTCCCAGGCCGAGCATGATGTCATGGCCTCGACCATCCTGGTGACGGATTCCCGGACCCTTGCCCAAAAAACCATTGCCGCCCTTGAAATCCAGATGGAAAAACTGCCCAGAAAAGAGATTGCCAAAAAGTCCATCGACCGGTTCGGGGCCGTCATGCTGGTACCGGACATTGAAACCGGGATTGAGCTTTCCAACCGCCTGGCGCCGGAACACCTTGAACTTATCGTCAAAAACCCCTTTGATTATCTTGACCGGATTCAGAATGCCGGGGCTCTTTTCCTGGGTCCCTATACACCCGAACCCATGGGAGATTATATTGCAGGCCCCAACCATGTTCTGCCCACGGCCGGAACCGCCCGGTTTTCATCGGCCTTAAGCGTCGAGCATTTTATTAAAAAAACCAGCCTCATCCATTATTCAAAGGAGGCCTTTGCAAAGGAGGCCGATGATGTAATCCGGCTGGCGGAAACCGAAGGTCTTTCCGCCCATGCCAATTCGGTCAGAATCAGGAAATAATTTGTAGCGGCCATTTATATATTGACCAAGGCTTTGATTTTAATCTATAAAGAGCGTTTGGTGAAATTTTTGTAACACTATTAATTAAAGAAAAAATCATGCAGACCATACGAGGGTTCAGAGATATACTGCCGGAAACCATTGGACTCTGGCAAAAAGTGGAAAAAGAAGCCACACAGTTATTTGAAGCATTCGGTTTCAGTGAAATCCGGATTCCCATCCTGGAAAAAACAGAACTTTTTGCCCGAAGCATCGGGGAGGCCACCGATATTGTTGAAAAGGAAATGTACACCTTTGAAGACCGGAAAGGGGATAAGCTGACCCTGAGGCCCGAAGCAACGGCTTCCATCGTGAGATCCTATGTCCAGCATAAAATGTATGCCTCGGATCCGGTCAGAAAATTTTTCATGACCGGCCCCATGTTCCGCCGGGAAAGACCCCAGAAGGGAAGGTACCGACAGTTTTATCAGATTGACGCCGAAGTTTTCGGCATTGACTCGCCTTATATCGACAGCCAGTTAATTCTTATTCTCCATGAATTGTTCAAGCGCCTGGGGTTGACCGGGCTTTCCGCCCATATCAATTCGCTGGGGTGTCCCGATTGCAGACCTGCTTATCAGAAAGCACTCCTTGAATTTCTTGAATCAAAAAAAGAAACGCTCTGTGAAAACTGTTTGCGCCGGATGGATAAAAATCCGTTAAGAATCCTGGACTGTAAGGTCATCGAATGCAAAGGCGCCCTGATGGACGCCCCATCAACCCTGGATCATCTCTGCCCTGCCTGTACGGACCATTTTGAAACCGTTAAAAGGACCCTGGAGATCCAGGGAGTCGATTTTATGGTGGACAAAACCCTGGTCAGGGGCCTTGATTACTATACCCGCACGGCCTGGGAAATTCAAACCACGACCCTGGGGGCCCAGAGCGCTGTTGCCGGCGGGGGAAGATATGACAAGCTTGTGGCTGAACTGGGAGGGCCGCCGACGCCCGCCATCGGATTTGCTATTGGGTTTGACCGCCTGGTGGAGGTCCTGGAACAGATTGAGGCCCCTAAAGAAAAACCCCTGGATCTCTTTATCGTGTCTCTGGGCGACACAGCCGTTGAAAAAGCCTATCTCTGGTCCTGTGAGCTGAACCGGAATAATGTCCGGACGGAGTTGGATTTTCGGGGAAAAAGCATGAAGGCCCTCATGAAACGGGCGGATAAACTGAAGGCAAGCTATGTCTTGATTGCCGGGGAAAATGAATTGGCTCAGAATACGGTTCTCCTGAGAAATATGGCGACAACGGAACAGGTTTCGCTGAAGCTTGACCACCTGGTTTTGGATTTGATCAGAATCATAAAAAAATAAGAGGAAATCTTAAGTGACTGACTTACTAGGAAATATGAAAAGGACGCATCATTGCTGTGAATTAAGCGCCGCCGATATCGGCAGGGAAGTCGTCCTCATGGGATGGGTTCAGCACCGCCGGGACCACGGGGGGGTCATCTTTGTCGATCTAAGGGACAGAGAAGGCATCACCCAGATCGTGTTTAACCCGGAAATATCCGAAGACGTCCATACAAAGGCCCAGGAACTTCGCAGTGAATATGTCCTGGGTGCAAAAGGAAAGGTCATTGCCCGGCCCGATGACATGATGAATCCGAATATGAAAACCGGCGCCGTCGAGGTCATTATCAGCGAACTCCGCATTTTTTCCAGGGCCAGGACCCCAATCTTCCAGATCGAAGACCGGACGGAAGCTTCGGAATCCGTCCGCCTTCAATACCGGTATCTGGATTTGAGGCGATCCCAGCTTAAAAACAATCTTATTGCGAGGCATAAGGCCACCCTGGCCGTTCGAAACTATCTTGACACCCGGGGGTTCATTGATATTGAAACGCCTTTTTTAACCCGGAGCACACCCGAGGGCGCAAGGGATTATCTGGTGCCTTCCCGGGTCAACCCGGGCAATTTCTATGCCCTGCCCCAGTCCCCCCAGCTTTTCAAACAATTGCTGATGATTGCCGGATTCGACCGGTATTACCAGATCGTCAAATGCTTCAGGGACGAAGATTTAAGGGCCGACCGCCAGCCCGAATTCACCCAGATCGATATGGAACTCTCCTTTGTGACGGAAGAGGAGATCATGGAAATTGCCGAAGGCATGATTGTCACCATTTTCAAAAAAGTTCTGGACATGGATCTGGTGACGCCCTTTCCCCGGATGACCTATGACGACGCCATGGCAAGGTTCGGCATTGACAGGCCCGACATCCGGTTCGGTCTTGAATTGTGCGATGTCTCGGATATTGTAAAAGATACCGGCTTCAAGGTATTTGCCAATGCCGTAAAAAACGGGGGCCTGGTAAAAGCGGTCAATGCCAAGGGCTGCTCTGCCTTTACGCGGAAACAGATTGACGAGCTTACGGAATTTGCAGCCATCTATAAAGCCAAAGGCCTGGCCTGGATCAGGATCAAAGAGGATGAATGGCAATCCCCCATTGCCAAATTCTTTACGGATGCAGAAAAAGAGGCCCTGAGGCAAAGGCTGGGTCTTGAAATCGGGGATATTGTCTTTTTTGTGGCGGACACGGCCAAAATCACCAACGAAGCTTTGGGTCAGTTGAGAAATGAACTGGCCAGACGGCTGAACCTGATTTCCGACAATACCTTCAGTTTTACCTGGGTGACCCATTTCCCCCTTGTGGAATATGATGACACGGAAAAACGGTATCAGGCCCTGCACCACCCCTTTACCTCTCCCCTGGAAGAAGATATCGCAAAAATAGAAACAGAGCCGCTATCGGTCAAATCCAGGGCCTATGACCTGGTCCTGAACGGGATTGAGATCGGTGGCGGTAGTATCCGTATTCATTCAACGGATCTTCAGTCAAAAGTCTTTAATTGCCTGGGTATCAACGAAGAAGAGGCCAATGAAAAATTCGGATTCCTGCTCAATGCTCTTGCCTCGGGGGCTCCGCCCCACGGCGGCATCGCTTTCGGCCTGGACCGCCTCATCATGCTCTTGATGAAGGAAGACTCCATCCGGAACGTCATCGCCTTCCCGAAAACCCAGAAGGCCACCTGTCCCATGACGGAAGCCCCCTCAAAGGCATCCCCGGCGCAACTGATGGAACTTGGCATCATGGTATCTGCTGCGGAATAGACCAAAATCTGATTTTAAGGTGTCTTCTTACGGGAAGACACCTTTTTTATTCCGATCTTTTTTCAAAACATCCCAAGATATCGCCCATACCCTTCTTCCTCCAATTTTTCCTTTGGGATAAATCTTAAGGAGGCTGAATTGATGCAATATCTCAATCCCGAAGGTGCCGGGCCGTCATCGAACAGATGGCCCAGGTGGGAATCCCCTGTCCTGCTTCTGACTTCCGTACGAACCATGAACAGGGTTCTATCTGTTTTTTCAACCACATGGTCCGGTTCAAGGGGCTTTGTAAAACTCGGCCACCCGGTTCCGGAATCAAATTTGTCTTTTGAACTGAAAAGGGGTTCGCCGGATACAATATCCACATAGATACCTTCTATCTTATTGTCCCAGTATTCATTTTTAAAGGGCGGTTCCGTTCCGTTCTCCTGGGTGACTTTGTATTGCATAGGGGTGAGCTTGGCTTTTATTTCAGCGTTCTCAGGCCTTTTCCAGGAACCGGAATCTCCCCCTTCTTTCATTGCCGTTGATAGGTTCCCCGTCCCTGCCGTTTTCCATGTTTTTTCCAGGAATTTATCCCGTCCCGAACCCCATCGGTAATAGGTGTAACGGTTTGAATTCTTCTTATAATAATCCTGGTGATAATCTTCGGCAGGATAGAATTTTTCAAATTTTGTGATGGGGGTCACAATAGGTTTATCAAATACCCGCGATTTTTCCAGGGCCGTTTTTGAAGCCAGGGCTTCCTGTTTTTGAATTTCAGTGTGATAGAAAATTTCAGATCGGTACTGGGAGCCCCGGTCCACGAACTGGCCGCCGGGGTCCGTGGGATTAATCTGGCGCCAAAACACTTCCAGAAGCGCTTTATAGGTCACCACGCCGGGATCATAATGCACCTGTATGGCTTCGGTATGGCCGGTATTGCCCATGGAAACCTCTTCATAGGTCGGGTCCGGCTTTTGACCTCCCGTATAACCGGAGATCACTTCCTTAACCCCGTTGATTTTTTCAAAATCAGACTCTGTACACCAGAAACAACCCCCTGCAAAAGTTGCGATTTCATATTTTTCCGCCATGGCCGGATATCCTTTAATAAGTATTGAAACGATCGTAAGCATCATCAATAGCGTTTTCATCCTGCATCTCCTTTGTATCTTTCATGCAGTTTCCCTGTAGATCAGAATCATTGTCTGATGAACGGTTGAACATAAAATAATCACCATTTCATCACAAAACAATTAACGGGAACTTTTTTTAAGGGGAGATGGACAAATAAAAACGCACCAAAGCATGGCATGCCTTGGTGCGTTTTGAAGGATAGGGCTAAAATCAGGACGCTTTTTTTCGCTTTACCTGAAGGATCGGTGTGTTAAAGACCAGGGCGGATACGTTGTCGTCTCTTTTAACTTTCAGTTCAAGGGCGTCTTTATCGATTTCAAAATATTTTGAAATCACGGCCACAATATCATTTTGAAGGTCTGTCAGGGTTGTGTCGTTCACCTCAAGCTTGTCATATATCAAGGAGAACTGGAGTCTTTTCTTGGCCGCCATCTTACTGGGCTTCTGACTCGTGAATCTTTTAAATAATGCGCTAAACATTCAATTCTCCTTATTATTTAAACCCAAAGGTTTTACTGATTTTTTTCCACATGCTGCTTTTATGGGTCGGTATCTCTATGGGTAAATCAGCCTCGCCGTTGAGTCTTTTGGCAATCCGCCTGAATGCGTGGCCCGCCTTTGATTCATTCTGCAAAACCAAAGGGGTCCCGGTATTGGAAGAAATCAACACATGTTCATCCATGGGGACAAGCCCGAGAAGCTCTATGGAAAGAACTTCCAGCACATCTTCATAACTGAGCATCTCCCCTCTTTCCACCCGGGCCGGTTCTATCCGGTTGACAACCAGTTTCGGGGTCAGGGAGCGTGAATACAAAATACCGATGACCCGGTCGGCATCCCGGACGGAGGACACATCCGGCGTGCAGATGACAATGGCTTCATTGGCGCCGACGATGGCATTTTGAAATCCCCGTTCGATTCCGGCGGGAGAATCCATGATCACATAGTCAAATTCTTTACGCAGTTCATTGGCCACGCGTTCGACGCCGGCCGGGGATAAAACATCTTTATTATCGCTCTGGGAGGCCGGAATCAAAAAAAGATTATCAATTCTTCTGTCCCGGATGGCGGCCTGGCTGATTTTGCATTTGCCCAGAACAACATCCACAATATTAAAAACAATCCTGTTTTCAAGCCCCATGACAACATCAAGATTTCTTAAGCCGATATCCATATCCACGATGGCCACCCGTTTGCCTTCCAAAGCCAGGGCCGCGCCGATGGAAGACGTGGCGGTTGTTTTTCCAACGCCGCCCTTTCCTGATGTTACAACGATTACTTTTCCTTCCAATTCACACCTCTATATTTGATATTTTAAATAGCTTCCGGCCAGGGCATTTTCCGGAAAGGATTGGTTTTCATATAATCCTTTACAATAATTCCGTCATTTTCAACGCAGGCATATTCCGGCTTTATCCGTACTTGTTCATCAATTCCAGAGGCTGCTGTTTTCCCGATCCGGACCAGGGTGGGCCTGAACTCCAGGGCAAATACAATTGCGGATTCATCCCCTGGAAATCCGGCATGGGCTTTACCTGCCAGACGCCCGAGAACAATAATATCCCCGCCTGCACAAATTTCCGAACCCGGGTTGGCATCCCCCATGATGACGATATGTTTTCTGGATTCAATTTTCTGACCTGAACGGACAATTCCTCTGAGCATCAGAACATCACTTCTGTGATGGTTCCAGCCTTTTGAAAGATCCCTCTGACGGATCCGCTCGGTGGGAATGGATCTTTTTTCCGGGGGCTTGGATACTTTGGCCACTTCAAAGGTGGCCATGATATAGGATCTGAGTTGTTCTATGAGATCATCATGACCTTTTGCATCTCCGACATCAATGACTACGCTTGCATTTATAGCCAGATGTTTCAGATTCCTGAATACTTTATCGATTTCAGATTTGAGAACCTCTTCAGGATGAGACGGATCAAGGGTTATCCAGAAACCGTCACCAACTCCTTTCAACTTTACCGGGGCAGCACTGTCAAAATTAATCATCTTTATGTCTTTAGCAAAAGCATGGGTTCATCCAAAATAATGTTCAAGGACTATAGATAATCATAAGATTTGTGTCAAGGATTGAATAGACTTAAAAAAAGACTTGCAGGCAAATTTGAAAACCTGCCTGCAAGAAGGGTTTCCAGTATCTAAGGCTCTAGAATTTCTCTCAGCTTATGGGAAAAATCAATGACGCTGTAAGGCTTTAAAATATATCCCCTGCATCCCTGTCTCAACATTTCCTGGGCTTTTTCATCAATGGAATACCCGGTTGAAAGAAGAACCTTGATATCGGGGTTGATTTTTTTAAGTTTCAAAAAGGTTTCAAGTCCGTTCATCTCAGGCATGATCATGTCCAGGATGACCAGATTGATTTTGTCTTGTTCCCTTTTATAAATTTTGACGGCTTCTTTTCCCGAAGCCGCAGTGATAACACTATATCCCAGGGCCTTGCAGATTTCCCGCCCTACGGTCAGGATTCTATCCTCATCATCCACCAGCAGGACGAATTCGTGTCCCAGGATTAATTTTTCGTCTTTTGAAGGAAGGTCAAGGGTGTCCGTCGTTTCCTTCAGAGGCAGAATCACGGAAAAAGAAGATCCGATATGGGGAGAACTCCACACATCAATGACACCGGAATGATTTTGAACAATTTCTCTGGCAAAGGTTAATCCAAGGCCTTTTTTTTCAGGATAGCGTTCATGATCGGCAGAATAAAAAGGGGTGAATATTTTATCCAGCACATCCTTTTCCATGCCGATACCCGTATCGGTAATGGAAATTTTGACAAAAAACCCGGAATTTAACCCATAGGCGTCGGCGGTTCCGTTTAAAATAGCCGCAGATTCAGTAATAACCGACAGTTTCCCCCCTTTGGGCATGGCCTGAACGGCATTGTCAATGAGGCTCATCAGCACCTGGCTGATTTTATCGGGGTCTGCTTCAATGATCAGGGGTTTGGAATCCAGATCCACATCCAGGACAATCCGTTTTCCCTTAAGATCAAGATTTTCCACTGTTCTGCGAACCAGCCGGTTGACATCAATGGCGGCAGTATAATATTCATCCACCTTGGCAAAGCCGAGGAGCTGGGTTGCAATTTCAGAGCCCTTGTCAATACAGCGGATAATTTCAACGATATGCCGATAAAGAGGATCAGACGGTTTTATGCTGTTCATCATCAGGGACGCCCTGCCCTTGATGGCGGCCAGGAGGTTGTTGAAATCATGGGCTATTCCTCCGGCAAGAGCCTCCACGGCATCGGGGGCTTCGTTCTTGAATTGAATATGTTCCATGTTATGCCTTACCTTAAAGCTTTATTGATGAACAATTTTCTTAAACAGTATTAATATAGTAAAAGTTTTAAGGGAATTCAATCAGGGAAAACCCTGAATTTTTAAAAAAAACTAAAATAACTCCTTATTCAATGGCAATAATTCCTTCCTGAATGGCAAACTTGGTCAATCCTGCTATTGTAAAAATACTAAGTTTTTTCATCATATTTCTTCGATGGCTTTCCACGGTCTTGACACTCAGGTTCAATCGCTGGGCAATATCCCTTGTCTTTAATCCCTCGGCAACCAATTGAAGCACTTCCCGTTCTTTTTTCGAAATACCTTTGGATTTTGAAATATCCTCAAGGGATTGAAATTCATTTTCATCGGAATCGACATACATCCTAGCAATGGAAGGAGTCAGATAAAACCTGCCCTTCAGCACCTCCTGTATCGCGTCATACAACTCTTCAAAGGCGGATTCTTTCAGGATATATCCGGAGGCCCCGGAGGCGAACATCTTATCAATAATATGTTTACCCGAGTGCATAGACAATCCGATGATCTTAGTATGAGGGACTTCGTGTCGAATGGCGGCCGTTGCCTCCATGCCGTTGAGATCCGGCATGGCAATATCCATAATCACGACATCGGGCTGGTGCAGAATTGCCGATTCAATGGCTTCCCTGCCGTTTTTTGCAATGGCTGAAACGGTTATCTCCCTTCTTTCCAGGAGGCTTTTCAAGCCTTCCCGTATAATGGCATGATCATCCGCCAGGACGACGCTTATTTTCATATCCATCCAGATCGTTTCCTTTTACAAAAAACTTTAGCCTGATGATCCGTTAAAATCAAATAGTAATTTTTGGAGTTCATTTTTTTATTCATTTTTTTATTGACAAAGAAAATTATTAATTTATAATTTTGCGTCATTATGATGTTACTATACACAGAAACGATATTTGAGTATTCCTTTCCCTATGAAACCGTTACGGCAGTGTTGCCGCTCTGGCGATGGCAAAGCCCTGCTTCAACGGCCCGACCTGATTAACCCATAAAAATGATGATAAAAGGTTGCCGGAATATGCAGCCTTTTTTATGGCAAGGCTGTAAAATATGCCCGAAGCCTTTTTTATTGCTCAAAAGAGGGAATACTGATACAAATCCAAACGGAGGAAAAAATGCTGGTTGTAATGCAAAAAGGCGCGAGTGAAGAAACGGTTAAGGCTCTTGTAAATGCGATTGAAAAAAGAGGCTATACAGCCCGCCCCATACCTGGGGGAGAAAGGGTTTCCATCGGAATTCTGCACAATACCGGTTCCGTCGATGCCGATCATTTCCAGGGTCTTGACGGTGTTAAGGAGGTCATTCCGGTGACAAAACCATATAAGCTTGTCAGCCGGGAATTTAAGCAGGAAAATACCTGCATCAGGGTCGGCGATGCCGTCTTCGGCGATGGAAGCCTGCCTGTGATTGCCGGCCCCTGTGCGGTTGAAAGTGAAGATCAGATCCTATCCATTGCCAATTCCGTCAAAGATGCCGGTGCCGCATTTCTCCGGGGGGGGGCCTTTAAACCCAGGACCTCTCCCTATTCTTTTCAGGGGCTTGGAAAAAAGGGCCTGGAATTATTGGCAAAAGCAAGAAAAGAAACAGGTCTCCCCGTTGTAACCGAAGCCATGGATGTTGAAAGTTTTGATATTGTTGAAGAATATGCCGATATCATCCAGATCGGGGCCCGGAATATGCAGAATTTCAGCCTGTTGCGGAGGGCCGGAAAATCCCCGAGGCCCGTCATCCTGAAAAGAGGGATGTCGGCTCTGCTCCAGGAATGGCTCATGGCTGCCGAATATATTATGGAAGAAGGCAATAACCAGGTCATTCTATGTGAAAGAGGGGTCAGGACCTTTGTCAGGCACAGCCGGAACACATTGGACCTTACGGTTGTGTCAGCTGTTAAAAAAGAAAGCCATCTTCCCGTTATTGTGGATCCTAGCCATGCCTCAGGGGTGAGAGAACAGGTCATTTCACTTGCCTTTGCCTGTGCCGCCTTTGGTGTGGACGGCGTCATGATCGAAGTTCATAACAAACCCGAAGAAGCCTTGAGTGACGGGGCCCAGTCCTTGTATCCCGAACAATTTAAAACCGTCATGGAAAAAATGAAGGCCATCCATGCCATTGTCGGAAGAAAATAATGGAAACCTTTCATATTAAAGGCAGGCTCGGATGTTCCGCCATCCATGTGGGGGAACATCTTAAAAATCTTGGGAACTACCTGCCCGATGCCCGCACCGTCATCATTACCGATGAAAACATCCAAAAATATTATGGAAAAGATTTCCCGGATCTTCCCGTCATTACCATCGGAACCGGCGAACAGATAAAGACGCTTGCCAGCGTTGAATTCATATTAAAGGAACTGATCCGGTATTCCTGCGACCGGTCCAGCTTTATCGTCGGCATCGGCGGGGGGATTGTTTCCGATATCACCGGGTTTGCCGCTTCCATCTTTTTACGGGGGATAAAATTCGGATTTGTCTCCACATCACTTCTGTCCCAGGTGGATGCCAGTGTGGGCGGGAAAAACGGGGTCAACCTGGATGCCTATAAAAATATGGTCGGCGTCTTTAACCAGCCGGAATTTGTCATCTGTGACCTGGACCTCTTACAGACCCTGCCCGGACCCGAAATTTCAAACGGGTTTGCGGAAATTGTGAAGCATGCCCTGATCTGTGACAAAACCTTGTTTGAATTCATTGAGGCCAACCGGCAAAAAGCCCTGGCACTAGATTATCAAACGATTTACAGACTGGTGGCAGACTGTGTGAGAATCAAATCCGGGATTGTGCAGCAGGATGAAAAGGAAGCCGGTGAGAGGCGAAAGCTGAATTTCGGCCACACCATCGGCCATGCCATTGAAAAAATCGAACGGGCGGGGCATGGAAGGGCCGTTTCCATGGGCATGGTCGCGGCTGCACGCTTTTCCCAGGAACGAGGGATGATTTCCAAAGATGAAGTTTCAAAAATTATGGGCTTATTGCAGGATCTCAACCTTCCGACGGGTTTGAATTATCATCCGGATGACGTCATCAACGCTGCCGGTAAGGATAAAAAAAAAGAGGGAAAAGATCTGTTCTATGTTTTTCTTGAAGAAATCGGAACGGCCCGGGTTGAAAAAATCGGTTTCCATGAGTTAAATGAATTCATTTTGAAAACCTTCATTTTCAGTTGAAATTCAATTGAATTCCTTTTAAACTAACCCGAGTATCTTTTAAATTCCGATGACCAAAGGAGAAAAACATATGTCAAACTTAAAAGGAACAAAAACCGAAAAGAATCTGTTAACCGCATTTGCCGGTGAATCCCAGGCCAGAAACCGGTACACCTATTTTGCAAGTACTGCTAAAAAAGAAGGTTATGTCCAGATTTCAGATATTTTCACAGAAACGGCGGATCAGGAAAAAGAACATGCCAAACGGTTCTTCAAATTTCTTGAGGGCGGGGAACTTGAGATTACCGCATCCTTTCCGGCCGGTGTCATCGGTTCCACCCTTGAAAACCTGAAAGCCGCAGCCGAAGGGGAAGAATTTGAATGGTCGAAAATGTACCCCGATTTTGCAAAAACCGCCCGGGAAGAAGGCTTTGATGATCTCGCCAAGATATTTGAAATGATTGCCGTGGCCGAAAAACAGCATGAAAAAAGGTATAGAGACCTTGCAGCCAATGTGGAAACCGGTCGGGTGTTTAAAAAAGATAAAAAGATAAAATGGCGCTGCAGAAACTGTGGTTATGTCCATGAAGGGGACACGGCTGTTGATTTATGCCCGGCCTGCGACCATCCCCAGGCTCATTTTGAAGTTCTGGCCGAGAACTGGTAGGGGGCCCGATCTTTTCCAGATCCATCCCAAGGGGGCACCGGCTTTTTTCAGCAAAAACCGGCGCCCCCTTATTTATTCCGGCGGGTATAGAGTAATTGACAAAGATGGATTAAGAACATATATTTACAGGGTATTTTTTAACCCCCACATTTAAATTAGGACGGTTGCCATGGCAGAAAATATTATTGAAATTAATGACGATTCCTTTGAGAAAATCGTTCTCAAATCAGATAAACCTGTGATGGTGGATTTCTGGGCCCCCTGGTGCGGTCCCTGCAAGGCCATTGCACCCACCATCGATGCCCTTGAAAAAGAATTCGGCGATAAAATGAGCTTTGTGAAGGTGAATGTCGATGAGAATCCCATCAGCCCCAGCAAATATGGTGTCCAGGCAATTCCCACGCTTATTTTTTTTAAAAACGGAGAAATAGCGGAACAGATTACAGGAATGGTGGCCAAACAAAAACTTGAAGAAACCATTAAAAGTGTCCTGTAGTGAAGAGGAAATCCAATGATGAAGACTGACTATGATCTTGTCATTATCGGGGCGGGACCTGCCGGTCTAACCGCCGGGATATATGCAGCCAGGGCAAGAATGAATGTTCTTCTTCTGGAAAAGACGGCGCCCGGGGGTCAGATCCTGATCACGGACTGGATCGAAAACTACCCGGGCTTTCCTGAAGGTATTTCAGGGTATGATTTATCTGAAAAAATGAAAATTCAAGCTGAATCACTTGGATTGAAAATTGAATCGGCTGAAGTTCATTCCCTCAATCTGTCCGGTGAAGCAAAGGAAATTATTTTAAAGGACAGGTCCTTGACGACGAAAAGCCTTATCATTGCCAGCGGAGCCTCTCCAAGAAAACTCGGTATCGGTGAGGAAAAATTTTTCGGCAAGGGGGTTTCCTTTTGCGCCACCTGTGACGGGCCTTTTTTCAAAGAGAAAACGGTTGTTGCCGTGGGCGGGGGAGATACGGCTATTCAGGAATCCATATTTCTGACAAAATTTGCAAAAAAAGTATATCTGGTTCACCGGAGAAATGAGCTTCGGGCTGCAAAAATACTTCAGGAACGCGCCCTTAAGAATGAAAAAATCGAATTTGTCTGGGACAGTGTCGTAACCGGGGTCGAAGGATTTTTCGGGTTGGAGGGCGTAAAGGTTAAAAACCTGAAAACCGATGAAGAAAAAACCATAAGCGCCAAGGGTTGTTTCATCTGGGTGGGGATTTTACCCAACACTTCTTTTTTAAACGATTCCGTCAAAACCGATGAATTCGGTTTTATTCTAGCTGATGCAAAGATGCAAACCTCTGTACCGGGTGTATTTGCCGCCGGAGATGTCAGAGATACGCCCCTCAGACAGATTGCCACTGCTGTTGGAGACGCTGCCATTGCTGCTGTTTCTGCCGAACACTATATTGAGAATCTATCATGATGAAAAAATTATTCATATCTATTATTGTTTTGCTGTTTTGCGGTTGCTCTATTTTTGAAACTTCCAATGAAATGAATCAAAATGTAGAAGATCTTGTTTCAGAAGGGTCCGCAGCTTTTATGGACAAGGATTATGAAACAGCCTTAAAAGCGTATACAAACCTGAAAGACTGGTACCCGTTCAGCAAATATGCCATTCTGGCGGAGCTTAAAATTGCCGACTCCCATTTCTATCTTGAAGAATATGATGAGGCCATCATGGCTTATGAAGAATTTGAAAAAATGCATCCGAGAAATGAGGCCATTCCCTATATTATATATCAGATCGGCCTGAGCTGGTTTAAACAGTTGGGCACGGTTGACAGGGACCATACCCCGGCCTTGAACAGCCTGGCCCAGTTCAAAAGGCTGCAGACTCAATTTCCTCAAAGCGAATATGCACCAAAAGCAAAGGAATATATTGAAAAATGTATGGCCGGCATTGCCGGTCATGAGCTTTATGTTGCCAATTTCTATATGAAAACAAAAAAATATGCGGCTGCGTTAAAACGATATGAAGATATTGCGGCAACCTATCCGGATTCAAAAGAAGGCCGGGAAGCCCTGGCAAAAATCCCGGAATGCGAAGCCCTGGCAGAGAAAGAAAAATAATCTCTTTACATTTATCGGATAGTGGTATATTAATTTCAGGTTATTTCGTTTGCTAAAAAGATTTTTAGGAGTATAAAAAATGTCAAAAGAATGTGCAATTTGTGGAAAAGTCCCCATGGTCGGCAACAATGTGAGTCATGCCCATAATTTAAATAAAAGAAGATTCAATCCAAACCTTCAAAAGGTCCGCGCATTTATCAGAGAAGGCTATATCAGAAAAATTACGGTGTGCACCAGTTGCATTAAGGCGGGAAAAGTAACAAAAGCCGCCTAATCTGCTTTTGTTTGACTCTTTTTCCGGGCATTTAAAAATTCAGGTTCGGGTTGTTTTTTAAACAGCCCGAACTTTTTATTTGCCCAGGTTAAAGGATTTTTGCTGCCAGTTCCGCCAGTTCGGAGCGTTCGCCTTTCTCCAGATTGATGTGAGCGTAAACCCTCTGCCCTTTCATTTTCTCGATGATAAACGCCAGCCCGTTTGTCTGGCTATCCAGATAGGGGTGGTCAATCTGAAAAATATCCCCGGTAAAAACAATCTTTGTGCCTTCTCCTGCCCTTGTGATGATGGTCTTGACTTCGTGGGGGGTCAAGTTCTGGGCTTCATCCACAATAAAAAAGACCTTTACAATACTTCTGCCGCGGATATAGGAAATCGGAGTAATCACAATCTTTTCTTCTTCCAGTAACTGCCTGATCTGCTTTGAATTGGCATTGTTTTCATTAAAATGATTCTGGATTACGGAAAGATTATCATATAAGGGCTGCATATACGGATCCAGTTTTGAAGCCACATCCCCCGGAAGAAATCCGATGTCTTTGTTGCTCAACGGCACAACCGGTCTTGCAACAAAAATCTGACGGTAAAGATGCTTGTTTTCAAGGGCCGCCGCAAGGGCCAGAAGCGTTTTCCCGGTGCCCGCCTTTCCCGACAGGGTCACCAGGGGAATGTCCGGGTTCAGCATGGCATTTAGAGCAAAGGTCTGTTCCGAGTTCCTGGGTTTAATCCCATAGCAGATTCTGGGCTGGATCCGTTTGAGGCTCTGGCCGGCCTCATCAAAAATTCCCAGGGCGGATTTCGACCCATTTTTAATGATGAAATTTTCATTGCTGAAAAGCTTATCCTTGATGTTGAGTCTTGAAATATGAATTTCACCGGGTTTCTGGTAGAACTCGTCCAGAATATTTTCGTCTACAGGATCAAGGGTTTTTATACCCGTATACATGTCGGATAGGTTTTCAACGTATTTTGAATTGTAGTTTTCCGTTTTCAGACCTATGGACCTGGCCCTTAATCTTAAATTCACATCTTTGGTCACAAACACCACATTGGTGAAATCATGTTTTTTGGCAAGAGTATAGGCGATATTCAATATCCTGACATCCGGCGTGACGACATTGAAATTTTCCCGGATTTTTTCATCCAGAGGAACCTCCAGCAGGATGGAAATCTTTCCCTCCCCGCTGTCAATCTGGGCTCCGCCGTTTAAAATCATATCCCCGGACAGGGCATCCAGGGTTCTTAAGAAATCCCTGGCATTGCAGTTGATGACGTCATTGCCTTTTTTAAATTTATCCAGCTCTTCAATGACCGTAATCGGAATAAAAACATGGTTGTCCTTGAACTGGTGAATGCAGCCGCTGTCATGGAGGATAACATTGGTGTCCAGAATAAATTTTTTTTTCACAGATCCCCTTTTCAATTATTCTTCCCTGAAAATGCGTTTCACATCGGTAACTTTTTTGACTTTCCGGATATCGGACATGATTTTTCGAAGCTGGTCCGTCCCTTCAACCAGGATGGTAAAATAAAACAGCCCCATACCGGTTTCCAGGGTCTCGGTTCTGGCATTGAGAATATTGGACTTATTCTTACTGATCACAAAGGCGATATCCGCCAGGAGCCCGAATCTGTCCTCGGTCCTCACCCTGACGCTGGCCGGGTAAGACTCTTTGGTATCGTTACTCCACTCGACTTCAATCTGACGCTCCATGCTCATGGTCAGAACATTTGAGCAGCGCCGGCGATGGATGGTCACGCCCTGGCCCTGGGTGATATATCCGATAATCGGATCTCCGGGAAGGGGGTTGCAGCATTTTGAAAACCGGACAAGGATATCATCCAGCCCTTTGACAATAATACCCGTGCTTTCTTTTTTGGCTGCCTTTTCTGAAGCCTTCTGGGAAACCGCTTCTTCCTTTAATTCCTGTTTTTCAATATCCGGCAGGGCCTTATTGAAAACCTGCAGGGGAGTAAATTTACCGAACCCGACCTGGGCAATCAAATCATCTATGGTTTTAAAACCGTAACTGTCGGCCACTTTTTTAATTTCACCGGATTTGACCAGGGCGTTGAAGTTCTGATTTCTTTTTCTAAAGGTCTTTTCACACATCTCACGGCCAAGACTATAGGACCTTTCTTTTTCCCTGGCATTGATCCAGCCGCGAATCTTGGTCCGGGCCTTTACGGTTTTTACAAAACCAAGCCAGTCCGGACTGGGGGTATGGCCTTTGGTAGTGATGATCTCAACCGTATCACCGGTTTTCAGTTGATGGGAAAGGGGGACAATCTTGCCGTTGACCTTGGCCCCCGTACATTCGGACCCCACTTCCGTATGGATCAAAAAGGCAAAATCAACGGGTGTGGCTTTTTTGGGCAGGGTTTTAATCTCACCGGTGGGCGTAAAAACATAGATTTCATCGGGGTAGAGATCGATCCGGACATTTTCCAGAAATTCATCCGGATCATTATAATTTTCCTGGTTTTCCACAAGCTTTCTGATCCAGGCAAACAATAGCCCCGTATTCTCATCTATCTTTGTACCCTCCTTGTAACTCCAGTGGGCGGCGATACCGGATTCGGCCACCCTGTTCATCTCCCAGGTCCGGATCTGGATTTCCACCCGTTCTCCCTTGGGTCCCACCACGGTGGTATGGATGGACTGGTACATATTGGGTTTGGGATTGCCGATATAATCCTTGATCTTATAGTAAATCGGTTTCCACATGGAGTGAATGGCTCCCATGGCGGCATAACATTGGGGAATCGTGTCCAGTATGATCCTGAAGGCAATGATATCGTAAACCTCGTTGAATTCAAGATTCTGGGAGAGCATCTTCTGATAAATGCTGTAATGCTGCTTGTAGCGGCCCTTGATCTCACATTCGATGCTCATTTCCAGCATTTTGGCCTTGAGTTTTTCATTGACTTCCCGGATATACGCTTCCTTTTCATCCTTGGCCCGGTTGACCAGGGCGTCAATGCGCTCGTATTCGTCCCGCAGGGTATAATAAAAGGCAATTTCCTCAAGCTCGTATTTCATCCAGAATATGCCCAGGCGTGCGGCAATGGGAGCATAGATATCCAGGGTTTCCTGGGCAATGGCTGCCTGCTTTTCAGGGCTTTTATGATATTTCAGGGTCCGCATATTATGGACCCGGTCCGCCAGCTTGATGAGCACCACCCGGATGTCGTCGGCCATGGCAAGAATCATTTTCCGCAGGCTTTCCGCCTGCCGGGCCGCCTTGGTGCCGAAGGGAAGCACGGACAGTTTGGTCACTCCGGAAACAATGCGGGCCACGCCCGGACCAAACATTTCCTCAATGTCTTCCCTAGTGGCTGGAGTATCCTCAATCACATCATGCAGCAAGGCTGCGGCGATGCTTTCCACATCCATTTTCATATCTGCCAGGATGGCTGCCACTTCCAGGGGGTGGGAGAGATAGGGTTCACCGGAAAGCCTGACCTGGCCTTCATGAACCCTTGCAGAATAAATATAGGCCCGGTCGATAATATCGGAATCCCCGCCGGGATTATACTCGTAAATCTTATCCAGTATGTCGGTGATTCTGATCATGGACGGCAATTAATACGCTTTTGCAAACAATACCCGTCTTGAGCTGGCATTGCCGCAACAGATACATTCTCCTTTTTCCGTGGGGCTGTCAAAGGGGATGCAGCGAATGGTCACGGACAGGTCTTTTTTAATGGTTTCCTCACATTTGTCCGAGCCGCACCAGTGGGCCATGACAAAGGCGCCGTTATGGTATCCCGAGGCTTTTTGATATAAATCATAAAACTGTTTTTTATCATCCATGGCAAAGGTATTTTCTTTTCTGTAACGGATGGCCCTGTTGAAAAGGGATTCCTGGATATTTTCCAGAATAGCCGGGATCTCGTTGATAAACCCCTCCCGGTCCATGGATGTTTTCTTTGAGGCCGGTTCATCCCGCCTGGCCATGAACACGGAATTTTTTTCAATATCCCGTGGCCCCAGTTCAATACGGACCGGAACCCCTTTTTTGACCCAATCCCAGCCCCTGGCCCCGCCGATATCCCGGTCATCCAGTTCCACCCTTATTTTCCCGCCATGAAACTGCTTTGCTTCCAAGGCGTCTTTCAGGGCCCGGGCGCTTTCCAGGATGGGCTTGCGGTCTTCATCTTTTTTAAATATCGGCAGGATCACCACATGGGCCGGCGCCACCCGGGGCGGAAGCACCAGGCCGTCATCGTCGGAATGCACCATGATCATGCCGCCGATCATTCTTGTGGAAGAACCCCAGGAGGTGGTCCAGGCATAGTCTTCCTGGCCTTCCTCATTCTGAAATTTAATCCCGGATCCCTTTGCAAAATTCTGGCCCAGGAAATGGGAGGTCCCCGCCTGAAGCGCTCTTTTATCCTGCATCATGGCTTCAATGCAGGTGGTGTCGTCGGCTCCGGGGAATCGTTCCGACGGGGTTTTTTGGCCCCGGATCACGGGCATGGCCAGATATTCTTCCACAAATTTGGTGTATACATCCAGCATGAGCAGGGTTCTTTCCTTGGCTTCCTGCTCGGTGGCATGGGCCGTATGGCCTTCCTGCCATAAAAATTCACTGGTCCTTAAAAACATCCTTGTCCGCATCTCCCAGCGCACCACATTGGCCCACTGGTTGATGAGAATGGGAAGATCCCGGTAGCTGTTGGTCCATCTGGCCATGGATTCACCGATAATGGTTTCCGATGTGGGGCGGACGATCAGGGGTTCGGCCAGTTCCCCAGCCGGCTTCAGACCGCCTTTGCCGTCGGGTTCAAGCCGGTGATGGGTAACAACGGCGCATTCCTTGGCAAAGCCCTCCACATGCTCGGCTTCTTTTTCCATATAGCTCAGGGGAATAAATAAAGGAAAATAAGCGTTTTTAACCCCGGTCTCCTTGAACAAGACATCCATGAGATGCACCATATTCTCCCAGATGGCATATCCCCAGGGTTTGATGACCATACACCCCCTGACCGGCGAGTTTTCAGCCATATCGGCGGCCCTCACCACTTCCTGATACCAGTCAGGATAGTTCTGTTCCCGTGTCGGGGTGATCGCTGTTTTTTCACTCTTTGCCATTATTATCCTCCGAATTCTTCGTCATTTTATCAATTTCATCCAGCAACTGATTCACAAGTTCATCCTG
>Ga0156401_1082_pt1 | contig 35384 bp, 26 predicted proteins | sample RifOxyA3_FD_116161 | JGI IMG/M metagenome (GOLD analysis project Ga0156401, IMG submission 116161) | Desulfobacula sp. RIFOXYA12_FULL_46_16 | reverse complement strand
CTGTGTGGGAGAGTAGATCGCTGCCGGATTATCCTCTTCAAAGGCCCTGATGATCAATAGATCGTCAGGGCCTTTGGCGTTTTGATAGAGCACAGCGTTCGGGACGCTGGGGCCTACCGGTTCAATATTCCACAATCAAAAAAAATAACGAGCCGCTATAACTGAATCCGCCAGCCGGCATTGGCAAAGGCAAATCTTTTCTTAAACCGGTTGTAACAGACGGCTGCCGCTTCATTCCCGGTGCAGTGGGAAACCGCAATCAGGTTAAGCTGATACTGATCAAAAGCATCCATGGTTTTTTCAAGCTGGTCGTCGGAATTTAAAAATCCGAGATGGGTACCGCCGATGACGGCATGAAATGCCGTGTATCCCGTCATTTTTGAAAAATGATTCAGGATATTGACGATACCGGAATGGGCGCATCCGCTCAGAATCACCGGGCCGGACAGGGTCTCGATCAAGAGGGCGGCATCATCCGTCAAAGGGTCCGGGATAAAGCCGGTTTCAGTTTTCAATAAAAGTCTTTTGTCTCTCTGTTCAAAATCCGTGACTCTTGGAATTTCACCTGAAAAATAAATACCGGCTGAAATTTCTGTAAATTCCTTTAACAGATGAATCTTTGCATTGAGATGGTTTTCAAGGGAGGCAGGGCTATGATTCAAGCCGATGAATCGCTCTTCTTTTTCCCCTTCTTTTCCCGAGGAAAATTTGGCTGAAAAGACATCGGGATGGGCATAGATGTCAAGCTCTCCTATTTGTCCGGCAAAGGCCTCAAGGCCGCCGGTATGATCATAATGCCCATGGCTGAGAGCAATTTTTCGAATCAGGGAAAGATCGATGTTCAGTGTTTTCGAATTGGTCGTAAGCCCGAGTCCCTGGCCGGTATCCATGAGGATGAACTCATTGCCTTTTTCAACCAGGGCTGAAAATCCATGTTCGCCGATTATCCCGTTTGTTCCAAGAGCCCTGTTTTCACACAGGATGGTGATAGTTGTTTTTTCCACTATAATCTTCCTTTATATAATGATGTCATAATTCCACAGGCTTGGACTGATGATTTACCATATAAAAGCAATCGTTTTTTTCAAAAAAAACAACCCCCTCAAGATAACCCACATCTCCGCATTCTTCATGGCGGAGGCCCAGTTTAAATTCTTTTAAAGGATAGATATTCCAGTCATGGGTGATGGAAACGGCGATTTGGCCCTGGGGCAGGTTTTTGATCTGTTCTATCATGAGGTCGCAGATCTGGTCTGCGGTTCTTTTGGGGTTTTCCATGATATTTTCATCGGTCTTCCCGTCAAACCAGTTTCGGATAAACACCTCATTTCCCTGGGCAAGGATTCTTTCAACTGCCTTGTCGATGTCTTTGATGTAAAAGGGGGCAAGCCTGTTGTCAACGGTATTGTGCGGGAGGATCTTTTTATACCGGGTGCTGAACCCTTTATCGATAAGATAGGCGGTTTCAATACACCGCCCCATGAAGCTTGAATACAGCTTTGGCAATGGGTCGGGCCGAAGGCCCCGGCCAAAGTCATGGGCATAGGTTTTTCCGGCCTCGGTTAATTCCATAAACGGTTCCATCCTGACCTGGGTTGAAAAAAGCCGTTCAGAATGGCGGATGATCAGGCTTATCCTTTTGATTCCCTGATCCAGAAGGGAATTGACAACGGCCAGGGTCTGGTCTGCTTTGAGCGTATGCGTTCTCATGATGCTCCTCAAAACCCCATGAAGGGGCTATCTTTTTGTTGAATAGATTTCATACTCTATGCTATATGACCTGTCAAGTTTGAGACATTTCTGTGAGGGAATCATGACCATGAAAAAAAAAATCAGCATCATCGGCGTACCCATGGATTTCGGGCAATTGGTCCGGGGAGTGGATATGGGACCGGCCGCCGTCCGTTATACCGGCCTGATCCCAAGGCTCAGGGCCCTGGGGCATGAGGTGCTGGATACCGGGAATGTCCGGATTCCCATCCGGGACCATGAGGCAAATAAAGACCCGAAGGCCGGCAAGGAAATTGAAGAGAAATTTCTAAAGGAAATTACCGAGATTTGTGAGGCCATATATACGGCTGGAAAAGAAGCCTTGGAAAAAGGGCGGTTTCCTTTGTTTATCGGGGGTGATCATTCCATTGCCGTCGGCACCGTGGCTTCTGTGGCGGAAGGTGAGCCCATGGGACTGATATGGCTGGACGCCCATGCGGATTTCAATACGCCGGAAACCTCGCCCAGCGGGAATATCCATGGGATGCCCCTGGCGGCCCTCATCGGGGAAGGGTATGAATCCCTCATCAATGTGGGAAGGCCGGGGGCTAAAATCCTACCGGAAAACATTGTCATGATCGGGCAGAGGGATCTGGATACCAAAGAAAAGCAAAGGCTGAAACAATCCGGCATCACCGTCTTTACCATGCGGGATATTGATGAACAGGGCATCAATTCCATTGCCAACAAGGCCCTGATGAAATTTGTCCATTTAAAAAGAGTCCACCTGACCGTGGACATGGATGCCCTGGACCCGGTGGAGGCCCCCGGCGTCGGAACCCCCGTACCGGGAGGGATTTCCTACCGGGAGGCCCATCTTTTAATGGAAATCCTGGCCGATTCCGGGAAAATCACCTCCATGGATCTGGTGGAAATCAATCCCATTCTCGATATTGCCAATAAAACCGCGGAACTTGCCGTTGAATTGACCTTATCCGCCCTTGGCAAGAGCATTTTGTGAGTCTGGGCGAATATATCGATGCCCTTAAAAAATACAAGGGCTTTCTGGGTGATATCGTCTGCCACAAAACCATCCCTTCCAAAGGGGCGGCATATGCGCTGAATCTTCCCGGATTTAAGAACAACCTGGGCCCTCTTTTAAAATTCCTCGGCATTAAAAAATTATACCGCCATCAGGAAACAGCCATAGCGTTTATTGAGAAAGGAATTCATACCGTTATCGCCACCCCCACGGCCAGCGGTAAAAGTCTTATTTATAACCTGCCTGTTATGGACAGACTCATGGAAGATCCGGCAGCCTGCGCCCTCTATCTTTTTCCGTTAAAGGCCCTGGCCAGGGACCAGCTCAACACGGTCCAACATCTGTTGAGGGCGGCCGGTTCGGTTCATCCGGATAGGCCGGAACTGAAGGCCGCCGTCTATGACGGGGATATCAGCGCCTACCAAAAGGCAAAGATCAGGAAAGTTCCTCCCCATATCCTTTTGTCCAATCCTGAAATGCTCCATCTGTCCATGCTGGCCCATCATCCTTTGTGGGAGAGGTTTTTCAGGAATTTACGGTTTGTGGTCATTGACGAGGTGCATACCTACCGGGGGGTCATGGGCTCCCATATGGCCTGGGTATTCCGCCGGCTTCAACGGATCTGCCGGTATTACGGGTCCTCTCCTGTTTTTATTTTCTGTTCCGCCACCATTGCCAATCCGGCCGACCTGTGCGGGAAACTGACCGGACTCCAGGTTTCGGTTGTGGATGAATCCTCGGCGCCGGCCGGGAAAAAGGAAGTCATCCTCATGCGGGGGCTTGAAGGGGCCGCCAATACGGCCATTGCCCTTATCCACGCCGCAGTCCACCGGAATTTAAGAACCATCTGTTATACCCAGTCCCGGAAGATCACGGAACTCATCGCCATCTGGGCTTCCCAGCGGGCCTCCGGCTTCTCCGACCGGATATCCGCCTACAGGGCCGGGTTCCTGCCTGAAGAGCGCCGTCTCATTGAAGAACGGCTTTCCACAGGCGAGCTGCTGGCCGTCATTTCCACCAGCGCCCTGGAGCTTGGCATCGACATCGGCAATCTGGATATCTGCATCCTGGTCGGGTATCCGGGGACCATCATGTCCACCTGGCAGAGGGCCGGCCGGGTGGGCCGGGACGGGAAAGATTCGGCCCTGATCCTCATCGCCCATGAAGATGCCCTGGACCAGTATTTTATCCAACATCCGGATATTTTTTTCCATATGCCACCGGAAAAGGCCGTCATTAATCCTTACAATACGGTTATCCTGGGCCGGCACCTGGAATGTGCGGCCGCAGAACTGAGCCTTCACCGGACAGAAAGCTTTCTTGGCCCTGAGCCGGTTCAAACCGCCCTGGCCGGACTTGAGCAGGAGGCAAGGCTCTTAAGAAGCCGGGATGGAGATTCCTGGCATGCGGCACGGAAAGCCCCCCACCGGGAAGTAAACCTGAGGGGGACAGGAAAGAGCCTGCCGATTTTCCTTGAAAACACAAAACAAAACCTTGGAGAAATCGACCGGCACCGGTCCTATTTTGAAACCCATGAGGGCGCGGTGTATCTTCACCGGGGAGACTCCTATGTCATCACTCTTTTTGATCACGGGGCCGGGGTGATTGAGGCCAAACGGCAGGATGTCCGTTATTTTACCAGGGCCAGATCATCCAAATCCACCACCATCATCAAGCCGTTGAGGTCTTTTTCCGTAAAAGGAACCCAGGTGGGCTACGGCATCCTGAAGATCACCGAGCAGGTGACGGGGTATGAAAAAAAACAGGTTTCAAACCAGAAATCCATGGGCATTTTTCCCCTGGATCTGCCGAAACTGGAATTTGAAACCGAGGGCCTCTGGATTGAAATTCCGGATCAGGTCCGGGATGAGATCGAGTCCGACAGGCTGCATTTCATGGGAGGGATTCACGCCCTTGAGCATGCGGCCATCGGGATCATGCCCTTGCTGGTCATGACGGATCGCAACGATCTGGGCGGAATTTCCACTCCCTATCATCCCCAGGTGGGCAAAGCCGCAGTCTTTATTTACGACGGGGTCCCCGGAGGATTGGGATTGACGGAACAGGCCTTTAACGATGCCGGATCACTTCTGGAAAAAACCTTTGACACCATCTCCGGCTGCCCCTGCGAGACCGGCTGTCCTGCTTGCGTGCATTCCCCCAAATGCGGTTCGGGCAACCGGCCCATTGACAAGGGGTCGGCCCTGAAGATCCTTGAAAAGATATTGAGCCGGGAACGACCGGAAGAATCCTATGAAGTCCGGGAATCCATCCCGGAATTTAAGGCTGAACCAATCTCAGAAGCTGAATCCGATAAACGAGCTGTACCGAATTTACGATACGGAGTTCTGGATATTGAAACCCGGCGGTCGGCAGAACAAGTCGGGGGCTGGAACCGGGCCGAGAAAATGGGAGTCAGTTGCGCCATCCTCTATGATTCCCAAAAAGATTCCTATCAGGAATATTTTCAGGAGGATATTGAACGGCTCTGCCAAGATCTGACAGAATTTGACCTCATTGTGGGATTTAATATCATCCCTTTCGACTACAAGGTATTGTCCGGGCTTTCAAATTTTGATTTTTCGTCCCTACCCACCCTGGATATCCTTATTAAAGTCCATGAAAGGCTTGGCTACAGGCTTTCCCTTGACCATCTGGCCTTTGAGACGCTCGGGTGCAAAAAAAGCGCAGACGGGCTTATGGCGCTTAAATGGTGGGAACAGGGCGAAATAGACAAGATTGTCTCCTATTGCCGTCAGGATGTTCGGGTCACAAAGGATTTGTATCTGTTTGGAAAACAAAACCGGTTTCTATTGTTTAAAAACAAGGCCGGTCATGGAGTCAGAATACCGGTGGACTGGTGAGAACTTTAAAAACTTGTTGATTTCATGGGTGATCTTTACTATAGGGGATAAACATCCGGGGCATGGAAATTTAACCGTTGAATATGTGAAATAAGGATTTGTTAAGGGGTATAAAATGAAATACCATATCATTTTCACTGTGTTTTTTTTGTTTTGGTTGGGTCTTGCAGGTCAAACGCTTGCAGAAGAAAAGAAGTATGTTGGAGCCAAAGCGTGCATGGCATGTCATGAAAAGGAATATTCAAATTATATGAATTTTGCGAAGAAGGCGAGATCCTTTGAGAGTATTAAAAAAATGGAGGCAAAGCTGACACCGGAAGAATACCGGGGTTGCTTTGAATGCCATACCACTGGTTACGGCAAGCCGGGCGGGTTTGAATCCGAAGAAAAAACCCCGGATCTGAAAGATGCGGGCTGCGAAGTCTGCCATGGCCCCGGAAGCCTGCATATTGATGGCGGTGATCCGGAAAAGATCATCCGGGACATCACCATGGAAAATTGTAATACCTGTCACAATAAGGACAGGATTGAAGCCTTTGATTTCAAGCCCCTTTTATTCGGCGGGGCCCATTAAGCGTCCGGAGGGTCATACGAAAATGTTTGATGTGGTCTTTAACACCATAAACCGGCGGTTGTGGTTGAGAATTCTCCTTCCTTTGTCGGTCATTGTGGTGGTCGTTGTTGCAGCCAATATAGGATATAATATGGTATATCAGGTGAAATCCGGTGAGGCCCAATTGCATTCCCAGAACCGGATGCTGGCCCTTGCCGTGGAAGGGGGGATGTTTGATGCTCTTTCCATCGGAGACAATGATACGGTCAGACTTCAGTTCAAGCGCCTGGGAGAACAGATCCGTGACCTTAAGGTGTTTGTCTATGATTTTCACGGGCTTGTCTCTTTCAGTACCGATAGCAGGACCGTGGGGAAAAAAATTCAGGATACTATAGGCGAGGCGTCATCAAAGGACATTGCCGCCATGATGGAAAGCGGCAAGGCATCGGAAAAATCTTTTCGTATTTCCATGGAAGGGGAGTCCTTTTTGCTTGAAAACAACCCCATCCTGAATGAGAAAAAATGCTTTCATTGTCACGGCGATAAACTCAAGGTTCTCGGGGGGATATCCGTGGTTTCCGCTGAATCTTCGATTTATGAAGCCGTGGGCAAGGCAAGACAGGCCAGTCTGTTGATCGGAATTGCAGGGCTTGCCGTCATCATTCTGTTTATCTGGCTGTTTTTCCATTTTCTGGTCAATAAAAAGATCAGAATGGTTCTGGATGCCACCCATGATATGCGAAGAAAAGATTTTTCAAAATCCTATGAGATCCGGAAAGGGGATGAGATCAATCATATCCTTTCCCGCATCAACCTAGTGACCCAGGATTTAAGACAGACCTTTAAACAATTCTCGGATCATTCAGACACCATATTCCATTCTGCTTCGGAGTTGAGCCTGATTTCCAAAGATCTGAATTCAGCCAGCACAGACACTTCCCAAAAGGCAACAACGGTTTCTTCGGCATCGGAAGAAATGAGTATCAATAACCGGTCCATTGCCGCGTTCATGGAACAGGCGACCGATTCCCTCAATGCCGTAGCATCGGCCATTGAACAAATGAGTGCCACCGTCGGTGAGATCGCCAGGAATGTCAGTGCCACCAAGGAAATAACGGAACAGGTGGCCCAGGGCTTTGACATGATCACCGGGGTTGTGGATGAGCTGGGAAAACGTGCCAATGATGTGGATCTTGTGACCGATGAAATCCGGGCCATTTCAGAACAGGTCGGCATGCTGGCCCTCAATGCCAAAATTGAAGCGGCAAGGGCAGGAGCTGCCGGCAAGGGGTTTGCCGTTGTTGCCCAGGAGATTACGGAACTTGCCGATGAAACCAATAAATCCACCCTTGAGGCCGATGAAAAATTAAGGTGGATCAAGGAAAAGTCAAAGGAAGTCGTTGAGAAGGTGGCCGGTCTTACGGCCATTGTAAAGGAATCCGAGCATGCCATTGCCGGTATTTCTGCGGCCGTGGAACAGCAAAACACCACTACCCGTGAAATTGCCAAAAACATTACCGATGTCTCTGCAGACATATCAGAGGTGAATACCAGTGTGAATCAGGGTGCCCTGGTGGCGGCCGAAATTGCAAAAGACATTACCCTGGTCGAAGAAGGGGCAAGGAAGGTGAGGTCCGGCAGCGGCCAACTCAATGATAATGCTGAACGCCTTTCATCCATGGCTGAGAATTTCAGGGAAATTATAAAGCAATTCAAGGTCTGATTTGACTTATCCGGACCTGACCCGGTCCAGTATCTGCTTTAAAACATCTCCGGCCTTTCCCCGGATCAGGACATTGCATTTTTGATCAAAGGGCGTTTCCGACAGATTGATGATGGCCAGAAAACCACCTGATGCCCGCGCATATTCCGGCATCAGGGAGGCTGGCTGGACCAGAAGGGTTGAGCCGATAACCATGAACACATCGCTCGCCGAGGAGAGCCTGGCCGCTTTTTTTGTTTCTTCAACAGGCATGGCCTGGCCAAAGGAAATGGTGTCGGGTTTGAAATACCCTCCGCAGGAACATTCAGGTGCCCTGTCACCGGATTCGATCATATCCTCGGCTTCTTTCCAGGATATCAGCCGTTTGCAGCCCATGCACCTCACCCGCCGGGTATTGCCGTGGAGTTCGATGATCTTTTCCCCGGGGATTCCCGAGGCCTCATGCAAGCCGTCAATATTTTGTGTGATGAGGGTATGAAGATACCCAAGGTCATGGAGAGCGGCAATACTCATATGACCCTCATTGGGTTTTGCCCAACGAAAACTTTTTTCCATGTCCATTCGCTGTTCCCAGTATCTGATCCGGGATTCCCGGGAAGACATGAATTCATCAAAATAGACCGGCCTGAACCTGTCCCAGATTCCTCCCCGGCCTCTGTAATCCGGGATCCCGCTTTCCGTTGAAATTCCGGCCCCGGTAAAAACAACCAGCTTTTTTGCCGCCTTTATTTTTTCAGCTATCAAGGCAATTTTTTCATCCATGGCAAAAACCTATGCAATATTTTTTCATATAGAACAAGAATCTCATTTATCTTTAAAATCTTTCCGGCCAGAAAAAACAGGATAACAAATTCAATACCTGTGATCCCTGCGATCATCAATGCGCCGTGAAAAGCCATGGAATCAAAGACCTTGCGCAGGGCAAAAACGCTTAAGAAGAGGAGGATGCCCATGAAAAAGCTGACCGGGATGATGTTAAGAAAAAACAAATAAACCTCTTTTTTTTCCGAGTTTCCGCTTTTTTTACTCCAACATTCGTAGAGGACAAAGGCCTGAACGATTACGGACAAGGAAAGGCCCAGGGCAATCCCCCGGGGCCCCATGAGGGTCATCAGAAAATAGATCAGGGGGAAGCTCAGGGCCACGCAAAGGGAAGAAAAAAGAGCCGGGAAAAGGGTGTTCTGAAGGGCATAATATCCCCTGGAAACAATGGTCTGGGCTGAAAAACCAAAGGCGCCGATCATGAAAAAAGGAAGGATGGCCGCGGTCACCAGGGTGGCCTGGACGTCAAACCGGCCCCTTTGAAAGAGAAGAACAATGATTTCCCGGCTGATGACCATAAAGAGGACGGAAAAGGGAATGACCAGAAAAATATATTTCAGTGTTGAATTCAAGATTTTATTCAATTCTGAAATCTTTCCCTGTCCCGCCAGCTTTGCCATGAAGGGATAGGAGGCAACCCCAACGGCCTGGCCGAACAGGCCCACAAGGAGGAACATGATTCTGAGGGCATAATTCATAGCTGCGATACTGCCTTCGCTTAGCCAGGAACCGAAGAATTTCAGGAGAATTTCCGTGGAAAAGGTCATGGTCAGTCCCAGCATCAGGGGCAGGGTCAGTTTGATATATCGGATGAGGTCCGGATGATTAAAGCCAAGAGTTAAAGAATACCGGATATCTATCTTTTTTGTTCCCAGGAGCTGGATGGCAAAATTACCCAGAAAGGCGCCGGCCAAAACCCCCCAGGCAAACCCTTCCATACCCATGGCCGGGGCAAGAAAAAGACCGCAGAGAATGATGGATAAATTATAAATGAGAGGGGCAAGGGCAGGGATAAAAAATTTTTCATGGGCAAACTGAATAGCCATGAGCAGACCGCCGCAAAAAAAGAAAAACTGGGCCGGAATGATGATTCTGGTCATCTTGACCGCCAGGGCAAAGGTCAGGGGATCTTTTATTCCGGGTGCAAAGGCGTGGACAAGGGGACCGGCCCAGATCATGGTAATCAGGATAAAACACAACAGAAGCGATCCAAAGCTGTTCAAGATGATGGAAAACACCCGGTAGCCTTCCTCTTTTCTGCCCGAGGAGAGATAATGGGAGAAAATCGGGATAAAGGTAATGGAAAGGAAACCGCTGGCCACGATATGGTTCAGGATTTCAGGAATGATAAAGGCGATCTGATAGGCATCCACCCCTGCTTTTACCCCTCCGATTCCGGCAATGGTCATTTCCCGGAACACGCCGATGACACGGCTGGTAAATACCGAGGCCATCATGATAAAGGAGGCCATGCCGATTTTTTTCAATATGGTGTCATGTGTGGTCATTCTAATGGATAGGGTTTATCACAGCAGGGGGGCAAATAAAAGCCTTGAGGGGGGAAATTATTTGACTTCAAGATTCCTGTCGGAATATAGTAAATTCAAAAAAGCCTAAACAAGGAAACGGGGAAAAAGAAAATGCTCACCAAATCAGGTATTCTAATTCTTATAGCAGGTTTTTTCGTAGCGGTTTTCAGCGGTATTTCACGATTCATGGAAAGTCAAAATGTATGGGTGGATCTGACGATTTCAACACTTTTGGGAGATGATGCTTCAAATTCCCTCATCAATTTTATAAATGTGGATATGCTACAGGATCTGCTTTACTATCTGATTGTTGATCTTCCGCTTGCCGTTTTTTTAATCGGACTGGGGGGTATTCTTCTGATTTTTTCTCTGTTTTTTAAAAATTATTAACCTGAATGCCCGGCCTATATTTTGAAAATATCCCATTGAATTTTAAACCAGGAGGATGTTTTTGAAAACAGACCGTCTTGAACCGATGAAAAAAGAAAAACAAAGCAAAAAAGAACTCGAAAACGATGAGATTTCCCGCACCCGGAATAGCCTGATGCTGGAACTCCTCGCCCACGCCGAGGCCGAGACCCAATTAAGGGAGAGCGAAGAAAAATACCGGAATCTGGTTTCTTCTTTGCCTGAAGGTATATTCATCGTCCGGAAAAGAAAAATCGTATTTGTCAATCCGGGAATGGAACGGTTGACCGGGTACGATGTTGATGAATTGCTGGGAAAAGATGCCGACCTTTTCTTTTTAACCGATCAAACTTGTGATTTAGACGGGACCGCCAAACCCGTGGAATTTTTTATTCACCGGGACGGCCGGAAAATCTTTGTTGAAAAAAGCTTTGTGGAAATTGTTTATGATTCAGCCCCGGCTCTTTTATTCAGTGTCCGGGACATCACGGAAAAACGGATCGCCACCCTTGAAAAAAACAGGCTGCAAAAAGAACTTGAACAATCAAAAAAAATGGAAGCATTCGGCATTCTTGCAGGCGGTGTGGCCCATGATCTCAATAACGTCCTGTCCGGCCTGTCATCCATCCCTGATATCATTTTAATGGATCTGCCAAAGGGCAGCCATTTGATTGAGCCGGTGGAACTGATCAAGGATTCGGGCCGCAGGGCATTGGCCATTGTGGACGAACTGTTGACTCTGGCCAGGGGATCGGTTCAAATCCGGGAACCGGTTCAATTCAATGATCTGATTGAAAATTATCTCAATTCCCTGGAATTCATGGAGTTACAAAGAAATAATCCCAAGGTGGAAATCATCAAACATTATGGTTCTGAGCTGCCGCTCATCATGGCTTCAAAAATCCATATACAGAAAATCATCATGAATCTGATTCCCAATGCCGTGGAAGCCCTGGGAGAAAAACCGGGAAAAATTGTTCTGGAAACAAGGCCGGCCCAGTTCCGCCGGCAGCGCATCAAAGGATATGAAATCATCGAAAACGGCCGCTTTTTAAGGTTTACGGTCATGGACACCGGCCATGGGATTTCTAAAGAAGACAGGGACCATATTTTTGAACCCTTTTATTCGAAAAAAATTCTTGGACGCTCCGGGACCGGACTCGGCTTAAGCATTGTCTGGAATGTGGTCCATGATCACAAAGGTTATATTCATGTGGGCTGCTCTAAGGGCCGGACCTTTTTTACTTTGTATTTTCCCTTACCGGATCAAAGGGATATGGAGGCGGTAAAGGTTGACCCCATTTTTACGGGCACGTTTTCTGATTATTCCGGAAACCATGAGGCCGTACTGGTGGTGGAGGATCTGCCGTCCCAGCAGAAAATCGCCGCCAATATGCTGAGGCGGCTGGGTTATAAAGTTGATGTGGTTTCTACGGGTGAAGAAGCCGTCTCCTATGCCGGGTCCCATAAAATCGATCTTGTGGTTCTGGATATGAATCTGTCCGATGGTTTAAACGGGTGGGAAACCTATGAACAATTGTTATTGATTGATCCCAAAATAAAAGCGATAATCACAAGCGGTCAAACCATGGGCCGGGATATTGAAAAAGCAAAGTCCCTGGGTGCCGGTGATTTCATCAAAAAACCCTATTGGCTTCAGGATCTCGGGCTTGCCATACAAAAAGAACTAAGAGACAAGGGGAAAAACTCATGAAAAGATCAGTCCTATACAAGCCGTTATCCCGGCGCCAGTTTTTAAAATATTCCATGACAGTTTCTGCCGGCCTTGGCGGAGCCGGTTTGCTGGCTGGATGCGCCATTGATCCGGTCACGGGAAAAAATCAGATCATGATGGTTTCCGAGCCACAGGAAATCGCCATCGATAAGCAGCAGTCTCCTTTTCAGATTTCTTCAGATTACGGCATCAGTCAGGATGACAGGCTCAATCAATATGTTTCCACCGTGGGCAAAGGATTGCTCGGCAATGTTCACCGGCCCCAGATGCCCTATTCCTTCAAATGCGTGAACGCCACCTATATCAATGCCTATGCCTTTCCCGGGGGGTCCATTGCGGTAACGCGGGGAATCCTCCTGAAGCTGGATAATGAGGCGGAACTGGCGTCTCTTCTGGGCCATGAGCTGGGTCATGTCAATGCCCGGCATACGGCGGAACAGGTTTCCAAGAGCCAGATTTCCTCTCTTCTCATCGGCGGGTTGTCCCTTGCGGCAGGCACCCAGGGCTCGGCCTTCGGTGACCTGACCCAGCAATTGGGTGCTCTCAGCCAGGGACTTTTTCTGTCCAAATACAGCCGGGACAATGAAAGGGAGGCCGATGCCCTGGGCAATGAATATATGGTCAAGGCCGGGTACCCCTCCAAAGGCTTTGTGGGGCTCATGGAAATGCTGGATTCCCTGAACAGGGAAAAGCCCAATTCCGCCGCCATGCTGTTTTCCACCCATCCCATGAGTTCGGAACGGCTGGACGCCGCAAGACAGAGGGCGGGCGGACAATATCTGCATTCAAAGGAATTTGCATTGAACCGTGACCGGTATATGGACAATACCGCCTCCTTAAGAAATAAAAAAGAAGCGATTGAGCTTTTGCAGGAAGGAGAAAAATTCATGGCGTCCAAGGACTATGACAAGGCCGAGACTGCCATCAAACAATCCATCCAAAAGTCAAAGGCGGATTATACCGCCCATGTGGTCATGGCCAAATGCCTGCTCATCCGGAAAAAATTCCCCGAGGCCCTGTCCTATGCCGGAACCGCCAAAACCTTATACCCGTCCGAATCCCAGGGGCATTATGTCTCAGGCATCGCCAATATTGAACAAAAAAAATTCCCAGCCGCCTATACGGATTTTACCCGGTGTGAGGAAATCCTGCCGGGTAATCCCCAGATGGCTTTTTTCCGGGGGTATTGCCTGGATAACAACGGAGACAAGGAACCAGCCGCAAACCAATATATGAGATATCTGAAATTGATCAATTACCAGCAGAATAAATATTCCCAATATGCCTATACCCGGCTGAAACAATGGGGCTATGCCAAATAAGCGATGAAATTTCAAAATCTTGGACAATGCCTGTCTTTTCTTGAGAGCGAAAAAGAGCTGATAAAGATCCGGGAGCCTGTGGACCCCTATCTTGAGATGGCTGAGATCACCCGCCGGGTATTTGAGGTCAGGGGCCCGGCCCTGTTGTTTTTAAACGTCCGGAATTGCCGGTTCCCGGCGGTTTCAAATATCTTCGGCACATATGAGCGGACCCTCAAGATTTTTGAACCGGAGCTTCAATCGGTGAAGGCCCTGGTGGATTTAAGGTCTGATCCTGGGCTGTGTTGTAGACAACCTAAAAAAATCTTATCCGCTCTTTCATCCTTGGGTCATGCCTTCCCCTTGAAAAGCCTTCACCCCAAAGTCATGGAGAATACCTGCGGGATTCAGGACCTTCCCATGATTCAATGCTGGCCCGGGGATGGGGGGGCCTTTATCCTGCTTCCCCAGGTATTTTCCAGGGACCCGGGTCATGATTCAATCTTGCGCTCCAATCTGGGCATGTACCGGGTCCAGATTTCAGGCAATGATTATCTGCCCGGCCGGGAGATCGGCCTTCATTATCAATTGCACCGGGGAATCGGCGACCATCATAAAAAAGCCCTGGAAAACCAGGAGGCGTTAAAGGTCAGCATTTTTATAGGCGGTCCGCCGGCCCATACCCTTGCTGCGATCATGCCGCTTCCCGAAGGAGTTCCCGAGATCGCCTTTGCCGGGGCCCTGACCGGCAGAAATTTCAGATATAGTGTTCTTCATCAGCATATTCTTTCCGGCGATGCCGATTTCTGTATCACAGGGATCATTGTTCCGGGAAAAACAAAAAGGGAAGGGCCCTTCGGAGACCACCTGGGCTATTATTCCCAGGCCCATGACTACCCCTATATCAAGGTCACCTCCGTCCATCACAAAAAAAATGCCGTCTTCCCCTTTACCGTGGTGGGCCGGCCGCCCCAGGAAGATTCGAATTTCGGAAGACTGATACATGAGATCGCGGGGTCCGCCGTAAAAGCCGAAATTCCGGGGGTGACGGCGGTCAATGCCGTGGATGAGGCCGGGGTCCACCCGCTTTTGCTGGTGAAAGCCCATGAGCGGTATCTGCCCTATGAGAACCGGCGTCCCCGGGAGCTGTTGACCCATGCGGCTCGGGTCCTGGGCACGGGCCAGCTCTCCCTTGCAAAATATCTGTGGATCTGCGCCCATGAAGACAATCCGTCTCTTGATGTCAATGATCCCAAGGCTTTTTTTATTCATATGCTGGAGAGGGTCGATTTTTCCTCGGACCTTCATTTTTTCACGGAAACCTCCATGGACACCCTTGACTATTCGACGCAAAACATCAACCAGGGCTCCAAACTCATCATGGCAGCAGCCGGAGAAAAAAGGCGCCGACTGAGTTTCGATTTTCCGCCAGGCTTTTCTCTTCCCCATGAATTCACGGAGCCCCGGTTGGTTGCTCCGGGTATGGCCCTTGTCCGTGGGCCGGCCTTTAAAACCTATGCAAAAGGAAAAATTGAAATCAACCGGTTGAAATCGCATTTATTGGGAAAAGTCGGACTCTCATCCATCCCCCTGTTTGTTGTGGTGGATGACACGGGCTTTGCCGGGGACTCGTTTTCAAATTTTTTATGGGTGACCTTTCTAAGATCAAACCCATCCCATGACGTTTACGGGGTGGATGAAAAAATAAGGTTCAAGCATTGGGGGTGCCGAGAGCCCCTCATCATCGATGCCAGGATCAAACCCTTCCATGCAGGGGTTCTGGAGCGGGACCCAGAGGTCGTAGCAAGGGTCATGGAAATGGGGAAAAAGGGCGGTCCGCTTTTTGGAATTATCTAAACGGAGGAAATATGGGCATCAGATCAAACCGTTCAAAAAAAATATTAGCAATTTCAGGCGCTGTTATCGTTTTATATGCTTTGGTCGGCTTTTTTCTTGTTCCTGTCCTGGGAAAGAATATCATCCGGGAAAAATTGGCAGAGGCCCTGAACCGGGAGGTTACCCTTGAACGAATGACGGTTAATCCCTTTTCCCTGACTGCGGGAATGGAGGGTCTGAAAATCATGGATAAAGACAAGGATGTTTTTGTATCTGCAAATAAGATTTTCATTAACCTGAGTGCTGCTTCTCCATTTATCCTGACCCCGTCCGTTTCAGAAATTTCCCTTGAAAAACCCTATATTAAGATCGTCCAAAATGCGGATGGGTCCTTTAATTTTTCAGACCTGATGGAAAAAGACAATCCCCAGGCCGGGGAAGATCAAGCCAAGGATGAAGACAAAAAAGGGATATTCGGATTTGTATTAAAGAATGTTCAAATCATTGGTGGTGAAATTGATTTTGAAGACAAAAAAGCAAACGTTACCCATCAAATAAAGGATTTTTCCTTCCTTTTGCCGCTGCTCAGCAGCAGGCAAAAGGATGTCACTCATCCGGCAAATAGTGATATCCAATTTGTTTTTAATGGGGCAAAAGGCGGTATCCGGCTTGATTCCACTCCTTTTGCCGATGATTTAACAACCAAGGCGGTTCTTAAGATTTCAGATGTGAATGTGACGCATTATCTGGCCTATCTGCCGTTACCTGAAAATCTTCGGCTGACCAGTTTTGACCTGGGTCTGGACCTCCATGCGGAGATCACCCGGAAAGATTCAAAGCTGTCCCTTGTGATAGGCGGTAAGGTCGATGCAGCCAATGTTGACGTCATCGGAAATGGGGATGAACCCATACTCAGTTTCCCCTCTCTTTCCATAGATATCTCGGATTCGGATATTCTTTCAGGCCAATTGAACGTGTCAAAGGTTCTGCTCTCCTCACCAAAATTGAATCTTGAGCGGGATAAAAACGGTGGCCTGACCCTTTTGGGCTATATCCCCAAAGCTTCCCCGGCTGAAGAGAATACAAAAGGAAGGCCCTTTGTCTTTTTCCTGGATGATCTTGAGATTAAAGAGGCGGTTATTGCCTTTAAAGATCCGACCAACAAGACCCCCTTTGAAACCACCCTTTCGCCTTTAAACCTGACCGTGACCCGGTTAAAATCAGGGGAGGCCATGTCCGGAGAATTCCAGATGAATTTTACCAGCCTTTCCGGTGAAACCTTTGATTCCAAAGGAGAGTTTCAAACCGGACCGGTTAAGGCCAAAGGCAGCCTCAGTCTCGGCAATCTTTTGATCAACCGGTATGCCCCCTATTATGAGAATCTTGTCAATTTTGACATCAGGGACGGGGCCTTGAATCTTGCCCTCGACTTTGACATGTCAAAGGATGAAAACCGGATGATGATCACCAACCGGGAAATTTCGATTCAGTCCCTGAGTGTGATGGACCGCAAAGCCAAAGAAGAGATGATCCATATCCCGGAATTTAAAATAACGGGATCAACCCTTGATATGGAGAATCGAACCCTGGATACCGGAACCATTACCGCCCAAAAAGGGAAAATCCTGATCAAAAGGGATGAGCAGGGCCGGATCAATCTTGCCGAAGCTTTTTCAGCGGATGGGAAAACCCAAAAAACAGTCCCAAGCGGCAAGACAGGCAGGCCGCCAGATAAGTCAGATAAGTCAGATAAGCCGGATACACCGGAACCTCAGCCGGATTCTCCGTGGTCTGTGACATTAAATACCTTTGATGCAATCGGGTTCGATCTTTCCTTCAAGGATTTGAGCCTTGCCGATGCCGTCAATATTGAACTCTCGGATATTTCCGTGAAAGCGGAAGCCTTCGGAAATTCCGGTAAGGAAAAAGGAAAGCTCAATACCCGGATGACCTGGGGCAAGAACGGCAAAATCGAGATTTCCGGTGATGTGAATCCCTTGGGCCAAACGGCAGGGCTGGACATCAACCTTGAAAAAATCGATATCCAAACCCTTCAGCCCTATTTCGGTGATGCCGTCAAAATCCTTGTCACGGACGGAAATATCAATTTAAAGGGGAAGCTTTTAATGGATATGCAACAAAAATCCGGAGAAATTCTTCATTTTGCAGGGGAAACCTCTGTCGCCGGATTTTCAAGCCTTGATAAAAAAACAAAACAAGATTTTTTCAACTGCAATTCTCTTTATTTGACAGGGCTGGATATCTCCCTTTTTCCGGTAGAGATCAATGCCAAGGAAATCTCTCTCACGGATTTTTATTCCAAAATTATGGTGAGCGAATCTGGGGAACTCAATGTATCTTCGATTTTTAAATCCGATGCGCCACGGAACAAAACCGCCGGTCCGCTGTCGGCAAAACCCTCCGCTGAAAAGAAGCCGAAGATCAATATTGAAAAAGTCACCCTGCAAGGCGGGAATATCGATTTTTCAGATTATCTGACCAAACCCAATTACAAGGCTGATATGAAAGAGATCGCCGGCTCCCTGACCGGACTTTCATCAAAGGAAGAATCCCGTGCCAAACTTCATCTGCAAGGGGTTCACGGCGCTTCCTCGCCCCTTGAAATCCTGGGGACGATCAACCCTCTGGCGGAAAAGAAATTTGCCGAAATCAATGTGTCTTTTAAAGATATTGAGCTGTCCAATTTCACCCCGTATGCGTCCAAGTATCTGGGGTATAAAATTGAAAAGGGAAAGCTTATTCTGGATCTGAAATATCTGATTGACGGCAATGTTCTAAAGTCTGAAAACCGCGCCCGGTTTGATAATTTTGAGCTGGGCGAAAAGGTGGACAGTAAACATGCCACCTCCCTGCCCATCGGCCTTGCCATATCCCTTTTAAAAAACAGGGCCGGCCAGATCGATCTTGACCTGCCCGTGGAAGGCCGGCTGGATGATCCTGAATTCAAACTGGGATCGATCATTCTGAAAATGATCGGCAATATGATCCTTAAGGTCATTACCTCTCCTTTTTCCATTCTCGGCTCCCTGTTTGGGGGAGGGGAGGAACTGAGTTTTGTTGAATTTGAATTCGGGGAGGGCCGGATCAAGGAAAGCGAGCACGAAAAAATAGACAAATTGGCTGAAATTTTAAAGGAAAAGCCCTCCATCAAGCTTGAAATCCAGGGAGTTTATAATCCGATCCGGGACGGTGAAGGGATCCGGGAAAAGCGGTTTGAGGTTCTGTTAAAAGAAGAAAGATCTAGAAAAGAATGGTATTCCCTGTCTTCACCCAAAGCCGTTACCGAACCCCTCACCCCGGAAGAAAAAGAAAAATATATTGAAAAGGTTTATGATAAAGCGGAATTCCCCAAACCCAGGGATGAAAAGGGCGGGAAAAAGAAGCTGGATCTTGAAGAGAAAAAAAAGCTTTTGATCACCCATATCACGGTGGATGAAAATGACCTTCGGTCTTTGGCCTTAACAAGGGCGGAAAATACAAAAGCTTATATCCTTTCCTTAGGAAAGGTTGAAAAGGAAAGGATATTTTTGCTCGAACCCTCGGCAGTCAAAAAAGAAGAAACCGACCAGGCAGGCAGGGTGAATTTTTCATTAAAATAAAAACAGGGAGGGCAGAACCATGGAGGGGAAACCATTGCAAAGTGTATTTTTCCATTTCCGGTTTAAATTCTTGGCCATTACCACCATCGCTTTTCTGATGTACGTGATTTTAAGCGGAGCCGGGGAATTTGATGAATTTGCCAAGAGTCCCGAGTTTAAACTGATGGGTCCTTTTCTGCTGTTTGCCATGGTCCTGTTTTTTGTTTTCAGAAAATTTCCCATCAAATGCCCTCACTGTCATAAGATCCTGCCGACCAAAAAAAACTGGCACTGCCCCGAATGTGGGCAAGTGCAAGGCAAGGACCGGTATTTAATGGACAAATGTCTTCATTGCAAACAGGTCCCGGCCACTTCCTTGTGCGAGTACTGCAAAGAAGAATTCAGGCTCTGAAACAAATTTAGGGGTCTTCGGCAGGACTGAGCGGGAAGGTGATGGTGACATTGGTGCCTTCATTTTTCGTGCTTGTCAGTTGGAAGGTGCCGTTGCAGCTTAAAACGGCGCTTCTGGCAAAGGAAAGCCCCAGTCCTTTTCCATGGGGTTTATGAACGGAAAAATAGGGTTTGAAAATCTGATCCATATGGTCAGGTGCAATTCCATTCCCTATATCGCTGATGGAAATGGTAATATCGGTGTCATCACAGGCAGTTGAGATAGAGACAATGCCTTTTGAGGGAATGGCCTCAAACGCATTTTTAATAATTTCATGAAAGGCTCTTTCTATGTTTTTTTCAGCGATAGTGATTTCCGGGATATCGGAAAAGTCCGTCTGAAGTCCTATTTTTGGGCTGAAGGACTCTTTTAATTCAGAACACACGGCTTTTAAAAGACGGTTCACGTCTGTTTTCTTCAAGGGTTCGTCCTTAATGGCAATAAAACATTGGATATCATTTACAGCCTTGGCTATCTGTTCTATGCCCTCTGTAGAGTCCTTGATGATACCAGGGTAGTTGACCAATATTTCATCAAGCTCAATGTCTTTTTTAAACTGGTCGATATCCTTCAGGGCCTCTCGGGTTTTTCCGGAAGAAGGGTCTGATGCTTTTTTTGAGAGCGCTGCGATCAGATTCTGAAGGAGTTCATATTTTTCAAGAAGAAAGGTCATGTCGGCCCTGTATTTGTCCATAATGCTCAGGTTTTCTTTCAGCCGGTCCCCGGAAGCATTCAGCCGGGGGATATTGACCAATGAGATATCCCCCACGACTGCTGATTTGTGGGCATCCAGAAGTTCTTTTTCCTTTCTTTTCAAAGCAGAAATGGCGGTTTTTAGACGGCTGCTTTTATTGTCGATCATTTTTTCAAGGCTGCGGTTATATTTGGTCAGATTGGATTCTGCTACAATCCTTCTGGCGATCTCTTCGTTAAGTCTCATATTTTTATCGGCAATTTCTTTTGTCTTTTTCTCAAGCTCAACCAGATGGGTATAGGACCTTAAAGCCGTTGTGATGGTGGTAAACAGCTTTTGAGTGGTCAGTTCGGTTTTTTCTTTATAATCATTGATATCATAGTTCAGAATGATTTTTTTTTCAGGGGCTTTGCCGGGCTGACCCGTTCTCAGGATAATTCTGAGTTTATCGTTTTTTTCTTCTTCCCGGATAAAACGCACCACATCAAGGCCTGCCTCCTGGGTTTCCATTACCACATCCAGAAGGATGCAGGCCGCATCCGGATGGTCTTTGATCAGTTGTTTGGCTTCTTTGGCGGAATAGGCGGATAAAAATTCCAAAGAGGAGCCGTTATAGGAATAATCGGATAGAACAAGTTTTGTCATCACATGGATGTCATTCTCATCGTCAACAATCAAAAGTTTGAATCCAGGGTGTTGCTTTTCGCTTTGCTTTAGAGAAGGAATCGATTCTTCGGCAAAGAAGAGGGCATCATCTTTTTTAAAATTTTTATCGACACTATTCATATGGGTCCCCGAAAAAATGACGACGATGTTGGGATGGCTTGATAGGTGAGAATATTAAATTAAATGCCCATTGTCAATTCCGGGGGATAAATTCAGGCCGGCCCCAGTGACGGAGACTCTCAATGAAAAGGGAAGCTCCCACCCCCAGGGGCGGGAGCTTGGATATTAAAATTCTCCTGAAGCCTTTGCCTTGATGGAGGTCGCGGCAAGCTCTTTGCCGGTTTTGTCTTTTACAATCGCTTTTAAAACAAGGTCTGCATCTTTGAGAGTGACTTTTATTTTCCATTTGCCGTTTTTTTCAATGGGGATGGGTCCATGGAGAACATCAAGCACCAGAACTTCAACGGTCAGTCCCTGTTCGACGATTTCCGCCTTGCTGAACCCGTTGACCTTGCCTTTGATGGCCCGTTCAACGGGAAAGGCATCCGGATAAATCGAAATCACACCGCCTTCATCCACCGACGTAAATTCAACGGTTTTGTCTGCTGCAAAGGAGTTTTGCAACATCACCGCCAGAATCAGCCCCACCAGCCATGAGAAAATAGTACCTGTTTTTCGTTTCATACCGAACCTCCTGTTTTTTAGGTTTATATAAGCTTTCATAGTTAGATATTCCCTGTGAATTCAAGAGCGAGTTTTTGTTGGAGCTTTTCGATCAATCTGAAGATCTCTTTTAAAAGGATATGATCAATGGAGGAAAGGTTCCGGGGATTGATAAAATTATCCGGTTTTTTTTGTTCATCCATAATGGTGGTGATCTGTCGCATAAATCGAAGCTGCATCAGATAATTATAGCCCCGGACAATATCCATATATTCCTTGCCGGTCAGGGCATGGCGGGTATATAGCCTGAACAGCCGGGTCAGGGTGTTGGTCTGTGAAATCCCATTTTTGAGGGCGTAGATTCTTGAAAAATCAATAATGGGCAGCATGGCGCTCTTCAAGTCCAGATATCCTTTTTCATCTCCCTCGGTTTCAACCAGAAGTTTACCGAACATGCCGATGGGCGGTTTGTAATAAAGAGCGTTTTCCGTGAGATGCCGCAAAAAACCGGGCCAGCCGTTTATCGCATTCATCAGAAAATGTTTTAATTCATCGGAGAGAAGGGTATCACCAAAGGTTCCCCGGAAATCAAAAAAGATACTGGAATAAAGAAGATTCTCCGGGTTTGATGTTCTGATCCAGGTGTTGAAATAGGTTTTCCACTGGGACAGGGGCTGACACCATTTCGGATTTTTAGCCATATTCCCGCCTTTGCAGAAACTGTATCCGGCCATATCAAGCTGGTCGCAGATCAAAACGGCAAGGCCGTCGAAATAGGCTTTTGCATTCTCCGGATCTTTTGTGTCTTCGAAAACAATGGCATTGTCCTGGTCTGATATCAGGGTCTGCTCTTCCCGGCCTTCTGATCCCATGGTCAGAAAAGCGAACCGGCAGGGAGGGGGTCCGGCTTTTTCCAGGGAAAAATGGATGATTCTGTTGATGACGGCATCTGAACATGCAGAGATCAGCCGGGTGATGTATTCCGGGTTTGCCCCGTTTCTCAGGGGGTCAAAAAGCATTTTTTCAAGCTTTGAATGAATGTTTTCGATTTCTTTTACGGACCGGGCGGACATGGCGGTTTTTATCAACAGATAAGCGGATTCCGTCTGGGCTGAAATCAGATCTTTCTGGCTGATGATGCCTGTGATATCACCGGACCGGCTGTAAACCGCAATATGCCGTTTGTCATTGCTGTACATGGTTAAAAAGGCTTCAAAAACCTGGGCATCGGCGGAAATGGAAATCAAGGGAGAGGACATGACCTCAGATATGGGTTCCGACGGGTCATGCCGGCCCGTCACCACCTTGTGTTTCAAATCCGCATCCGTAACGATTCCATCGATGGTTTGCCCCTCATTTTTGATCAGGATGGCGCTGGCATTGTTCCGGCTCATCCTGACGGCAGCCTCTTCTATGGGGGTTTCCCTGGTGCAGGTGGAAATATTGGGTTTGAAAACCGAAGATATGGGCCGGTTGAAAAAAGGCAGACTGAATTCCTTATCCCGGATCTGCCGGGCCATGATTCCGGCAAAGGCCTTATTCAGCATGCATTTTCCGAATTCAGCGGCAAAATGGTCCTGGAATACGGGATAATTCCGGCACAGGGTTAGAAATATATCCGCATCCAGGGTAACAAACACGGAATCTTCCAAAACTTCCAGGGACCGGATGGATATCCCCTCGTTAAAGAGGATGGAAATTCCCCCGAAATTGTCCCCCGGATTCAGCTCCCCGTTCAGGATTTTTGTATGGTGGTCTTCAAAGCAATAATGCCCCAGCCCCTTTGACAGAATATACAGTTTTTCAACCCGGGTCAGCTCCTGCTCAAGCAGAACCGTATGCTTTGAATATTTTTCATAGGCAAAGGCATTGAATACAGCCTTCTCCTCTGTTTTGGGAAGAACAGAGAAGGGGAAAAGCCGTGATTTTTTTTGAAACAAGGTCATATCCGTGATTCTCACTCGTTCAGGGTTCGAAGGCTTTCCGGGCCGGCAAAAAAGCCTGGTCTGAAAAAGGATAATAGATGATTTCATGGAAACCGAACAGTTTTGCGATTAAAGAAACCGGAAAACTTTGGACTCTTCCGTTGAAATAGGAAATTTCATAATTGTATCTATCCCCGGCCACATAGAGATTGTCCTGGGCCTTGAAAAATTTTTGTTTTAAGGATTCGAACTCCTCCATGTTTTTCGACTCGGAAACATCTTTTAATCTGACAAACATCTTTTTGATCTGCATTGTCAGACCGGTTTGAGAGGCTTCAAAGTCCTTTGTCATTTTTTCCTCAAGGGGGCGTTTCTGCTGAAGAACGTCCATCAGAAGGGCATTGGCTTTTTCCAGGGATTGATCCATGGGTGGCGGCATGTCCGGACTCACCCTTTCCATGAAACTTGAAAGCTCCGGCAATAATAAAAGCCTTTCCCGGCAGGATTCCACAAGGGCTGTTTTTGAATCTTCAATGCGGTTCTGGGACCTGTAAAAACTGGTGTATCCGCCGAAAACGACACAGAACAGGACAATGGCCGCTGCAATGGAACAGAAGGCAAAAAGTTTCAGGAGAGGGCTTTGCATCTGGGACTCCTTTATCATTTCAGGTTAATTTCCAATCATCTTATGGGCTGCCTCATCAATCGCAATATCTCTCTTAATATTTCAACCGCGCATAATAGGATTTTTTGGATGCTTTGACGGCATCCCGTAAGGTCAAGACCCCATTGCTGTTCAAAAGGGGGATCAGTTTTAAAAAAATTTCCGCCGTGGCAATGGCATCCCCGAGGGCGGTATGCCGGCCGATAATATTAACACCCAGGCGTTCGGCAATACTTTCCATATCATGACGGGCATGGACCGGGTGAAGGACGGCCGACAAAAGCAAGGTATCCAGAACCGGGTTCATGAGCCTGATGCCGGTCTGTTTTTCCTTGACCTTGAACATTTTCATGTCAAAGGCGATATTATGCCCCAGAAGAACGGTTTCCGCAGCATAATCCCTGAATGCCGGTAAAATGGTCCGGATATCTTTTTTCCCGGTCACCATCTCATAATTAATGCCGTGAATCCGGTAGGATTCCATGGGAATATCCCTTTTTGGGTCCACCAATTCCTCAAATATGTCCTGGTAGATGATCCGGTGGTTCACGATCCTGACGGCAGCCAGGGAGATGATTTCATCCCCGCCGTCCGGGTTCAGGCCGGTGGTTTCCGTATCAAAAACCGTATAGGTAATATTTTTTAAGTCTGTGTCAAACAGGTCATTGTCTTCTTCATCGGTTCTGAAAAGGTCAAGGTCGTAAAACTCCGGCCTGCTGCCGGTAATGACCGGCGCCTGATGTTTTTCCCTTGCATGGGTCTTTGACCCGGCTCTTGCAATGATACGGATACGGGAGGACTTTTCATGATTGTCGCAGATCACTTCAAAGGAGGCTTTGTTCTGCCTCAGAACATAAAAAAGACTGGGCAGGGAATTGATCCGTTTTTGCATGAGCTGTTCAATGTGATCTTTTAAAAGCCAAGGGCTGTCCCATGAAATGTCAAAAACAAGGAAGCCTTTCTTTTGAATGAGGGAAAGATCGAAAACACGTTGTCCGGTCATTTCCGAGAGGTTTTGTAAAAGGAAAATCAAGGCCGCCGTAAATGAATAGGTATCGGCCAGCAGATGTGAATTTTCATCATCCAGGGAAAGGTTGAACTGAATATCATGGATGTGTTTTACCTTTTGTTTGACACTAGAAAGAAAATTTTTCAGCAGATGCCGGGTCAGGGGCAGGCGGGTGGATATGGCCTCAAGAAGGTCTTCGGATACCTCTTCATATTGGCTGGGCCAGAGGTCAACAGTCTTCATGAACGCCTGGTGAAGAAAGGGGGTGTCATGGGGACTGAGGCAGGCGGTATTGATCATCTCTCTGACCTTTTGAACCTGGATATCCAAATTGGTTTTAAGGGAAATGAGTTTTTCATGGGTGGTATCATAGAGATTGATTTCATCGGTGACATCCTGAAAGGCCAGAATGAACCCCGTCATCCGGTTTTCCGGGTCAAGGACCGGGATGGCCTCGGCGCTGATAAGACGGCCGGTATGAATGGGTGCGATAAAACTGGAAGCCATATTTTGTCCGGGATTTTCCAGGCGCTCTTCGATTTCTTCAAGGGCATGGGCAATGAGGGCCTTATCCAAAAGATGGAACACGGATCGGCCAAGACCCAAAAAAATTTCAGACCGGCCTTGACCGGAAGCCGGGGTGAATATTTTTTTGGCCAGGGAATTGAATAAAAGAATCCGGCCGTTTGAATTACAGATGATCACCCCCTGAGGAAGCTCGGACATGATGGCAGCCAGAAGATTTCTTTCCTTTTCCGTTTCTTTTCGGGCATTCAGGATCTGTTCCGTGATGGTCTTGTTCAGGTTTTCAAACATGTCGGCAAAATCATTGATGACAATGGCCAATCGCTTGAAATCCCTGTTCCCGCTGATTTTAATCCGGTGGGAAGGATTGGTGGAGTAAATGAGTTCCGCTTCCACACAAAATGTTTTCAGGGGTTTGATATAGGTGAGATAAATGATCTGGAGACCGATGAATGCTACAAAGACAAAAATAAGAATCAGGCTGGTGATATAGGATATGTCTTTAACGGCGATGCCGGAAAGGGCATGGACTTCCTCAGCCGTTAACTTCTGCCATAGAAAAAAGATGATGCCGGCCATGACCATAAGGGTCGCAATCAGGGTGAGAAAGACAAATTTCCAGAATCGGTTGGTCTGCATCATGGTATAAAAGGCAAGAAGAATTCCGGAAGAAATATCCGGAATTCTTCTTTTTTACAGGTTCATTTGAATTGAAAAATTATCCCCACAATCCCACGCCGAAACTGGCAACAAACAGGATGCAGAAAAGGATGACGCCAACCAGCCATTTATCTTCTAAGGCCATGATATGTTCTCCTTAAAGGGTTAAATTAATCCGAGTCTTTGGTTACATTCATGAGCTCAACATCGGCCCGGCGGATCTGTTCTTCTGAAGTGGTGGCCATTTCCGCTTTAAAGCAGAGAGCCCACATCATCACGATACCGACAATCCACCAGACAATCTGCCAGGACCAGAGGGGCGGGAACCCGGCAATGGAAAAGCCGGTATTGCCCATCATGACGCCTGGTCCAAGGGCGAAGAAATACCACACCGGGACGATGATCTTCATCCGGTTCCGCCATTTTTGACCGTTTTCCGATGGGCCGTCAATGGAGTTTATCCATGTTCTCACCTCTTTCTGGCGGGCAATGGTTTCTTCGCTGTCTTTGAATCCTATCCCTCTGCAAAGATAGGCCACAATAAGACCGACAAAAATCCCCCAGAAGGCCGTGTGCATGGAAAGGGGGTATCTATAGGTGTAATAGGTTACAAAGCAGGCCGCGATCCCGGCGATCATGCCCAGAACAGCGCCTATTTTAGGGAATTTGAATCCGTAATGAACTCCGATGAGGAGCAGGTACATGATGGTCCCGAAGGCCGTTGCAAACCCGCCGATCATAACAATGGCATCCGTCGCCGTTAGAGAGACAATAACGGCGGCCAGGGTCAGAAGGGTAACAAAGACACGGTTGGTCCATATCTGTTCGGAATGGGAACCCCCCTGTTTTCTCACATATCTCCACCATACATCCCTCTGGATGATGGTGCCGCCGGTGCCGATATAGGGGGCCGCCGTGGAATGGATGGCGGCAATGGCGCCCATGAAAACTATACCCAGGGCTGGTCCGGGGAGGAACTTAGCCATGAGCATGGGTACGACATCCCCATCAACTTTGGGGGCCAGTTGTCCGGCCAGTTCAAGGATTTTTGCACCCATGCCCTGGAAGGCGGTAAAAAAGAACAGGGCAAAGCCGACCACAAAGGTGGACATGAAGACCTGCTGCCAGGCCAGGGGCTTCGGGGATTTGATGCCGAAATTCCAGAGGGTGAAGGCGGGAGAGGACTGGATGCCCATGAGGGCGAACATATAGGTCAGGATCATGACGGCGGTCCACCCGCCGCCCAGACCGAAATTAATGACTCTCGGAACGGTCAATAATTTGGGCTCAAGCTTGGCCAGGGATGCGGAGAACCCGGACCATCCGCCGAAAAGGGGGTCGATAACCACATAAACCCCTAACAGGATAATGCCGCCCACCAGGAGAAGGAACTGAATCACCCCAACCCAGGTACTGGCTTTCAGACCGCCGGTCACCACATAGAACCAGACAATCCCTGCCATGAACCAGAGGCCGATGGTTTGGGGAACCCCGGCCACCCAGTAAAAGAGTTTTGCGGCCGCAATGAGCTGAAGACCGCAATAGAAAATGGAATAGAGAAAAGCCGTCAGGACGGACAGCCACCGGAGCGCTTCGCTGTTGTAATAATAGGCGAACATATCGCCCGGGGTGATAAATCCGTACCGCTTTCCCATGAGCCAGTTTCTTTTGGCAAAAAAGGCGCCGGTAATGGGAATGGTGAGTACGTAGAATGAGGCAAAGGCATAAGCCAGTCCGGCCTGCCAGATTAATCCTGGGTGGCCGATAAAGGTCCACCCGGAAAATGAGGCGGCCGTGGCCGCCATCAAAAATGCGGCAAAGGGGATGGACCTTCCGGCAATGGCATAACCGGACTGGGTTTTTTCGCTGAAAAAACCTTTCAGGCCCCACCAGAAACAATAAATACAATAGAGTATTAACATTGCCCAGACCCACATTACTTTTGACTCCATAATTTGTCTCCTTGAGTTACATCTTAAATTGGGTTTGATCGGAACTCACAAGATTATCTGTTTGCAGGATAATCACGGCATACACCACCACCTCCTTTCCGTCCCTCATCTTCATCATTGGCTAAAGGTTGATATTAAAAATGTTCAGGCTTTTCGCCCATAGCCGATTTTGCCAAGGGATTCCTCAATCTCATCCAGAATGGCATAATCGTCTATGGTAGCCGGTACCTTATAGTCTTTTTTATCGGCAATGGACCTCATGGTTCCTCTCAGGATCTTGCCGGATCTGGTTTTGGGTAGCCGCTTGACAATGGTGGCGGTTTTAAAGGCGGCCACGGGCCCGATTTTATCCCTGACCAGGTGAATCACTTCTTTGACAATGTCTTCGGGGTTCCGGTCCACACCGGCATTCAGCACCATCATTCCCAGCGGGACCTGGCCTTTCAGGTCGTCGGCAACCCCCATGACCGCACATTCGGCCACATCCGGATGCCCGGCAATGACCTCTTCCATGGCCCCGGTGGAAAGGCGGTGGCCGGCCACATTAATGATGTCGTCGGTCCTGGCCATGACGTATACATACCCGTCCTCATCTATGAACCCGGCATCGGCGGTTTCATAATAGCCGGGGAATTCTCTCAAATAGGAATCCTTATACCGCTGGTCATTCTGCCAGAGGGTGGGCAGGGTTCCCGGAGGAAGGGGCAGTTTGGCCACCAATGCCCCGATTTCTCCGGGCTTGACCGGATGGCCGTCGCTTCCCAGAACCGCCAGATTCCATCCCGGCGCAGGTTTTGTGGGAGAGCCGGGTTTTACCTTAAACCGGTGAAGACCTGCACAGTTGGCCGCAATGGCCCAGCCGGTTTCCGTCTGCCACCAGTGATCAAGGACCGGAACTTTTAATGCGTTTTCCGCCCAGGACAGGGTGTCCGGGTCCAGTCTTTCCCCGGCGAGAAAGAGATAATTAAAGCAGGACAGGTCAAAGTTTTTCATCAATAGGGCCTTGGGGTCTTCCCGTTTAATGGCCCTGAAAGCCGTGGGCGCCGTAAACAGGGTCTTGACTTTATGCTGGGAAATGACCCGCCAGAAGGTGGAGGCATCCGGAGTCCCCACGGGCTTACCTTCGAACAGAATGGTGGTGCAGCCTTTAAAAAGCGGGCCGTAGACGATATAGGAATGGCCCACCACCCATCCGATGTCGGAAGCTGCCCAGTACACATCCCCTTTATCCACCCCATAAATGGCGCCCATAGTGTATTTCAGGGCCACCATATGGCCGCCGTTGTCCCGGACAACGCCCTTGGGCTGGCCCGTGGTGCCGGAGGTATAAAGGATATACAAGGGGTCCGTGGCTTTGACGGGCACGCAATCTCTCGGTACGGCCTTTGCCATTTCACTCACCCAGTCATAATCCCGGCCCTTAACCATTGACGCCGTGGCCTGGGGCCGCTGGAAAATGATGCAGGCCTCGGGTTTGGCGTCGGACAGATCAATAGCCTTGTCCAGAAGCGGTTTATACTCGATAACTTTTTTTATTTCTATCCCGCAGGATGCCGACACAATAACCTTGGGCTTGGCGTCATTGATGCGGGTGGCCAGCTCGGCGGCGGCGAAGCCTCCAAACACAACTGAATGAACAGCCCCGATCCTGGCGCAGGCCAGCATGGCAAAAACCGCTTCAGGAATCATGGGCATGTAAATGATGACCCGGTCACCCTTTGCGACCCCTTTGGATGAAAGAACTCCGGCAAATTTAGCAGCCTGTTCCTTTAATTCGGAAAACGTGTATGTTTTGATCACGCCCGTGACCGGGCTGTCATAAATAATGGCTGTTTGGTTCCCCATGCCGTTGTCCACATGGAGATCAACGGCATTGTAGCAGGTATTGGTTTCGCCCCCGGTAAACCACCGGTAAAAAGGCGGGTTGGAATCATCCAGGACCTTGTCCCATCGCTTATACCAGTGGCAGTCTTCGGCAACGCGTCCCCAGAATCCATCCGGATCCTTGATGGATTGTTCATAGGCTTCCGTATACAGATTGAACATAAGTCTCCTCCTGAATTGAAAGAACGTTTATTTTTGAACCATTTTCCGGATTTCTTCCACCACTTCAGGGTTGGCAAGGGTCATGACATTTCCCACATCCCCTCTGTTGGAGATGGCGCCCAGAACCCTTCTCATGATTTTACCGGACCGGGTTTTGGGCATATCCGGCACCAGCCATACTTTTCTTGGTTTGGCAATCTTGCCGATCTGGTCACAGATGGCATCGGAGATTTTCTTTGCCAGGGCTTCGCTGGGGACAACACCGGTTTTAAGGGCAATATACAGATCCGGTTCCTTTCCCTTGATTTCATGGGCCACCGGCACCACTGCCGCCTCGGCTACCTCTTCTACTACCAGGGCGGCGGATTCGATTTCTTTGGTGCCCAGACGGTGGCCGGACACATTGATGACATCGTCAATGCGGCCCAGGATTCTGTAATATCCATCTTCCGACCGGGTGGCCGCATCACCGGCCAGATACGGCCAGTCTCTCCAGTCCTTGCTCTTTGGATTTTTGCAGTATTTTTCAAAATAGGTTTTGACAAAGCGGGCCCGGTCTCCCCATACGGTCTGAAGCATTCCGGGCCAGGGGTTTTGGATGCAGATATTGCCGGCAATGCCGGGCTCGGTGATTTCATTGCCGTCCTCATCCAGAATGATGGGATGGATGCCGGGCACCCCTGGGCCGGCGCTGCCGGGTTTCATGGGAGTCAGCCCCGGAACCGTGGAGCAGAGGAATCCGCCGGTTTCCGTCTGCCACCAGGTATCCACTATCGTGGCCTCACCTTTGCCGACCTTGGATTGATACCATTTCCAGACTTCGGGCTCGATGGGTTCCCCGACGGTGGTCATATGCTTGAAATGGTAATTGTATTTTGCCGGTTCTTCGGGTCCTAATTTTCTTAGGGCCCGGATGGCCGTGGGCGCAGTATGAAAGATATTGACATCCAGTTCCTGGGCGATTCTCCAGGACCGTCCGGCATCCGGGTACGTGGGGACCCCTTCGTAAATCACCGAGGATGCACACAGGGCCAGGGGGCCATAGACAATAAAGGAATGGCCGGTAATCCAGCCGATGTCGGCCATACACCAGTAAACATCTTCGGGATGGATGTCCTGAATGTATTTGGACATGGCCGTGACATAGGCAAGATATCCGCCGGTTCCATGCTGGCATCCTTTGGGCTTGCCCGTGGTGCCGCTGGTGTACATTAAAAACAGGGGGTCTTCCGACAGCATTTTTTCAGGTTCTATTCTCCGGCCGTAGAATTTTTTAAGTTCTTCGTTGACAAAGAAATCCCGGCCTTTGACCATGGGGGTATCCGAGGAATATTTTCCCGGATATCTCTGCCAGACAAGGACTTTATCGACAATCTGTCCCTCTTTGGCCGAAATTCTGACCGCTTCATCGGCATTGATTTTGTGGTTCAGGGGCTTGCCTGCCCTGGAATAGGCATCCATGGTGATCAATACCCTGGAATTGGAATCCACGATCCGGTCGGCGCAGGCGCTGGCGGAAAATCCGCCGAAAACTACGGAATGGATTACACCGAGCCTGGCACAGGCCAGCATGGTGATGGGAAGTTCGGCCGACATGGGAAGATGAATCGTCACCCGGTCCCCTCGTTTTAACCCGGCAAAATCCCGCAACAGGGCTGCAAATTCATTTACCCGGACATAGAGTTCCTGGTAAGTGATATGCTGGACGGGTTCTTCTTCCAGTTCAGGGACAAAGTGAATGGCGGTTTTATTTTTATTGTTTTTCAGGTGACGGTCAATGCAATTGTAGCTGGCGTTGATCAAGCCGCCTTTAAACCATTTAAAACAGGGCGCATCGCTGCAGTCCAGAACCTCATCCCAGTATTTATACCAGGTCAGAAGCTCTGCATATTCAGTGAAACAATCGGGAAAATTCTCCAGGCTGAATCTTTTGAAGACATCCTCATCCGTCATATTGGCTTGAGCAATGAATTTTGTAGACGGATAATAATAGTCTTCTTCCTTCCAGTGCACGGCGATCTGGGCTTCAGTGGTTTCGACGACTTCTTGTTTACTCATGGTTCATCTCCTTTGACGCTGTAAGGGGTTAATGAATTTAAATTTAAACAAAATTTAAAAGTCTTAACAATTTATTTTAAGCCGTATTGGAACTGTTTAGATTCAATACAGCTTTGCTTTCAGCAGAATAAACCCATGTGTTTGAATCATCCGGTCAGATGGAGGAAACGTACCAGAAGAAGAGTAAAAACCGCAGTCAATTAATGAATCCGATTTATGATTTATGCATTAGTAAGAACCAAACCGGAAGTCAATAGAAAAAATGCTTTTTTTTATTATTGCAAGGGAAAGAGGTTTGCAGGTATAGTAATCCCGGATTGCGGGTATTGAAAATTAACCAGGCATGAAAGGAAAGGGAAAATGAAAAATCCTGTTGATAATTTCTGGAATCTGAAACTGGCTGCCGTAAAAGACAGTCTTGAAAATAATAATTTTGAAGTGTTCGTTGCAGGAACTGCAAAAGAGGCAAAAGAACTGGCCTTAAAAGAGATCATTCCGAAACTCGGCATCAAAACCGTTTCCTGGGGCGGGTCCATGTCCTTTGTGGCTACGGGGCTGTTCCATGAACTCAAGGACCGCCCGGATCTTGAGGTTCTCAATACTTTTGACAAAAGCCTTTCAATGGAAGAGATGATGGACCTGCGCCGCAGATCCCTGTTGACGGATCTGTTCATCACCGGCACCAATGCCGTCACGGAATCAGGTCAACTGGTGAACCTGGATATGATCGGAAACCGGGTGGCGGCCATCATGTGGGGACCAAAAAATGTGCTTTTAATCATCGGAAGAAATAAGATCTGCGGAGATATCGAGGAAGCCATGATCAGAATTAAGACCTATGCCGCACCCGTGAATTGCATGAATCTCGATAAAAAAACCCCCTGCCGGGAGACCGGGGTCTGCCATGACTGCAAAAGCCCGGACCGGATTTGCAACTACTGGTCCATTACGGAAAAAAGTTTTACCAAAAACAGGATTAAAATCATCCTTGTGAATGAAAATTTAGGATTTTAACCCATGCAGAAAATTCTTATATTTCAACAGAACGGTTCTGCCAGGGCCAAAATAGAGGGTATAAAAGAATTCGGCCAAGGCCGGTTCATTATCGAAACCGTTGATATTGATGTCTCCCTGCCGCCGGTTCTGGATGATACCGCCCCTTATCTGCCGGAAACCGTGGCGGCTGATCTTGTGATGGACTTTCTCAAACACCGGGACCTTTCGGAAGATTTGAGCCTTCTCTGTGAACGGTTGAATATCCCGGTGATTGCTTCCGGCAAAAAGCATACCCGGGGTAAGGCCCTCTGTCCGCCCACCTGATGCAGCCTGTCAAGACAGGTCTGTCTTGGAGCGTATGGAGAGAGGTTCGGAACCCCTGAAATTGAAATAACCACGGAAAAGGGTGTGATTAAAGAGGTCCGGGTTTTAAAAGGGGCGCCTTGCGGGGCCACCTGGCATGCGGCCGAAGAAATGAAGGGCCTGCCTGTTGAAGAAGCCTTGACCCGGTTCGGTCTCGAAGTCCAGTTTGTATGCTCGGCTGATCCGGCAGCCTGGGACCCCCTATGGGGAAAAAGCCCGGTCCATATGGCCGCAGATGTCCATTCCGCAGTCCTGAAAGCGGCTTTAAAAAAGTAGGATAAAAAATAAATCAGACCAGCCGGCACTGCTCTTTTAGAGTGTCGAACAGGGGACCAGCCCTCTTTTTTCCATGAGGGCCTCAGGGTTTATCAAATGCCGCTTAAACCATTCTTTTGAACCATTTTTTTGGAGGGCCAGGGATAAAAGTTCTGAAAAATGGAATACCGGGATCCGGTTTTCCGGCCGGCACCGGATTTCCAGGTTCAGATGGCACATGGCACAGGCCGTGACAATACATTCGGCTCCGGATGCAATGGCGCCCTGCATAATCCGGTTCACAAGTTTTTCAGAGATTTCGGGCCGGCTGACCGATAAGAAGGTGCCACAGCAGGTGGATAAAAACGGCCATCGAACAGACTCGCCTCCAAGAGAGGCCATGGTTTTTTCCATGAGACCGTAATGATTTTTTTCTTTGTTCATCTTTGGCGGTCTTGCCAGCATACAGCCGTAATAGGGAGCGATTTTCAACCCCTTGAGCTTGCCGTCGAGTCCCTTTAATAATCCCTGGTCCCTCATGTTGACCAGCAATTCAAAAAAATGAAGCAATCGGATATTCTTTTGAAAGGGCTTGCCAAAAAGAGTTTCATAGGCGGTTTGCTTTTCTTTTGACTCATTTAATTCCATTTTTGCCTGGTTCAGCCTAAGATAACATCCGGGGCAGGCAATGAGCATGGGTGTATTTTCCGGGGCAAGAAAAAGATTCCGGGCCGCAAGGGACAGGGCCAGGCTTTTATTGACGCTGTGGGTGGAGGAAGACCCGCAGCAGTTCCAGTCATTGATTTCAGAAACCCGAACATCGAAATGTTCCAGAAAAGAGTTTAAGGAGGCATTGTTTTCCTTGGCCGTGGTGGCCAGGGAGCATCCGGGGAAATAGCTCAGATTCGATCCGGCAAGGGTCATGATACGTCTCCTGAAAATTTGAAAAGGGATTTTATGCTTTTTTTATCTTTCACTTTAGAGGGAAGAAGATCCAGTTTTCTTTTGGCTAGCATTTTTAAACCAAGATTCATATCGGAAAACAGATCCTTTTCGGAAAATTTATATTTCATCATGATCTCAAGCTTATGGGTCCGCCCATGGCGGCGGATGGAGTTGATGACGGCCTGGTGAAAGGATAAGATACCGGGCTCGGCAATCTCGCTGTGTTCCCGGAGGGCCATCTGCCTCAAGGCATCCATGATGGCGGCCATATCGACGCTGTTGGGACATTCCATGGAACAGGTATTGCACCCTACGCACAGCCAGATGGTGTTGCTCTTTAATACTTTTTCCTTTAATCCGAACTGAATCATCCGGATGACGGCATTGGGA
>Ga0156401_1113_pt1 | contig 39826 bp, 33 predicted proteins | sample RifOxyA3_FD_116161 | JGI IMG/M metagenome (GOLD analysis project Ga0156401, IMG submission 116161) | Desulfobacula sp. RIFOXYA12_FULL_46_16 | reverse complement strand
AGCCCTTTACACCTCAAAGAGCTATGGCCGCGGGGTCATGCCCGATATCTTCATGGATTTCAAAAAACAGCGGTATCGGTGGGCCTACGGCGCGGTCCAGATCATGCGCCACCATGCCGAGGCCCTCTTTTTCAAAGGCCGGAGCCGTTTGACCTATGGTCAGCGCTACCATTTTCTGGCGGGCTGGCTGCCCTGGATCGCGGACAGCATCAATCTCATCTTTGCCTTTGCGGCCCTGGCCTGGTCCATCGGCATGATCTGCCTGCCCCGGAAATTTGACCCGCCCATGGTGATCCTGTCGGCGGTTCCCCTGGCCTTTTTTGTGTTTAAGCTGGCCAAGATGTTTTACCTCTACCGGAACCGGGTGAAAGCCACCCTGACCCAGACCCTGGCCTCGGCCCTGGCCGGGCTTTCCCTGTCCCATACCATTGCCAAGGCCATCCTGTACGGGTTTGTGACCAAGAACCTTCCCTTTTTCAGGACCCCGAAAATGGTGGAGGGTAAGGTCTTCTGGTATGCCCTTCAGTCTGCCCGGGAAGAAGGATTGATGCTGCTGGCCTTTCTCCTGGCCGTCTTCGGTATCATCAAGTCCCAGGGGTTTGAAACGGCAGATATCATCGTCTGGAATACCGTCCTCCTGGTCCAGGCCATTCCCTATCTGGCCGCCGTCATGATGTCCGTCATCAGCGCGTTTTCCCGTTTATCGGCCAAAAAACTCATTACCCGGATTACAGCCCTTCCGGCATCCGTTGCCGATGGGGGAGGGGTCCCGGCCCATCCTGACGGGGCTTTCGGGTTGCCTGAAAATCAGGTAAGCCCCCCGGAAGCCGGATCAACGGCGGATAAGGTTTCGGCTCCCTAATACTGCCCGGTTTTTAACAGAACCAGGGTGCAGGCTTCCACCACTTTGATCCCGGCGTTCTGCAATTGCTTTTCCGCCTCTTTATTTTCCGTGTCCGGGTTGAAAATGACCCGTTTGGGTGCAAGCCGGGTGATGTCTTTGATCACGTCTTCCTGGCGGGCCGGGCCAAGGTAAAGGGTTACGGTATCGATTTGTTCAGGAATGTCTTCAAGCTTTTGGTATACTTTTTTCCCCTCAATTTCCTGGTATCCCGGGGCTACGGGGATGGGGTTGTGACCGTATTCGGCCAGCATGCGCATGGCCTTGTTGGAATACCGGTCTTCTCTGGGGCTGGCCCCGATGACGGCAACGTTTTCCATGGATGGTTCCCTTTTGTTGGAATTCTTAAATTTTAACAGGGATCATCATTACATATTGTGCCCCGCTTTTCAACTTGATAACATGGGCCGTCTTCATACAAAAGGAAGGGGATGATGGGACTATTCAATCTGGTATCGGAGTTTTCACCGGCAGGGGACCAGCCCGCCGCCATCGACTATCTGACCCGGGGGGTTCTGGACAACAGCAAACACCAGGTGCTTCTCGGCGTGACCGGGTCAGGCAAGACCTTTACCATGGCCCATGTCATCGCACGGGTGGAAAAACCCAGCCTGATCATCGCCCCCAACAAAACCTTGGCGGCCCAGTTGTACAATGAATTCAAAGCCCTTTTCCCGGACAATGCCGTGGAATATTTTGTATCCTATTATGATTATTACCAGCCCGAGGCCTATATTCCTTCCAGCGATACCTATATCCAGAAGGATTCCTCCATCAACGAGGTCATCGACAAGATGCGGCATTCGGCCACCCGGTCCGTGCTGGCCCGGAAAGACGTTATTGTGGTGGCCAGCGTGTCCTGCATCTACGGCCTGGGCGCGCCCGAAGATTACCTGGACCTGAGGGTGACCCTGGCCAAGGACATGGAGATCTCCCGGGAAAAGATATTGGAAAAATTCGTCAATATCCAGTATACCCGCAACGACATGGATTTTCACCGGGGCACCTTCCGGGTGAGGGGGGACCGGGTGGAAATCTTCCCGGCCTATGAGGAAGACAAGGCCGTGAGGATCGATTTTTTCGGGGACACCATAGAAGGGATTTCGGAAATCGATCCCCTGAAGGGTACTGTGCTGAGAAGTTTTGACCAGACCGCCATCTATCCCGCCTCCCATTATGTGACCAAGCAGCAGACCCGGAAACGGGCCGTGGAAGGCATCATCGCCGAACTCAAGACCCGGCTGGAATATCTCTATGCCAACAACAAGCTGGTGGAGGCCCAGCGCCTGGATGAAAGAACCCGGTATGACCTGGAGATGCTCAATGAAATAGGGTATTGCAACGGCATTGAAAATTATTCCCGCCATCTGACGGGCCGGAACCCCGGAGAACCGCCCCCCACCCTCCTGGATTATATGGGGGAGGATTTTCTCTTGTTTTTTGATGAAAGCCATATTTCCGTTTCCCAGCTTGGGGCCATGTACAAGGGGGACCGGTCCCGGAAAGAAACCCTGGTGGAGCACGGGTTCAGGCTGCCCTCGGCCCTGGACAACCGGCCCCTGCGGTTTGAAGAATTCCGGCAAAAGGTGTTCCAGACCATCTATGTGTCGGCCACGCCGGCGGATTATGAAATGGAACAGGCCGGGGGACGGGTGGCGGAGCAGATCGTCCGGCCCACGGGCCTCATTGACCCCAGGGTGGAGGTCAGGGATGCCAAGACCCAGGTGGATGATCTCTATGAAGAAATCATGAAGCGGGTGGCGGCCCACGAGCGGGTCCTGGTGACCACCTTGACCAAGCGCATGGCCGAGGACCTGACGGATTATTATGCCGATCTCGGCATCAAGGTCAAATACCTGCATTCGGATATCGGCACCGTGGAACGGATCGATATCATCCAGGATCTCCGAAGGGGCGTGTTTGATGTGCTCATCGGCATCAACCTGCTGCGGGAAGGCCTGGACATCCCGGAGGTCTCCCTGGTGGCCATCCTGGATGCGGACAAGGAAGGCTTTCTCCGGTCCTTCCGGTCCTTTATCCAGATCTTCGGCCGGGCCGCCCGGAATATATTCGGGAAAGCCATCATGTATGCGGAACATGAAACCGCGTCCATGCAAAAGGCCATATCGGAAACCGACCGGCGCCGGGCCATCCAGAGCGCCTATAATGAAAAACACGGGATTGTTCCGGCCACCATCCGGAAAAACCTGAACCTCTTTGATTATTCAACCCATGAGGACGGGGTGGCGGCCGACGGCTCCGTGAACGAAGAGATCCGAGCCTATGAAGGGGCGGAACTGGATCTGGAGGATATCATCCGGGATCTGGAATATAAGATGAAGCTATCCGCCGAAACCCTTGAATTTGAAAAGGCGGCGGAATACCGGGATAAAATCAAAGAACTCAAGGATATCAAGCAGTTTAACCAGCCATGATCTCAGACCCTATTTTGGAAAAATACCGGCAGATTCCCCATTCCCCAGGGGTTTATCTCATGAAGGACGCCGGCGGCAAAACCATTTATGTGGGCAAGGCCAAGGATCTGAAAAAAAGGCTGTCCTCCTATTTCGTCAGAAAAGACCACCATGACCCCAAGACCCTGGTCCTCCTGGAAATGATCCGGGATTTTGAGGTCATCCTCACCTCCTCCGGCCATGAGGCCTTTATCCTGGAATCCAACCTCATCAAGGAATATGCCCCCAAATACAATGTCATCCTGAAGGACGGGAAGAATTACCCCTTGCTCAGGATCGATATGAACGAGGATTACCCGGCCATCCTGAGGGTCCGGAAGATACGAAACGACCATGCCCTGTATTTCGGGCCCTATTCCTCCAGCCTCAGCGTCAACCGGACCCTGACCCAGATCCAGAGGCTCTTCAGGCTCAGGAAATGCAAAAACACCCAGTTCAAGAACCGGTCCCGGCCCTGCCTGAATTACCAGATCAAGGCCTGCCTCGGGCTCTGCTGCAACAAGGTGTCCCCGGAGGAGTATAAAAAACAGGTCCGGGATGCCATCCTGTTTTTAAAGGGAAGATCAAAGGAAGTGGTTGACACGCTCAAGGAAAGAATGGCGGCCCATGCCGCATCCCTGGAATATGAAAAGGCGGCCCAGGTCCGGGATACCCTCTCCGCCATCCGGCAGATTATGGAAAAGCAGGTGGTGGTAAGCCCGGACATGCAGGACCGGGACATCATCGCCTTTGCGTCGGACCGGGGCTCCATGGTGATGACGGTCATGGTGGTCCGGTCCGGGTATCTCATCGATACGGCCCACTATCCCCTTGATCTGGGGTTCAAGGAGCCTGAAGAAATGCTGCCGGCCTTTCTTGAGGATTATTATGAGAACCTGAGCATCCTGCCTTCTTCCATCCTTTTGAGCCGGGACATCGAGGAAAGAATTTTATTTGAGGACCGCCTCTCCCAAAAAAAACAGGGCCGGGTATCCATCCATGTCCCGGTCCGGGGTGAAAAAAAGCGGCTGGTGGGTATGGCGGAAGTCAATGCCGCCCGGGAGCTTGAAAAACGATTGCTGAGGGAAGAAGAGGAAAGGGCGGCCGTTTTCATGCTCAAGGATCTTCTGTCCATGGACGATCTGCCGGAGCGCATCGAATGCTTTGACAATTCCAATCTCTCCGGCCGGGACCCGGTTTCCGCCATGGTGGTGTTCAAGGACGGACGGCCCTATAAAGACGGCTACCGGAAATTCATTATCCGGGATATGGATACCCCGGATGATTACGCCGCCATGTTCAAGGTCCTGAGCCGCCGGTTTTCCAAGGCCCCGCCGGAAATGCCCTACCCGGACCTTCTCCTGGTGGACGGGGGAAAGGGCCAGCTCGGCATGGCCCTGGCGGTTTTGCAAGACCTTGGGATTGAAGACCGCTTCATGACGGCGGGCCTGGCGAAAAAGGATGAAGCCAGGGGCGAGACCTTTGACAAGATCTATATCCCCGGCCGGTCCAACCCCCTGAATACAGCCACCAGTGTCAAGGCCCTGTATCTTCTGCAAAGGGTCAGGGATGAAGCCCACCGGTTTGCCATCACCTTCCAGAGAAACCGGCGGGAGAAAAGGGCCGGGCTGTCCTTCCTGGACGGCATCCCCGGCATCGGACCCAAAAAGAAAAAGGCCCTGCTCCTGCATTTTAAAGGCATCACCAAAATGAAAGCCGCCTCAGTCGAAGAAATCGCCGCCCTTCCCGGCATGACGCAAACACTTGCGGAAAAGCTGGTCCAGGCCCTTCACGAAACCGCCTGATCCATTTGTTCCGTCGGATCTTCAATAATCTGATCAAGACTTGAACTGATATCATTAACACTCTGACGTTTTATGGCTGGTTTTCTTAGGATAATTATCCTTGAGTCGGGCAGGTGGCTTTTTCATGTTTTATATTTAAAGAATCTTGAAGATGAGTCAACTCATCAGGTCTGGCCAGCTATTTCCCAAGTGATTCTAAATTTTTTCTGAAATCCTGCATAAAACGGAGAAGGTTATCTGCTTGATCGTAGATTATCTCAACAGTAATTACAGCAATATCTCCGTCAGAAAACCTTCCAAATTTCCCACTTTTCTTTATATATGAACTATTCACTTTCTTTTGGTTATGAATAATTATATTCCTTAATAAGCTGCTTTCGGAAATTTTATCCAAGAGATCTGTCATGAAATCACTTTCTTTAAATTGGAATGCTTTTAAGAATGTTTTAAGCTCCTCTTTCATTCCCTTGTACGGTAAGCTTCTTAGATAATCATCGATTAGTTCATTCCATAGCACGGTTAAATCACGAAAAGTCTTAAGACAACTAATTTCAATCTGTTTTTTGTCATTAGGGTAAAAATCAACCGGACTATAGGAAATCAAAGTTTTAAGTTCGTCAAGAAGCCAATATTCAAATGTTGACATATTTAAAACAAAATTGGAATCCGAAAGCTCTCCTTTAATATAAGATTGCCCAACTTCAACAATCTCTTTGTAGTCAATATTCTTGATTGAATTTTCTGTTTTGAAGTCAACTATGTTAAACCTGTTTTGAAAATTATCAAAGGAATGGCCTTCGAAGCTCTTGCTCTGAGACTTAGAGTAGTGAACGATCGATGACTTTGAAAAATCAAATATCTTAAGTCGATTTATGATTTCAGCTTGTGATCGAACAGTTATCGAATCCAGCTTTGAAATAAGCTTTGTTGATAATTTTTTCATAATGGTTAAACAAGGATATCATCTTCTTTATCTTGGTAATGTTCTCTTAACTCTTTGCCTAACTGTGTAGCATATTTTATTATGCCACGTTGCTCTTGGAAATGTGCAAATTTGCCAGCTTTTTTAATATCAAACTCTTCGTTGAATTCATCTGTTTTTATTTTTGATATAATTGCCGAAAATGCTTTAATTTGAAAATCTTTATCGGATTTTAAAATTTCGTATATGAATGGGAAAAGATAGGATATAAACCTAAATCCGGCCATTTTAGTTAAAGTGTTATTACTTTTAAACCAAGCAGAAGGGAAAGTTTCTTTCCATGAGCTATAGTAATTTTTGAATACTTTATAAGATTTCTCACTAATCTGGCCTTTTGAATTAATTAATTTTTCTAATGATTTCGATGAATCTAATACATTGTCAATTTGAATAGCTTTTAGTCCATAGGTTTTTTTTTCACCAGCCATTATTATTTTATCATAAAACGGTGAATCGGCTTCGGAATTTAAGCGAGTAATTACATCATATCTGGTTTCTTCTTCATCTAGTAGAAGATTAAGTAGTTTTTTGTGACGGAGAAGAATGTTTTTGTCAACCGATTTTTGTCTTTCATTTAAAACCATGAATATTTCTTTTTTTTCACTGTCAGAAAGATTGATAAGAGCGACAAAACACATAGTATATGGTTCACTTTTCAAATTTCTTTTACAATCGTCATCAAAAGCTAATAGGCGATGCTGTCCATCAATGATCTCTATGGACTCTTTATATTTTTCAGTGTCGCAATCGTCAGGAAAATTGATATAGATCCTCTCATTTAATTTTTCGACTTTATAGTTTGACGGTAAATTTACGACTATAGCATTAGGAATAAAGCCCTTGGCATAAACATCTTTTCCCTTTTTATAAAGTTTATCCCTGCCAAGGACATAAGATTTTATTTCATCTACTCTCTTAGGATCATATGGTCGCTGAAAATTCTTATCACCTTTCGACACATCACTTATCTTTACAAGTCGTTTCATGTAGTGTGTATCCATTGAAAAAACAAAAATTTCCTTTTCTTTCTGAACGTATCGAAGCGCTTCTATTTTCATGTAACCCCCCATTATTCTAATTCTATATTTTCCTAAATTATTGGCTTTGAGACGGGCAATATCATAGAAATATTAGTTGGTTCATTAACAATACCTCCATTGAATTAATGCCAAATGGCAAACCGTTTTACGGATTTTCATATGATGAGGCTTTAAATAATATCAAACCGAATAGCTCGCCAAATATTATAAAATTTTTTATCAGCATATCGGCTGTGTGTAAAGACATTTCAATTTATACTTATTTCTAATAGTGTGGGCCAATATACTGGGCTACCTTCAAGCTTTAGCATGCCTAAATTGCATGATCTAAACTCAAAACTCCTTGCATAACTCATGATAAAAATTTTCAGCCGGAATTTAATGATTGATCATACTCATCCCGGCAAAAAAGCGCCTTCCTGTTTAGAACGCAACCGCTTGTTCAATCAGCTTTCGTGATTTATTCCAATCCCCATGGGTTTTCATCAGTTTCCGGCCGGTATTTAAGCTGCAGCCCTTTTAAAAAATTGCGCAGGATTTGATCTTTACAGGCCCGGTAATGCCTGTTATCTGGCTTTCTGAAAAAGGCACTCAACTCATGCTTGCTGATGCTCATATCGGTCAGTCCGATGATCGCAACGATATCCTCGGCTTTCAAATCCAAGGCGATTTTTAATTTTCTGAAAATGATATTATTGGTCAGGCGGTGTTCCGGATCCGGCCGGGGGCCTTCTTTTTTACCCCGTTTATTATGGATCAGCCCGTTTAAAAAAACAGCCAGATGGGTATCCCGGCATTCCTGAAATGCCGGATCATCCTCTTTTTTAAGCCATTCGCTTATTTCACTGCGTGTCACCGAAAGACCTGCCAGGGCAAAGATTGCCATCATTTTCGAATCGCTGAGATCAAAAATATAGCGGATACGCCGCAGGATATCATTATGGGTCATTTTAGGTTTCCCCGCTGTTTTGAAATCTTCCGTTGCTTGACCATCTCCAGGATGGCCTTGTCTGCCTTTTTTTCACTGGACGGGTTGTTGGGACGGAGCAGGACAAAATCCGGCACCTTCCCCCCAATGGTAAAACCGCTGACGTCTTCCCGGGGAATCTTTTCCTTCAGCAATCCTTCAATGGCCTTTAAATATCCTCTTTCTTCAGGGCTGACCAGGGAGACGGCAATCCCGCCGGCGCCTGCCCGGCCGGTCCGTCCGATGCGGTGGATATAATCTTCCGGAACCTTGGGTATGTCATAATTCACCACATGAGGCAGATTGCTGATGTCAAGCCCCCTTGCAGCCACATCCGTTGCCACCAGGATATGGATCAGGCCGTTTTTAAACTCTTTTAGGGTACGGGTTCGAAAGGACTGGCTCTTGTTGCCGTGGAGTGCTTCGGCGAGTATCCCTTTTTCAACCAGTTTCTCTGTCAGCTTGTTTGCACCGAATTTTGTGCGGACAAAAACCAAAACCTGGCGCCAGCGCCCCTGACGTATCAAATGGATGATCAGATCCCGTTTATGGGACTTGTCCACCAGGTGAATCTTTTGGACAATGGATTTCGCCGCTGTATTACCGGGCGACACCTCGATATATTCCGGTTCCGTCAACATTTTTTTGGCAAGATCCCGGATCTGCTGGGTATAGGTGGCGGAGAACAGCATGGTTCTTAGATCTTCCGGCACCAGCGCCAGAACTTCGGAAATTTCCATGCTGAACCCCAGGTCCAGCATTCTGTCGGCCTCATCAAACACCAGAAACTCAATTTGGGAAAGATTCACATCCCGGTGGCCGGCAAGATCCAGAAGACGCCCCGGCGTGGCCACAAGGATATCAATCCCCCGCTTCAGCCGGTCTATCTGGGGATCAATATTGACCCCGCCGTATACCACGGAACAACGAATGGACACCCGCCTTCCATAGGCCTTGATGCTATCCCCCACCTGGAGGGCAAGTTCCCGGGTGGGGGCCAGGATAAGGGCTCTGGGGTGCCGCCGATGGGGGTTCCCCCGGCTCAATAGGTCAACCAGGGGAAGTGCAAAGGCATCTGTTTTCCCCGTTCCTGTCTGGGCGCGGGCAAGGATATCCCTTCCTGCAAGAATTGCCGGAATAACCCGGGCCTGAATGGGGGTCGGTGTGGCGTACCCTTTGGACTTAACGGCGCTCAGCAGTTCGGCCCGAAGGCCAAGGTTATCAAATGACATGTATTTTTTCTCATCAGTATATGGTTTAAACCCTGGCACGCTTATACCACACTCACCCGGGAATGTCCCATCCTTTCCAGTCTCTGGGGCAGCGCCTCCCCCTGAAGAATACCATTACGACCTGACAAATTTCAGCAGCAGAGAATAATCATGGTCATCGGCCAATTTTAAGGCATCAATATACTCTTTTCTGGTTTGTCCGGGTTTTATAAGGTTTGCGCCGCCCCAGGAAAAAGCGGTTGCGCTGAATATTTTTTCAAGTATCAGATCCGCCATAAGCCTTGCATGCCTTCCGTTTCCATTTGCAAACGGATGAATGGAAACAAGCCTGTGATGAAATCTTGCGGCAAATTCATCCGGCGGATATGTGTTGAATTCGAGCCAGGCTTTTGCATCATCACAGAGTGTTTGCAGTTCTACTGCAATCTTGTTTGATGAAACGCCTATGTTTTTATCTGATTTTCTGAATTTTCCGGCCCATTTCCAAACCGTTGAAAACATCTCTTTATGAAGCCGGCAGATAAAATCGATATTCAACATATCTTTTTTTTTAAGCCCTTCGGTCCATAGCATTGCCTGATGAATATTTTCCATTTCCCAGCGGTCGAGTTCCCCACGGCTGGTAATGTGGGTGAGCAAAAGCCCTTCAAGGTCATCGTAATCGAGAGGCGTGGCACCATCTGAATATCCCATCATCAATTCATATCTCCCATAAGGTTGCAGGGGATGAATTGATGATTTCTTCTACCAGACTATCCAATACTTTTTTATTCTCGTTGGATGAAAGCCCCTGGTCTTCCAGCTCCATGGTGTGCATGAGCTTTTTCATCCGTTTTTTTGCTACGGACACGGCCTGATTTCGAATGGTCTCCTGCAGGCTTGTCCGGGGTACAAATCCATAAACAAAAATACAATCCAGCTCGTCGGCTACCCGGTTCATGGTTTTCAGGGTCAGGCCGCCTGTAATTTCATCCTTCTCTATCCGGGGGATTCTGGAATTGCTGACGCCAAGACGCTGGGCGAGCTGCCGGTTGTTCATCCCTAAAGCATCTCTGATGGCGCGTATCCAGCCTTTCAAAGGGCGGTTAACCGCTGCAAGTGTTGAAAACTGTTTTAATGTTTCATCCAGTTGCTCTTGAACCCATTTTTTTTGTTTCATTTTCATAGAGATCATATATATATGTATTTTAAATTATTAATTTTATATAAATATATGAATAATACTATTTCGTCAAGTCACAAATATATAAGCAATGATAATATTTTCCAAGGCCTCCTTTTGCGAACTGTACCCATTATTTTTCTTTCAAATCAGTTGAATTTTACAACAGACCTGATACATTCAGACACAATCAAAATGTCTTTGATTTCCCGGATAGGATGTTCCGGGCGATATTTTGGAGTTTTAGGCAGGATGGCTCAGACATCGGTTTACAAAGCAGGGTTGGATATCGGTTCCACCACTGCAAAAATTGCGCTTCTGGATTCTCACGATACCCTTATCTTTTCCGATTATCAGCGGCACCATGCCCGGATCAATGAGACAACAGCTTCCTTTTTCAAGCAGATCCTGGACCGGGTGGGGGATTGCCGCCTTGGGCTGAAGCTGACCGGCTCAGCGGCCCTGGGCGTTTCAAAGCGCCTGGACCTTCCCTTTGTCCAGGAAGTGATCGCGGCCCGCGAGGTCATTCAAAGGCAGTACCCGGATGTGAGATGCGCCATGGATATCGGGGGCGAAGATTCTAAGGTGATTTTTTTCGAACCGGGCAGGCCCCCGGATATCCGGATGAACGGCAGTTGCGCCGGAGGCACCGGCAGCTTCATCGACCAGATGGCCACCCTTCTGAATATCACCCCCTTTCAGCTCAATGACCTGGTGCAGTCCCATGACCATATTTATCCGGTGGCCTCCCGGTGCGGGGTCTTTGCCAAGACCGATGTCCAGAATATGCTCAGCCGAAATATTCCCCACGAGGATATCGCGGCTTCGGTTTTCCATGCCATGGCCGTTCAATGTATCAATTCCCTGGCCAGGGGGGTTGAGATCAAACCCAAGATGCTCCTGTGCGGCGGCGTTTTTGCCTTTCTCCCCGAACTGGTGAATACCTTTTTAAAGGTGCTTCATTTTTCCGGGTCCGATGTGATTCTGCCGGAGCGGTCCGAACTCATCCCGGCCCTGGGGGCGGCCCTGTTTGACCGACATCCGGTGCCCGAGATCCGGGTCAGCCAATTGATCCAACGACTGGATGAGGAAGACTCGAAAATTTTTGAAATCAAGGACAGGTTGGACCCCCTTTTTTTGACCCCCCGGCATTTCGAGGAATGGAAAGAAAAGAGCAGGCCTGTCCGTGTCCCTTCCTGTCCCATTTCCGCCTATCGGGGCCGGGATTGCTATCTGGGAATTGATTCCGGGTCCACCACCACAAAAATCATCATCATCGGCCAAGACCGGGAGGTTTTGTTTTCCCATTACTGCAACAATAACGGCAATCCTGTAAATGCCGCCATTCAAGGGCTGGCTGAGTTCAGAACCCTCCTGGGCCGGCAGGGTTCAGGACTGGACATACGGGGCACCGCCGTCACAGGCTATGGGGAAGACCTGATCCGGGCGGCTTTTAATATGGATCACGGGATCGTTGAAACCATGGCCCATACCCTGGCGGCCCGGTTCATTGACCCTGAGGTGTCTTTTATCCTCGACATCGGTGGCCAGGACATGAAGGCGATTTTTATCCACCAGGGCGTTGTCCACCGGGTGGAGCTGAACGAGGCCTGTTCTTCCGGGTGCGGTTCTTTTCTGGAAACCCTTGCCGGGTCTTTGAATTACCCTGTCGGGGAATTTGGGGCCCTGGCCTGCCGGGCGACTTCGCCCTGTGATCTGGGAACCCGGTGCACGGTGTTCATGAATTCCAAGATCAAGCAATCCCTGAGGGAAAATGCCGCCATCGAAGATATCAGTGCGGGTTTGTCCTATGCCGTGATCAAAAACTGCCTGTTCAAGGTGTTGAAACTCCATACCATGGCGGAAATGGGGGATCATATCGTATTGCAGGGAGGGACTTTTAAAAATCCGTCCATTGTCCGGGCACTGGAGCAGATGACCCAAAAGAAGGTTAGGATTTCCGATATCCCGGAACTCATGGGTGCCTTTGGAGCAGCCCTGTTTGCCCGGGAGGCCCGGTTACGGAATCCTTTATCAAAGACCGGATTTGTCGGGCTTTTGAATCTTGAACGGGTGGAGGCCTATGAAACAAGCCACCAATCCTGCAAGGGCTGTGAGAACCTCTGCCGGGTGACCCGGTTTAAATTTTCCAACGGCCGGTCCTTTTTTTCAGGAAATAAATGCGAAAAATATTATTCGGCAAAGGGTGAGCATCACCCCGGCTTTAATTTTGTAAAATTTAAAACAGACCTGATCTTTAACCGGGATATGTCTTCCCATTCTTCCCCTCGGATGACCCTTGGAATCCCCAGATGCCTTAATTTTTTTGATAATTTTGCCTTCTGGCATGCGCTTTTCACCGGCTGCGGGATTAATATCGTTCTGTCCTCGCCTTCCACGGTCTTGATGAGCGAAAAGGGCATGGGGACCGTCATGTCGGACAATATCTGTTTTCCGGCCAAGCTGGTTCACGGCCATATCCGGGATCTGGTGGAAAAAGGAGTGGACCGGATCTTTTATCCCATGGTCATGTTTGAGTCCAATGAGTTTGAAAACGCCTTGAATACCTATAACTGCCCCATTGTAACGGCCTATCCCGATGTGGTGGAAAGCAGCATCCCGCCTGAAAACCGGGCCGGAATTCCCCTGGACAGACCCGTTATCTCCTTTAGGGACAGGGGGCTTTTGCAAAAGGCCTGTTTTGCCTATCTCGGGAAGTTCCACATCAGGCGATTCACCATTGAAAAGGCCTTTGAAGCGGCTTTGGATGCCCAGGAAAAACTGAGGTCAATGATCCGGGAAAAAGCCTCAGAGATTATTGAGAAAGCCGGGAAGGATCATTCTCTTCTCATCGTTCTGGCGGGCCGGCCCTATCATGCCGACGGGCTCATCAATCACAAGGTTCCGGATATCCTCACAGGGCTGGGTGCGGACATCATCACCGAAGATGCCCTGCCCGTGGCCAGCAAAGGACTTCAAGATGTCCAGGTGGTAACCCAATGGGCCTATCCCAACCGGATTTACAATGCCGCCGCATGGGTGGCCGATCATCCGGGCCACGTCCAATTGGTCCAGCTCAATTCATTCGGCTGCGGCCCCGATGCCGTGGTCATTGATGAGGTCCGGGAAATTCTGAAAACCAAGGGAAAAAACCATACCCTGATCAAGGTGGATGAGATTTCCAGTCCGGGGTCGGTCCGGCTGAGGCTGAGATCCATGGTGGAATCCTTAAAATTTCAGAAACCGGAATACCGTGAAGTTCACACAAAAAGAAAGCCGTTTTTGAAATTTGCTGAAGAAGACAGAAACAGAACCATCCTGGCCCCGTTTTTTTCAGAGGACTATTCACCTTATCTGGCGGCCATTTTCAAGAACGCCGGGTATGAATTTCAGATTCTGCCGGAACCGGACCGCAAATCCGTGGACCTGGGGCTGCAATATGCCAGCAATGATATCTGTTATCCCGGCACCATTGTCATCGGGGATATTATCAAGGCATTGAGGACCCGGTCCTATGATAAGACAAAGATCGCCGTAGGGATTACCCAGACCGGGGGCCAGTGCCGGGCTTCCAATTATCTTTCCCTGATCCGGAAAGCCATGATCAATGCCGGATTTGATGATATCCCCATTATTTCCGTCACTGCTTCGGGCGGATTGGTGGACCAGCCCGGCTTCCGTATCAACTGGCTTTCAAAGATGCGGATTCTGCTGGTCACAACCCTGTTCGCCGACTGCCTGGCAAAAATGTATTATGCCGTGGCCGTCCGGGAAAAAATTCAAGGCCTGAGCCTGAAACTCAGGCACCGGTATATGGAAAAAATTCAAGGCGGTATTTTGGCAAATGATTATGCAGGGATATATCAATTGCTGGAAAAGGCGGTGGATGATTTTAATGAAATTCCGGTGCATGCAGAACCATATCCGAGGATGGGCATTGTGGGTGAGATCTATGCCAAATACAGTGCCTTTGCAAACCAGAATCTTGCCCATTGGCTGATCCGCCAGGGCATTGAGCCTGCGATCCCTCCCATTATCGATTATTTTATCCAGGATCTGGTCAATTATAAAGAAAACATCAAGGCCGGTATCCGGAAAAGAAAATGGACGGACCTCCTCGGAATGGCCCTGGATTGGGGCGTCAATGGCTGTCTTGCAAAAATAAACACCGTCTTTTCAAAATTCAGGTACGGCCTGCCCTTTGACCCCATCAAGGAGATTGCCGAAAAAGCCTCCCGTATTCTGACCTTGACCCATCAGTTCGGCGAAGGCTGGCTGATTCCCGGAGAGATTGCCGCCTTTGCAGAGCAGGGGATTCACCATGTCATCAGTGTCCAGCCCTTTGGATGCATTGCCAATCATATTGTGTCAAAAGGGGTTGAAAAACGAATCAAAACCCTTTATCCTGAAATGAATCTGTATTTTCTGGATTTTGATGCAGGCATGAGCGAAGCCAATATCAGAAACCGGCTGCATTTTATGGTGGAACACCTGAAATAAACCTTTCCCCTTGATTTTTTAAACTTGAAAGGCCCATAATACCGATTTTAGCATTGTTCTTTGTTGCCGGGGACCGGGGTGTTTGACCGGTGGGTTCCGCAATAGGGGACTACAACCCGTGTTTAGGAGAATGAAAATGGTCGACCCGAAGGATGACGTTGAAGATCAGAATGAATTGAGTTTTGCAGAGCTTTTTGAATCATATGATGCCGGGATGGGAAAAGAGCTCAACCAGGGAGACCTGGTGGACGGCAGGATTATTTCCATCGGCGCGGCAAATGTTTATATCGATACCGGGACCAAAAGCGACGGGGTTGTGGATAAGGCTGAACTTCTGGATGAAAACGGTGAATTGCCCTTCAAGGTCGGTGACCGGCTGAAATTGTATGTGGTGTCCCTGAATGAGAGTGAGATTATCCTTTCCAAGGCCCTTTCCGGCGCCGGAAAAGCAACCATGCTCCTTGACGCTTCACAAAACAGGACCCCGGTGGAAGGCAAGGTGACCGGGGTGATCAAGGGTGGTTTTACGGTGGACATCCTGGGAAAAAGAGCTTTTTGCCCCGTCAGCCAGATGGATGTGAAATATGTGGAAAACCAGGAAGAATATATTGGACAGGTCCACCGGTTTCTGATTACCCGGTATGAGGAAAACGGAAAGAATATTGTGGTATCCAGAAGGGATCTGCAAAATGAAGAAATCCAGGAAAGACTGGCCGTTTTCCTGGATACGGTGAAAGAAGGCGATACGGTTGAGGGCCGGGTGACCCGGATCATGTCCTATGGCGCCTTTGTGGAGTTGATTCCGGGAGTGGAAGGCATGGTCCATGTTTCCGAATTGTCCTGGTCCAGGATAGAAAAGCCGGAAGAGATTGTCCAGCCGGGAGATACGGTGGCGGTAAAACTTCTGAAAATCGAATCCTTAAAAGAATCGGGCGTTCCCAAGATTTCCCTTTCCATGAAGCAGACTGCCGCCAACCCCTGGGACGGCATGGGAGCTGATTTCCATGTGGGGGACCAGGTGTCCGGGAAAGTGGTCCGGCTGACGGCTTTTGGGGCCTTTGTGGAAATTGCGCCGGGTGTGGACGGCCTAGTGCATATCAGTGAAATGAGCCATACCAAAAGAATCCTCAGACCCGACGATGTCGTAAAGCAGGGGGAGCAGGTCCATGTGGTCATCAAATCCATTGATATGAACAGCAAAAGAATTTCCCTGAGCATCAAGGATGCCCTGGGTGATCCGTGGACAGGGGCTTCGACCCGGTATGAACCCGGCTCAACCCATGAAGGCCGGCTTGAGAAAAAAGAGAAATTCGGATTGTTCATCACGCTTGAACCGGGAGTGACCGGACTTATGCCCGCGTCCAATATCAGCCATGCGGCAAAGCCTTCGGATTATGAACGGCTTAAACCCGGTGACACCATCCTGGTCATGATCCAGGAAACCGACGAGGAAAAGCGGAGAATCACCCTGACCTCACCGGATCAGAAGGACCCGGACAATTGGAAACAGTTTGCCGCAAGCAAAGCGTCAAAATCCGGCAGTACCATGGAAAGTCTTTTTCTGGAGGCCATGAACAAGAAGAAATAGGCTGATATTCGTTCACAAAGGAGGGGCCATGGATGATGTAAGGGATGAAACAGGCGGAATCCCGCCCGGGGAGATATCCGGTCCTGGGCTGAGTGGGACCATTCTTTTTGTGGATGATGAGGTTTATCTTGCAGAGGTCGGAAAGGAAATGCTGGAAGATTACGGCTATCATGTTCAATCCATGACCAGCTCCATAGATGCCTTGGGGGCCTTTGTTCAGGCCCCTGACAAATTTGATCTGGTGATTACGGATTATACCATGCCGGGGATGATGGGGGATCTGCTTGCAGAAAAAATTCAGGGAATCAGACCTGAGGTCCCCATTATCATGTGTACCGGGATACCTCTTGATCCGGAAATCACAGAGGGGCTCAGGCTTGCAAAGATCCTTTTGAAACCGCTGGATATGGAAGGTTTTTTGCAACTGGTGAGAGAGGTTCTGGATCATCCCTTATCCCGGCAGCCGGGCGTGTCGGCGGACAAAGCATCCAATCCCCTGGATGGCCTGCCGGGCTTCTGACAGATATTTCGCAAAATAATGCCAGACATGGAACATGTCTTCCCAGATTTCAAGTTCTGCAACGGCTCCGGCGGCCTTCAGCTTTTGTGCAAGCAGCCTTGAATCATCCAGCAGAATTTCATTTTCCCCTGCCTGGATCAGGACAGGGGTTATCCCGGTAAAATCATTGCAGATGGGAGAGATTAAAGGGTGGGACAGGGGCTTATCCGTATACAGGGCCGCTGTTTTTCTAAGGCTATCCCTGTCGAGCATGGGGTCTTTATCTTGGTTCCCGGCATGGAATAAATGATTGCAGTCAAGGTTGATCCAGGGTGAAATCAGGACCGAACAGACCGGAAGAGGGTATTGGTCCGATAAGAGCGTTGATAAGAGGGAAAGGGCAAGGCCTGCCCCGGCCGAATCCCCCACCAGGACGATATCGTGAGTGTTTCCATATTCCCGGGTCAGCCATTCATAAGCGGTTCTGACATCGGTGAGTCCTTCAGGAAAAGGATGTTCAGGGGCCAGCCGGTAATTGAAAATCAAGGCCTTTGCATCGCAGGCCTTGGCGATCCTGGAGGCAAGATCCTGGTGAGAATGGATTGATCCTGCGATAAACCCGCCCCCATGGACATAGAGGATAACCCTTCGGTCCACGTGGGTTTCGGGAATAAGCCATCGGGCCTCCATGGAATCGATCATGAAGGGCTCTGCCTGAACCGATTTATCGGGCCTGAAGGCGGCCGCACTTTTTTCAAGAAGGGTTCTGTATGGCTGAACACCGACCTGGTCAATGGTCGGGTGGGATTTTAAATGCCGGAAGAGAGCCGCCAGTATATGTGATGTTGTTTTGCTCATGGATAAAATTGTGGATCCGTTGAAAAAAAGGTATCACAGTTTGACCTAAAACCAAATGCTTTTTTAAGGAAATTTGTACCAGATGGGCAAAAGGCTTTTTATTACAGATCTTGACGGAACCTTGATGACGGACGCTAAAACCATTTCCTCACAGGATCTGGCCACCCTTGAGAGACTACAACGCAATGGCGTTGTTACAGCCGTGGCCACGGGCCGGTCCGTGCATTCACTGGAAAAAGCCCTGAAGGCCATCGGCTTTGGAAAGGGGCAGGGTTTTTTCCCCATTGACTATGTTCTTTTTTCCACCGGGTCCGGTATCATGGCCTTCCCGGGCCGGGAGATCATTTTTCAGAGGTCTTTGACCGGCTCCGACGTGAGAAAAATTATGGGTTATTTTGATCTTCATCGATTGGATTATATGGTTCACAGGGCCATCCCCCATACCCGGGAGTTTTTATACCGGTCCCATGGCCTTCCCAATCCGGATTTTGAGACCCGGCTGGCCTTTCATCCGGGAGACGGGTCCCCCCTGAAGGGCCCTATCCGGAATGCGGAGCCGGCAACCCAGGTCCTGGCCGTTATTCCGGCGGGGGCGAATGCGCCGGAGCTTGACACCATAAGACGGAATTTGCCGGATCTCAGCGTGATTCAGGCCACTTCCCCCCTGGATCATAAATCCGTCTGGATAGAGGTTTTCCATAAGGATGTGTCCAAATCCAAGGCTGCCGCTTTTCTTGCCGAGAGATTGTCCATTCATCGCCGGGACAGTATTTCCATCGGAAACGATTATAATGATGAGGATCTTCTGGCCTGGTCCGGCAAAGGATATGTGGTTGAAAATGCACCAGAACGCCTGAGGCAGGTCTATGAAACAGTGGGATCCAACAATGCGTGCGGAATGACCATGGCTGCGGAAAAATCGGGCTGGATCGGAAATTAATACGAGGATTCCGGGTCCTGCAGGTCCAATTCAGGGTAAAGCCTATTGCAGCATGCCGGACAGATGCCGTGGGAAAAAACAATATGGGAAAAATAGTCTTCCACCGGCACCCAGGTATCGCTTTCTATTCTGATGCTTTTGCAGCTTGCACAGATGGGAGTCACTCCCTTTGGCGCTGCACCCTCCCGGATAAGGTATTTCTGAAATTTTTTCCTGAGTTCCACCAGTTTCGTGATATCCCTTGCCACAGCAACGGCGCCCCGGTAAATATTTTTTTCATTGAAAACAGGGCTGCATGAAAGCTCTACGTGTATGAGGATGTTTTCTGCATCCAGCATTTCGATTTCATAGGTGCTGATGACACCCGCTTTTTGGTTGAACGTCTGCTGCCGGATGAGGCGAAAGCTTTTTTCCGTGGACACATCCTTTAGATTTTTTTTCAGAAGTTCTTTATGGGTGTATCCGGTCATGACGGCGAAGGCCTGATTGGTATATTTGAAATTCTCCTGCTCATCCACCGTAAATACCCCTTCGGCGATATTTTCGGCAATGGCTCTGTATTTGGCCTCACTTTTTTCAAGCCGTATCCGGTATTTTTTGTTTTCATCGCTCAACCGTTTATTCTCAAGGACCTGCCGGACGGTATGGCCGATCTTATCCAGATCGTCAATGGGCTTTGTGATATAGTCTTTGGCCCCCATCCGCAGGGCATTGATAATGTCTTCCCTTTGCCCGGCCCCGGATACCACGATCATGGGGGCGTCGGGTTCCTTTTCATGGATGCGCCTCATGACTTCAATGCCGTCTTTTTTAGGCATTCGCAGATCCGTCAGAACCAGGTCTATTTTTTCATTAAAATAGGTATCAAGGCCTTTATCGCCATCTTCAGCCGTAAAGACACAATAGCCTTCGTCTTCAAAAAAAGATTTCAGGCTTTCCCGTATGGGGAGCTCATCATCAATGATCAGGACCGTCTTTTTGTGCGCCATGGCGGATGTTGAAAACAATTCCGGTTAAGAATGGATTTACCATACCATGCTTTTTTGCAATGTTAAAGGGCTAAAATCAATTGCTTCATATCCCGCACCGCCTGTTCCATTCCGGTGAGAACAGCCCTTGAGACGATGCTGTGGCCGATACTGAATTCGCTGATTTCCGTAAGGCCTTTAAAGGCTTTGATGGTATTGTAGGAAATGCCGTGGCCGGCATTGACTTCCAGCTTTAATTTGGTGCCGATTTTGGCGGCATCCACGATTCTTAAGAATTCTTTTTGTTTCTGCAATTTGGTGACGGCGTCACAAAAGGCGCCGGTGTGGATTTCGATCATGTCTGCATCGATTTTATGGGCGATTTTGATCTGGTCCAGATCCGGATCAATAAAGATGCAGACCGCTATTCCGGCATTCTTTAAAGTTGTGACGGCTTGCCGGATATGATCCTGGTGGGTGATGAGGTCCAGCCCGCCCTCGGTGGTCAGCTCTTCTCTTTTTTCCGGGACAAGGGTTACCGTGTCGGGTTTGATATCCAGGGCAATCCCCAGCATTTCATTGGTGGATGCCATTTCCAGGATGAGCTTGGACTGAACGATTTTTCTCAGCAGCCGGACATCCCTTTCCTTGATATGGCGACGGTCTTCTCTCAGATGAACGACAATGCCGTCCGCTCCTGCGGTTTCAGCCGCAACGGCAGCCCCGACCGGGTCGGGATAGTTTACCCCCCGCGCTTCCCGCAGGGTTGCCACATGATCTACATTTACAGCCAGTTGAGCCATGGCTCCTCCGTTATATGAAATTTAAAATATGGGTAAATTCTTATCCGGTTCCAGTATCTGCATCAATTCAAGGCTTTTGTCTTCCATGGCCGATTCGTCTGAGTCTCCTCGTTCATGGTCATACCCGACCAGGTGGAGAATGCCGTGGATTAAAAGCTGGGATATTCTTTCCGAAAGCTCGATTCCGGCTTCGTCCGCCTCTTTTTCCGCCGTCTCGCAGGAAATGACCACATCCCCGAGAAGACCCGGTGTAAGATCGGAAAATTCTCCTTCCTGCATAGGAAAGGAAAGAACATTGGTGGGGGTATCAATTCCCCTGTAGGTCTGGTTCAGATCCCGGATCTGCACATCATCCGTCATCAGGATGGAAATCTCATGGGCTCTACAGCCCAAGGCGTTTAAGATCTGTTTTGTCTTTTGACGGATTTTGTCCGTTGGGAATTTCTTTTTTTGCTGATTGTCGATCAGTATCTTTAGCGATGCCATTTTTCTCTTTTTTCTTTTCCTGGGATTTTTCCGGATATTCTATGCGGCTGTGGTAAATGCTGGTCAATATATTGTTAAAGCTTTTGGCAATCTGATGAAGGTCCTTTAAGGTCAATTCGCATTCTTCAAGCTGGCCGTCGGCAAATATATCATTGATCAGCTCTTTAACCCGCCCTTGAATTCTGGCCGGTGTCGGGCGGTCAAGGGCCCGGATGGCAGCCTCCACTACATCCGCCAGCATGACGATGGCAGCTTCCCGGGTCTGGGGTTTGGGTCCCGGATATCTGAAATCTTCTTCTTTGACGGTGTCATTCCCTGAGTTCAAGCTTTTCTGATAGAAAAATTTAATGAGGGAGGTGCCGTGATGCTGAGTAATGCCTTCAATGATCTCTTCCGGGAGTTTATACTGTTTTGCAAATTCAATTCCTTTTTTCACATGCTGGATGAGGATCAGGGCAGACATGGAAGGAGAGAGCTTGTCGTGTTTATTCTTGCCGTCGGTTTGATTTTCGATGAAATACAAGGTTTTATCCAGCTTTCCGATATCATGGTAATAACCCATGACTTTTGCCTTCAGAGTGCCGGCATCAATGGCCGATGCGGCCGCTTCAGCCAGTGTGGCCACAATAACGCTGTGGTTATAGGTGCCGGGCGCTTCTATCATCAACTGTTTCATCAGGGGCTGATCCAGGTTTGAAAATTCCAGGAGCTTGGAATCCGTTGAATAATTAAAAATAATCTCGATCAGCGGGGTGAAACCAATGGTAAAGGTGGCTGAAAAAAGACCGCCGCAGAAAGCAAAGGCCATTTCTTTGGAAAGAACGATGACATCCGGCGACTGAGAAAGAGAATAAAACGAGAGGGAAATAGCCAATGCCGTGTTAAATATAGCGAGTTTGAAACCTGCAACAATGAAATTTTTTCTTTCCTGCCGTTCTTTTATCCAATAGGCCGCAGCAATACTGGACAGGAAAAAGAAGATAAAGACTTCCAGGCTGCCGGAAAAGGAAAGGCTTGTGAGCAGGGCAAGGATAAAGGAAAAAAAGACCGCAATATCGAATCCGAGAAAGAGGCATACCACCATGGCGGCGGCCGGGATGGGAATGATCATGAAAAAGGATACGGAAGAAAGGTCCCAGGACAGATCCGGATTGGCAGACTGGGCCATATAGACTGCAAATTTGGCAAAGGTCAGATAAAGCGCCAGCCCCAGCGCAAGAAAGAGGATATGTTTATTATGGACGGTTTTTAATTTTTTATGGTCTTTTAAAAAAAAGAGGTAAATGGTCAGAATCGAAAAAAAGGTGATCAGGGCAAGGCCTGTGCTGGAAAGGAAAATATTCTTTTCTTCCACCTGTTCCTGGAGGGCATTCAGCTTCACCAGTTGAATTTTGTCAACCCTTTCTCCTTCCCTGAGAATCATCTCACCGGCAACGATCTGGTAGAGGATGGGCTTGATCTGATCTTCCGCCTCCCGGCTTCTTCTTTCCGTTTCATTTTTGTTCAGGGAAATATTGGGCTGCAACAGTCTCTGGCAAAGGTCAACGATGAGGTTGGACAGGTTGTAATTCATATCCTTCAGCACCGGTTGCCCTTCGATCCTTACCATGACCTTGGCCTGTTCCGGGCTGTAAAAGGGCTTCAGGATATTAACGATTTTTTCATCCCGGGTGCCGATGGTCCTAAGAATGATCCCCTTGTTTTCTTCTTTTAATAAAAGTTCTTTGTTGGCTACCACCCCAATGGTCAGGATTTTTTCCAGAATGGTTTTCATCTTTACGGAAATATCCGTGGAAAACTGGTGCTTGTGCAAAACAGAATAGGCATTTTTACTGATCTCAATTCCCAGCTTTTCTTCAAAGGCCGGTTTTGTTTCCAGAACAATGGCGAAGGTCGGTTCCGGGTCCTTTTCGCCGGCTTCGGCAAAGAGATCCCGGGGGATTTTCATGGCATTGTCAATATTGGCGGATATTCTGTCCATGAGGCCGGCATCATAATCATATACGGATCGGATGGATTCGCGGACCTCATTTTTTTTTTGATTTGTGGCAGCCTTGTCTTCAACAAAGAAATTTTTCGGAGCCTTGATATCTCTTTTTGCTACATCTCCGATATTATAGGAATAAGAGAGATTGCTTTGGCCCGGATAGTGGGTGACGGTAAAGGCAAGGGTGATGATAAAAAGCAGGAGCCAGAGGACCGAAGGGGAAGTCAGAAAAAAATTTTTAAATTGGTCAATACTATTTTCGGTCTTGTTTTTTTTCATAGGCGTCAATGATGTTGGATACGAGTTTGTGCCGGACCACATCATCCTTTGAGAAATAGACGAATTCAATCCCTTTTATTCGGGTCAGAATATTCTTGGCTTCAACAAGGCCGGATTGTATTTTTGAGGGAAGGTCCGTCTGGGTGATATCCCCTGTGATAATGGCTTTTGAACCATAGCCGATCCGGGTCAAAAACATTTTCATCTGTTCGGAAGTGGTATTCTGGGCTTCATCCAGGATGATAAAGGCATTGTTCAGAGTTCTTCCCCGCATAAAGGCAAGGGGGGCAATTTCAATGATATCCTGTTCCATCAAGGATTTTGCCTTTTCGACCTCCATCATATCATAAAGGGCATCGTACAGGGGCCTCAGGTAAGGGTTGATCTTCTGGGCAAGATCTCCGGGAAGAAAGCCCAGGGCCTCTCCCGCTTCCACCGCAGGTCTTGTCAGGACTATCTTTTTGATCTCTCCCCTTGAAAAGGCAGCCATGGCAAGGGCCATGGCAATATAAGTTTTTCCGGTTCCGGCAGGACCGATGGAAAAAAGGATGTCGTTTTTGGCAATGGCTTCGGTATATTTCTGCTGGGCCGGATTTCTAGGGGTAATGGGTTTGTTTTTTACGGTTTTATAGATGGTGGTCAGAAAGATGTCTTTCAAATGGGTTTGGTTGTTCAGCTTGATGGTGTTGATGGCGGAATCAAAATCAGCCTCGTTGAAACAAAAATTATTTTCCATGAGGTGATAGAACTGATGAAGCAATTTTTCAGCCAGGCTTACATTCCGGGAATCACCATGGATCAGAAGAGAATTTCCCCTTGAATTGATCTTAACATCAAAGGCTTCACTGATTTTATCGAGATTGATATTTTGCTGCCCAAAGAGATCACGGGTAAGCCCCAGATTTTGAAATTCTACGGTCTTCATGGCCTATAGGGTGCATTTTATTTGCTTAAAGGTCAATAAAAATCTTGACTAAAAATCGGGTTCATTGGTATTGAGAAGAGGCTTTCCATACAAAAAGAACAGAGGAAACATGAACGCTTTTGATGTCGCAGCAATCGTGATAATTGCATTCTGTCTGATACGGGGTCTCTTCAAGGGGCTGATCGGTGAGGTATCGGGAATCATAGGGGTTGTGGCAGGGTTCTATGGAGCCTATACCTATTATCCCCTGATCACGGTCCATGCTGAAAAATGGATTCAAAATCCGGGGATCAGAAATCTGGCGGCATTCTTTCTTTTATTCTGCATTATTCTGATTGTTGTAACCCTGATTTCCATCCTTATCCGGAAATTTTTAAATCTTGTGTTTCTGGGATGGGTGGACAGAACCTTCGGTCTTGTTTTCGGCGCCGCCAAAGGACTCTTGATCGTGTCCGTCATTTTTATCATGGTTACCCATTTTCTTCCAAAAGGCTCAACCCTTGTCAGCGGATCAAAATTATCTCCCCATGTCGCTAAAATATCCAAATCCATGACCCTGTTTGTTTCTAAAAATGCCAGAAAGGATTTTGCAAAAAAACTGGAGGATCTCCTGTAATATTTTGGAAACGCTGGATCAGTTGTTTGATATTATCAGAACATTAAGAAGTGACAAAGGGTGTGCCTGGGACAGGAAACAAACCCCTGAAACCATGTGGCAATGCCTTGTGGAAGAAGTCTACGAGCTGGAGGAAGCCATTGTAAAACAAGATCTTGGACATATCTGTGAAGAGCTTGGAGATGTATTGTTCCAGCTTTTGTTCATCCTTGAGATCTTCCGGGAAAAGCAGGAAATCGACTTGGCAGAAGTGGTTGATACAGTTGCCCGTAAGATGATTCGCCGGCATCCCCATGTATATGAGGATGCCGTTATTTCAAGTGAAACCGAGCTGAATCGCCAGTGGGAAGCCATTAAAGCCCAAGAAAAGGGGCGCAAGGATCTGAACCCCGCATCCGTGCTGGATTCCGTTCCCATGGGGATGCCTTCTCTCATCCGGGCTTTAAAGGTATCCCAGGTTGTTGTCAAAGAGGGCTTTGACTGGGATCATCCGGACGAAATCCTGGACACTGCCAAAAACGAAATAAGGGAATTTGAATCTGCCTTAAATTCAAAGGACCAAGACGAGGCGATCATGGAATTCGGGGATATCCTTTTTTCCCTGGTCAATGTGGCAAGGGCTGCCCGGTTTCATCCTGAAACCGCTCTCGCCCGGGCCACGGCAAAATTCGAAGGCCGGTTCCGGCTCATGGAAAAAGAATTAAAAGAAAACCATCTTAATCTTCAAACTCTGTCAAGGGATGAAAAAGAACTGCTCTGGGACCGGGCAAAGCGGTCTTATCAAAGATAGTCCCCTCTCTGGAATTTCAGATATTCAGTCTGGGCCGCGACAATGGTCTGGGTGGCAATCTTTTTCAAGGCTGCATCTGCATCGGCCAGGAGCTGGGTTTCTTTCAGCAGGCCACCGGCCTCAGTGTTGATTTCTTCCAGAACCGGCCCAATGTTTTTTAAGGGAACACCGGGGTCATTTAATTTCGACACATAAGCGTCCAGCATTTCCAGAAGGGCGTTGGTTTTTCCTGAAACAATATCAGATGTATCGGCAATGTTCAATTCTTTGGAAGCGATTTCCATCAGAGTATTGGCCCGTGTTCTGTCTGTTTCCGTTTCCTGCGGTTTATCCAGGGCTTTGTTAAGGGCAACCCCAAACGGATCCGTTTCCCCGGTTTTTAAAGCTTTGGCGTTTGAGGCCCCGAAAACGGGGGGTGTGTCATGGATTGGGTTTATGTTTGTCATAAGAATCTCCTTTTTGCTTAATATAACATTAAGCAAAAGGTATGCCAAGGGTTAGTGCTTGTTTGTGATCCAAAAAAGGATTTAAAATCAAGCACTTGTTTATTATTCAAAGGGATAGGGAGGGGTGTAAAGAAAAAAATGCCGGGCAATTTTTTCTATTATCCGAATTGGTTCATGAAAGAACCCACTATTTTTTCGGCAACAGCTTCTGCATTGATATTATATTGATCAGTGTCAACTTTCTGCTTGATGTCGGCTACATATTTTTTCCGGTCTGCGGGCTCCGTTTCCATGGCTTTGTCGATTTTCTGCAGAGTTTTTGTCTGATCTGAAAAATTAATGCTGTCTGTTTTTTCATCCGCCGGTTTTTGAGATTTCAGGTTCTGATTGGCGGCATTGCCGACTTGACCGGCATAGGCCTGGTTGATATAATTGGGAGTTGTATTGGATATTTTCATGATGTCTCTCCTTATTGTTCCATATTGCTGTCCGCGACCTGCCGTGCCAGTTCCGTCATTCGTTCCACAATAAATTTTGAATCCTCAACAGACAGAGTCCGGGTGCTTTTTTGATTGTTTTCATCAATCACGGTATAGGTGAACTGATTTCTGTCTCTTGTGAAATTAATTTTTTTCCCCAGTTCCTGTTCAATCTGGGAGGTGATTTTTTCTTCCGTTTTTTCTTTAGGCCCTTCAGTGATAATCCGATCCACGATATTGGCAGCGACTTTATCAATGATGGCCTGTCGTTTTCCTTCAGAGGAGAGTGTGACGCTGTCGGCAGAATTTGCGTTGGCATCGCCGAATTTGTTCCTGCTCATGATTTTGCCCTGGCTCAATTGTCTGGAATAGACTTTCAGGACATTCTGTATCTGGTATGAAGGTATTTGCATTTATTTCTCTCCTTAGACAATGTTATCGGTCCAGGAAATTTAAAACTTAAGTTTTTTTTAATCCTCAAAATTTCCTTCAGGACCTTTGTCTGAAGAGATTTTCAAAGCGTTCTCAATTATTTTTTTTGGGGTCCAGTTTTTTTCAGATTCAATTTTCTTTGCCTTGGGGCCGGGATCATGGGATTTTTTGGTCAGGATCTCATCCAGGACGATGGGGGCTGTGTTTTGCGCATTAAATACGGTCGTCAGAAGCGCATACACAAAATTTTCAACTCCCTTGGCCATCCTTTCCCGAATCTCTTTCGGCTGGGCCAGCAATTTACTTTCAAAGGGAAGATTCAGTTTCTTATAATCTCCGCCTTTCAGGGCTTTGCCTGTTGCATAGGCCGTCATCTGTTCCCACATGCTTTCTGAAACACCGGCGTCTTTCTGTTTGATAAAATTGCCGTTGCCGTCCAGGAGGGCATTGCCGTAATCATTGACCTGAAGGCCCCAGGAGATCATCTGCAGGGCTGTGGCCACATTGGCTTTGGTTGTCCGGGTTTTTGCGGCAATGGCCCGGAGCCGGTCTGAATTATTGCCCGAGGTGCCGTGCTGGGCGCCCGATACCTTATACCGATCAAGGGCTTGATGGATTTCAGCGGTCAATTCCACTTGAATTCCGGTATCACTGGCCTCAATACCGTGGGTAGTCCCGTTGTTCAAGGCGATCCAGTTGGGAAAGATATTGTGGGCATTGAGTCCCTGGATTAAGAAGAGAGCTTCCTGCGGCGTGGACAGGCCTGATTTGCCTTTTATTTCTCCTACCTCGGTCTCAAGTCCGGCCCAGTGGGGAATAAAGGGGAATAATTCAATATTGGCCAGAAGATTCTGGTCATCGGGCATGTGGGAGGCATCAATGGCGATGGATGTAATTCCGGCATCAAACAAAGATTGAATTTCTGTTTTTGCAGGTTCAATGTCTGCGGGTTTTTTCAACCCGAAATGATCGGCGTGGATGGCCACCGGAATGGTGATGCCCATTTCGTTCATAAAGGCATCGGTCTGTCTTGCAATATTCCACAGGTTGACGGCGCAATAGGCATCCGTTCCCCCCTCGGACCTCGCAATTTCAATGATGACGGCAGCGTCGGCCCGTTGCGCAGCGGCAAGGGCGCCCCTGATGATAAAGGAATTACGGCCGTTGGCGGCAATGGTCATGCAATTGCCCTTTGCCAGCATGGCAAGGTCGATATATTTCCCACTGACCAGAAGGGCTTTGGAGTTCGGGAAAAGAGTTTTAATATTCGGGGGTCGGCCAAAATCAAGCGCACGTTCAAAATCTGAAGAGTAATTAAATGGTTTTGTCATGTCACCCTCCTTGGCTTTTTGAAAATGAAACTCATTTTTGTTCTTTTTTTACATGAAACGATCGTAAAATCAAGAGGGATATTAATTAATGAATTTTCATTCATGGCTGACCGGCCTGGGTCGAATTCGGATTTCCGTTGGGTTTAAAAAACCATGTTAATTTATAACATTCTGTAAATTAAGGTGATACTATATAGTTATCTTATGCTGTGATATCGATATTATTGGCTTGACATTTGGTAGAATCTTTTGTTAGATAATGAATCTTTATTCATTGCTATATAAAAGGGGAAGACCAAAGATTGCAGAAAAATAAATCGGAAAAATATCAAATCATATTGGCCGGCGCCGGCGCCGTGTTTGCCGAACACGGGTTCCACAAGGCCACCATTTCTCAGATCGCTGCAAAGGCAGGCGTAGCCGACGGAACCTTGTATCTCTATTTTAAGAATAAGGATGATATTCTCTATCAATATATTAGTTATAAGACCGAAATTGTATTTGAAAAAATGAGGGCCGCCGTTGAAAAGGGCAAGAATGCCGAAGAAAAATTAAGGTTGCTCATCCGGTGTCACCTTGAAGAATTTCAGAGCGATAAACATATGGCCGTCATTTTTCAGTCCGAGGCAAGGTATTTACGGGATATTCAATCTCAGATCAAGGATATCTCAAAAATGTATCTGGATCTTTTATCCGATATTATCGAACAGGGGCAGATTGAGGGGGCCATGCGCCAGGATCTTTTTGTGGGCCTTGTGAAGCGGTTTATCCTCGGGGCCGTGGAAGGGGTCATCAGCACCTGGGTGACGGCCGATGGACGGTATGACCTGGTTTCCATGGCCGATCCCCTGGTGGACCTGTATTTGACGGGGGTGAGGGGATAAATATCATATATTCACTGAATCATATAATTTTGCTGAATAAAGCTTTTTGCTTGACGTGTTCCTGCATGTTTATTAAAGCTTTTTGAGTCTGTATTCATGAGTTAAAGAAATTGTTTTGGAGGTAAGAAAGGATGACTTCAATCATTGGTCCTGCAAGTTATAAATTTTTCGGGGTATTCCCCGCAGCTCTATTGTCATTTATATTGCCCATCATCGGCATAGGATGTTTTACCTATATCATGGCAAGAAGGATTGCTCCCCTTGTACGGGCAAATCCGGACAACCGGTTTGATCATATCGGCAAAAGGATTCAGAACCTCATCGTGATCTGGCTGGGCCAGATGCGGCAGCCCCGTTATATGCTGGCCGGGGTACTGCATATCTTTATTTTCGCCGGTTTTCTGATCCTGTCCGTACGGTCGGTTTCCCTTGTCATTATCGGTTTTTCCGACGGCTTTGTATTTCCCGGATTGGGCGGCGGCCTGGGCCTGGTCTATAATTTCATCAAAGATTATGCAGCCACCTTTGTGCTCATCGCCTGTATTGTGGCGGCCGTTCGAAGAGGGATCTATAAACCCAAACGCTATGCTGTTCCGGAAAAATACGGGAAAGACCATACTGCTGAAGCGGTTTTTGTCCTGGGGATTATTTCAACCCTCATGATTTCCGAAAGTCTTTTCGAAGCCACGGAAGCGGCCTTTGAATTTCAGAAAACCGGAGAAACCCATTTCCTGGCGCCCCTGACCCTGGTTTGGATATTCAGGGCAATGCTTTCTTCGGTATCCCCGAATATTCTTCAGGGGCTTCACATTTTCTTTTATTATGTCCATGACCTGGCGTTTTTCTTTTTCCTCTGCTTTTTACCCATGGGCAAACATTTCCATGTCATCACATCCATTTTCAATGTGTTTTTCATGCGGGTCCGAAAAGGCAATATCAAGCCGGTCATGTATGGAATTTCCGACGATAAACTGGATGACCTGACGTCTTTCGGGGTAAAAAAACTGGAAGATTTCACCTGGAAGCATATGCTGGATTTTTATTCCTGCGCAGACTGCGGCCGGTGTTCGGACCAGTGCCCGGCCAATGCCGTTGGACGCCCCCTGTCTCCCCGGTTTATCACCATCAAGGCCAGGGATCTGATCTTTAAAAATTATCCCATGTCCGGAGAAATCTACGACAGTGGCAAGCTCCTGGTTCAGGATATCTATACCGAAGACGAGATCTGGTCCTGCACCACCTGCGGGGCCTGTGAGGAAGAATGTCCCCTGGGGATCGAATACATTGATAAAATGGTGGATCTGAGACGCGGCATGGTGGACGAAGGCCTTGTTCCCCAGTCCCTTCAGAAACCCATGAAAGCCCTTGAAAAACGCGGGAACCCCTATGGAAAAATGGAAAAGAAAAGGGCGGAATGGGCAGAAGAAAAGGAGTTCAGCGCCCTTTGCCAGGTCAAGGATCTGGACGGAGAAAAAGCTGATACCCTTTATTTTGTCGACAGCATTACGTCCTATGATGATAATATCCAGAATATCGCCAGAAAAACCTCTCTGATTCTGAAAAAAGCCGGTGTGGATTTCGGTATTCTTGGGAAACTTGAAAAAGACAGCGGGAACGAGGTATTGCGGTTTGGTGAGGAAATGCTCTATCAGGATCTGAAATCACAGAATATGGAAGCCATCCTGGAAACAGGGGTGAAGCATATCGTCACTTCAGACCCCCATGCCTACAATGCCTTGAAAAATGATTACAAAGGCCTTCCCCCGGTGAAACATATCAGCCAGGTGGTGGCCGAAAAAATCAGGACAGGCGAATTGGATCTGAAACCCTGCCTGAATCCTGAAAAGGTCTATGTGTATCATGACCCCTGTTATCTGGGGCGTCACAATGGCATTTATGAAGATCCGAGGCAGGCCCTGGATGCCATTGAGGGGTTGAACCGGGTGGAACTTGAAAAGAGCCGTGACCGGTCCTTCTGCTGCGGCGGCGGAGGGCTCATGTTGTTCTATGAGCCGGAAGAAGAAACAAGAATGGGTGTGTTAAGGGTAAATATGGCTGCTGAAGCCGGAGCAACCGTCATTGTAACGGCCTGTCCTTTCTGCCTGGTCAATATCCAGGATGCCATCAAGGTGGCCGGAAAAGAAGGTCAGATGGAAGCCCTGGATTTTACGGAACTGATCGAGCAGCACCTTGTTTAGCATAAATGGGTTACAGGTTTCCGAATAAGCTTAAGGCCTGTAACGGATAATTGATTTAAAGGAGGCAATAATGGAAATTTTGGTATGTGTCAAGAGAGTACCGGATACTGCTGAGAATGAATTTGAACTCAATGGCGCCGGCAATGATCTTGATCGTGATGATCTGGTATATTCCGTGAATGAATGGGATAACTACGCCGTCGAAGAGGCGATTCAGATTGTGGATAAAGTGGGTGGAAATGTCACCGTGATCACTGTGGGTGACAGTGAGTCCGAAGAAGTCCTGAGACGTGAAATGGCCATGGGCGCCAACAATGGTATCCTGCTGTCCGATGATGCCTTTGAAGGCTCCGACGGAAAAGGCATCGCCACCATCCTCAAGGCGGAAATCGAAAAAGGGAAATATGATCTCATCCTCACCGGGGCCCAGGCCGATGAAGGCGCCGGCCAGGTCGGCGGTATGCTGGCAGCCATGCTGGATCTGCCCTATGCGTCCCTGGTCAATAAGATTGAAGTTAGTGACGGCAAAATCAAAGTGGGCCGGGAAATCGAAGGCGGTAACCAGGAAATGAATGAAATCTCACTTCCCTGCGTCCTTTCCATCCAGACCGGTATCAATGAACCCCGGTATGTGGGGATTCGCGGCATCAGAAAAGTAGCCAGTGTTGAAATCCCCGTGAAAAGCGCCTCGGACCTTGGTCTTGCAGCAGACAGCATCGGCAAAGCCGGTGCCAAAACAAAACGAATTGATTATTTTGTACCGGATCTGGGTGCAGGTGCCGAAATGCTTGAAGGCTCCACAGATGAGATCATTGCAAAACTGATTGAGAAGCTGAAAGCAAAAGGAGGGCTCTAATCATGACACAGATTTTCGCATATATTCCATTTTCAAACGGCGTTGCCGAAGATGTGGCCATGGAATTCCCCACGGCCGCGGCAAAAATTGACAAAGGCGCATCCCTGACGGCTGTTCTCACCGGTTCCGGTGCGGACCTGGACAAGGTGGCCAATGATATGACCGGCCTCTATGCAGAAGTCATCAAGATCAGCCATGGCGATCTTGCTTACCCCAACGCCGAGGTGGTCCGCAAAGCCTTGGTGAACGTTATTCCGGCAGGCGCCATTGTTCTTGCCCCCCATAATACCTTCGGCATGGATCTGGCCCCCGGCCTTTCCGTCAAGATGAATGCATCCTATGCAGCAGACATCGTTGACTTTGCCGGCATTGAAGGAACCGTCCTGAACGCTTCCCGCCAGGAACTGGGCGGCGCCGTCAGCACCCATGTGGCCGTTGATATCGCTTCCGGCGCCGTCATCACCATCCGGCCCGGATCATTTGCCCCGGTGGAAGGAAAAACAGCTTCCGGCGCCGTGGTGGACAAATCCGCCAATGCCGGTGATCTTTCCGCAAAACGGAAATTTCTGGAAGTCGTCCAGGCCGAAGTCGGTGATGTGGATATCACCAAAGCCGATGTGTTGGTTTCCATCGGCCGCGGGATTGAAGAACAGGAAAATATTGAAATTGCAGAAGAGCTTGCCAAAGCCATGAAGACGGTGGTTTCCTGCTCAAGACCCATCGTGGATGCCAAATGGCTGGAAAAGGGCAGACAGGTCGGCACCTCCGGTAAGACCGTCAAGCCCAAAGTCTATATGGCCATGGGTATCTCCGGTTCTTTCCAGCATTTAGGCGGACTCAAGGGCAATCCCTTTATCGTTGCCGTGAACAAGAATCCCAAAGCCCCCATCTTCCAGGTGGCGGATGTGGGAATCGTAGCCAATATCATTGAATTCATGCCCGAGCTGACCAGCGCCATCAATGATCTATAATTAAAATACACTAGAAAACATTCAAAAGGGGCCTTCCATACATTTGGAAGGCCCCTTGCCGTTTCTTCGTCTCATCTTTTCCTTGCTTTATATTGGGTTTGACAACTTTTTCGGATCATGTAATAGTCGGTATCGTTTCAGGGGAAAAGAAAATGGCAGATATACTGATCGTTGATGATGATCGGCTCATATGCGATATCCTGGTCAAAATGATGGGTCACTTTGGCCATGAGAGCCGGTTTGCCTTGACCGGGAAAGAAGGTCTGGAACTGGCGAAAGACGGACGGTTTGATATCGTTTTTCTGGATGTCAAGCTTCCGGATGCCAACGGCCTTGATCTCATAAAGACAATCAAGGCGACCCCTTCGTCGCCTGAAATTATTATCATTACCGGCGACAGCAGCCCGGATGGGGCGGAAATGGCCATCAAAAGCGGGGCCTGGAATTATCTCGGCAAGCCTTTTCTGCGGCAGGAACTAAATCTTCAGGTGAGTCGGGCCCTGCAGTTTCGAAAAGAAAAAGGAAACGTCTCCACTCCGGGTATTTTGAAACGAAACGGCCTTATCGGCGAATCAAAGGAAATCCGGTCCTGTCTTGAACAGGCCTCGACGGCAGCCTATTCCGATACCCCTGTTCTGATTTCCGGGGAACCGGGCACAGGCAAGGCGCTTTTTGCAAAAACCATCCATCTGAACAGCAGCCGGAGTGAAAAAAACTTTGTGGTTGTGGACTGTTGTACCGTTACCGAGACCATTTTCGAAGGGATGCTCTTTGGCCATAAAAAAGGGGATAGCCCGGAAGCCGGGGAGAATAAAACAGGGCTTATCAAACGGGCTGACAAGGGCACGCTTTTTCTGGACCAAATCTCGGAACTTCCCCTGCCGGTTCAAAAATCCCTGCTCCGGGTGATGGTGAACCGGACCTTTACCCCGACCGGCGAAAAAACGAAGGAACCCTGCAATTTCAGGGTGATCGCATCGACCACCAAAGATCTTGAGGCATTGAGCGAAAAAGGAAAATTTCAAAAGGACCTTTTGTCCGGATTAAAAGGGATCTGCATTCATCTGCCGCCCTTACGCCGGATCCAGGGGGATATTATTAAATTGGCCCTGTATTATCTGGACCAGCACTGCAGGACATATACAATTGATACCAAGGGAATTTCTCCCGAATGTCTCGATATCCTGACAACCTACAAATGGCCGGGAAATGTCGCGGAATTGGCCGAAGCCATGGATAAGGCCGTTGCCTCGGCGAAAAACGAGCCCACCCTCTATTCCATCCATCTGCCCTCTTATATCCGGGCAGAGGGGGTCAAAAAATCCTTTATGCCGGACTCGAAAAGCAAAAACTACCCTCTGGATGATGATGACCGGGGGAATTTCCCAATGTTGAGCCACGTCTTAGAAACCACGGAAAAAGACTATCTCAATGCCGTCTTATCCCATACAGGACAAAACCTGAAAGAAGCCTGCCGTATTTCCGGGATATCCAAATCCCGGATGTATTCCAAGTTGAAAAAATATATGCTCAATTAAGCCTTGTCCGGTGTCAGGTAGTCCGCTGAATTTTCAAGAGAGGCCGGGTTCATTTTTATCGAACCAGGGGAACCGTCAAACCGCCGTCCATGAGAAACAGGATGGTCGCATCCGGCCCTTTTTTTTCAAGGGCAGCATCCAGGGCCTCCTGAAGGCTGCCGAAGGGCCGGATAAACAGCTTTGAAATGATCTCGGGCGCCACATCGGTAACTCCCCACATTTCAGCCCAGAGACCGATCTCCGCCATTTTGGCGGCCTTGTGATACCCGAGGACATAACCCTTTTCAATGGTTTCAAGGGCGGCTTTGGGCGTATTGCTGGACCCCAGAAGATCGGCAAAGGCCTTTCCGCCGATGCCGTGCCGGCATTTTGCCGTCAGAATCAGTATCCCGCCTTTTTTCAGGGCCAGCTTTGCATTGTCAATGCCTTTCTGGGCCTGGTAGAGATCGATGTCCTGGGGGAATTTCACCACAGACACGACAATATCGGCCTTTTCTTCCAAGGGTGCGGCAAAGACCTCGTTGGCCCGTTCAATGGCCGCATAAAAGGAATCGTGGATATGGCCGCAACAGGCGGCATAGACCCGGTGGTGCTTGTCCAGCACCGTCATGATGGAAAAGATGTCCTGTTTGACGGTTTTGATGGCGTCCATCATATCGGCATGGACCGGGTTGCCCTCCAGGGCCAGGGCCTTGGCTGCCGGTGAAAGGGCCAGCTTGTGATTCTGTTCAATGGTTTTATAACCGGCGATGCCCGGCAGAAAGGATTTCCTGCCGCCGGTATACCCGGCAAAATAATGGGGTTCCACCGATGAGATGATGATGATCCGGTCCGCTTCCACCCCGGCCCTGTGGACATACATGGGGGTGCCGTTGGTGGAGGCGCCCAGAAACACCATGTCCTGATCGGCCCTGGCGTCATGGACAATGATCCTGTCCCTGACGTTTTCATAAAAAGACCCGAAAATCTGGAAAAATTCCTCTTCGGTAGGCCCCCGGTGGGCGCCGGTTGCAATGATGAAATGGAAAGGGGTCTTGCGTAAATCCTCAAAGATGAATTCAAGGATTTTTTTTGTGGGAGTGGGCCGGGTGGCATCGTTGACGATGACCAGGACGTTTTTTGCGCCCTTGAGAAAATCTTGAAATCCTTTACTGTTGATGGGATGAAGCAGGGCATCCCGGATGTTTTGGTCTTCATCACCGATTTTTACATCATTGGCCTCAAGAAACCGGACCTTGGCGCTATCCGGAAGGATTGCCGACAAGGCCCCGTCTTTTCCGTAGGGGACATCAATTTTCATGAACGCTCTCCTTTACCGGATGGGACCCAGCGTATTGAGCCGGTCCACAAAGGTATCAATTTCCGCCTGGAATTTTCCCTTGTCCCCTGCCGGTATCTGGACAAGCCGAAGCCTTTCCGGATCTATCCGGATACTTTTCAGCGTATGGCGCAGATCTTCAACCAGTTCCTTTGCCCTCAGGTTTCCGTTATGTTCGCATTTGTCATCCGGGCATACAGCCACCATGACCCCCCAGGCATTATAAAGAAAGGGGGCCATGAGCAATTGGCGCTCAAGGCGGCCGCCGCACAAATTGACCAGGATTTCATAGCTTTTGTCCCGGGTCTCGGTATCGGGCAGGGTAGAGGCCTGAAGATCGGGATAATAGGACCAGTTACAGGCAAAGACAATGGCTTTGGCGGATTTATGGGTGGCCATAAAGATAGACGCCCGGTCCATCAATTCTTTTCGCCCGGTCCCGAAACTGTTTTGGATCTTGGCCGCCCCGGCCGGGCAGACTTCGATGCAGATGCCGCATCCCTTGCATTTGGCAGGGTCAACCACAACCCCCCGGCCCTCATGATAGAACCTGGCCTCATGGGGGCAGGCGCCCACACAAATGAGGCAGCGGGCGCAATTCATCTGGGTGGTGGAAGTGGTCCCGGGACCGTTAAACCCCAATTCAAGCAGATCTTTTTTAGCATCCGTAAACACTTCCGTAAGCTTTACCCCGGAAGAACAGGCAGCCTCACACCGTTTACAGTAAAAACAGGAGAACATTTTATGGGCTGCGGATTCGGAAGGATCTATCTCTCCGGACAAAAGTCCGAAAGCTGTGATGATTTTGGCCCGGGGGGAATCCGATTCCCAGCCCGTGTATTTGAACAGGGGGCAATGCTCAAAGCAGTATCCACACCGGATGCAGTTGGCCAGGGTTCCCTCCCATTTTTCAAGACGTTTGAATGCTTTAGTATTCTTTTTCATTGGCATGCCCTTTATATTTAGCTGTTCACGGAATATCTCAGATTTGTTGCCGTGACCCAGTCTTCCGGGGCCTGGGAAAGCTTGCCCGGATTCAGGATATTGTTGGGGTCCACGGCCTTTTTGATCAGGCTCAGAAGATGCAGAGAATCGGCTTTTTCGATCTTAAAGGATTCCGCCTTGGACAGCCCGATGCCGTGCTCGGCGCTGGTGGTGCCGTTGACGGACCGGACATAGTCATAGACCTCGGTGATGGCCTTCCTGGCCGATTCCCACTGGTCTTTGCGCTTGGTGTCCATGAGGATTTTGGTGTGCATGCACCCGGACCCGCAATGACCGTAAGCCGTCATGACGATACCATATTTGTCTGCAATCTCATGGATTTTGCCTGCCATTTCCGCCATCTTGGAATAGGGGACGGCCATGTCGTCGGCCAGGGCCGTGGAGGCCAGGTTGTCGTCATATTTGGACAGGGCCGGGAAAAGGGATTTGCGGCCCAGGAAGATCTTGTCCCTTTCCTTGGGATCATAGCTGGCGTAAATATCTTCACCATTGTGTTTCTGACAGATGGCCTTCATTTTATTGATTTCATAATCCACGGCTTCCCGGACCATGCCGTCGGCCTCGAAAATCAGGGCTGCGGCAACTTCCTTCAAGCCCAGGTTCATGGTCTTGTTGACGGCTTTGATGGCCACGTCATCCACCAGTTCCAGCATGGAGGGAATGGCGCCCGAGGCCATGATGGAACTGATGGCGTCCCCGGCATCCTTTAAGGTGTTGAAATTGGCTATCCCCATGCACCGGAATTCCGGGATGGGCACAAAGCTTAAGGTGGCTTCCACCACAATGCCCAGGGTGCCTTCGGAGCCCACCATGAGTTTATGGAGCTGATAACCCGAGGCCTCAACCCGTGTGCGGGTCCCCAGGTTCACCAGGTCTCCGTTGGGCAGGACCACTTTCATGCCCAGGACGGCGTCCCGGGTGGCCCCGTATTTGACGGACCTGACCCCGCTGGCATTGTTGGCAATTTCACCGCCGATGGTGGCAATGCGGCTGGATGCCGGGGTGGGCGGGAAAAACATGCCGTGGGGTTTCAGGGCCAGGTTCAAATCATCGTCCACCACTCCGGGTTCAACCCGGCAATAGACATCGGCAAGATTGATCTCAAGGATTTTATTCATTCCTTTCATGTCCAGGATAATGCCGCCCATGACCGGGACGGTCTGGCCGCACATGCCCGATCCCCCGCCCCTGGCAATGACCGGGATCAGGGCTTCATTGGCATAGCGCAGGACGGCCTGAACCTGGGCCGTGGTTTTGGGCCGGACCACGGCCCAGGGCATGGCATGGTGGACCGATGAGTCCGAGCCGTAGATATAGAGGTCGGAAGGGTCGGTCTTGATATTGGCCTCGCCGACAATGGCTCTTAATTTTTCTTCATCAATTGTCTTCATCGAAAATCCCCTTTTTGATGAACCGGTTGCATTTACTAAATCCATTTTAGTGATAAACGCCTCATCCTTCCATAAAGATCTGAAAATTTCAATTCAAATTCATGATTTGTAAATAATTATTTAGCTTTCTCCGGGAGTCTTAACTTGCCAAACCCACAGGAGAATGTTTATACTTTCCCTTATGTTTTAACGGGTTTTAAATGAATTTAAATATAAGGATCAAACCATGACCTGTACGGTAAAATTTCTACCTCATAATATCAGTGTTGCTGTTGAACAAAACGAAAGCCTGATCCGGGTCGCCATGGAAGCCGGGGTTCATATCAACGCCTCCTGCGGCGGCACCGGCGTTTGCGGCAAATGCAGGATTCTCCTGGAAGAGGGAACCCTGGAGGGCGGGGTTTCAGAGCATCTTTCCGTTGAAGACCGGGAAAAAGGCTACCGGCTGGCCTGCCTGTCCCAGGTCACCTCGGATGTCGTCATCCGGATACCGGTGGAGTCCCAGGTGGATACCAGCCGCCTCAATGCCCGGGCCGGGGGCCGCCATACGGCCAAGGCCGTGTATTCGGATGTGGATGAACTCCGGCAGGACGGCCTCTTTATCCCACCCGTGGAAAAGATTTATCTGGAGCTCCCCCCGGCCACGGCTGAGGATAATCAGGCCGACATGGCCCGCATCATCAATCATTTAAGGATCCACCACAATGAGCACAGGCTCACCATGAACCTGGACCTTATCCGGAAAATTCCCGACCTGATCCGGCAGGGAGATTTCAAGGTCACCGCCACTATTATCAGGCCCGTCCGGGAAGACGGCAAAAATGAAATCGTCAATATCGAACCCTTTGACACCACGGCCCGGAATTTCGGCATTGCCGTTGATGTGGGCACCACCACGGTCTATGGCCAGCTCCTGGACCTGCATACCGGAGAAGTCCTGGCCCAGCACGGCGAATTCAACAGCCAGATGAGCTATGGGGAGGATGTGATTTCCAGGATCATGTTTGCGGAAAAAGGGGACGGCCTCGATATCCTCCACCAAAAGATCATCGAAACCATCAATACGATCATCCGGGACATCCTTAGCGAAGGCAAGGTGGGTAAACAGGAGGTCACCACCATCACCCTGGCGGGCAATTCCACCATGACCCAGCTTCTCCTGAAAATAAACCCGGCCTATATCCGCCGTGATCCCT
>Ga0156401_1089_pt1 | contig 42771 bp, 42 predicted proteins | sample RifOxyA3_FD_116161 | JGI IMG/M metagenome (GOLD analysis project Ga0156401, IMG submission 116161) | Desulfobacula sp. RIFOXYA12_FULL_46_16 | reverse complement strand
CGCCAGAAGATGAGCTTAATCAGGAAGGAGAATAGCATTCCATGAAACATAGAAAATCAGTATTAAAATTAAATAGAACATCCAGCCATAGAAAGGCAATGTTCAGGAACATGGTAACTTCTCTGTTCAAACATGATAAAATTAAAACCACTGAAGCAAAAGCAAAGGGTTTAAGATCGATTGCCGATAATATGGTTACCCTTGCAAAAAGAGGGGATTTACACGCAAGAAGACAGGTCCTTTCCGTAATTCGGGAAAAAGATGTAGTGCATACGCTTTTCAATGAAGTGGCAGCAAAATTTAATTCCAGGCAGGGTGGTTATACCAGAATCACAAAGCTTGGACCCCGAAAAGGGGATGTTGCACCCATGGTTCAGATTGAATTGATTATGGACTGATGCCATATTAAAAGACTTTGGAACAGAGAACTCCCTGGAAAGCTTTGCTGACCAGGGAGTTTTTATTTGGGGGATGAATTTTTCGCTTCTTTATTGTGTTTGGCCCGATAGAGATTTTTATCGGCCGTTTTTAAAAGAATAGCCGAGGAATCCATCCCTTTTTCAAATATGGAGGCAATCCCATAACTCAATTGCACATAAAAAGAAGTGGTTCCGGAGTATAAAGGTTCGCTTGCAAGCTTTTGCTTCACCCTGTGGATATAGCTTTCCGCCTGACTGATATTGGTCGAAGGAAGGATGACCACAAATTCATCTCCGGCAAAACGGGCGACTATATCTGATTCCCGTTTCAGTAAATTCATACATTTCGCAGTATGGCACAGGGCAAGATCCCCGTTATCATGCCCGAAATTGTCATTAATGGATTTAAAATCATCCAGATCCAGGAAAAGAACCGTCAGGTCGATATGATACCTTTTCGATCGCTGGAATTCTCTTTCCAGAATTCTTTCCATAACACCTCGATTTAAAAGTCCTGTCAAGGAATCATGAAATGCAAGGAATTTTAATTGTTCATGGGCGGTAACATTTGAAAGACAAAGGGAAACTTTGAGCGCCAACTGTTCGAGAAGGGAAGTATCAATGCCGGGTTCGAATCGGAAAATATTTTGATCCGCCTGATTAAAACTACCCACAATTTCGCCGTCCAGCGTGATGGGGGCAATGGCAATGGAGCCGATATCATATTTTGCCGCTTCCGGGATCATTGCCTTGAACCGTTCGATATTTTTATTGGCCAATAGGGGTTTAAGCCGGTTACGGGTGATTTCGGAAAAATCGGCTTTCGATAAAAAAGCGGTTGATGTCTCCAGCAGTTTTGAGTTTTGAAGATTATGGAGATATTTGGAAATACTGCTTTCTTCAATAATGGAAATCCAGGTGTAAGGGACTGAGAATTTTGAACTGATTTCAGATAAAAGTTTTTCGATGAAATCCTGGAAATTGAGAATAGTTAAAATACTGATTTCAGTTTCATGAAATTTCCTGGCAATGATTTCATTCTGCTTTAACCGTTCTATGATCGATTGAGGAAGGGTCAAATGTTTATTCTCGCTCATATTATTTCTTTTCTCGTAGTTGGGTTGAAAGAAAAAGAAAATCGCAAGACTCATTATAGCCCGGCGAACCTATTGTTACCAGATTTTTTTCAATTTTTGAGTTGAATATTTCGGACTTATTGCAAGGCCCCTGAAATATTAATCAGAAGAGCACCGCTGTCGAGCTCAGGACCGCCGATGGTGATGCTGCTGTTATTTTTCAACAGGACTTGGGTTTGGAAAATAAAATGATTGTTTTTCTGAATAGTGATGTGATATCCAATCCGGTTACCATCTGTTTCTGATGGCAAAACGAGAAGGATTCTGTTGCCGGGAAGACTCACCCAGCCTTCCTCGTTAAAATGAAGATCAAAGCGCTGTTCTTTCAGAAGTTTGTAGGACGTATATTTAAATACGGATTTAAGTTCATGGAGAATTGGTTTAAGCCTTGAATCAAATTGTTCCGGTCCAGTGGTGGCATGAATCACTTTTATGTCTGTCAATACCTGGGCCTCTGCCCATACCGGCGGTAAAAAAAAAGATATAAATGCGACGGCCGTGAGGATATAGTTTAATCTTGTTAAGCGCATCATAATTCCTCTTTTGAATCAGGTTTCTTCCGAAAACCAGATAATGGTGTGCTTTTCTTTTTGGGTTTCTATAATCATGACGGATGTGTATTCTGTGTCAACAGAGTTAATGATGGCGCTGGGGCCGGAGGGAGTTCCGAGCAGGGTTGGGTCAAAGGAGAAAAAGCCGATCATTACCACTGCTGCAATGCCTGCAAGTTTCAGATATAAATTTTTACCAAAAAGCCCGGAAATATTTTGATACAGTTTTTTCTCCGGGCACTGTATCTTTTGTTCAAGTTTATGTTCAAGATGGAGAGTCGCTATCCCCATTGCTGTTTTATGGGTATGACGGGAAAAGGCAAGAGATAGGCCTTTATATTGGCCAAAGAGACGGCTGCATTCACTGCAAAGAGAAAGATGATGTTCAAAAGCCCGGCATTGATTTGAAGAAAGCTCTGTATCAACGAATCGGCTGATATCTTCAGAGGTGTACACGTCACATTTTTTTTCCATGGGCAATCCTTATTTTTCATTTAATTCCAGGGAATTGATGAGGCTTTTCCTAGCCAGATGAAGCCTTGAACTGACAGTACCTTTCTTAATATTGAGGGTTTCTGCAATCTCATCATAGGAAAGACCCTCTATGGCATTCAAAACAAAAACAAGTCTGAGTTTTTCAGGAAGGGCTTGGATTTCTTTCATAAGAGCACCTTCAAGTTGTTTCTCCCTGAATAAGAGTTCCGGGTCGTTAAAATTTTCTTGAGCCGGTTCAAAATCATTTTCCTGTTCCAGAGACCGATGATGCCATTTGAATCGTCTTTTCCATTTTCGTTTCCAGTTCAGGCAGTGATGCAGTGTGATTCTTCTCAGCCAGGTGGCAAGCGTGGAGTCCTGCCTGAAGGTCTGAATATGATGATGTACGCTTAAGAATACATCCTGTACAACTTCCACGCTGTCTTCGCGGTCCAGGGTGATACCGTAGGCAAGCTTGAACAGTCTTTCCTGGTATGAGGAGACAAGCTGGTTGAAGGCTTGTTTCTGGCCTTTTTTAAGCCTTTCAACCAGGTCCTGCTCCGTATCTTTATGTGCGGTTGTTTCGAAACCAGCCACAATACATCAAATATTTATGGTCTTTTAGCGGCTGACCCACACCCGTTGATCCTGATAATACCCGCCTGTTATCTGGAACTCCTCATATCTACCCTCTACCCATTCTCCCCTGTGATTATAATGGGCCGGATTCCATTTTCTCTCGTAAACGGGTTCGACCCAGACTTTTACTATTTCCCAGCGGCCAACCGGTCCATAATCATTATGCCTCCGGTAATGTCTGTTATCACGCCCTCCCCCCCGGTATTCGATATAAACTGGGGGAGGCGGTGGTGAATGATGCCTGTTGGAATATCGCGGCCTGTCATTATCGTGCATGCCGTTGATGATGGCTGCGCCAAGAATGGCAACCCCTGTTCCCAGCATGAACCCTTCCATGGTTTTCCGGTCAGCCCGGGCAGGCATTGCTGAAAAACAAACCAAAAATATAACTGTTGTAAAGACGGTAATTATTTTATTCATTTTGTCCTCCATCCTGGTATTGATACAAAGCATGTAAAGAGATTTGCTTTTCTATTATCCATAGACACCGTGAAATCAAAAAAGTTCAAAAAAATAAAATTATTGGTAAATAACACCAAAAAAAATCAACCGCCAATGGACGTCATATGGCTTATGGGAGCGCCCTTGATGGAAGAGTCGGTTAGGCCGTGAAAGGATGGTTTTTTAGCCAACACAGAAAGGATGATGGCTTTGAGTTCATCATCGGAGGCGCCATTACGAAGGGAATTGATGATGTCTTTTTCATAATTGTTCAAAAGACAAGGCCGTAGGGTTCCCCTGGATGTGAGCCGTAAACGGTTACACTCAGCACAGAAATGCGAGCTGATGGGAGTGATGAATCCGACAATTCCCTTGGCACCTTCAATCCGGAATTTTTTGGCAGGCCCGTCGTTGGAATCTTTTTTGACTGCTTTTAAGGGTCCGAACCGGGATTCTATTCTTTCTTTTATTTCCTCTGATAAAACCTGCTGCTGTTTTTCTACGGCAGAGTCTCCCATAGGCATATATTCTATAAACCGGATGTGGAAGGGATATCTCAGCGTCAGGGCGGTGATGGCTTCAATCTCATCATCATTGATGCCTCTTAAGATAACGGCATTGATTTTAACCGGGTTGATGCCCAGTTCATGGGAAGTGAAAATAGCGTCCCAGACCTGATGAAACCTGTCTCTGCCGGTGATCTGTTCGAATTTGACGGGATCAAGGGTATCGAGGCTGAAATTCAGGCGTTTGATACCGAGTGAAATCAGCTTTCCTATTTTTTCATGATTCAGCAAAGATCCGTTTGTGGTAATGGAGATATCCTTTAGGCGGTCAATGGCGCATAATTGTTCCAGAAAAGAAAATATATCTTTTCGAACAAAAGGCTCCCCCCCTGTAATCCTGATTTTGGTAATGCCAAGATCACAGGCAAGTCTGGCAATTCTCAGGATTTCTTCATACCGGGCGATTTTTTCATGTTCAATCACTGTAAAGGGGGTGGATGGGACACAATACCGGCATCTGAAATTACACCGGTCGGTGACGGAGATACGAAGATAATTGATGGTGCGGTTCCCGGCGATCATTTGTGTTGTCGGCTTTCATAATGGTTCAGCAATGAATCCACAAGCCCTTGAATGGTGAATTCTACTGCCTCAATATCGGGTTCAATGCCAAGGGACCGGGCTGTATCCGATGTGATGGGGCCAATGCTCGCAAAGACGACACCATCCAATAATTTTTTTTCATCCTCAGAGTGAAAGAAGGACATGAAATTGGAAACCGTTGAAGAGCTTGTAAAGGTAACGGCATCAATTTCATGGTGCTTAAGAAGTTCCATCAGGTCTTGTTTGCCTTCCGCATTCAGCCTTGTTTCATATGCCGTGACCTCGTCCACCCGTGCGCCCATTTTGGTCAATTCTTCCGGCAAGATGGTTCTGGCAACCTTTGCCCGGGGGAGCAGTATTCTTTTATTTTTGATATCCACACTTGAAAATGCTTGGACCACGCTTTCGGCTTGATAGGTCTCCGGCAGGATATCACTGACAATGCCGTGGTCTTTTAAGCGGTCTTTGGTCACAGGGCCGATACAGGCAAATTTGAGGTGGCCCAGGGCCCTGACATCTTTTCCCATCTCGGCCAGAGTGTCAAAAAAGAATTTGACGCCGTTTACGCTGGTAAAGACAATCCAGTCATATTGGTTCAGGTTTTCGATGGATTGCTGTAAAGGCTTTATGTCCGGGGGCGGAGAAATTTCAATGGTCGGGATTTCAATGCAGGATGCCCCCAGCTTGGACAGCTTTGAAACCAGATCACTGGCCTGGGACCGGGCCCGGGTAATAACAATTTTTTTACCGAAAAGAGGCCGGTTATCAAACCAGGCCAGTTCATCCCGCAAAGAGACCACATGGCCGATGATGATAATGGAAGGAGATTTCAGCTTTGCTTCCTTCACCCGGTCCACAATAGTTTCAAGGGTGCCGGTGACGGTCTGCTGCTTGGGGGTGGTTCCCCATCGGACGAGGGCAACGGGAGTATCCGAAGGTTTTCCGTTTTTGATCAGGTTGTTGACAATATTTTCAAGATTTTTGACCCCCATCAGAAAAACAAGGGTGGCGTTGGACTTGGCATAGACATCCCATTGCATGCTTGTGTCTTCTTTGGTGGGATCTTCATGGCCCGTGATAAAGGACACAAAAGAGGTGTGATCCCTGTGGGTAACGGGAATCCCGGCATAGGCCGGCGCTGCAATGGCAGAGGTCACGCCGGGAATCACCTCATAGGAAACACCCTGGCTGAGCAGCATCTGGGCTTCTTCCCCGCCGCGGCCGAAGACAAAGGGATCACCGCCTTTGAGCCTTGCCACATCAAGGCCCTGTTTGGCCTTTTCAATGAGGAGGAGATTGATTTTGTCCTGAGTAAGGGTATGGTCTCCTCCTTTTTTCCCCACATAAATGATCTCTGCTTCTTTTTTTGCATATTTTAACAGCAGAGGGGAGGCAAGATAATCGTAGACCACCACATCGGCAGTCTCAATACATTCTTTGGCCTTGATGGTCAAAAGACCCGGGTCCCCCGGGCCGGCGCCAATGAGAAAAACTTTTCCGGTCTTAGTTGCCATTTGAATTCAGACTCTCCAATATCTTTTTTCCGCCTTTATCAAGGACCCTGTCCGCAAGCGTTCTACCGCTGTCTTTGACCTTGTCCATCGGGGAAACAACATGTTCTTTGATCAGTTCTCTCCCGTCTTCAGAAGCCACCACCGCAGTCAGCAGGACCCCCTGGGTTACAATTTTTCCGAAACAAGCCACCGGAATATGGCAGGACCCTTCGATCCGTCTTAAAAAGGCCCGTTCTCCTTCCACGCATACCCGGGTATCATGATGATCCAGCCTGGCTGAAATTATTTCAATATCAGGATCATTCTTCCGGGTTTCAATGCAGAGCGCCCCCTGCCCCACGGCCGGAATCATGAGGGTTTCATCCAGGTATTCGGTAATTTCCTTTTCCTGCCCCAGGCGTAAAAGACCGGCGGCGGCCAGGACAATGGCATCAAATTCACCGGCTTTGAGTTTCCTGATCCGGGTATCCAGGTTGCCCCGGATGGATTCGATCCGGATATCCGGGCGGACATATTTCAACTGAGAAGCTCTTCTGAGACTTGATGTGCCTATTCTTGCCCCTTTTTTATAGTTTTTCAGCAGGGAGCCGTCCCTTGAAATCAGAACGTCAAAGGGGTTGGCCCGCTCAGGCACCGCCCCGATATGAAGCCCCTGGGGAAGCTCACCCGGCATATCCTTCATGCTGTGAACGGCCAGATCAATCTCATTGTTCAAAAGGGCGCTTTCAATTTCCTTGACAAAGAGCCCCTTGCCGCCCACAAGGGCCAGGGGCCGGTCTGTAATGGCATCCCCCGTCGTCTTGATGATGTTCAATTCAACTTTGAGATCAGGAAAAAGGCTCTGGATTTCCGATTGGATAAAATTGGCCTGCCACAGGGCAAGCTGACTTCCCCTGGTGCCGATGGTCAGATTTTTTTTCATGAAGCTTAGCCCATTCCGCAGGAAGAGCAGCTTGAGGATGAACAACTGCCACAGCTTGAAGCGCCTGCAGATTTTGCCGTTGTTTCTCCGGAAGGTCCCGAGGATTTTGAAACAAACCCGCAGGCAGACATCAGTCTTGACAGATCTTTACCGTCACAGGACGGGCATCCGGGAATCGTATTTCCCATGACAAGGGTTTCAAAGTTTTTTCCGCAAGCATTGCATTTATATTCATATATCGGCATATTTGTACCTCATATTTTACCGGTTAAACAAACAAACCAATATAAGGGTAAAAGCGAGGATTTTCAAGTCAGTATTTTCGCATCCTCAATGAGATTGAAGCGCCTGCCTTATTTTTCTTATTTTTTTCTGCAAGGAAAGGGTATCAGGGATTTTGATGGTGCATCCGGAGGTTTTGATTTTTTCATATTCACCGGTGACTTCGATAACATTGAGCCGGATCAGTTCTTTGACGGCACCGTCAATTTCAGCCTGGGTCATATGGACAATATCCATGGCCCTTTGGCTGAAGGAATGGTAATTGACATCCGGATTTGCCTTGGCCATCAGATCCAGGAGGCTGCAAACGGAAAGCAGTTTTCTCGGGCCGGGGGAATCCTCCTCATGATGATCCAGCATCTGAAGGGTGTTGGCCAGCCGTTTCATCAGAAGCAGGGTGATGGATTGAATCAGTTTCGGGGTTTTTTTGAGCATGTCAAGCAAGGTGTTCTTGTCAATGATGACAAGATCAGAATATTCACTGGCTTCTGCAAAAGCGGTTCTCGGGGATTCGGTAAGTATCCCCATTTCTCCGAACACCTCACCCGGCCCCAGTTTGCTCAGTATTTTTTTTTCGCCGTCAATGATTTTATAGATGGTTACCTCCCCTTTTTTGACAAGGTATCCCACATTCCCCGGCTCCCCTTCCCGGAAGATGGGTTTGTTTTTAAAATAGGATTTAACGGTTCCGAATTTTGGGCCTATCATGATTCCCTCCTAAAAAAGGAATGGATTTAAAGCGATTCAATGACCCCGGCGGCAATGAGGGGAATCAGAATCTCGTGGTGGCCCACAAGGCTGAAGCCTTTGCCTTTGCCGAGGGTGGGGCGGTTCACCACATTGGTCATGGGCCGGTAATGGCGGATAAAATCAAGATTGACGGTTGTGAAATCATCCAGGGGATGTCCTAAATTTCTGACCAGGGTCACGGCTTTTAAAAAAACTTCAGGCAGGATGACGGCTGATCCGGCATTGATGAACACCCCTTTTTCAAGCCGGGCGATTCTGGATGCAAAAAGCTTGAAATCGTAATGGGAGGCAGCTCCGCAGGCGGCCCCGTCAAAATCCGGGTGCATATGAATAATATCCGTGCCCAGGGCCACATGCACTGTTGCCGGGATATCCAGGCCGGCGGCCGTTGCAGTCAGGCTCAGATGTTTAAAATCCAGGTTCTCTTTCAGGATCAGGTCACCCACTGCTTTTCCAAGACCTGCGGATTTTTGTTTGGCGTTTTTGATGGCCTGGTTGAGAAAGGCCGAAGTTTCTCTTGCCATGCCGAAACTGCCGTCCCCCAGAGTTTTTGCCACATCTTCAGAGGTTTGGCCCACCATGGCGGTTTCAAGGTCATGGATAATGCCGGACCCGTTCATGGAGATCATGGTCAGGATGTTTTTTTTCATCAGATCAATCAGGATGGGATTCATGCCGGTTTTGACCACATGGCCGCCCATGGCGAAACAGATCTGTTTTTGGGTCCCGGCGGCAAGGCTGACGGCGTCAATGACGGAGCGCAGATCATTCCCGGCAAGGATGGCCGGCAGGGTCGAAAGAAAATCGGAAAACCGTCCCCCCTTTGTCCAGGGGGTTGAAAAATCCCTGATATCGACCTTGCTCTGCCTGTCCTTGATGGAATAGGTTTTCATACGGCTGTAATCCAGCATGGCATCACCCATTGAAAACCATCCTTTCCGTAAGGTCGCACAGGATATGGGCCAGAAGGATATGAACCTCCTGGATTCTGGCGGTAATATCCGAATCCACACAAAAGGGGAAATCGCTCAGTTCCTTTAATTGGCCTTTATTTCCTGAGAATCCGATAATGGAAAGTCCAATGTCCTTTGCTTCCATGACGGCTTTGATGACATTGGGCGAATTGCCCGAAGTCGAGATGCCCAGAGCAATATCTCCCGTATTGCCCAAGGCCTGGATCTGTTTTAAAAAAATATCATCATAGGAATAGTCGTTGCCGATGCTGGTGATGATGGAGGTATCCGTGGTCAGGGCAAGGGCAGGCAAGGGTCGTCTTTCCATCTGAAACCGGTTGATGAATTCTGCAGCAATGTGCTGGCAGTCTGCTGCGCTGCCGCCGTTGCCGAACAGCAGGAGTTTCTTTTTGGATTTAAAAGCAGAACTTAAAAGTTCGGCGCAGGATTCAATTTGGTCTCTATTCCTGGTGAAGAATTCTTTTTTTATGCGGATGCTGTCATCAACTGACTGCTGGATTATGGCTTTCATGGATTTGTAATCTTTGGTTCTCCCTTAAGCGGTTTTAATAATCTCTTCCTCAGAAGCGGCCCCCTCAATTTTTTCCTGGAGGGTTTGAAGTCTTTCCCTGAATAAGGGGTTATCCGGCTCAAGGGCAATGCTGTTTTTTGCAAAGGTCAGGGCAATACCAATGTTTTTGTCCTGGAGTTCCAGGCTTTTTGCGTACCCGGATAGGGAGACGGCATCGGAAGGATTCAGTTTGATGGCGGCGTTAAATTCCCGTCCTGCTCGTTCCGGTTCGTTTTGGGCCAGGAAGATTTCTCCTTTTATCCGGTAGACCAGGCTTGATTTCGGGTTGATCCGGCCGGCAGCCTCAATATGGGGAAGGGCCTGTTGAAACAGATCTTTTTTATACAAAAGATGACCCAAGAGCAGTTCCACTTCAAAAACCGTGTCGTTGATGGCATGGGCCTTTCTCAGATAGGAAACGGCGTTGTCCATGTCATTGTCGATCTGATGGAGAAGGCCGATATTATAAATCACCATGATTTCATCTGGGTTGATCTTCATGGCGGCTTCAAATTGATTCCTTGCCTTGTCAAGGTCTCCTGAAACGGCAAAACAGACACCAAGGCTGTTTATCAGGTTGATATCACGGGGTTTGATCCGGAGCCCTTCCTCATATTCTTTGACGGCAAGGTCGTATCGGTTTAAATGATAAAGCCTGTCTCCGGAGATATTCAGCGAAATACCATCAAAGGAAATCAGGGTGCCGGGTCCGAAAAAAGCCGCATGATCAATGGCCTTAAGGGCATTGGCAACGGCTTTTATCCTTGGAAAATCATGGTACGGGAAGCCTGCCGTGCCGACCAGGACATCGGCCCTGACTCCTTTGGATATGCCTTCTTTTAATGAAAGAAGGGTCCTGGAAGCCTTTTCTTCATTTTCATAATCCCAGAAGGCAAAGATAAAGGAGGTCTCATCAAGGGCTTCCCAGATGCCCCGGTCATGATCCAGAAATAAATTGAAAGCGGTTTCAAAGCTTTCTTTGGCCTCTTCCCGGAGGGTTTCTGAAGCTTGGGGCGAGATATGGGCCACGGCGCATAAAAATTTTTCATTGGGGATGACGGCCGTTTCCAGCCTTTTTTCAAAGGCCTTGACGGCGGGTGAATCCGTCAGAAGAAGATCGGAAAAATAGGTTTCCGGCGGTTGAATGGTAAGCTCATCAGAGTCTGTTTTTAGAAAATGAATTTCTTTTGAAGCAATTCTGGGGGTCATTTTTCTTCCAGTATCCTGGCTAAGGTTGATGCAATAATGGTTTCCTGGCCGTCCTGAAGGGTTCTCGGGTCCAGGATATAGTGATTGTCTTCGATCCGGCCGATGATGGCCGGTGTGGACAGGCGCATGGCCGTTTCCAGTTTGGATACCGAGAGGTTCACGGGCCGCAGAGTGACGCATCGTGTGGGCAGGTCCAGTTCAGGAAAGGACCCCCCGCCGGGTCTGGAATTCATGTCGGAAAACCGGAGATCGACAAGCGGTCCGACAGCCTTTTGAATGGTTTGAAACAGGAGGTCGGCCTTTTTTACAATATCATCAAAAGACAGGGTCAGCATCCTTAAGGTAGGGATGTCCTGAATAGCCTTTTCTTCATCCCGGTACAATCTTAAGGTGGATTCAAGAGCGGCCAGGGTGAGCTTGTCAATCCGTAAGGCCCTTGTGAGAGGGTTTTTCCGGATCTGATCAATGCTTTCTTTTTTTCCGACAATGATGCCGGCCTGGGGCCCGCCCAGAAGTTTGTCCCCGCTGAAAGTCACCACATGGGCACCGGCCCGGACGGCATCGCCGACGGTGGGCTCATGGGGAAGGCCGTATTTTGAAAAATCAATCAGGGTGCCGGAGCCCAGGTCTTCCATGACGAGGATGCCGTTTTTTTGACCTAGCCCGACCAGGTCCTTCAAGGTCACATTGGCGGTGAAGCCTTCTATCTTATAATTGCTGGTATGAACTTTCAGAAAAAGAGCAGTATTCTCACCAACTGCCATTTCATAATCCCGGAGGTGGGTCCGGTTGGTAGTACCGACTTCCTTTAGCACACAGCCGCTTTTTTCCATGACATCGGGCACCCGGAAAGAACCGCCGATTTCAACCAGTTCTCCCCGGGACACCACCACTTCTTTTTGCCTTGCCAGGGTGTTCAGGGCCAGAAGAACGGCCCCGGCATTATTATTGACCACAATGGCGCTTTCTGCCCCGGTTAGCTCACAGAGGAGCCCGTCAACGGCTTCATAGCGGATTCCCCTTTTGCCGGTGCCGAGGTTCAGCTCAAGATTGGAATAGGTTTTGGCAACGGCCGTGATATGGGAAAGGGCATCGTCACACAGGAGGGCCCGGCCCAGATTGGTGTGAAGAACCACCCCTGTTGCATTGATAACACTGACCAGCCTGGGTCTGATTTTTTCCTCGGCAAGAGACAGGGCCTGTTCCAGGAAAAGGTCATCGGCAATCACAGGATGAGTTCCGGCCAGGATGTCTTTTCTCATGCGGTCCAGGACTTGTCTCAGAGAGTCCAGGACCACGCTTCTGGGGATAGATGAAAACCTTGGCTCCCGTTTGACCAGCTCCAGAAGGCGATCCACTCCGGGCAGGGTTCTCAGGCTTTTATTGATGTCCGTCATGTGTAACCTTTTGTGAAATGGGGGGTGAATCATTCTTAAAGGCATTGATGGGGATTAGATCCACAAGGGTGGGCAGATCCGACAGGTTTAGCCCCAGATGATCCAGGGCTGATTCCAGGCTCTGGGTTTGCATCTTTTCAAGGTTAAAGCCGGCATTGAATTTTTCCAGGATCAGATCTGCCAGATAGATGATGAAGACAAGGGATTGGTTCTTTTTTGCCGTTTCCGGGAGATGGTGGTACTGGATGGCTTCGGTGATATTATCTGAAAAATTCCATTTTTTAGCCAGGACAGCTCCGGCTTCGCAATGGGTGATGCCGAAAACTTTTTTTTCCGAACTCAGGAGACTTTCCGTTTCTTGGGCCAGTTTTCTGAAAAACAGAGGGGCGCTGTCTGCGATATACTGATCCAGAATTACTTTTCCGATATCGTGAAGCAATCCTGCGGTATAAGCGGATTTGGATGGGCAGAGGCCCGTCTTTTCCGCAATTTTCTCAGCCAGGACCGCCACACCGACGGCATGGAAATAAAGACCTCCCCGGCACAGGGAATAGCCGGAACTCCCGGCCTGGCTGTAATAATTGTGAACTGCAGCCATGATAATGGATTTGATCAGGGTTTCTTCTCCCAGGAGCAGGACGGCATCGTTGAGGGTATCGACTTTCAGGGAACCTGAAAAAAAGGCTGAATTGCACAGCTTCAAGGTCTGGCCGGACAGCACCTGGTCCTTGGACAGTTCCTTTGTGATATCCGTGATATGGCATTGGGGAGACTGGAACATCCTGAGTATTTTCAAAGCCGCCTGGGGAATGGGCCTGAGAGTGTCAATGGTTTTAAAAATATCTTCCATGGAGGGTGCAACAAAGGTATTTTTCGATTTGCCGCTCTCCATCCAGGCCGGATGGATGGCGGTTTCGCCCGTGGTCATATTCAATTCAAGAGAGCAGGTAGAGAATCCTCCGGTTTCGGATTTAATGACCTTGATCCCGGCGTTTTCAAGAATGGCTAGGGCAATGTCGGTAGATCTTCCACCGATGTCAAGGCCTACGTCCTGGCGGCTCACCGGGCCCACAAGGGCGCCCCCGGCAATACAGGCCCGGAGGTTTTCCGGGTAGGCCCCGAGTTTTACAAGCGCTTTGATCAGAAGGGGGATCCCGGTGGAAGCATATTTTTCAGGGAATTCGGTTTCTGAAAAACCGGGAGGCTCGGGTAACAGGATATGAATCAGACCCCCTGTTTTTGTGGCGCGGTCATAGAGAGTAACTCCGATGCAGGTGGCAAGATAGGCCTGAAATATCTCTGTCCCGGCTTTTCCGATCTTGAACTGACCGGCTGTAATATGTTCGATTTTTTGATAACCCATTCGTATATATGAATTTCCGATTCTAAATGAAATACTCTTAGATACCATTAATGATGAAGAGGTTTCAACCATTATCTTAGACCGGGACATGAATCCGGCAATCCTATGTTTTATTTTTCAAGAATTATGTTTTTGGGGCCGATAGTTTTTTAAACACAGATGTATCCATTCCAGGGAGGGAGAGATCATGAAAATATCAGGGTCCGACATGACGTTTATTTCCAACAACCGCACGAAAGAGATGGGTTTGGTGCTGGAAGAAAAAAATGAAACCCGGACCCTCCGTCAAACCCGGCCCCGGCTTCAGGACACCCGGGGACTTGTCCTCGTGGACCGGGTCAGTATTTCTCAAGGCAGTACCATGGCCTATCAATCACAGTATTCCTTTACCATGACCGGCAGATCTTCCGTCACATCCGAAGCTGATGGGGAGACGGTTTCCCATGAACAGCAAACCTCCATGGAACGTCTGGTCGGCGGCGTCATGGACAAGGCCGTCATCATCAAAAATATCCGGGAAAAAAAGGATATGACCCTTGCCGATGCCGATATCTTTTTGCCGGAATCTTCCGGTAGTCTGAACACCCGAGGAGAAACTCGTTCCGCTGAAACCTGGGAAATGTCCGTCAAAAGAATAGAACTCCATTTTGAGGAGGAAAGCGTGAATTTTCAATCCTCCGGTGAAGTGACCACCGAAGATGGAAGACTGATCCGCTTTTCCCTGGATCTGTCCCTGAACAGGGCTTTCGTATCAAGAACGGAAGAGGAAACCCTGGTTCAAAAATGGCAGGAAAGAATCAATCTGACGGATCCCCTGGTCATCAGCCTGGATGGACGGGCGCCAACGCTTACCGATGCAAGCTTTGAATTTGACCTCGGTTCCGACGGGAAAACGGAAAAGATCGGTTTTGTTTCTTCGGGCAGCGGGTTTCTGGCCTTTGATAAAAATGGCGACCATACCATCAACAACGGTTCTGAATTGTTCGGTCCCGGCACCGGCAACGGATTCCTGGAGCTCAGCGCCTTTGACGAAGATCATAACAACTGGATTGATGAAGATGATAGTATTTTTTCCCAATTATCCTTCTGGACAAAGGATGAAAACGGTCAGGACCGGCTCATTTCCCTTAAGGATGCAGGGATCGGCGCCATCTCCCTCCAATCTGCCGCCACGGGCTTTGACTTGACAAGGGCGGACAATCGACTCCAGGGCCGTTTGAAAAGCACGGGTATCTTCCTTTTTGAAAACGGGAAAGCAGGCTTCATCCAAGAGATGGATCTTGCGTCACAGGCAGAGGATCAAAAGGACACCCGGAAAGCGGATATTTTTCAGAATGACCGTCTGATTTCAATTCCACCGGAGTTGCCTGTCTTTACTCCTTTTCCCTTTACGGCACCCGTGTCTCAACCGGAAGAGGTCCAAAACCCCTTAAATGATCTTCTGGACCGGATTAAAAAATTAAAAGAAGAAATGGGACGGCTCTTTGAAGGCATGAACCCGGATTCAACCCTTAAGAAATCGGTACGGTCCGGTTATGGAGGCTATGGAAGCGTGCACCAATATCCGTCTTTTTTCCCGTCCAGCCCAAAGGGCCGGGGCCCCTCACAAAGCAGATGGGTCTGACAGAGCGATTTCCGGCTCCGGGTCGGACTCCTTGTAGAGGGCCAAAACCCCTGATCTGGCCAGTTTTTTGATGCCAAAGGGCGCCAGCAGGGCCAACAGCTCATCAATGGCATATTCATCTCCCACGGCTTCAAAAATGCAGAGATGGGGGCTTTCATCCAGAATTCGACCCTTATAAAGGGAAATAATCCGGGTTAATTTCGTTTCCGCCTCAGGTTTTTTCTTGACACAGATCAGGGCCATTTCTCGTTTTATCGCCTTTTCTCCGGTCATGTCCCGGAGTTTGATTACATTGACAAGGCGCTTGATCTGTTTCATGCATTGCTCGAATTGAAGGGGCTTTGCCTTTGTGGTAATGGTGATCCGGGACATTTTAGGATTGGCCGTGGGGGCTCCGCAGATGGTTTCGATATTATAGCCTCTTCCGGCGAAAAGCCCTGCAATCCGGGCTGTAACGCCGGGTTCGTTTTCAACCAGCATGGTCAGTATGTATGTGTCTTCTTTCATGGTGTCCTGAAGCTCTTTAGGGTTCTATATGAATAGCCGGTCAGGAAATTTCAATATTGGCAATGATCCTGTTTTTACCGGCTTTTTTGGCTTTATAGAGACATTTGTCGGCATCGGAAACCAGGTTTTCGGCCGAAGATGTTTCAGGAAATGAAGACATCCCTCCGCTGATGGTCTGGAAGATCCGGTGACTGGAAATGGGTTTTAAAGAACAGTATCGTTTGATTTTTTCACCGTTTTTAATGGCCTCGGCCAGGCTTGTATCCGGATAGATGATGCAGAATTCCTCACCGCCATACCGGCAGGAGACGGCATTGCCCTGGACATTGTCGATGATGATGGCGGCGATTTCCTTGAGCACGGTATCTCCTGTATCATGTCCGTACATATCATTGATCTGTTTGAAATTGTCCAGATCGATCATGAGAAATGAAAGATTCGTGTGTTCGGCCTGGGCCCTGGCCATTTCATCCTTTAATGCCTTGTCAAAATAGCGGCGGTTCATGAGCCCTGTGAGCTTGTCCTTGTAAGCCAGGGATTCGAGGATCCTGTTTTTCTGGACCAGTTCATCCTGAAGTTTCTTTAATTTGATATGGTTTTCTATCCTGGCTTTGATCTCATCCCGGCCAAAGGGTTTGATGATGAATTCGGTGGCCCCGTATTTGAAGCACTGGAACATAATATCCCGGTCGGTTTCACCGGCCACGGCAATAATGACCGGGGAGTCGCTTCCCAATAGAATCCGGGTCCTCATGCACATATTGAGTTTGTCTTCATTTTCCGAAAGATCCAGGATGATAATGTCCGGTATTGAGACACAAAGATAGGTCTCAAGTTCATCAAAGCGGGTGCAGATGTGGATACTGGAATTTAAAAAATTCAGGGTCTTTTTTAAGATGGCGCTCAATGTCGTGTCTTTGCTGAGAATGACAGTTGTTCCTGTGGAGCTGATATTTTCCTTGACGGACACGGATTCGATGATGGCGGCAAGGGCCTTCCGGGACACCGGCTTTTCAAGAAAATCAATGGCCCCGGCCCTGAATCCCTTCCGGAATTGGTCCTCATCAATGGTTCCTGAGACCACGACGGTGGGGATATGTTTAAGGGCCGGTTCCTTTGATAATTTTTTACAAAATTCAAACCCGTCCATGACCGGCATTTCCACATCCACCAGGATCAAATCCGGAAGGCATTCGGAAGCCGTTATCAGTCCCTGCATGCCGTCCGATGCGGCCCTGACATCAAAATTCAGGGCCTTTAGATAAGCGGCAAGAGTGCTCCGGACGGCCTTGCTGTCATCAATGACAAGGGCCAACGGGGTTTGTCTTGCATGTTGAGGATCATTTTCCCCGGCTCTATTCAGGGTTTGGATCAGGCTCTCGCGGTCAAAGGGTTTGAGCAGGACGGCATCAATATCCCTCAAATCCCATTCTGATTTCATGCTTTCCTGCTGCATGGACGTGGATACAATAATCGCGCAGGGGGAGAATTCAGGGTCTGCCTTGATCATTTGAACAATCTGCGGCCCGTTCTGGAATTTTGGAAAGCAGGGGCAGACAATCAGGTCGAATCCGCCCTGCTTGATCAGCCGGTTAATATCTGAAACCGTTGAGTTAAACACGCTGACCTCAAATCCGGAATCGCTCAAAAAGGCCTTATAAACAGAGGTAAGGGCCTGGGAATCTTCAATGATGGCTAGTTTTCTCATAAGGTTAATCAGTATCAATCCTTTGGGAATTTGTAAAGTGCGGAATAGGTTAAATTATCCGTCATTCAACTTGCCTTAACGGCTGTTATGAATTATTTTAAAGGCTTAAATTGAGGGAAGCGCCTATCATGGGATCAGTCATATCTATCACCGGGGAAAATAAAGGATGAGCACCTATCATTTGCACAGGGTCATGAATCCGAATTCCATTGCCGTCATTGGTGCAAGCTTGAAAAAAGGCAGTGTGGGTGCGGCAGTGATGGAGAACCTCGTGACGGGAGGCTTTAAAGGAGATATTTTTCCCGTGAACCCCAAATATGAAACTGTGATGGGTCTTCCTGTTGCTTCAACGATAAACGATCTTCCCCCCCATATTGATCTTTGTGTGATTGCAACGCCCATGTCCACGATTCCCGGGCTCCTTGAGGTCTGTGCCCAAAAGGAGATAGGAGGGGCCGTCATTATTTCCGCCGGGGATGACATATCCAAGCCTCAAGGGATCAAAACAGCCCAAACGATCAAAGATATTTCCCTGAGAACCGGTTTGAGAATCATCGGCCCCGACAGTGTGGGAATCGTCAATACCCATCTTTGCCTGAACGCCAGCTTCATGCACCGGATGCCCCTGAAGGGGAAAATTGCGTTTTTATCCCAGAGCGGGGCCGTCTGCACGGCGGTCCTGGATATGGCCCTCCAGGAAAATATCGGATTTTCCCATTTTGTCAGTCTCGGTTCCATGCCCGATGTCTGTTTTGCCGACATGATTGATTTTCTGGGCTCGTTAAATGAAGTGGAAAGCATTGTCATGTATGTGGAGCAGCTTTCGGGCATCAGGAATTTCATGAGCGCGGCCCGGGCCGTATCCCGGATAAAACCCATGATCGCTCTGAAATCCGGCCGGTCCGGATCTGACAGCCCCGTTTCCGAAGACCATGTGTACGATGCCGCTTTTAAGAGGGCCGGGATTCTCAGGGTGGATGATTTTGAAGCCCTGTTTGACTGTGTGGAATTCCTTGCCAAACAGAAACGGCCCAAGGGGTCAAACATCGCCATTGTTTCCAATGCCGCCGGCATCGGGGTCATGGCAACGGATGCTCTGGCCGGGTACAGGCTTTTACCGGCAAGGCTTTCCCAAAAGACCATGAATACCCTTGAGAATCTGTTAAAAGACAATTGGAGCCGCACCAATCCCATTGATCTTTTAAGGGAATCCTCCCGGAACCATTATGTGGAGGCGGCTAAAATCTGTATGAATGATCCTGAAATGGATGGCCTCCTCCTTTTGAATTCCCCTGTGGGAACCTATGATACCCTTCCCATTGCCGTGGAATTGGCTGAAATATTGAAAACAAGTCCCTGCCCCGTGTTTACCGCCTGGATGGGGGGGCTGGACAGCGAGGATTCAAGAATGGTTTTCAACAGAGCCGGTATCGCCACCTATGAAACACCGGAAAGGGCTGTCCGGGCCTTTGTCAATCTCTACCAATTCGGCAGGAATATGGAACTTCTCCAGGAAATTCCCTACAGGACCGATAAACGATTGGAGATCGACCGGTCAAAAGCCCGTGAGATCATTGATCAGGCCCTTGCTTCAGGGGGTGGCCGGCTTTTGGATCACCAGGCCAAAGACCTTGTCTCCTCCTATGGCATCCCTGTGACAGGCGGTGAAATGCAAAATCCGGCAGATTATGAATTGAGCATCAGCGCCGTCCGACATAAGGATTTCGGGCCCGTCATCCGGTTCGGCATGGGCGGGGTCATGACCGATGTGATCAATGATGCGTCCCTGGCCCTTCCACCGCTGAACCGCCTTCTGGCCCGGCGAGCCATTGAGGAAACCCGTATCTCCAAAATGTTTGAAGGATATCGGGATATTAAAAAAATTGACCTGGAAGTCCTGGAGGAAATCCTCATCCGTATGAGCCGCCTGGTGACGGATTTTCCTGAGATCAGGGAAGCGGACATCAATCCGGTCAAGGTGGTCAAAGGCAAGGTGATGGCAGCCCATGGCTGTGTCATCGTGGAAAGAACGGACCTGAAAGCCGCTTCCCATCTCATCATCAGCCCCTATCCCTTTTGGCAGGAAAAAACCTTCCGGCTCAAGGACGGAACCGATATTTTTGTCCGGCCGGTAAGGCCCAGTGATGCCCAGCAGATGATTGACCTTTTTGACGACCTTTCGCCCGAAACCATCTATCTCAGATTTTTTTCGCCCATCAAACGGATATCCAGATCCATGCTCATCAAACTGACCCAGATCGATTATGACCGGGAAATCGCCCTCATTGCCTTTTCAGGACCGGAACAGGAAAGAAAAATCCTGGGGGTGGCCCGGATTATTTTTCTGCCCGACGGCCGGCATGCGGAATTTGCCATAGTGCTGGCCGATGCCTGGCAGGGAAAAGGCATCGGGGGAAAATTGCTCCGTCATGCCCTTGTCTGTGCCGCATCCTACGGCATTGAAGAGGTCTGGGGTCCGGTCATTTCAAGCAATACGGGGATGCTCAGGCTGGGCGAGAAACTGGGCTTCCGCGTTGAACGGGATATGGATACCTCGGAATACCGCCTCGCCATTGAACTCTCTCAACTGGACAAAAAAGGATAAGCCCATGCAAAAATCAGCCAAGGATTATATCGTGTTCCCCCTGGATTTTTCTTCGGTCAGAGAAGCCGAAGACTATGTCCGGATACTGGATGGAAAGGTCGGTATGTTCAAGATCGGCCTTGAACTGTTCATCGACCAGGGACCCTCCGTGATTCGGCGGATCAGAAAATTGAGCCGGGCCAAAATATTTCTGGATTTAAAGCTCCACGATATTTCCGCAACGGTTCAGCGGGCCATGGGAAGGGTTGCGGCTCTGGGCGCGGATCTCATCACGGTGCATTGTTCGTCTTCCCAAAACATGCTGGAAAAAGCCGTGCTGGGGGCAGAAGGGAAAACCGGGGTCCTGGGCGTGACCCTTTTGACGGACAATGATGCCGAAGCGATTGGGGCCCAGGGCTTTAAGACGGAATTTGTCAAGGATCCCCGGCTTCTCATCCTGCACCGGGCAAAGATGGCCCATGCCGCCGGTTGCGCCGGGGTGGTCTGTTCAGGCCGGGAGGTTAAAGAGATCAAGGAGAGGTTCGGGCGGGCATTTCTGGCGGTCACACCGGGAATCAGGCCCTCCTGGTCGGTTCCTGAAAACGATGACCAGAAAAGGATCACCACGCCGGGCCAGGCCGTTGCCCTGGGCAGCGATCTCATTGTCATCGGCCGCCCTATCCGGGATGCTGCTGATCCGGCCGGGGCGGCCCTGAGGGTCATCCGTGAAATTGAAGAGGCCCTGAGCGGCCTTCAGGTGTCCTGAGTCTTTATTTTTGTTCCTGATCCAGACCGAATGCCGTATGAAGGGTTCTGACGGCCAGTTCGGCATATTTGGCCAGGATGACGCAGGAGATCCGGATCTCAGAAGTGCTGATGAGCCGGATATTGATATTTTCATTGGCCAGGGCCTGGAACATGGTGGCGGCCACACCGGAATGGCTTTTCATGCCGAGCCCGATGACGGAAACCTTGGCAATATCGACGGCCGTCACCACTTCGGGAGACCCGATGTCTTTGGCCACCCGTTCAGTGATTTCCCTGGCCCTGGCAAAATCGTCCTTGGTGACCGTAAAGGTCAGGTCTGTATCGCCGTTGGACTGGGTATTCTGAATAATCATGTCCACACAGATTTCTGCTTCCGCCAGGGGGGTGAAGATCTTTGCAGAGGTTCCGGGCTGGTCCGGAACATTTTTCAGGGTGATTCTGGCCTCGTTCATATCGCAGGTAATGCCGGACACTACCACGCTTTCCATATCAGCCGTTTCATTGACAACCATGGTTCCTTCCTCCTCATTAAATGATGACCGGACATGTACGGGCACATTGTATTTTTTGGCAAATTCAACGGATCGGATCTGAAGCACCTTGGCCCCCAGTATGGCCATCTCAAGCATTTCTTCATAGGAGATCCGTTTGATTTTACGGGCCTTGTCGCAGATTCTCGGGTCCGTGGTATAGACGCCGTCCACATCCGTAAAAATTTCACAGACATCGGCCTTCAGGGAGGAGGCAATGGCAACGGCGGAAGTATCGGACCCGCCCCGGCCCAGGGTCGTGATATCCCCGTCTTCATCGGCTCCCTGGAATCCGGCCACCACGGCAATATATCCGGCATGGACGGCATTCAGGATGTTTTTCCCGTCAATATCCAGGATTCTGGCCTTTCCCGAGGTCTTATCGGTTCTGATCCCGGCCTGGAAGCCCAGAAAGGATTTGGCCATATATCCCCTTGAGGTGAGAATCATGGCCAGAAGGGCGGCCGTGGTCTGTTCGCCCGTGGCCAGGAGGACGTCCAGCTCCCTGGTATCGGGTTTTAGCGCAGCCTTCCGGGCAAGGGAAATAAGGCTGTCCGTCACGCCGGCCATGGCGGAAAGCACCACCACCACCTTGTCCCCCTCATCGTAGGCCTTGCTGACCCTGTCTGCCACCCGGTTGATGCGGTCAATGTCCGCAACCGAGGTTCCGCCGTATTTTTGTACCCTAATGGCCATCATAACCCCACTGAATCAAAAATTATAAAAACAATTTGCTTAACAGATTTTCCCCCCGTTGTCCAGAGCCGGAAACGGATATCCGCCGGTTGTAGTTTTCGTCAAATTCAAACCGGATTTCAATATCAAAGGGAAAGGAAATATCCTTGAGGATGTCCGGCCATTCCACCGCCATAACATGGGTGTCGTCCAGAAGATCGTCGAATCCGATATATTCAAGTTCATCCGCCGAAGAAAGCCGGTACAGATCCAGATGGTAAAGGGTGAGGAGGGAAGCCGGATATTCATTGATGATCGTGAAGGTCGGGCTGGTGATATAATAGTCTTCAGAGACGCCGAGGCCCTTGGCCAGGCCCTTGACAAAGGTGGTCTTGCCGGCGCCCAGGTCGCCTTTCAAGGCAATGGCCAGGCCTTGTGAAATCATTTTTCCAATGCTTTCCCCCAGGGCCAGGGTCTCTTCTGCTGTTTTGGATTCCAGGGGTTTCATAGCAAATGCTGAAAAATGGTTTCCGGGATGGTCTTGACCAAATCCCCGGCCAGGAAACCGAAGGCCCCTTTTTGCTTCGACAGAACATCGGCGCAAAGACCGTGGATATACACTCCGGCAAGGCTTGCGGCTTCAGGGGAAAATCCCTGGGCAAGGAAGCCGGATATCATACCGGTCAGTACATCCCCCATGCCGCCGGAGGCCATGCCGGGATTGCCCGTAGGATTGATAAAAGCCTTTCCGTCGGGCAGGGCAATGACGGTCCGGGCCCCTTTCAGGATGAGGATGACATCCCATTTCGAGGCGAATTTCCGGGCAAGGCCGATGCGGTCTGCCTGGACATCAGGGGTTGACAGGCGGCATAGCCTTGCCATTTCCCCGGGATGCGGGGTGAGAATGGCGGGCCGGGATTTTTTTTTCAGGCTTTCAGGATGCTCTGCAAGGCAATTGACGGCGTCGGCATCCAGGACCATGGGCACAGGGCTTTGTTCAACAAGCTTTTGGACCAATTTTGCCGTGCCTTTCCGGGTTCCGAGGCCGGGGCCCAGGGCCAGTGCCTGCTTGCCCGTCAGCAGGGAGAGAATATCCTTAAGACAATTTTCAGACAAAAAGCCCTTTTCATTTTCCGGCAAAGGATGGGTCATGGGCTCCAGGACCAGGGGCTCCAGGGCAGGGTTGAGACTTTCGGCAACCCCCAGGGTCACCAGGCCGGTGCCGCATCTCATGGCCGCATTGGCGCATAGGGCCGGGGCCCCGGTTTTGCCCGTGGAGCCGGCAATGACAAGGAGGTGGCCGAAACTGCCTTTATGGCTGTCAAAGGGCCTTGGCGGGAAAAGAGCGGCAATCTCATCTTGCTCGATCAAAGAGAGTTGGATGTTCTTTTCCCGGGCAATGAAATTGGGAATGCCGATGTCAATGATGGAAAGCTCACCGGTATGGAGGTTTCCGGGATAAAGGAGGTGCCCGGCCTTGGCAAAGGCAAAGGTGGCGGTGGCAAAGGCCTTGACCGCTGTTCCCATGGGTTTTCCCGTATCCGCATTCAGGCCCGAGGGGATATCTACGGAAAAAACGGGCTTCCCGCTTGAATTCATCAATTCAACGGCATCCCGGATCAGACCCCTAAGGTCGGCGTTCAGGCCGGTGCCGAGGACGGCGTCGATGAACAGGTCATGATGGAGGAGCCGGGATCTGTTGGTTTTGAATTCGGTCGCAGTTTTAATTTCAATCAAGGCTGCCTCGGGGGACCGATCGCAGAGTTTTTCAAAAAGCTGCATATGGATTCTTGCATCTCCTTTTACCGCCTCCTTGGGCGCCAGGATAAAGACGGTGATCCTGTACCCCTTTTCAAGAAGATACCGGGCCATGACAAACCCGTCCCCGCCGTTGTTGCCCCGCCCGGCCAGGACGGCTATTTTTCGGGTGTCTTTGCTGTTGATCTTTGACAGCAGAACTCTGACTGCGCCTCTCCCAGCGTTTTCCATGAGGACCAGCCCCGGAATACCAAAGGAATGGATGGTTTTTTGATCCATCTCCTGCATTTCATTTGCCGTCACCAGCAACATGGCCTTCTCCTTTTTTCTGTAAAACCCGGGTCCAGTTTTGCATACTTCCATTTAAAATAAAAGTCCAAATATGATGCCGGCAAAACCACTCAACCTTTGGATGGCATAAGTCTCCCCCCTGAAGGACCGGAAGGTAAATCCATTTTAAAAATCGCTCCTTGAATGATGGGCGTTATAAATGCGCATTGCTCAATCGTAAGATACCCGCCGGGACATCTCTTGCCGCTCTTTCTGTGGTTTTTTGCATGTACTTCTGACCAGAAGAAGACCGACTGATTTCAAAATGCCTCTATGATGCTCGGGTCTGAAAGCGTTGCAAAATCAATATCCGGTATGAAGATTAAAGGTTTGGCATCAGAGCTGTGAACCTGGCAGTTCAATCGGCTGTCAATATCAATGGACATGGGTTTTGAGCAGCAGGCGCACCGGGTTTCAATCCGAACCGTTAAGGACTCTTTTCTTAACCACCCTTGCACGAAGGGCAACGCAAAAGCGTCTACGGCTCAGGCGGCATATATTTTTTCCCCGGTCGAAAAATATGCTGCATGGGGTGTTCGCTCCGTCGTTACCGGATAGGCCCAGGACACCTTGTTTTCCTTGTTGCGGAAAATGAAGAATTTGTTTTTTTCAAGGTCGTCAAGGATGGTTGAAACGCTTTCTATATCAATACCCAGGCCCTTTGCAATTTGATCTGATGACAAGGGTTCCCGGAATTTTGGAAGGGTTTTGACAATGAAATTGCGGACCCGGTGATGATCGCTTGTCATAAACTCAACACCGGCCTCGGCCTTTCCGGCCATCTGGTGGATTTTCTTTTTCCACAAGAATGGCGGGACCGGCATCAGATATTTCCATAGGCCTTTGAGCAGTGTGTTATCCATTTTTTATCTTCTCCTCTTTTCTAAGGTTGGCTGTTACACCATAGAGTACACCTGAAAAAAAGATATCGATTGATGATTGGCGAAGATGTTTTGATTTTTCATGCAAAATGGAAACTCAAAGCTCATCTGCAAGGGGGCCTATGGCAGTTTTCTATACTTGCCGGGTGTCAGGCCTGTCCACCGCCTGAAAGCATGGTTAAAGGTGCTTTGTTCGGAAAAACCCAGATGAAGGGCAATGTCGCAGATCGGCATCCTTTTTTGGGACAGGTATCGTGAGGCCATCTCCAGCCTTTCCTGATCCAGGATTTTTTGAAACGTCGTATTCTCTTCCCTGAGTTTGCCTTGGAGGTTGCGCGGGCTCACGGCAAGGATAGAAGAAATGGCATGAATATCGGTTCTTTCCTCCAGGGTCAGTCTTTCTCCAATGACCTGCCTGGCCCTGGCGGTCCACAGGGTTGAATCGTACAATTGGTCCATCTTTTTTTCCGACAGGCCTACAAGGGTTTGAACAAGATCGGGATCGTCAGAAAACACGGGCAGATCAAGGTCCTTTGCATGGAGTACAATTTCATTTACGGGCTGATCAAACCGAAAGGGGGCCTTAAAGATATCCCGATGCTCGCGAATGTCAGGCGGCTGCCCATGGCTCAACCTGATTTCGATTGGATTAAAATGATCTTCGGCAATATTCCTTAGAATCAGGACATAGGCGCACAGCAATGCTTCAGATATGTGCCGGGTGAGGCTAAAATCGGGGAAAGCCGCCTCCCAGGAAAGAAATGCAAACCCTTTTTCTATTCTGATTTTTGGTAAAACAGCATCTTCAGACAGGGCATGATACCGGCAGAAAAGCGATAGGGCTTTTTTAACAGTACCTGCACCAGCCATTGTGCCAAACAGCAGATTTTTTGTAAAATAAGCATGGCCGAGTTCCTGGCCAAAGTGAAGCCCCATGTTTGCATCGTTTTTTCTTTTGACGGCGCTTTCCCATATGGTGTAGAACTGATGGGTGCTGACTCTGGCTCTGTTGTCCCTTAGCATCAGGGGGTTAGCCTTTGCCTCATCAAGGCCGTCTTGAATATCAAAGCCGTGCCTGGTCATGAACCTGACCAGAATACGCACCAGATGAACGGATATGGATGTGTTTTTTGGGAACATTAAGCGTTTAAAGCTCCGATCAAAATGATGTGAAGCATGTCAGGAGCATTTTTACCAGGTTGCATGATGTTCTTCCACCACCCCGCCCAGTCCTGAAAAACGGAGGAGTGAGCCGTCCTTTGCGCGGACGGAACCCTCAAAGGACCCGCAGGGCTGGATAAAAAAGCTTTTGAGGATGAGAAGATCGTCGTGAGCCCGGCGGATGCCTTCGGGTGTGAAGGTAAGGTTGACGGCTCCATCCCGGCTGTTGATCCGCCAGGGTAAAGAGGGGTTTTCAGGATTATAGGCAAAAACCACTTCGCCTGTTTTTTCCGGTTTTCCGTTGATCCACAGGGTATTTTCCAGGAGACCCTTTTCATAGACCCCGGAGGAAAAATTAAACCCGATCCGGGTTCCGTCCTCGGCCAACCCGGCACCGCAGGCCCAGTTCCAGGAGGTCTTGCGGGGATAAAAGCCGTTGGTCCAGTCGAAAACGGCAAAGGTATGACCGGGGTCAAGATCAAAGGTTTTCCGGTTGAGGCTGATGCTCCCCTTTGCCGTTAAACCCGCCGCTTTGGTGGTAAAGGCGGACCTCCCCTTTTCCATGGGCATATGAAAATGCATGGGCAAAAGGCCGTCTTCCGGGTCCGTGATTTCAATATCGGCCTTGAGGCCCCGGCCCGGCAGATAAAAATTGGCCTGGACGGTCTTTCGGCCTTGGGGCCGGTCATGGGTCAGGCAGAGCCGCCCCCGGAGACTTTGATAGGAAGCGACCCCATGGTCGGGATTCCGGTCAAAGGAAACCTGGCCCAGGGGGAAAAAAACCGGGGCGTGTTCGATCATGCAAGAGGTCTTTCGGTCAAAGCCGAAGGCAAAGGCGCTTGCCATATACCCGAGATGGATCACGGCGCACCCGAAGATGATGTTCGGGTGGATGATCCCCAAATAGCACCAGCGTTTTTCCCGGAACCGGTCCGAGCTGAAAAAAGAAGGGTTCAGCTTTAAAAGAGCCCTTGTATCCGGATGATGAAAGGGGCCTGACCATTCTCTGCCGGAAAAGCGATCATCGTTTTTCATTGCATGACCTCCTTATATCTGAAGCAGGAGACCAGGTGATCATTGACCATGCCCACGGCCTGCATGTGGGCGTAGATGATGGTGGACCCAACAAATTTAAAGCCTCTCTGTTTCAGATCTTTGGAAAATGCGTCCGATTCTTTGGAGAAGGCCGGGACATCTTTTAGATGCCGGAAGGTATTGATTTTCTGTTTTCCGTCCACAAACCGCCAGGAATAGGCGTCAAAGGAACCGAATGCCTCCCGGATCTTCAGGAAGGCTTGGGCATTGGTCACGGCTGCAGCAACCTTGAGCCGGTTCCGGATGATGCCGGGATCAAGAAGAAGATCTTCTATTTTTTTTTCGGTAAACCCCGCCACCTTTTCCGAATCAAAGTCTGCAAAGGCTTTTCTATATCCCTCCCGCCGTTTCAGGATGGTCAGCCAGGAAAGCCCGGCCTGGGCCCCTTCCAGAATAAGGAATTCAAAGAGCTTTTGGTCCTTATGAACCGGCACCCCCCATTCTTCATCATGGTATCGGATATAATCGGGATCTTTTGTGGCCCAGCCGCATCGTTCCATGGTCAGCCTCCTTTTCGCCAAACGGGCATCTTTTCCATCAGGTATAATATGCCGGAACGGTTTTATCAATGGGAGTTTTTTAGGGATAGTTTTCTTGGGATAGTTTCCCGGGATAGCTTTCTTGGCCGTGGCCTCAAAGTCCAGGCTTTATTTTAAGGTTTTTTTATTGAAAAAGATCATCATTAAGGCTATATTTAAAAATATCAATACCTTGTGATTATGCACAAGGCTTCATCGATTTGAAATTGCCGGGTTTTGCGGTTCAATGAGGTGTAATTACTGGAGAAAAAAATGAATAGAACAGCTATCACCAAACATGAAATTTATAATAAACTGGCTGGGTTTTCCGAGCAGGATCTGAGTGATATCGTCAATTTTATTGATTTTATGAGGCACAAAAGAAAACTCGAAGCAAAAAAAGTGGTCAAGCTTGAAGGCATTTTAAAGGGTCATAGGATTGATTTTTCGGGATTGAAAGAATTCAGGCAACAGACATGGCAACACGTTGATCAGGAACTTGATAATGGAAATGCTTTACCTATTTGAAAAGAACAGAATAGATGTGGGTTTGCTTCAAACAGAAGAACTATTCAAGAGCCGGAATTATCAATTTGAGCCGCTCAGCCTTGACATTCTTAAAACCGCATCCGAGATTGATGATATACCGGAATTGCATGATCGCCTTATTGCGGCAACTGCAAGATATCTTGGTTTGCCTATGATTACCAATGATCCTGTCATTAAAAAGTCCCAATTTGTCAATATTCTGGAATAACCAAAAAATCCTTTAATATCATCCCGATGCCCGGTCAAACAAAATCAGGGTCGCCGGGGGACAGACCTGTCAAGACACGACCTCTCTTTTTCCAACCCCATGACACAGTATTTATTCAAGGGTTTTGGCGGATTTTTTCCCGCAGTTAATGAGCCGCATTTTTCTTGCCAGAAGAAGGGAAGATATGGTAATTTAAGCGCTTTTTTGGGAGCACAACAATGATTCATCTGACGGGTATTTCAAAACAGCACGGGTCCCGGATGCTTTTTAAAAACGCAAGCCTCCAGATCCTACCCGGCACCAGGACCGGCCTGGTGGGGGCCAACGGCACAGGCAAGACCAGTCTCTTCCGGTTTATCATGGGCGAAGAAGAACCGGATTCCGGGGATATCTCCTTTTCAAAAAAAGTGAAACTGGGATATTTTTCCCAGGATGTGGGGGAGATGTCCGGCGGATCAGTACTCGTTGAGGTCATGTCCGCGGCTTCGGACCTGGTGGTGCTGGGAGAACGGATGAAGGAGATGGAAGCATCCATGGCCGAGCCCATGGATGAAGACGCCTTGAGCACCCTTTTGGAAACTTACGGGGAGGCGGCCGAAGAATTTGAAAGCCGGGGCGGGTATGATCTTGAAACAAGGGCTCAGACCGTTCTCACGGGACTGGGCATCGGCCCTGCCGATTATCATCGTCCGGTGTCGTCCTTCAGCGGTGGATGGAAGATGCGCATCGCCCTGGCCAGGATCCTGACCCTGAATCCCAATGTCCTGCTTTTGGATGAGCCCACCAACCACTTGGACATGGAATCCATCATCTGGCTGGAAAACTGGCTGGTCACGGATTTCAAGGGAGCCCTGCTCATGACCTGCCACGACCATGATTTCATGAACCGGGTGGTGTCCCGGATCATTGAAGTGGCCAACAGCGCCATTACCTCCTATGGCGGGAATTATGATTTTTATGTCCGGGAGCGGGAGATCCGCTTGACTCAGCTCCTGGCAAGCCACCGGCGTCAGCAGGAGATGCTGGCCAAGGAGGAGGATTTCATTGCCCGGTTCAAGGCCAGGGCTTCCCATGCGGCCCAGGTCCAGTCCAGGATCAAAAAAATTGAAAAAATAGAGCGCATTGAAATACCGGCTTACCAGCAACTGATCCGGTTTCAGTTTTCCGAACTCCCCCGGTCCGGGGATGATGTGGTGATCCTGGAAAACCTGGGGAAAACCTGGGAAACGGAAGACCTGGGGTCCAAAACCGTCTTTTCCGGGGTGTCCGGCCATATCCAACGCGGGGACAAGATCGCCGTGGTGGGGGTGAACGGGGCCGGTAAATCCACCTTTCTCAAGGTCCTGTCCGGAAACACGGAGCCCACCCAGGGTAGCGTCAAAATCGGGGCCAATGTCGCCATCGGGTATTTCAGCCAGCACAGCATGGATGTCCTGGACCCGAAAAAAACAGTCTTTGATACGGTTCAGGATGTCCTTCCCCTCAGCAATATAGGCGTCATCCGCAATCTTTGCGCCGCCTTCCTGTTTGCGGGAGATGAGGTGGAAAAACGTGTTGACCAACTGTCCGGCGGGGAAAAAAGCCGCCTGGTGCTGGCCACCCTGTTGGGACGGCCCTTGAATCTTCTCATCCTGGACGAGCCCACCAACCACCTGGACATCCAGTCCAGGGAAGTCCTCCTGGATATTTTAAAAGAATTTTCCGGGACCCTGATTCTGGTAAGCCATGACCGGTATTTTCTCCGGAGCCTGGTGGGCCGGGTCTTTGAAATCGGCCAGGGAAAGATGACCGACTACAAAGGCGATTATGAATATTACCTGTCCAAAACCGGGCGGGACCACAGGGCGGTTTAAAAATTATAATGAGAGCCTGCCGTCACTGTTGCGGCTACTCTATAATAAAGAGCATTCTGATGAACCCTCTCTTTATAAAATAGATTTTAACAAAAGCTGATTTGTTGAAATATATTTACAGACTTCAGAGATGTTGATATGAGGAAATAAGTTAAGGAGTCGGAAAAAAATTATGAAAATTCCTCCTATTGTAAAAATTATTTTTGGGTTTTTCTTATCTATGGGTTGCTTGCAATACAGAACGGGTTACCAATTGATCGATTATATCATTATTGCCTTTTCAATCGTTGGTTCTGCAATTCTGGTTAGTGGCGCTAAAGAATTAAGAAAGAATGCACAATTAAATATTAAAGAATAAGTTAAAAGCCATATAACAATGGTTGCTAAAGTGGGCTATTAACTTTTATTTTCTGACAACCTTAATCAAATTAATTTTCTCATATTCAACTCTTTGATATAGCCGCTGTAACAAGAAATCAAAATCATTATTGCTGTTGATGGATGCTGAAAAAGACCAATCTCCAAGCTTCCGATGCTTTCGTGACGGGATACGGAGAATGAGGGTTGTACGGCCTTGAGGCATAGTTTTATCTAAGCCCCAAGGCTGTTTTTAAGGATTATTCCGGCAGCCGGACGATGAGGACGGGGATCTTGGCCTGCTGCGTCACTTTTTTGGCCGTGCTGCCCATGAGGATCCCGGCCAGGCCTCCGTGGCCGTGGCTTCCCATGACAATGAGGTCGCATTCCTTTGCCTCGGCCGCTTCAATAATCACATCCACCGGGTTTCCCCGGCCGACCACGACCTCATCCAGGACAAAGGACTGATTTTCTTCATTTCCCGAGACGGTTTCATAAAACTGTTTCAGGGCATCCTTCATTCCCGGATCAACAGAGCGCTGTTTTCCGATGATGGCGTTTCGGGCGCTGTCCTCCTGCTTTCTTTTGATCCTGGCCCAGGCCTCGGCCCCGACATGATAGGCAATGGCGGCTTCCATGCCCTGGGTTTCTTCCAGAACATGGACAATGGTGATGCCGGCCCCGTAGAGGTTGGAAAGACTGACCGCATAGGCAAGGGACTGCCGGGCGGACTCGGATAAATCCGTTGCAAAGAGTATTTTTTTTATTTTAATTTTGGGCAGTATCATGGGTCCTCCTCGTTAAAACAGCATATTGGGCAGCCAAAGGGATATCTGGGGCACATAGGTGATCAGGATGAGATAGAGCATCATGACCAGGATCCAGGGGGCGCAGGCCTTGGTGGTTTCCGTCAGGCCGAGATGGGAGATGCCCGAGGCCACATAAAGGTTGAGGCCCACCGGCGGCGTGATCATGCCGATCTCCATGTTCACCGTCATGAGAACCCCGAGATGGATCTCGTCAATCCCGAGCTGCATGGCCATGGGATAGAGCAAGGGCGCGGTGATGAGAAGGATGGACGAGGGTTCCATGAAATTACCGGCCGCCAGGAGCAGCAGGTTGACCATGATGAGGAAACCCACCTTTCCAAGACCCAGCCCGGTGATCCAGGCGGTTAGTTGCTGGGGCACCTGCTCGGAAGTGAGCAAAAAGGAAAAGAGCACGGCATTGGTGATGATGTAGAGGATCATGGCCGACATATTGGCCGAGGCCAGAAGGGTCCGGGGGACATCTTTTAAGGTCATGTCCCGGTAGATGAAGACCGATACGACAAAGGCATAGACCGCACTCATGGCCGCCGCCTCCGTGGGCGTGAACAACCCGGAATAGATGCCGCCGATGACCACTACGATGAGCATGAGTCCCCAGACGCTCTCCCTGAAGGTGCGCATCACAGTGCTGAAGCTCGCCCTGGGAAGCCGGGGGTAATTTCTTTTTTTGGCCACAATCCAGGTGACGAACATCAGCAATGATACCAGGAGAAGACCCGGTATGATTCCGGCAATGAAGAGTTTGCCGATGGAGGCATTTGTGGAGACCGCATAAATAACCATGACGATGGAGGGCGGGATGAGGATGCCCAGGGCTCCGGAGGTGCCGATGACGCCGACGCCGAATTTCATGGGATAACCATGCCTCACCATGGCCGGCAGCAGAATGGACCCGATGGCCACCACCGTGGCCGGGCTGGACCCGGATACGGCGGCAAAGAGGCCGCAGGCCACAATCCCGGCCAGGGCCAGACCCCCGGTGAAATGGCCCACCAGGGCTGAGGCGAAATGAATCATGCGTTTGGCCACGCCGCCGTGGGTGAGAAAATTACCGGCCAGGATAAAAAACGGGATGGCCATGATTTCGAATTTCTCGATCCCGGTGAAAAGCTTCATGGCCACGGATTCAATGGGCACCGAGGTCATGGTGAACAAAAAGGTCAGTACGGTGAGCCCGAGGGAGATGGAGATGGGCATGCCCGTCAGCATGAGACAGGCCAGAAGAGCGAAAATGATCAGGGCACTCATGAATTACCTCCTTTTGTCCCGGCAGCCGGTCCGGTCTGGGCTTCACCAAAGTCAAAGTCTTCGGAAAGACCGTCCACATGGGAGGTGTCCGTCTGAGGCAGTTGGCCGGTCTGGATGAATTTTTTAATCACCTGGAGGAAACGGAAGCACATGAGGTAGGATCCCAGGGGGATGGCGGAATAGAAGATCCACACCGGCCATTCCAGATCCGGGGAAACCGGTCCCGAGGTCAGGTCCGGCCAGTTGAAGCCAAAAGTGGTGGCAACGGCGTAGCGCAGGCCGACCTCCCAGACAAAGCCGAACCCGATGGTGCCGATGATGCCGGTAAAGAGTGCGCCGCCGGAAAGGCCGATGACGACGAATTTGGCTCGGGTCTTGTCCTTCAGACTGTTGATAAACACGTCCACCCCGACATGGATGCCGGTACGAACCCCGTAAGCAGCTCCGAATTTGGCCATCCAGATGAACATATAAATGCACAGTTCCTGGGACCAGCTCATATTGATGGACAGGAGCCAGTCCTGGAGCCCCGGTATGGGCAGGCCGCTGGCATAGCGATGCACGACGGACAGGAAAATGATGACGGTGGCGGCACCAATCAGTGTGGCCACCAGCCATTCTTCCAGATGGTCGAGAAATTTCAGCATCCTTACAATCCTCCACATAAAAAAATGTTGAATCGGGCAGAATACAGAATGCCGAGGGATACCCCGGCATTCTGTTAAAGCTGCCTCAGGTTTTTCGTATATCTATTTTTTAAACCCGGTGGCCGTGTACACTTCCTGGATCAGGTCGGCGCCGATACGGTCCGCCATTTGCGTGTGAACCTTTACCAGTTCGGCTTTCCAGGCTGCTTTTTCCTCGTCGGAAAGCATGATGATTTCGGATTTGCCGGAAGCTTTTACAGAGGCCAGGTCTTCTTCATTCTTCTGTTTGGCAATGCTGTTGGCAAAGACGGTGGCATCGACCATGGCGCCTTCAAGCTGGGTGCGGATATCAGCCGGCAGGCCTGCCCAGAATTTTTTATTTACAATGACGGCATATCCCAGATACCCATGGTTGGAAAAAGTGACATATTTCTGGACCTCATGCATTTTCTGAGTGTAAAGATTGGAGGGCGGGTTTTCCGTTCCGTCCACCACGCCGGTCTGGAGTGCCTGATACACTTCGGAAAAGGCCATGACCTGGGGAATGGCTCCCAGCGCCCGCATCTGGGCATCGAGAATTTTGGAGGACTGGATGCGCATTTTTAACCCTTTGAAATCGGCCGGGGTTTTGAGCGGTTTATTGGCGCTCATGACCTTGAACCCGTTGTCCCAGTAAGCCAGGCCGAGAATTCCCTTGACTTCCAGCATGTTCAGGAGTTTTTTGCCCACGGGCCCGGTGGTGACCTTGTGAAGATCCTCATACCCGTCAAAAATATAAGGCAGATCAAAGACTTCAAACTCCTTCACTCCCAGGGGGGCGAATTTTGCCAGGGATGGGGCCAGCATGTCCACTGAACCCAACTGGAGAGCTTCCATTTCTTCCTTGTCTTTGTAGAGCTGGCTGTTGGGATACACCTGGATGGTCACCGCACCCTTGGTGCGTTCTTCAGCCAGTTTCTTAAAGTATTCGGCAGCCTGGCCCTTGGGTGTGTCAACCGCCACCACGTGGCTGAATTTGATCACAATGGGTTCGGCCATGGCTGTTGCCGCGAAGGCGAAAAACGTGGCAAAAATGACCGCTAACAGAAGTTTTGTTCTCATTTGAATCTCCTTTGGTTAGAAATTATGTTTAATTTTCAAGGCCCTTTGACCATGGGAATTAAACGCATAAAATATGAAAATAAAAATTTTGCACTGGATAGATATGTATCCTTATCATAGAAAGTTTGAAATCGGAAAGGTTTTGAACTTGCTGTAAGAAATTTTCTTACGGCCCGATCTTGAAACTTGTTTTTAAACCGGGATTATATTAGGCTGGCGGGGTGAAAGTGCTTCTGATTCAACTGCCCGTACCCCGGCTCAATTTCGGTTTAAGGACCGGCAACATCCCCCTTGGCGGGGCCTGTCTCAAACAGGCCGCCGCCGGTATCCCGGATCTGAGGGTGGATATCCTGCCCGAATCCCTGGCCTCCCATGCCGGTGACCAAGTCTTGATCAAGGCGGTTACCGAATACCATCCCGATATCCTGGGGTTTACGGTTTTTTCCTGGAACCTTGCGCGCTCACTTTATCTGGCGGAAAAAATAAAGGAAAAAATTCAGACCCGGATCATTTTCGGCGGTCCTGAGATTACGCCGGATAATGAACTTGCCCGCTCCCCCATTGTTGACGTTTATGTATACGGAGAAGGAGAGGGTGTTTTTAGACGGCTTCTTACGGACGAAGCGCTCTGGAAAAAGGGGCGGGTCGAGGACCGGTCCGGGATCTCTTATCTGGGCCTTGGCAGCCCCTACGTGAATGGTTTTCTTGAAACCGGAGCCGAAAATTTCATGCTGGTTGAAACCCAGAGGGGGTGTCCCTACCGATGCGGGTTCTGCTATTACCATAAATCACGGAAAACCCTCAGCATGGCCGAGGATGGGATTGTGCTGGACGGGATTGCCCATGCCCTGGACCAAGGGGTGGAAGAAGTCTATCTTCTGGACCCGTCCCTGAATTCAAGGCCCGGGCTTCCTGCCCTGCTGGAAAAGATCGCCGGTCTGAACCGGTCCGGGAAGCCGGCCTTCACCAGCGAGATCCGGGCCGAATCCGTGGATGATAATATGGCGGAACTTTTCAGAAAAGCAGGGTTTACAGGCTTTGAAGTGGGCCTTCAATCCACCAATCCCTCTGCCTTGAAACAGATGAACCGGCCCACCCGTCTTCCGGTCTTTCTTTCCGGGGTCAAGGCCCTCCAAGCTCAAGGCATCGTCCCCACCGTGGACCTGATTTTCGGTCTGCCCGGAGATACTTTGGAAGGGTTTGGCAGGACCCTTGATTTTGTCCATGCCCATGGCCTTTATGACCATCTCCAGGTTTTCCCCCTCCTGGTGCTGCCGGGTACGGCCTTCAGAAAAAAAAGCCGGGAACTGGGGCTCAACTATGATCCCCACCCACCGTACACCCTGATCTCCAGCCCTGGATTTTCTTCCCAGGACATGGTCCGGGCCCTGGACCTGGCCGAAGAAAAATTCGACACCGGCTTTATCCCCTTCCCGGACCTTGAGGTCTCCTTTAAAAGTGAAAAAGGGGGAGATCTTTATATCTCCCTTGACGGAAGGCCCTGTCTTGCAAAGTTGGTCCTGGAGGACCGGCGCGATCTTTTGGAGATCCAGGCCCTGGCCCGGCAAATCACTTCCCCTTTCCAGGTTTTCTTTGGCCCTGCCGTCCGGGATAAGGCCTACCAAAAGGCGGTTCTGGCTTGCATTTCCGGGCAAAATCCCTTTGTTCCCGTTGAAGTGGTCTTTCTGGAACCGGAGGAGATTCCAAATACCGGGGACCTGCTCGCGGCAATGGCCATAAAAAGACCCCATTTTCTGGACCAGGATTTACGATACCTCTATCCTGAACCCGGCAACCGGGCGGTTCAGTTCACCATGATCACAAAGAATTCTGATCTGTGCTTTGAAGGTGAGATGAGACGGCAGGTCTTTCTCTGGGACCGGGCTGGCCTGCCGGAGGATTCGGATTTCAAGGACCTGGCCCATCTGGACGGTGTTCTGATCAATTCCTTTCTTCCCTTTGACCGTCAGAAAAAATTTCAGGACAGGATAATACCCTTACATGAAGATATCCTGCCCGTCAATTTTGCCGATGTACGTCTTCAGACCCGGTGGATCCAGGAAACCGGGTCCGAACGATACAATATCTCCCTGCTCCGGGGATTTTTCGGGTTAAGGTCCTGTATGGGATGTTGATCCGGATCAGGGGATGAGCACCTTTAGAATATCTTCTTTTCCGATAATCCCCACCAGTTTGCCCTTTTCAACCACCGGAATGGTATGAAAATGTTTTTCCACCATGAGGCTTGCGATTTCCGAAATCGGTGCATCCGGCCCGACAAAGACCGGGTCTTTGACCATGGCCTGTTCCACCTTTACCGCAGCCATCTTTTTGAGTTCGGCATTGAATTTTTTGGATGAGGACAGGGGAATGATGCCGTCCAGAAGAATGAAAATAGGGGGGATGGGAATTTTTCTGTGCTGAAAAATCAGATCACTCTGGCATAGAATCCCTTTCAGCGCACCGGTGTCGTCAACCACAGGAACCCCGTTGATGTGATGGTTCAGGAGAATTTCAACGGCTTTTGTGATCTCTGTCTCAGGTTGAACGGAAATGATATTTTTTTCCATAATATCGCTTGCTTTAATCATGGGAGCCTCCTTTATTCAGATCAGATGTCAAGAGATGGGGCGAACCGCAAGAACCGGGCACGATGCCCTGCTGATGACGCGGTCCGTTGTAGAGCCCACCAGGAATTTTTCCAAAAGACTGTGGCCTCGGATCCCAAGAACGATCATGTCGGCATCTATTTTTCCGGCATAGGTGATCAATTCCTTGTAGGGCAGGCCTTCCAGCACAACAATGACGGGAATGCACCAGTTCCGGCTGTCCCCGGGGACCATCTCCAGAAGCCGGGTTTCAATCTGTTTTAACCAGGTGCTTCTTCTGTTTCCGACCTCATCCATGGATTTGTCCGGGGTCCTTGCCCCGGACCCTGTCCAGCCTGAAAACGGGTTCACATCCAGCAGTACAGGATCAGGCGCCATGAGTTCAACCGGTTCCATGGGACTCACCACATGGGCAAGATAGAGCCGGGTCTGAAATTCCTGGGCCAGGCTCAAGGCATAATCAAAGGCCAGCCGGGAATCCGGGGAAAAATCACATCCCACCAGGATCCGGTTTAATTTTATTTTTTCCTCACTCTGGGACACCCGGCCGTCATCCTTTGCATGGAGGACCAGAAGCGGGCATGATAAAATTTTGATGAGCTTATTGGTCACCGAACCCGTCAAAAACCGGATCACCCCCGACCCGCCGTTGGTTGCGGCGATCACCATGTCGATCTTATTCTGCCGGGCCGCCGATTCGATCTGATCCGCCGGGTGGCCGAGGGAAACAGAGACGATGATGTCGCACTGAATATCAAATTCTTTTGCGATTTCCTCCAGCCGGTTCCGGGCATTATGGATATGGTCGCTTTCAATCCCGGCATAATCAATATAGGAAGACATATGGCTTGAAACCATGAGTGTGGGGACGATATGGCAGAGATAAAGCTTTGCATCAAATTCCGAAGCCAGAGATTTTCCATAGGATACGATCATGTGGGTAAAATCGGAAAAATCAACGGCACACATTATTCTTGCGGGTTCCATCCTCATCATCCACCTCCTTTTTAAACTTTGTTTTTAAAAAGAGCATGACCCGTGATTCCAGTATGAGTGATTTCCCGGACAAAAACAAGCGCAGTATTGCTTTTGAGCCGGCTTCAGTCTAATCCCTTTTGGTTGTTAGCGTCAAGCAAAAACCAGGGCCATTTGATCGGGGCATATTGAATTCCCATGCTGGGTCTGATATCTTTGATGAAAAAAAGGAGAAATTATGAACCTGTTCGATATCGATACTGAAAAATGCAATAAGGATGGGATCTGCGCCGTGGAATGCCCGGCCCATATCATTGAAATGACCGAAGACGGACCCGTGCCCGCTGCCGGCGCAGAGGAATTCTGCATCGCCTGCGGCCATTGCGTGGCCGTCTGTCCCCAGGGTGCCTTGACCCTTTCCATCCTGGCTCCTGGAGCCTGCCTGGACATGGACAAGGATCTGGTTTTGGATGAGCGCCGGACGGAACATTTCTTAAGATCCAGGCGGTCCATCCGGCGCTACAAGGACAAGCCCGTACCCCGGGATCTGTTTGAAAAGGCCCTGGAAATAGCCTGCTGCGCCCCCTCGGGCAGCAACCGGCAACCGGTGAAATGGCTGGTGGTGGACAAAAAGGAAGATGTTCACAACATCGGCGGCCATGTCATCAACTGGATGCGTTATCTGCTCCATAAAAGCCCGGAAATGGCCCGGACGCTGAAGATGGACGCTCTGGTCGAGGCCTGGGACAAGGGTTCCGACCGGATCTGCCGGGATGCGCCCCAACTGGTTTTTGCCCATGCTTCCAATGAATTCGGCAGCGCCTCGGCCGACTGCCATACGGCCCTGGCCTATCTTGAGCTGGCCCTGACCGGTTTCGGTCTCGGCAGTTGCTGGGCCGGTTATGTCAATTACGCAGCCGGGCAATGGCCCGATCTGAAAAAGGAGCTGGCCCTGCCGGAAACCCATACCTGCCACGGCGCCCTCATGGTCGGATTTCCCAAATTCCGTTATTTCAGGGCTCCCCGCCGCAATGCCCCGGATATCCTGTATCATGCCTGATACTATTTCCGTCCGGGCCGGCCGCAGGGCCATTGGGATCATCCGGGACGAAGGCCTGAATCCTGCAAGGGTAAAGGTTTTGGCCGGGGCTTCCGGTTCGGCCAAATTCCTGGTCCTCACCGGCATCGACCGGGTGCTCATGGATCTTTTCAAGGACCGGACCGAACCCCTTCACCTCCTCGGAACCTCCATCGGAGCCTTCAGGATGGCAGCCTTCTGCCAGAATGACCCTGTCGCCGCCTTGGACTCCCTGGAAAGGGAATATATTGCCCAGCATTACCAGCGCCGGCCCACCCGGGAGGAAATCAACCGGGAAACTTTGAGGATACTGGATGCCTTCATCGACGAAGGCAGGATCGAACAGGTACTGAACCACCCCTTTATGCGGATTTCATTTCTGGCCAACCGGTGCCGGGGCCTTCTCAAGAGCGAGGCCCTGCCTCTTCAGTGGATGGGGCTGGGTCTTGCGGCCGGGGCCAATCTCCTGAGCAGGGATTTTCTGGGGGCATTTTTTGAACGGGCCCTTTTCTGCGCTCCAGGTGAATTGCCGCCCTATGCGGGTATGAACCGGTTTCCCCTGAAGGTCTACGGCCTGACCAAGGACAATTTCAAACCGGCCCTTCTATCTTCCGGCGCCATCCCCGCAATTATGGCCGGGGTTTCGGATATTCCCGGCGTTAAAGGCATGTTCCGGGACGGCGGGATCCTGGATTACCACCTGGATATCCCGTTTTTGCCCGGACCGGTTTTGCCCGGAGAAAACCGGCTGGTCCTTTTTCCGCATTTTTATGAGCATATCACCCCGGGCTGGTTTGACAAGCGCCTGAACCGTCCCCCGGACCCTGACAACATGGCCGACGTGGTTGTGGTTGCCCCGTCCCCGGCCTTTGTCCAAAGCCTTCCCCTTGGCAAAATCCCGGACCGGAAGGATTTCTATGGGTTTAAAGGGAAGGACAGGGAGCGCATGGCCTATTGGAAAGAAACCGTTAACAGAAGCCGGGAATTGGGTCTGGAATTTGTCGAATCCATTTCATCAGGGCGGATCAGGCAAATGGTCAAACCCTTGTGATGACGCAGGACCTCATTCAAATTGTTTCATCTCCCTTGCGAAGCAGTCCGGGCAGATCCCGTGGGAAGGCTGGGTGCCGGCGATATCCTGGATATATTTTTCAATTTGAACCCAGGCGCCTGATTGTTCCCGGACTTTTTTACAATAGCTGCAAATCGGGTAAATCCTGCTCAAATCATTGATCAATCGCTCCTGCTGTTCGATCAGATCTTTGTCGTAGATGATGCGAAGGGACAACTCGACCATCCGCTTGACCTGGTTGAGCATTTTGATGTGCAGCTCATTGTGGGGATTCGCCTTGTTGTCCAGGAAGCATACGGTACCGAAGTCCTCGCCGTCGGGGCGATGTATGGGCATGCCGACATAGGATATGATATTCAATCCGGTGACGGCATCATTGTCTTTCCATTCAGGATCCCGGAGCGCATCCGGAATCAAATTCAGACCCCTGCTCTTCAGTGTCCGCTCACAATACCATCCCGAATCCGGGTAATGTGTCGTGTATCCCGCCGTATAAGGATTTCCTTTTGATGCGCTGGACAGGAGGATCTCGATTTGATCTCCGTCAACGCGCGTGATCAGCCCTGCAGGAACACCAAAAATTTCAGCCGTTGAGTCGATAAGGTTCTGCCATTCGTTTAGAACGTCCTGGGCCAGCTTTTCCCGGGTAAATGGGTTTGCCTTTGAAATTCTCATATTGAACACCTCATTTTATTCGATACATAGTATCCGGTTTAATGACATGGATCATTTAATACGAGTGTCTATTCCTTAACGGTTATGGGCGCGGACGGCCGGGGTCATTTCGTTTTTGCCGGAGCCGGTTCTATTTTCGGTTCTTCTGCAAGATCAAAGTTTCCCATGGAGACCTCCATCCGCTTGGATTGGGACCTGAAGATCTTGATATGAATCGCCAGAAGATAAAATACCAGCAGGTAGATGATGATTTTTCTGAGGGTTTCACTCATGGGCAGGGTCTGCTGGGTCCAGAGGGTAACAAAAAAATCCGTGCTCAGAAAAAAGGTGAACAACAGCAGGATATTCTTTGCCCCCATTTTTACTGCAATATAGGTTGCAAGAAACAGCCCGCCAATGGTTACGCCCGGGATTGCACTATACCATAAGGCCAGCGGCACATCATGAAAAACAGCATTCAGGACGGTACCGGAAATGGACATGGCAGCCATGAGGGCAATGCTGGTGACAATGGAAACAGCGGGATTGATTTTGAAAACAAGGGTCATGATAAAATAAAACAGGGTATCAATGCCGAAGCCGATCCAGCCGCACATCAAGCCTCCGATAAAGGCAAAGCCGAATAGAACCGTTCCGGTGGACAAGGTCAGGTTTAAACGGGCGTTGGGGTATTTTGCATTTCTGAGGATGGAAAAAAAGATAATCTGGGTAAACGCAAATGCGATAAAATTAAAAATCAGTGTCAGGAGTTCGGGGTTTTTGATGGGAAAGACGACAATGCTCACGATTTCTCCCAGGAACCCGCCAAGCATGCATATGGGGAGCAGGTTAAAGAGAAATAAATTCCTGTTGAACAGAAACCACCGGAAGGTTCCCAGTCCCATTCCATAGGCCTGAATGGCAAGGTTGAACTGGGCTACGGTAACCGGCGCCACACTCAGGTGGGTCAAGATGGGAAAATAAATGATTCCTGCGGCAGCCGGGGTGATATTGGCCACAATGGCGGCAACAGTTCCCACAAAGGGCATATAAAAAAGCTTTGAAAAAAAGACCTCATAAAAATACGGCAAAAAGCTTAACCATAAAATTAAAGCAGATACCAGAATGATGACGGGGCCTTTGTTTGTTTTCATCTTAAAAGATATATCCGGGATAGCTCAATTGTATCATTGGGTCAATTTAGCAGCATTTTGTCATATTGCAATATAAAAAACCAGACCTTTCCGGCCGTCTTTCAAATAAACCGGATCTGTGTCTTTTGTCTTGGCATAACATAAAGGTCCCGGGCAGATGCCGTTTTATCCTTGAAATATAAGAGATTAGCCATTAGTATGGATTTTCCCGATAAGGGGAGTATGGAAAAAAAGAGGAGGACGATTTTGGATTCCGGCATCTGCGTTGACATTATGGACAATATATCCAAGGTGATTGTGGGTAAGAAGGAGAGTTTGAAACTCATGCTGACGGCCCTGCTGGCCGACGGCCATGTGCTTCTGGAAGATGTGCCCGGCGTGGGCAAGACCCTTATGGCCAGGTCCCTGGCCGCCTCCATGGGAGGAATTTACAAGCGGATCCAGTTTACGCCGGATCTTTTGCCCTCGGATATCACGGGATTTAATATTTATCATCAGAATGAAGGCCGGTTTAAATTCCAGGAAGGGCCGGTCATGGCCAATGTGCTCCTGGCCGATGAAATCAAC
>Ga0156401_1102_pt1 | contig 44715 bp, 39 predicted proteins | sample RifOxyA3_FD_116161 | JGI IMG/M metagenome (GOLD analysis project Ga0156401, IMG submission 116161) | Desulfobacula sp. RIFOXYA12_FULL_46_16 | reverse complement strand
CCATTATTATCCTCCGAATTCTTCGTCATTTTATCAATTTCATCCAGCAACTGATTCACAAGTTCATCCTGGTCTATTTTCCGGATCACTTTTCCTTTTTTAAACAGAATCCCCTTGCCGTCACCGCCCGCTATCCCTATATCCGCTTCTTTTGCCTCTCCGGGGCCGTTTACCGCACAGCCCATAATGGCAACTTTAATCTTAGACGACCTCTCAAGTAAAGCATTTTCTACTTGTGCGGCGATTTTAAAAAGATCGATATTACACCGGCCGCAGGTGGGGCAGGAAATCAGTTCCGGCCCCCGGCTCCTGATCCCGAGGGCCCTTAAAATCTCATACCCGGTCCGGATTTCTTCAATGGGGTCCCGGGTCAAAGACACCCGGATGGTATCGCCGATTCCTTCGGCCAGCAACATTCCGATACCAATGGCGGATTTGGTGATTCCGGCAAAAAGGCCGCCCGCCTCGGTCACTCCCACATGGAAAGGAACATCGGTAAGAGACGATAGGAGCCGGTAGGCCCGGACCGTCCGTGAAACATCCGAGGCCTTGAGGGATACCTTGATGTCCTGAAACCCCAGGTCCTCCAGGATCCGGATATTGCGGAGCGCGCTTTCCACCATGGCTTCGGCCGTTGTCCCGAGCCGTTGTTCAATCTCTTTTTCAAGGGACCCGGCATTGACTCCCACCCGGATGGGGATACCATGATCCTTTGCACAGTCCAGGACGGCCTTGATCTTTTTTTTTGCTCCGATATTGCCGGGATTGATCCTCAGGGCATCAGCACCGGCCTTGGCCGATGCAAGGGCCAGCCTGTAATCAAAATGAATATCCGCAATCAGGGGGATCGCGATCTCCTGTTTGATTTTTTCCAGGGCAAGGGCAGCCTCCATGTCCGGGACCGCCACACGGATGATGTCACATCCGGCCTTTTCAAGACCTTTGATCTGCCTTACCGTGGCCGGGACATCCTGGGTCTTGGTATTGGTCATGGATTGAACTGTGATGGGGGCGTCGGAACCGATCTTTACCTTTCCAATACGGATCTCCCGGGTTTTGCGTCTTTCCTGGACAATGGACATCTTTGGAATTACCTTTAAATTTAAAATCAAATATGGTGTATCCGGCCTGTCAGCCTGGAATTCACCCTTTTCCGATCTTCAGAATATCAAAGCTGTTCCTTTAATTCAAGGCAACAGTTTTTAAGAGCGGTCTCCCATTTTTTTATTGAACATCAACCGGAATATTCTGGAAATACCTGGAAAGAACAGACAGGGACCGGGTCAGGTTTTCGAGATTAAAAACCTCAAGGCTCACAACCCCCCTGAAATTTTCGAGAACCCGAAGGATCTTCAGGATCTCTTCTTGGGACAAGAGGTCAAGGGCTTTGTGGTCCTTTTTTTCCGGCCCTGAGCCGTCAACGCCGTGCAGATGAATCAGGGGAATCCGGGACCTGTGAGTTTCAAAGGTTTGAAAAAGATCATGGCCGTGGCGGATCTGATGCCCGGCATCCAAACAGACCGAGAGATGGAATTCCTTGATAAGGGGTTCCATATATCGGAAAGGATAATCCAGGGTCTCCACGGAAATAATCGATGGGTCGGGCAGGCGGGATAAAAAACCGGCCAGGCCTTCACGGGTGGTATTCACCCACTCCTCCCTTTTTTTTCTATTCTCCATATCCTGCCGGATACTCAGGGGTATTTCCAGATGGAGGGTATGGGTGGATGGGGTCAGGGGATCAAAGCGATCCATGACCCTTAAAAGCGTGTCCGTAGCCGCCCTTCTTTTCCGGGAGGATTCATCGGAAAGACTCACATCCGTGGGCAAATGGATATTATAGGTCAGGTTCAGATCCCCGGCTAAGGATAAGAGTGTTTTCACATCCGCTTTTGAGGGCAGGACATCCAGGGGAAAGCTTTCAAACACCAGCAGTTCTATTTCATCAAAAAAAGGCCCCAACCGGATGACGTTGGGGATGATATGGTCCGGAACGATAAAAGAGGTTGTCCCCAGCCTGAAACGTCTTGGAGATGCTATGAAATCTGCTGGTTCTATGCCGAACACCCTTTCTGATCCAGAACCTGGCGGATGGCTTTTTCAAGGACCGTGATTTCAAAAGGCTTTTTCAAATAATTTTTTGCGGATTTGATAATCGGATCTTCAAAATGGCCTTCATCATGGCCTGAAGAAATGATCACCTTGACATCCGGGTCAATTTTCAGCATTTGCTTTAATAATTCCCGGCCCGGCATTTTAGGCATGATCATGTCCAGCAATACGAGATTTACGGCGCCGGCATTCTCTTTGAAACGGGCAAGACCCTCCTCTCCGTCACCTGCCGGAATAATCCGGTATCCGAAATCTTCCAGGGCTCTTTGCAAGGATTCCCGGACCGACGGGTCGTCATCCACAATCAGGATGGTTTCACTCCCTCCCTGGATAACGGCGGGTGGCTCTTCCAGACCGCAGGCATCATCGGCCTTGGGCAGAAAGATATGAAAAACCGTCCCCCGGCCAGGGCTTGAATCCACTTCAATATGGCCTTCATGCCGTTTGGTGATGATATCCTTGACCATGGCCAGGCCAAGCCCCTGACCGGTATTTTCCGGGCCTGTCTTGGTGGTAAACAAAGGATCAAAGGCTTTCTCAAGAACAGCTTCCGGCATGCCTATGCCCGTATCTTCAAACAAAAATTCATAATACTCCCCTCTGGGGAGATATTGCAGATCCGCGCTTTTCCGTGTTTCCGCATTAACGCTGAGCCGGATACGATCCCCTTTTTTCAATCCTTTGGCCTCAATGGCATGGACCGCATTGGTGGCGAGATTCATGAACACCTGATGTATTTCATTGATATCGGCGCAGACAAAAACCCGGTCTTTTTCAATATCCAGTCTTTTTTCGATCAGTTTATCCGTTGTTTTCTCCAGCAGAAGAAAGACTTCCTGGGCAACGGTATAAATATCAATATTTTCTTTTGGAGAAACGGCGCGGTTGGAAAGATTCTGGAACTGCTTTACCGTCGCGGCCCCTCTTTTAACGGAATTGACAATATTCTGTACATAGGCTTTCTGGGAGGGGGAGAAATTATCATCGGCTAGGCTTAAAAGATTCAGATAGGCCATAATGCCGGAAAGGATATTGTTAAAATCGTGAGCCACGCCCTGGGCCAGGGTTCCCAGAGAATCCATCCGCTGGCGCTGTCTGAGCTGTTTTTCAACCAGGGAGAACTGAGCTTCAAGGGACCGGAGCTCCTTTTCCAGAAGATGGAGATGACCCACCCTCAGTTCCAGGACTCTGACTTTGTTTTCCAGTTCTTCGTAAGTCGGTTTTGCCATTGTCTTTTTCCTGCAACCGGTGATTTTCATTAAGGTTATCTTAAAAAACAAAAAGAATAAAGCATGAAATTAAAAGAGCAGCCCAGGAGGCGGTCATCATCAATCGGCAGGCCTGGCCGATCTTTTCCTTACCAGGATCAGGAAATCGGCTTCCGATGAAGGGTTTTTCAACAAGGATGCCGTGGTACACATTCGGGCCGCCCAGCTTGACCTCAAGGGCTCCTGAAAAAGCTGCCTCAGGATATCCGGAATTGGGGCTTTTGTGGCGGGATCCTTGAGAAAAACCTGTCTTCAGGGCCAAGGCCCCTGTCTTAAACGACAGAAAAAAGGCGCTCAGACCGATGAAAAGGACGGAAATCCGGGCCGGGATGAAATTGGCCGCATCGTCTATCCTTGCCGAAGCCCGGCCGAAAAGAAGGTAGGCCTCGTTTTGATATCCCACCATGGAATCCAGAGTATTGACCATTTTATAGGCCAAGGCAAGGGGAACCCCGCCCAGCAAGGCAAAAAACAAGGGAGATAAAAACCCGTCCACAAAATTTTCAGCCACCGTTTCCACGGCAGCCCGGGTAACACCCTTTTCATCCAGGGTCTGTGTCTGCCTTCCCACGATCATGGATACGGCCTTTCTTGCGGCTTCTATATCATAGGCTTCAAGGGCTCGGAAGACTTTTAAGGCAGATCTATCAAGGCTTCTGGAGGAAAAACAGAAAAACAGCAAAACCCCCTGGACCAGATATCCGAATCCGGGATGGACCCTCATGGAAAGGACGATGACACAAAAGGCCAGGGCCCATGTGGAGAAGATGAGAAAGGCCGCAAAGAAAAAACCCGAAACCAAGAGGTTTTTAAACCATCTCCTGAACCGGTTTTCAAAAAAAGCAATGGCCTTTCCCATATAGACCACCGGGTGGGGCAGGAAACCGGGATCTCCCAGGATAAAATCCAGAATAAAGGCTCCCAGGACCACAACCCATTGAATATCACTCATGACCCAGAGCCTTTCGGACCAGGGCTGAAAGATGCTCATTGGCATCTCTTTTCTTCAGGGAAAACCGCACGTATTGATCGGATAAACCCATAAAATTGGAACAATCCCGGATCAAGACCCGGTGTTGACCGATGCGTTCACAGAATTCCCCGGAACTCAGGCCGTCTTTCAGGCGGGCCAGAATAAAGCAGGTGGTTGAATCAAACAGTTCCAATCCGCTCACTCCCCTAAGGCTCTCCATAAATTTTTGCCGTTCCGCCCGGATATAGGCCCTTGTTTTTTTGAAAAACGGTTCAATGGCCTCGGGATGATCGAAGATATGCTCAATCACAGCCTGGGCCAAGGCATTCACACTCCAAGGCTGATAAAAGGCCATGATCTTTTCAACGATTTTTGGGTCCCCGGTTAAAAATCCCGTGCGAAGGCCGGGAATTCGATAGATTTTCGACATGGACGAGAGCACGATGAGGTTTTCATACCCTGTTTCCGATACAAAGGACAGGTCTTCGGCATTTTCTACAAAGGGAAGATAGGACTCATCAACGATGAACAGGGTGCTTTGATGCTTTTTCAGCAGATATTCAATCTTGTCCTTTGACATCAGTGCGCCCGTAGGGTTGTCGGGATTACAGAGAAATACCGTGTCCGCCTTTGCAGCCAGCCGGGATATCGCATCTGCTTTCGGTTGAAAACCATTTTCCGGCGTTGCAAGACAATGCTCAACATCCGTATGATACATGAAGCAGGCGTCCCTGTAATCCGAATAGGTGGGGCCTGCAATGAGCGCTTTTTTTGAACCCAGGGCAAAGGGGAGAATATAGATAAACCATGTGGTTCCGTTTCCCGCAACCACCCGGTTTTCATCCATTCCATGGCATCTTGCAAACCCAGCTCTCATGGAGGCGGCATCCGGTTCCGGCAGGGACCTTATTTTCATCACATTCTCACAGATGAAGGACTCGATGATCTCCGGCGGTCCCAGGGGATTCAGGTTGCTGCTCATGTCAATGATCTCTTCAAGGGCGCAGCCCAGTTTTTCTGCCAGCTTTCTTTTATTTCCGCCATGACCCGTAATCATGGATATTTTCCTTTTTAAAGGATCAATGCCCCGGCTGCCAGAAACAACACGGCTTCCGTGATCTCGTTCATGGCGCCCAGCATGTCCCCTGTAATGCAATTCAGTTTCTTTTTATAAAACCCCAGGATCAAAACCAGGGCACAAACAAAAACAATATTCAAAACCAGGCCCTTATAGCCTAAAAAGAGGGAGATGACCACAGGAATCCCCACAAATATAAAATCTTTGGGGCCAAGGGGTTTTTCAAACAAATCAAGCCCGGTCCCGGCATCCTGCCTGCCGTATTTTAAATACCGGATGCCGAAGATCATGGCCGACCTGGAATAGGAAGGAATGATGAAAAACATCAGAAGGGTTTGACCCTGGGTTAAAGCTGATTTAACGGCGAATATCCCGGCTGTTTTCAGCAGAAGAACCGAGACCACGGCCACAAGGCCCATCATTCCCGTACGGCTGTCCTTCATGATTTCAAGGACCCTTTCTTTGGGCCGATGGCTGAACATCCCGTCGGCCGTGTCGCCAAGGCCGTCCAGGTGGAAGGCTCCGGTGACGGCCACAAGGAAAAGAACATCCAGAACCGATACCACCGGTACAGGCCAGAAATGAGAAACCATGAGGTCAAACAAGATGAGAAGGGTGCCCACCAGAAGCCCCACCAGGGGGAAGAACCGGATCATGCCCAGGGGGGAATAGGCCACCCCTTTTCCCGCCGGAAGAATGGTGATAAAAAGAATGGCCGATCTGAAATCCGAGAGGAATTTTTTCATTTGGGTTTTTGCCCGGGCTTTATTTCCACATCGATTCCGGCAACGGTCATGACAACCCTGTCGGAGATCTTTGCCATGCGCTGATGGATCATTCCTGCAAGGTCCCTGAATTCCCGGGCAAGCTTGCTTTCCGGAACAATTCCCTGCCCGACCTCATTGGATACCAGAAAAACAGGGCATTCGCAGCGCAAAAGGGCCTTCTCAAATAGATTCAGAATCTCAAGGATTCCGTCAGTGTCATAGGAATGATATAAAAGATTGGACAGCCAGAGGGTCAGGCAATCGATCAGAATCACATCGGCCTTGCCTGAGTATTCATTTACAATTTCATGTATCAGGATAGGCTCTTCAATGGTTTGCCAGTCTTTTCCCCTTTCCTTTTGATGCTTTTCCACCCGCTTTTCCATTTCCGGGTCCAAAGGCTGGGAAGTGGCAATAAAATATTTATCCTTTTTGGCGGTCTTGTTGGCCTGATTCAGTGCAAATGAACTTTTCCCGCTTCTGCAGCCGCCGATAACAAAGGTTATCTTTTTTTTCAACGCGTAATCCATCCCGTAATGAACTGATTCAAATTCAATTTTTTTCAATTTATCCCATTCTCCAAGGGATTGGCAACCTAAAAATCAATTCATATTTATGCTTTACTTTCGGTTTTTATTGATGTAGGACTTTTAAAAAATGAATCGATTTGCTTCAAATTAGAACGGTAACAGTTCCAAGGAGGCGGTAATGATCAACAGGAATACGGTAAAGATCCTCAGCCTGAAACCCATTACCCGCACCATGTGCCATGAATTTTATACCAAAATCAATACGGAATTCACCTCATCCGCGGCAATCAGGGAATCGGTGTCCTGGTGGCAGGATGATCCTGAAAAACTGAACAACCTCTGGTGGGTGCTGAACTATTATTCAGACCGGCTTGATCCGGACAGGAATTTAAGGGCTTTTGTTGAAAAAAACCTTGATTCCCTGGCACAGAAAACAACACAGGCATAGTACTTTTTTCTAAGCCCTTTTCCGGCTTGCGTCATCAATGTTCCATATCCTTTCCCACCCCCCAGATATCAATAATCTTTGTATTGCCGGGATAATCAACCGTCCTGTAATGGGTAATGCCGGACAATTTTCCTGTGATTTTATCCAGCCGGGCGGCCTGGGATTTTATGGAATGAATCGCCTTCTTCTCCATAGGACGGGATTCAGGCCCCATCAGCATGAGTTCCGAGTAACCCAAAATGGCCTGCAAGGGTTGATTGATTTCGTGACAAACAGCCCCGGCCATTTCAAGAACCCCCTGAAGTTTTTCTTTCTCGAATTTTTCCTTTTCGCCGGCCTTCCTCTGGGAAATATCCGTAAAGGTTGCAATGGTCCAAGCCATTGGATTTTCATCATCCCTTGAGTTGAGGCGGATATGAACCGGAAAAAGGGTATGGTCTTTTTTGACCAGATCAATTTCATAATCTGCCGTTCCGCCCGTGATAACGCTCTGATAAATATTTTGGCCAACATTTTCAAAATCTTCATCATTTGAATAAATCATCCGGGTGCTTTGATTTTGAAAATCCCGGGTTGATTCATAACCAAACAAAAGAAGCATTTCATGGTTCACCCATTTAAAAATTCGGTTCTGGACCAGAGCAATCCCGACAGGCAAGGATTTCAGAATTTTCTCAAGCATCCGGCGATGTTTTGCCAATTGTTCTTCTGATTCTTTCCTTTCAATGGCAAGGGCAATATGCCGGGAAATAGAATTTAAAAGCGCCAGATCCTCTTTTTCATGGTCTCTTGCAGATCTATCGTTTTGAATCAAAATGGCGCCTTTGACCCTTTCATTAATCATCAGGGGAGCGCCCATCCGTATTTTGCCCAGGCTTCCAAGGGCCTTTTGCTCTATCTCGGCGGTCTCCTTTGGAACATCTGACTCATAAAAAATCATGGATTTTCGGGTTCGAATCACCCTTTTGGTATAGGAGAGCACCGATTTGAAATCAAGAAAGCTTTCAGACGCCTTATCTTTTTCTTCCACATGAAAGGGAAAGGAAATAGAGTCCTTTTCTGCATCGTATAGGGCAATATAAAAATGATTCACATTGAGAATTTCATCAAGGCGATGATGAATCACTTTATAGAGCTCTTCAAGATTGTCCGTGCTGCCCACCGCTTCTGATATTTTAAACAGCACTTCAATGGTTTTTCCCGGATCACGCCTCCTTTTCAAATTTTCAATCTTGTCTGGTTCCATTCCGCCCTACCCCTATCCATAAAAAATTTTGCATTATGTCACCAACCCAGGTTTTTATCAAGGCATATCCAGAACCCAAATCCAGGGAAATTGCAGTGGAATCCTGGTTTACAGAAATCCGGCAGGAGCCTAAAGCCATAACATCTATTGAAATGAATCCGTTTGAATGGTAAAGACCTTTCTAAGACAGGTTAATTATTCGAATTTATGAAAACCGGATCATATCGGAGAATCCATGACTCAAGACAATGAAAAGATTGCACTTGTCACAGGGGCGGGAAAGGGAATCGGCAGGGCCATTGCAGTTGCACTTGCCGGACAAGGGATCTTTGTCTATATTAATTACCTTTCCGACACGGCATCTGCCGCTCAAACCCTTGAAGAGATAGAGGCTTGCAACGGGCAGGGGGCCTTATTGCCCTTTGATGTGACCCGTTCCGAAGATTCAAAAAAAGCGGTTCAGGCCATCCTGAAAGATAAGGGCGCCCTCCATATCCTTGTCAATAATGCGGGCATCAGAAATGACGGGCTTTTGGCCATGATGAAGGAAGATTCGTGGCAATCCGTTATCAATACCAATCTGACCAGTTTTTACAATGTAACAAAACCGGTGGTAAAACAGATGCTGAAAAACAGATCCGGCAGGATCGTGACGGTGACATCTGCTGCCGGCCAGATGGGCAATGCCGGCCAGGTCAATTATTCAGCCGCCAAATCAGGTCTTATCGGGGCCACAAAAGCCCTGGCAAGGGAGGTGGGAAACCGGAACATAACGGTAAATGCGGTTTCACCCGGATTTATTGAAACCCGGATGCTGAATGGAATGGATATGGACCGGATCATGGATACCATCCCGGCCAAAAGGCTTGGGAAACCGGAGGAGGTTGCCCATGCCGTTGCCTTTTTGTGCTCGGACAAAGCAGCCTATATTAATGGTCAAATCCTCGGGGTTAACGGGGGATTGATTTAGGAGGGGGTTATATGACCTTATCCAGGATCTTTCTCAGAGCCCTGGCAAAATCGTTTAGAGAAAAGGGTTTTTGTATAAATCCGTGGCATCCCTGGTTCAGGAACCCTTCAATTTTATCATCAACGGCATACCCCGTCGATATGAGAATTTTTGCATCGGCCTTTATTTCCTTGATTTCCAGAAAGGCTTGCTTCCCGTCCATCCTCGGCATGATGAGGTCCAGCACAACCAGAGAAATCTGGTCTTTGTAGGTTCTGAATATTTCAACGGCTTCCAAGCCGTTTCTTGCAATCAGCGGTTTATATCCAAGCTTTTCCAGAAAATTTCTGCCCACATTGACGATTTCTTCCTCATCATCCACCAAAAGTATGGTTTCAGATCCCTTCTGAACCTGGTCAAAGGGGCGGACCTCCTCTTTTATGGCCTTGATATCAATAATATTGGAGGCCGGCAAACAGACCTGAAAACTTGCGCCCTTGCCTTTTTCGCTTTCAACCAGGATAAAGCCTTTGTGGTTTTTGACGATGCCGAATACGGTGGACAGACCTAGTCCCCTGCCTTTTTTATCGCCTACGCCCTTTGTTGAAAAAAAGGGATCAAATATCTTTTTTTGGATTTCCATATCCATACCAATGCCTGTGTCTTTTACCGTGACCTTGATATATCGTCCGGGATGAACCTCAAAGGGATAGGAATGATCTTCGCCAATAAAGAGATTTTGGGTGGTGACGAAAATTTCTCCGGGCCCGGGCATGGCCTGGGAAGCATTGATCAAAAGATTTAAAAAGACCTGTTCGAGCTGGGATTGGTCTGCATCCACAAGGTAAAGCTCTTTTTCAAAAACCTTATGAAGGGTGATATCCTGGCGGGTGGACTTGAAAATATCCAGGGCCAGGGCAACCAGTTCATTGACGTTTAATACCGAAATCCGGTATTTCCCCCCTCTGGCAAACCCAAGCAGACGGCTTGTCAGCTCTCCTGCGGTTTTTACCAGCCGGCCGATATGCTTGGAATGAGCCGCCACTTTTTCAACGGCCGACAAATCAATCTGCATCAAAGACAAATGGCCCTGGATCCCCATGAGAATATTATTAAAATCATGGGATATGCCACCGGCAAGCACACCTATGGCTTCCATTTTCTGGGCCTGCTGAAGCTGAATCTGAAGCAGTTTCAGTTCGGAAATATCCGTAATAATGACGATGATGCCCTTTGAAGGATCTTTTATATCTATTCTTGAGGCCCTGAGCATACAGGCCAGCGTTGTTCCGTCTTTTCTCAGGAGCCTGGTTTCCAGAAGGCTGGAACCAAATTTTTCCACGTGGGAATATAGATCAACGCCGACTCTGTCATATTCTTTTTGATTTTCATATAGGATGCGCGCATTTTCCCCCTTTAAAGCATCCGGTTCATATCCCAGCATGGTGTGAAATGCATCATTGGTCCAGCCGAGAACCCGGTTTTTGACAACAGTTATCCCCACCGGCGAAGAATCAAGAATGATTTTCATTTCTCCGGGGGTTAAATCCTGCTCATTTAAATCAAATAATTTTTTATGAGCGTTCAGGTTGCGGGTATCGACGTCAATATCATTTACCTGATAAGTATTCTTCATAGAGTATAAACCTGATTGATTTCATAATTTGACTGCCTGCCGACTTCTTGATAAGTATAGCAGATTTTTAAAATTAATATAAGAAAAGAAAACTAAGAATGCTAAAAAAAGATAATTTTTTGATTCCGTATTTACCGGCGCTTGCAAGCGGTCTGTTGCTGACGCTCGCATTTCCAAAGCCGGGGCTTTCCTATCTTGCTTTTTTTGCCCTGGTCCCATGGCTGATATCTCTCCCCTCCCTGACCCTGAAACAATCTTTTTTCAGTGGGCTCATCGCCGGGCTTGTCCATTTTATCACCTTGATTTACTGGATTATACCAACGGTTCATATTTACGGCGGACTTCATCCCATCCTGGCCGGTTCCACCCTGGTGCTCCTGTGTTTCTACCTTGCCCTGTATCCTGCCCTCTTTGCCTTTCTTCTAAAAAAACTCACCCTGGGCGCCACTCCCTTCCTGGCCGCCTGTCTCTGGACAGGTCTTGAATATATCAGAACCTATGCCTTTACCGGATTTTCCTGGGGAAGCCTCGGCTACAGCCAGTATTCAAATCTTTTATTGATCCAGATCGCGGATTTTTCCGGAATCTACGGGGTTTCATTTCTCATTGTGTTGGTGAATTCTGCAATGGCCTATTTTTTTCTAAAAAGGGAAAAGGGCGGAAACAGGCCCTTTCTCTCCATGATTTTGACCATCATCCTGATCTTCGCTACCCTGGTTTATGGAAATCTGATGCTCTCATCCATTGATGCACGGATGGCCTTAGCTCCAAAACCTGCCATTGCCGTTGTCCAGGGCAATATTGAACAGGATCTGAAATGGAGTGACGCCTTTAAACAGGAAACCGTTCATAAATACCTTCTTCTTTCAAAAACCACTCTAAAGGATGACCCGGAACTGGTCATCTGGCCGGAAACGGCTCTTCCCTTCTATTACGGCTATGAACGGGCATTATCGGATCTTGTGGATCAATTCGTCCGGGAATCAAAAACCAATTTTCTCATCGGCAGCCCGGCCTTTAAAATGGATGAAAAAGAAACCCTGTATTATAACCGGGCCTATATGCTGAACCGGTTTTCCATCGTAACCGCCACCTATGACAAAACCCATCTGGTGCCCTTTGGAGAATATGTTCCCTTTGGAGAATATCTGACCTTTCTCGGGAAAATCACGGCCCAGGCCGGAAACTTTTCATCAGGCGATAAAGCTTTTATCCCCCTTGATTTTCAGGAACATAAAACAGGGGTACTCATCTGCTTTGAAATCCTCTTCCCCCGCATTGCCGCAAAATTTGTAAAAAACGGGGCCGATATCCTGACCACGATCACCAATGATGCCTGGTTCGGGCAAACCTCGGCGCCGATGCAGCATTTTTCCATGGCCGTCTTCAGGGCCGTGGAAAACCGGAGATCGGTGGTCAGGGCCGCCAATACGGGAATTTCAGGTTTTATCGACCCCAGGGGAGAAATCCTGGAAACCACTTCTTTGTTCACAGACAAGGCCATTACAAAACAAATGCCGGCCCTGACCCTCATCAGTTTCTATACCCGGTACGGAGATGTCTTTGCCTTTGGAACCATGGTTGCTTTCTGTCTCGGTTTCATGGTAAAAGGAGCAAGAAACCAGTTGAGGAGAAATGAAAAATGAGCGCAGAATTAAAACAGACCATTCATACCATTCGTGCAAAAGCCTTAAAACTCAGGGAGTATCTTTGACCTCCCGGTCAAACTAAAGCGTCTTAGGGAACTTGAGCATTTGATTGCCAAGGAGGATTTCTGGAATGACGCAGAAAAAGCCACAGACCTTTTAAAAGAGAGAACCGTCCTTTCAAATCTGACGGACACCTTTGACACCATCCATAAAGGGATTGAAGACGCTGAAGTCCTCTTGGAACTCGCCCTTGAAGAATCCGATAAGGAGAGCGAAGCGGAGGTGGCGTCACTTTTGGCAGATCTTGAGAAGACCATTAAAAAATTCTCCATTGAAATCACCCTGGATGGCGAAGACGATGCCCGGGATGCCCTTGTGTCCATCAATGCCGGGGCCGGCGGGACCGATTCCCAGGATTGGGCGGAAATGCTGTTTCGCATGTATACCCGCTGGATCGATAAAAAAGGATATAAATGTGAAATCATTGATTACCAGGAAGGTGATGAGGCCGGTATCAAAGGAGTGACCCTCCGGGTATCCGGCACCAACTGTTACGGTTACATGAAGGTTGAGTCCGGGGTTCACCGCCTGGTCCGGATTTCACCGTTTAATGCCGGCGGAAAACGTCACACCTCCTTTGCCGCAGTCTTTGTTTATCCTGAAATAAAAGATGAAATCGTCATCGATATCGACGAATCGGATCTCAGGATTGATGTATTCCGCGCCAGCGGCGCCGGAGGCCAGCATGTCAACAAAACCAGCAGTGCGGTCCGGATCACCCACCTGCCCACCGGCGTCGTGGTTCAATGTCAGCAGGAATCCTCCCAGCACAGGAACCGGGAAATCGCCTTCAAGGTTCTGAAATCAAGGCTTTATCAGCTTGAAAAGCAAAAGCACGATAAAAAAATGCAGAGCCTCCATGACGGCAAAGATGATGCCGCCTGGGGAAGCCAAATCCGATCCTATGTGCTTCATCCTTACCGGCTGGTCAAAGACCATCGCACCAATTTTGAAATGGGGGATGTGGACCGGGTTCTCAACGGAGATCTGGACCCGTTTATCGAGGGAGTACTGCTGTCTTGAAAATAGACCCGCTTCAAATTATTGAAAAATTTTATGACCCCGGAACCAGGCTTTACGATATCCTGGTCAACCACAGCCGGATTGTCACAGACAAAAGCCTTGATATCGCCCGGAGTCTGCCCCATCTGAACCCTGATCTGGAATTTATTGAAACCGCAGCCATGCTGCATGATATCGGCATTTTTCTCACCCGGTCCGAATCCATTGGCTGCTTTGGCAAGGCCGCCTATGTCTGCCACGGGTATCTGGGCCGTGAACTCCTGGATGAACTGGGCTTGCCGCCTGAATACGGGATGGTCAGCGAACGCCATACCGGCGCCGGGATTACAAGGGAAAATATCGTCCTCAATAAACTTCCCCTGCCGCAAAGGGATATGGTTCCCCTCAGTATTGAAGAAAAAATCATCTGTGCGGCAGATAAATACCATTCCAAAAATCCGAAGTTCTCAGGCAAAACCATGACCACGGCAGAGGTGATTGAAGGGCTTCGAAAAATCAACAACGATCATGCAGCGCGATTCATCCTCTGGGCTGAAGAATTCGGATTATGAAAAGGCAATCCCGGTGATTTTGGCCACATAGTTTTTTGTTTCCTCGGGCATGCGGCTCCGGCGGGAATCCAGGTTCCCCATTCCCCAGTTATAAGCGGCCAGGGCGTGGGGAACGCTTCCGTCATAACGGTTGATCAGTTTTTTCAGATACCGGGTCCCTGCCATGATATTTTCCGACGGGTCCAGGGGATCCGTCACCCCCAATTCCCTGGCCGTACCCGGCATGAGCTGCATCAATCCCATGGCCCCTTTGGAAGAAACCGCATCGGGTTTGAAATTGCTTTCCGCTTCTATCACCCGCCTGATGAGGTCGGAATCCACCCCATAGTGAGACGACGCCTTTTGGATAATCCCGTCGATATCATGGCCCACGGACCTGTCCCCAGGGGTTCTTTCTTTTTTTTCAAGCCCCGGCTCAGACATTTGAATCTCCGGCTGCTCAATTTCTGACGGGTCCTGTCGGCTCTTTGACAATAGAGGATGCTTTTTTTTATGCCGGGGAAGGATTTCTTTCAGGCCTTCCATCAAAGAAGTCTCATCGCTTTTTTCCCCTTCAGTCTCGGACATGAGCCTCAGTAAATTTTCATTCATTTGGAGCTTGACCCTTTGGCACAGCTCCAGGGCCTGTCGAGCCTCTAGGGAAGCAGTTGGCTGATCCTGCCGGGTTGGATTCGGCTCAACGCTCTCTGTCGCTTTACTGAAAAGGCTGAGAAAAGACTCCGGGTCGGCGGCCCTGTGCATGTTTTCTCGTCCCTGAAAAGATCCTGAAGCCGGATGGAGCCCGAATTTGTCGATCGGATTGTCAAAATGAATCCCCATACAAACCCGTTCCTTATTTAAAATTTTCAATTCATTTGATCATGATAATCCGCCATGACAAAACAAAGCGGTTATCCCCGGAACGAAAGACAGCAAGAAACGTACCGTAACAGGAAGAGCTTTCTGTTAAAAATCAAAAGGGCCTTGGATTGTTTTTCCAAGGCCCTTAAAAATTTCTGGTAGGCACGAGCGGGGTTGAACCGCTGACTTCTACCGTGTCGAGGTAGCACTCTACCACTGAGTTACGCGCCTGAATCGTTATGTTCTATTAACAAAACACGGTATCCGTGTCAAGAAAAACTCTTCATCAGGGGGCTTCCTTTTTTTCCTCCGGTATGAGTGCCGGGTTCCGGCGGGTTTCCGGGCCAGGCACCTCTTCTTTCTCGATGAACCGGAGGGTGACCCGTTCGTCGGTTACGTCTGTAATTTCAAGGCCAAAGGAATCAAAGGTCTTGAGCATAACGGCATCGGCAAACCGAGAGGGAGTGCCTTTGTACAGGATTTGCACAAGGGCGCTGTTGGATCCGATTTCTTTTTGCAGCATGCTTGTAAATTCCGGCATTTCCCTGAGCCTCTGCTTTAATGCGATAAACCGTGGAAGAAAATTATCCCCGGACAGGCTGAGATCAAAGGAGGCTTCTTTTCTTAAAATTTGGGCCCAATAGGCGCTGATTTTTTCAGTCAGATCCTTGGCCGACAGGTTTGCAGCCGAAGCAAGGGCCTGTTTATGGCCTTCCTCTTCTGAATCACTCTTAGCCACGGCTTGAACCGTTGAGACAATCTTTTTTTCCCCGGTATGGACATCATAGGCCTCCATCAGAATTTGGGCGTCAAAGGTTTTTTCTTCCCCCATACGGTTGATGGCCAAGGATACGGCCGCATGTCCTATAACGATCATATCCGCCTTCATTTCCCGGCCAAGGCGCCTTGCCGCATCAATATCTTCCATTGAATGAAAGGAAATATCATAAAAAGAGGGGTCAGGGCGTTCGAGCCCGGTCCCGGCAATCACAAATCCGTCCCGGGTCATTTGTTCGATCATGACTTCTTCCACCAGAGAGGTATAGGAATCAGGATCATTGCCCCACCAGTACCGGGGCAAATCTTCCGACGAGGTTTTTTCAGAAATAAAAAACATGATAACAGGGTTATCTTTTCCGGCCTCCAGAATTTTTGCTTGGGTCAATGTCTTTTCCAGCAGCTCCAGATTGACCCTGGATTCCACGGCCACAAGGGAAGCGCTTTTATTTTGAACATCACCCAGAACCCGGTAGGTGATAATAAAATCCGAAGGACGCGACAGAATCCCGCTGTACAAAAAATCCAGATTGGAAGCCAGAACCTGGCTTGTCAACAGTTCTGAAATCGCATTCTGAACCGCAGCTCCCAGGGCATCAGAGATGGCCCCCTGCTTTGCCTGCTGGATGTTTTGACCGGCAATGATTCTCCGGCCGGTGGTCACACTCATGAACACCCCGGAATCCTTTGACGCATAGACTGAACCGGCAAAGATCCAGAAACAGAGAAAACAGGCAAGACCCCTTGCGGCTTTTGTTCTTTTAGCCATTCGTTTACACCTTTCTTTCAATGGAATACCCTGCGATAAGGCCCAAAATCTCTTTGGACGGTTCTTCTTCAAATTCTTCCAAGCATTGGACGGCTTTTTGGACATGGTCCTGCGCACATTGACGGGTATAGTCAATGCCTTTGTATTGGATCAATTTTTCCGTGAACCGTTCAAATTCGGTTGGTTTGAATACGGGGTCCGTAATAATTTTTTCCATCCAGGCCCTGTCCTCGGGCGAAGCATGGGCAAGGCTGTAAATCACAGGCAGGGTGAGTTTGCCCTCACGGATATCTGCACCGGGAATTTTCCCCAGGGCTTCTTTTGTGCCGGTATAATCCAGGAGATCGTCGGCCATCTGAAAGGCCATACCGGTGTGAAAACCGTATTGCTTCAAGGCCTCCTGTTTTTCCCCTGAGGCCCGGGCAAGGATGGCCCCGCTGTGGCAGGCGCCCTGAATCAGGACAGCCGTCTTTTTTTCAATAACATCCAGGTATTCTTCTTCCGTCAGATCCAGCTTGCCCTTTTTTTCAAGCTGGTTGATTTCACCCTGGGACATGTCCCTGGTAATGCCGGCAATGACGGTGACAATATCCGGCTGCCGGGTCCTTGCGGCCAGATCCAGGGCCCTGGCCAGAAGAAAATCCCCGGTCAGAACCACTTTCGGAGCCGACCATTGGATGTGGGCCGCTTTTTTTCCCCGTCTTGTATCGGCCCTGTCCACCACATCGTCATGAAGAAGGGTGGCGGCATGCAGATATTCAAAAAGGGTGGAAAATTCTATTTCAAATCCATTGGCATAGCCGCAGAGCCTTGCGCTGTGGATCATCAAAAGGGGCCGCAGCCGCTTTCCGCCGCTGAAGATAAGGTGGGAAGCAATCTCCCGGACCAGCTCCAGGTTGGGGTCCAACTGCATTTCAAGGGCGGTTTCAACCTTTTCAAGGTCTTTTCTTGTCAATTCAATGATTCTTGATTTCAGGTCCTTTGTCATGCAAGCTCTCCGGCAATATCATATTCAAACGCATCCGTAATTCTTACCTTAACAAAGGTTCCTATTTCAAGCCCGTCGGCATAAATAAAGGTCACCCCATCCACCTCCGGGGCCTGGAACCGGGTCCGGCCGATATAGACCCCGGGCTCGGGGTTTTCTTCCACCAGTACCTCGAATATTTTTCCCACGTGGCCTTCATTAATGACCAGGGAGATTTTGGCCTGGGCTTCCATGATCCGGTCGTGGCGGATTTCTGCAATCTCAGAGGGGACATGGTCCTTTAGCCGATGGGAGCTTAAATCCTCCGAATCCGAATAGGTGAATACCCCGAGATGATCAAACCGGATATCCCGGATGAATTTCATCAGGATCTTGAAATCCTCCTCGGTTTCACCGGGAAATCCCACAATCAGGGTGGTGCGAAGGGCTGCCTCCGGGTCAATCCATTTTATGGTTTCAAATAAGGTATAAAGATCTTCAACGGTATAGGGCCGCCCCATTTTTTTGAGTATACGGGAGGAGGCGTGCTGGACGGGAACATCATAATAGGAAGCAATGTTCTTATGGCCTTTCACCGTCCGAATCAGTTGCTCCGTCAGGGTTTCCGGATGGGTGTACAAAAACCGGATCCAGGCATTTTTGTTGTCAAGGGCACTGGCAAGCCCGGACAGCACCTGGTCAAATCCGGTTCCGTCTTTCAAATCCCGGCCGTAATCCGTTGTGTTTTCAGCGGTCAGGATGATTTCCTTTACCCCTTGATCCACGAGGCGTTCCGATTCCCCTACAATATCGGCAACAGGCCTTGAGCGCTGGGTGCCCCTGAGCTTCGGGATAATACAATAGGTGCAGTGCCGGTTGCAGCCTTCCGACACCTTGACGTAGGCAAAATGGTCTGAAAGCAGTTCCCGCTGTTCGGACATATCCTGGAAGGCTCTTTGATCGGGATCGGGAAAAAGGGTTAAGGCTTCCCTGCTCTCCACCGCCTCTACAATCCGTTCGCAGGCGGCTGTCCCCAGGAAAGCATCCACTTCCGGCAGGGTGGCCGTCAGATCCGGATCATCCTTATACCGCTGTGCCAGGCACCCGGTCGCGATGAGCCGTTTGCAGGCCCCGGTTTTCTTGTATTCCGCCATTTCCAAGATAACATCAACAGCCTCATCCGAGGCTGTTGATATGAATCCGCAGGTGTTGACGATGATCACCTCGGCCAAGGCCGGATCAGGGGTCAGAGTATGACCCCCGGCTGCCAGCTTTCCCAGCATGATCTCGCTGTCCACCTGGTTTCTGGAGCATCCCAGGGTTTCAAGGAAAATCATCATAGGCTTTTGGCCATGAGATCCCCCATTTGTTTTGAGAATCTTGCCGGATTATCCAGTTTCCCGCCTTCGCTGATGACCGCAATATCCAGGAGGAGTTCGCTGTAATCCCTGAGCACCGGGTTGGTGGTGTCGGTTTCAAATATGGTCTTCATTTTGGCCAGGACCGGGTGGTTGACATTGACTTCCATGACCCGTTTCTGTTCCGGACTCTTCTGGCCCGAAGCCTTGAGGATTTTTTCCATATAGGCGCTCATGCCCCAGGCATCGCCGGACAGGCAGGAAACGGAATCCGTCAGCCTGGCGGAAACCACCACATCCTTGACCTTATCTTCCAGCTTGCCTTTCAGGAAGGACAGGAGGGCCGAATATTCATTTTTCTTTGCATCATCCACCTTATCCAGCTCCAGATCCCCTTTTTCCGCACTTTTCAGTTTCTTTTCCTTGTATTCAAACAGGGACTGGGTCACCCATTCGTCAATGGGGTCCACCATGAGAACAACCTCATAATCCTTGGCTTTCAGGGATTCCAGCAGGGGGGAGTTGATGAGGGAAGTCAGGTTTTCACCGGTCAGGTAATAGATTTCCTTCTGGCCTTCCTTCATATTGGCGATATATTCATCCAGGGTGACATATTTGCCCTCGGATTTTGTGGTCTTGTATCTGAGAAGGGCCGCCAGTCTTTCCTTGTTTTCAAAATCCGTGGGAATGCCGGCTTTCAGGGCCTGGCCGAATTCATTATAAAATTCCTCGTATTTTTCCTTTTCCATGCCTTCCAGGACGGAAAAAATCTGTTTCACCAGGTTTTTCCGGATATTCCGGACCAGGCGGTCTTCTTGCAGAATCTCCCGGCTTACGTTCAGGTTCAGGTCCGGCGCATCCACAATGCCCTGGACAAATCCCAGATATTCGGGCAGCAATTCCTTGCAGTCATCCATGATAAAGACGCGCTTGCAGTACAATTGCATGCCGTGCTTCCGCTCGGGCCGGAACATGTCAAAGGGGGCCTTGGACGGCAGATACATGAGGACATCGTATTCCGTCACCCCTTCGAACCGTTTGTGGATGATCTCCAGGGGTTTGTCCCAATTATGGCTGATATGTTTATAGAATTCTTCATGCTCTTCCTGGGTGACATCTTCTTTTGCCTTGGACCAGATGGCTTTCCGGGAATTCAGGGTTTCGTCCTTCCGGATTTTCCGGAAGGTGTCGCCGATGGGTTTGCCGCTGGAATCCTTGATGATTTCATTTTCAGGGATGGGTTCGCTGGTTTCCACATTCATGACAATGGGATAGCTGACAAAGTCGGAATGTTTTTTAACAATCTGCCGGATGGTATATTCTTCCGTAAAATCCTGATCCCCTTCTTCCTGTTCTTTCAGGAAAAGGGTGATGGTGGTGCCCCGTTTTTCCTTTTCAATATCCTCCACCGCATAGGACCCCTTACCGTCGGATTCCCAGCGGACCCCCTGTTTTTCGCCCGGAGCCCGGGTTTCGAGAACCACCTTGTCCGCCACAATAAAGGCCGAATAAAAGCCCACCCCGAACTGGCCGATGAGTTCCGGGGTCAGGAGGTTGTCTTTTTTGGAATTTTCAAGGGCCTTCATAAAGGCGGCAGTGCCGGACTGGGCAATGGTGCCGATATTCTCATTCACTTCATCCATGGTCATGCCGATCCCGTTGTCCGAGATCTGGAAGGTTTTTTTCTCAGGATCAAGGACAAGCCGGATATGGAAGTCATTGTCGTCGCTGAACAGTTCCGGCAGGGTCTGCTCTTTGAACCTGGCCTTATCAATGGCGTCCGAGGCATTTGAAATCAATTCCCGGACAAAAATTTCCCGGTTGGAATACAATGAATTAATGATCAGGTGTAGCAACTGCTGCACTTCGGCTTTGAATTTACGTGTTTTTTTGGTTCCCATGTTCACTCCTGTTTTCAATTTTTACCGGTTAATAATTTTTTCTAAATAATTATGGCAAAATCGAAAATGTCAAGGTATGTTACACGGCGTAATCACTCAACCCCATAAGGAGATAAAAAATGTTCATGCCGATGATTCAACAGAAAACCATTGCAAAAAGACTCAAATCGCTTCTGCTCTCTCTCATGATCTTTTTTACTACCTTGATTCAGGCCTCTGCCGATGAAGACATCTACAGAGATCTCTCCAGTATTGCAAGAGGAACGGGTGACACCTCCCTTTTTTACACGTTGAACACAGCATCACGGGGCCTAGGCTGGGAAAATTCAGATGAATTGAATTTTGAAGGCCATCTTCGCCTGCTTCAGGCTGAAACCATCACAGGCAGCCATGATGAAACAACCCTTTATCTTATCCGGAACATTAACGGAGACCTTCACATTCTTTCAATGCCGCCTGAAGAAGAAATCCTCAAACAGGGGGAAGCCTCTCCCTATTTCAAATTAAAAGAAAAAATGGGCAACAAGCTTGTCTTTACGGTCAAACAGAAAAAAACCGTGGTCAACGGAGAAACCTACAGTTTTGTAGCGCTTCAGGATCAACCCGCCCAGCTTTTTCTTGACCGTATCTTTAAAATCTCCATTGTGATCATGCTTTTCTCCGTCATGGCAGGAATGGGGCTTACGCTGACGATGAACGATTTCAGGCTTGTTTTTCAAAAGCCCAAGGCCATTATTACCGGTGCCGGCCTTCAATGGATTGTCATGCCGCTCATTGCAGTAGCCCTGGGGTATTTGATGGGATTTTACCAGTCATATCCGTTTATTTTTGTGGGCATGGTCCTCATTACCGTAAGCCCCGGGGGGGTGACATCAAACCTGATGACCTATTATGCCAAGGGCGATCTCGCACTGTCCATCTCGCTTACCTCTTTTTCCACCGTGCTTTCTCTTTTCTTTACCCCTTTTCTGCTGGCCCTCTTTTGCGCCAACGTGCCTGAAGTCAAGATTCCGGTGGGCCTTGTTGTTCAGACCATCATCGTGCTGGTCATCATCCCCCTGACCATAGGAATGTCTGTCCGCGCCCGCTGGCCGGAGTTTTCCAAACGCGCCACACCCTTTTTTTCGCTTCTGGGTATTCTTGCCCTGCTTTTTTTAATTATCGCAGGACTTCTTGCCAATCTGGACATGTTTACGGATACGGAGCGCTACGGCGTGAAATATTACAGCATGGTATTTCTACTGACCCTTCTGGGCATGGGGTCCGGAGCCGTGATTTCAAAAATATGTGGCGTCAACAATTACCAGACACGGGCCGTTTCACTTGAAACAGGCCTTAGAAACGCCTCTCTTGCCATGACCATTGCCCTGCTGATACAGGATTATATGGGTGATTTTTTCAGCTCAATGTTTTTTACATCAGCCATCTTCGGGCTATGGATGTATGTCGTCGGCTTTCTTTCCATAGTGGCTTTTAAACGGCTCCTTCCCCTTCGTGATGGAGCGATCTAATTCCCTTTGAGGTTTCCTGAGCCTTACCACGGCATCAAGATCCGGATTACAGCACAATGGCCCTGCCCGCCGGAAAATCTTCCAGGGTTTGGGCCATGACCTCCTTTAACACCCGGTAGGCCTTCTTGCCGGTGCAATGGCCGGTGTATACCCGCTCCACCGGGTATTTCAGCAGCTCTTTCCCCATGGCCCGGACCTCGCCCTTGCTTCCTGCCATCGTGTTCAATATGGGCAGCCCGACGAGATGAAATCCGCCAAACACGGCTTTAATGGGCTTATCCGGAAATTGCCGGGTCACTGCCGCCATCATATTCAAAATCCCGTTATGGGAACATCCGGTGAAAACCACGAGATTTTCCTGCTCTTCCATGACCAGGATCAGTTCGTGTCCGAAATCGTCCGGCTCATAGGTGCCGCCCTTTTTCACAAAAAGCTTCCGGTTGCCCCGTGGCAGATCATATGGTCTCGGAATTTCGGTCAGGATGGATACGCCGGGCAGAATCCGGGTGAACCCTTCAACCCATTCAAACCGGCCGGCGTGTTTCCGAAGCAACTCCTGATCAAGCCCGATATATTTGTTTATGATACCCAGAGCCCTGAAATAAAAATTTTCTTCTTTGCTTTTCCGAAGATATATCTTTGCCTTTTGATTGAGTTCCAGAAACCGGGCCAGGCCGCCCCCATGATCGTAATGATGGTGAGAGATGACCAGGGCATCCACGATTTCAAGGTCAACACCCAATTTCTCCGCATTCCGGGCAAAGGCATCGGTTGCCCCTGTGTCAAAAAGGATATGTTGGCCTCTATGTTCAATATAAAGAGATAATCCATGCTCTGCCGTCAGATCATCCCTGCCTTCCTGCTTTGTGTTTTCCACCAGTGTGACTACCCGCATTTTTCTTCTCCTTATATTCTTTAATAGAGGAAGAGCCTCCGGCATGTCAACCGCAAACAGGAAAATGAGGCCAGCTCTCCTTGTCGGCAAGGGCCTGGAAGAGTGTTTGGTCGATGTTTAAAGATTGACAAAGATAATGTCAATTCATTTTAAATCATGGTAAAGTCTGATGATGGAACCGAAACAAAAGGAAAAGGCAAAGCGCCTGATACATGAAACAAGGGTCATGACCCTTTCGGTGTGCCGGGATGATATCCCCTGGTCCGCCCCGGTTTATTTTGTATTTCATGATCTTGGTTTCTATTTTTTCTCCAATGAAAATTCAAGGCATGTCAAAGACGCAGAAGGCATGAGACCTGTATCGGCGTCGATTTTCCAGGATTCGGACCAGATGGAAGAAATCTTTGGTTTCCAGATGGCGGGCCGGGTTGAAGCCATATCAAAAATGGACGAGCAGCTCGAAATTGTGAAAAAATATGTCTCCAAATTCAATTTTTTAAAACACCTATTCGGGTCTCAAATCCTTGAAAACAGGCGGTTCTTTCTGGAAAAATTCAAATCCCGGCTCTATTGCTTTCATCCTGACCGTGTTTATCTTTCAGACAATTCCGCCACATCTGGAAAACGGTCTGAAATAGATTTGGCAACCCTCTTCCCAAGAGAAAAAGGTCTATGAAGCAGATAAAGTATGTATTCCTCATCCTGTCCGTGTTCCAGCTTTTTTTTTCCGGTCTGCCGGTCCATGCCGATGAAGGAAAACAAAAAGTATATGTGATTCCGGTTGAAGGAATGGTGGAACCGGGCATGGCCGCCTATGTCAAACGATCCCTGGAAAGCCTCAAAGACGAGACCGATGCGGTTTTTGTCTTTAAGCTGGACACCTTTGGCGGCAGGGTGGATTCGGCTTTCGATATTGTGGATTCAATTTCCGATATCCCCAAGGGGAAAACCATTGCCTTTGTGGAAAAACGGGCCATCTCCGCCGGAGCCCTCATTGCCCTGTCCGCCAATCTGCTCTTGATGAAGGAAAATACCCTGATCGGAGACTGTGCGCCCATCATCAATACCCAGGAAGGCCAAGAAATGGCCGGGGAGAAAGTCCAGACGGTTTTGAGGGCCAAGTTCCGGGCCCTGGCCCGTAAGAACAATTATCCGGTGGTGCTGGCCGAATCCATGGTCACCATTGATATGGAAGTTTACCAGGTAGAAATGGGCAATGAAAAAAGTTTTATGGATAAAAAAGCCTATGATGACCTGACCGAAGAGGAAAAGAAAAAAATCACTGCCAGAAAAACCATTGTGGCCAAAGGAGAGCTGCTGACCATGGATGATGCCGAGGCCTTTGACCTGGGCTTTTCCCAAAAAAGCGTGAAAGATATCAACGAGGCCTTGTCGGTTCTCGGCTATGATAACGTGGAGATCATTACCATTGAAGAATCCTGGTCCGAAAGCCTGGTGAGATTTCTTCAACCCCTTCTGCCCGCCTTGATGCTCATCGGCATCGGCGCCGTCTATATGGAGATAAAATCTCCGGGATTCGGCATCCCGGGCATCACCGGTATCCTCTGCCTTGGCCTGGTCTTTTTCAACCAGTATCTGGTGGGCCTTGCAGATTATACGGAACTCTTGTTCCTGCTCATCGGGGTCCTGCTTCTAGGAATCGAAGTTTTTGTCCTTCCGGGATTCGGCGTGGCCGGGATCTCGGGCCTCATCGTCATTGCCGCGGGTCTTGTCCTCTCCTTCCAGGGCTTTGTGATCCCGGATTCTTCCCTTCCGTGGGAAGGGAAATTGCTTGTGGCAAACCTGGCAAGGGTTCTGGGCTCTTTTCTCCTGGCTTTCTTTTTGTCCCTGTTCATGATCCGCTTTGTTCTACCGCGGTTTTCAAGCGTCATCAAAGGCCCCTATCTTGAGGCCACCCTGGAAGATTCCCATATCGATGCCACCTCGGACTTGATGCTGAAAAAGGGGGATACGGGCATTGCCCATTCCTTTTTGCGGCCTTCGGGAAAAGTATTGATAAACAACAAAAAAATCGATGCCGTCACCCAGGGGGAATTCATTGACCAGGGAACTGCGGTGGTCGTTGAAAGCGTTGAAAAAAGCCGCATCATTGTTAAACCCTTAAAAAATAAAGGCCTGGAATGAAACCCTATCTCTTGCCCGTTCTTCTTCAAGCCATCGGGATACTGGTGATCTTTGCTGAGATTTTTATCCCCTCCTTCGGTCTTCTGGCCGTCATTGCCCTTGCCGTTTTTTCCTATTCCCTATACCTTGTCTTTACCACCATTTCTTCAACTGCAGGGCTGGTCTTTGCCGGTTTGGACCTGCTCCTGGTCCCTGTTTGCATTGTTTTCGGGATGAAAATACTGGCTAAGTCCCCTCTGGCCCTGAGACAGGAATTGTCCAGAAAACAGGGGGTCGTATCCCAGGCAAAGGAGCTTGAAACCTATCTCCATTTGAAAGGCGTCTCCATAACGGACCTTCGCCCGTCCGGCATGGCTGAAATCAATATGAAGCGTCTGGATGTGGTGACGGATGGCGAGTATATCGAGGCAAATATACCGGTGGTGGTTACGGGTGTCACCGGCAACCGGATTATTGTTCAAAAAATTGAAACCTAGGAGAAAAAACCCATGGATCTAATGCTTGTTTTATTGATTATTGCCGGGATCATCGGCTTTGTTCTGTTTTATTTTATTTTTTCACACCTTGCCCTGTGGCTCCAGGCCCTGGTTTCCGGCGCAAAAGTGGGTTTGGTCAATATTATTTTTATGAGGCTCAGAAAGGTTCCGGCCAAGCTGATCGTTGAATCCAAGATCATGGCCGTGAAAGCCGGGATCGAGATTCCCACGGACAGCCTTGAGTCCCATTTTCTGGCCGGCGGCAATGTCAGCCGGGTGGTCCAGGCCCTGATTGCAGCCGACAAGGCCAATATCGACCTGGCGTTTAACCGGGCCGTGGCCATAGACCTGGCCGGCAGGGATGTCCTTGAGGCCGTCAGAATGTCCGTCAACCCAAAGGTCATTGAAACCCCGCTGGTGGCGGGTGTCGCAAAAGACGGTATTCAGCTCAAGGCCGTTTCCAGGGTCACGGTGCGGGCCAATATTGACCGCCTGGTGGGCGGAGCAGGGGAAGAAACCATTCTGGCAAGGGTAGGGGAAGGCATTGTCACCACCATCGGTTCTGCCATGACCCACAAAGATGTGCTTGAAAATCCGAGTTTGATATCCAAAACCGTTCTGAAAAAAGGCTTGGATGCCGGAACCGCCTATGAAATCCTTTCCATTGATATTGCCGATGTGGATGTGGGCAAAAATATCGGGGCTGAACTGGAAACCGACCGGGCCGAGGCCGACAAGAAGATCGCCCAGGCCAAGGCTGAAGAAAAGCGGGCCATGGCCTTTGCCCAGGAACAGGAAATGCGGGCAAGGGTCCAGGAAATGCGGGCCAAGGTCGTGGAGGCCGAGGCCCAGGTGCCCCTGGCCATGGCCGAAGCCTTCAGAAGCGGGAATTTAGGCGTCATGGACTATTATAAGATGCAGAATATTTCCGCAGATACGAAGATGAGAGACCAGATCGCAAGCCCTGAGGGGGAACCGGAAAAATAAATTAGCAGCGCCGGTCTTAAACGGTCTTCTCCGAATTTAAGACCGGCTGTTTATAAAGGACGGGCCCATGAATTTTGATTCGATCATATCCATTTTTATTATTATAGTCTTTTTTATTCTTCCGGTTGTTTTAAAACGGCTCCAGGCCAAAAACAAATCTGCTGCCACGCTCGGACCCGTGGTAAAGAAAAAAGCCTCCCTTTTTGAACGGATGGGTGAACAGATTCAGGAATTTGTAAAAGATATTGAGCAGCAGGCAAAGGTGGAGAAAGAGACCGGGGGAAAAAAGGACGGTATCTGGGAAAGGCTGGCCGAAGATGAAAAATCGGATGCCGGGAGACTTAAAATAGAAACGCCGGTCCATGAAAAAAGGACGACGATCGGGGATCAGGACCCAGCGCCCCAAAAAATGATAAACCCCATCCAAACCGGTTTCAAGAAAAAGAAAAAAGGTCCTGCCGGAAAGCCGGGGCCCTATTGCCCTGAAACCTATGCCCTGAACTCCCGGCGAAAATTAAGGCAGGCCGTTGTCTGGTCCGAAATCCTGGCCAACCCCCTGGCATTGAGGGAAAAACACTAGGAAACGAGCCCCCCTTATTCCATATACTGCTTAAAAATCTGTTCGTGGGAAATATAGAGTTCCCGCTCCGGGTCCATGAGGTATTTCCGGATGGCGTTCACCCGTTTGACGATTTCATCTTCCGCCCGTTTTCTCATCTCTTTTTTGGTCTGAATGATATTTTCCTTGAGAAGGGGGGTCCGTTCGGCGGCAGAATATTTTTCGCTCTTGAGTCTGATCCGCATGTCGATCAATTCTTCCAGTTGCCGGTTATGGGCCTCGTCTAAAAACAGGACTTCCGGCATGAGATCGGCAAAATGGGTGACGGCAATGATATCTTTTTTCCGCTGCCAGTATCCCATGAGAAATTCCGGCTCCAGGTCTTTATAGTTCTGGAGGGGCATATACATGCGCCGAAGATACAATAAAACCTTTTCCGTCTTCTTCCGGTGTCCGCCGATGATGACGGAGCCGCCCACCTCATCCTTTCTCACCCCCTTGGTCCAGGGGGCTCCCGTGATGCCGAAATCAATGCACAAGGGAATCCTGAGCAGGGCCGAAAGGGTGTTCAGGGCCAGGGCATAGCCTGCTGAAGGCCCGCCGACATTATAGGAGGCGGACAGGAGCTGGTGGTGAAGGGTATAACGTTGGAGAAAATCCCCGAAAATCCAGGGAACACTGTAATCCGGGGCCAGCTCCTGGATATAATTTTTGACCATGGTCAGGGCTTCCTGGGCCGACTGTTTGGTCATCTGGACTGCCATGTCCATCTGGGCCATATTGGAGGCCGACGAGGAAACCGCACCGGTCACAATAATGGTTGAGCCGTCCACCCGGCCGGTGAGGCTGGTGGCGATGGGCAGGAGCATACCGGTGACATCGTTGGCCCCGGCGCCGATGATGAACCCCACCTGGGGCTCCTTGCTCAGTTCCGTTTCCAGAAATTCATTGAGCTGGACCGATCCCTTTCTCACCGGGCTCTGGGAGATCTCCCGCCGGGCCGATTCCAGGTGGGATTCCACCATGGGATAGTCCTGTTCCGAAGTGATATGGTCCACATTGGACAGGATCTGGTCATAGTGCTCCACAAAATTTTTAATATCATGCTTGATTTTGGATTTGATCAGGGGAGGGGCCTTGACCGCATCCAGGATACCGAGGATAGTTTTGAAATTCAGTTTGATAAAATCGAATTTTTCCTGGGGGGTGGAGGCTTTGAGCCGCCGAAGTTTCAGCAGCACCTTATATTCCGTGCTGCATAGGGCTATGGCCTTTTCCGTAAAAGCGGTATAGTCGGCCGGGGTATTGCAGATGCCCTGGGCCGTTTCAATGACCTTTTCAACCTCAAATTCCTGCTTATGGGGAAGGGTCTCAAATTGTTTTTTGATGATGTCAAAGATGTCCTTCTGCCGCATATGCCCCGATATTTCAAGGGTTTTCAGCCGCTTTGACCGGATCAGGGCAGGGTCCAGGATATCCAGACGGTTGGTGGTCAGGACCGTAAAGACCTTGTTCAGGGGGATTTCCCCGTCAATGATATTCAAAAATTTATTGGTCAGGGCGTCCGAGGGTTGGCCCCCGGTGGCGCTTCTTTTCGGGGCCAGGGCGTCTCCCTCGTCAAAGAAGATGATGGTGGGGGCGATCATCTTGGCGATATCATAGACTTTTTCAAGATTGGACACGGCGCCGTGGACCGGGCTGGATGGGTCCTGGAGGGCCGAGGGGCTGGTGGCGATGTCGTGGACCCGCAAATTGGAGGAAAGCCAGGTCCGTACCAGAAAGGTTTTGCCGCTGCCGGGCGGGCCGGTCAGCACCACCCCCTTGTCCTCGCTGATGCCGTAGCTGAAACAATTGTTGGCCATTTCCGAGAATTTGTCCTTGATCCCGCCCACATACTCGTCCCATTGAACCGTCCGGTCCATGCGGTCCACCACCTTGCCGTACAATTCTCCGTAAACATTTTTAGCCACCAGTTGAAAGGCGCTCCGGACCAGGACGCTGTTTTCCAGGAAGTCCGGGAGAAAGTCCCCCCGGATATGGATAATGGATTCAATGAGCTTTCTGACATAGGCCGGGCTGATCTTGAGGCTCCGTTCCTTGAATACGCTGTAAATTTTTTCCGCCGCCTTGTCCAGGCCTTCGGAAGCCTCGGTATAGGGGGTCGGGATCTGGTGCCGCCGGATTTCCAGGAAAATGATTTTTTTCAGGTTTTCCGCATTCATCCAGTATTTGGAAATATCAATGATGCGGCCCTTTTCCACAAACCGCCGGTAGATGGCCGAATCAAACCGGTGGGTTTGGTCGCTGGTGGCAATGACAAAACAGTCCCGCCGACCATCGATGATTTCATCCAGCACAATATTGGAGGTATCGATGAGGGTTCTCTGCTGCTTTTCAGCCCCCCCGCTGCCATAGCTGCTCTCGGATTTGCCAAAGGCGGAATGGGCTTCCTCAATGTGGCGGATGGAGGTGACCTTGGGGTGACCCATGGCCCGCTTGAAATAATTTCCCGGTTCCCCGGACAGGGCTGTCTGGTAGTCATTGGGGGTGATGGTGGAAAAATCAACAGAGATACCCCGTTCCTCAAAATAGGTCAAATTGCTCATGATCCGCTTTTTGAAAATGAATCTCAGCACCGGTATCCGGGCCAGGCGGTTGTAAAAAAACTGTTTTCTTTTCCCGGCGATCTTCATGGCAAATTCAGGGTCAACCTCTTCAAGACTGGTGAAAAGGCTGTGGTTGGCAAGGATTTCTTCTTTTTTCTTTTTCCAGTCGATCATGGGGATGACTTCATGTCGGAACACGACCGTTTCAAGGGCCTCCCGGACGGTTGCGCTCTTGCCGCTGCCCGAGGTGCCTTCGATGAGGACAATGGGGGCCTTGGGAACATCCGGGTCTTCGATATGCTCTTTCCGGATATGGGCCCGGTAGATTTTGTCAAAGGTTTCCTGCAGCTCAAAGGGCACATGCAAATCCGTCAGCTCCTTGTCCAGAACAGCGATCATATATTGATACTCGGCCCTGGTCAGCTCTTTTTCAATGATCATATTCCAGGAGGCGCCGGGATTGGTTTCCCCTGAATATAAAAACCGTTTTTTCCAGTCCATCAGAATTTCGGGATTGTTCAGCACATTCATTTTCCTTGTTTTTCTTCGCATGAAAAACAGGAAAAAAAAGGCTTCTTTGATGAATGAAATCAGGGGATGGGGCGGCCGGTACTGATTCAGGCGGGACCGGACAAAGGCCTTTGTGTCGTAACTCCATGAGGCCACAAGGCTTTCGGTTTTTTTAATGGATTCTTCCGGAAGCTTTATAAATATCTTTTCTTTGGTGGTTCGTTTGGCCATGCTTGGTTACCCCTGGTCAATTCTTCTGCGGCAAAATAAATTCCGGTTCGGTTGCCGGAGCGCCGGCCTTTTTCGACTCAACCGTCTTAACCGGCGTTTCACCGGATTCATGGGGCAGGGTGACGGCCGGCGATAATCCGGTCCCATGGAGGACAAAGGTTTTTTGCCCGGATTCATTTTTCTCATAGGCCGTGGCCCATTTCTGCTGAGAAAGGAATTCAAACAAGGCCGGGTTTACGCCCTTTTTGCCGGCATCGGGACCGCCCAGGGCCAGATGAAGGGCTTGTATCCCATCAAGATAGGCTTTATAAAGCTTTCTTGTTCGTTCCGCCTCCTGGTCTGCCGCATAATTTTCCGCTTCGGCGATCAACTGGCGCCGTTTTTTCTCTTCCGTGGCCTCCACGAGCTTGTCACCGAACCGTGTCTCATTAAGGACAAAACTGACCAGTTCGATGCCGTATTTCACTTCAATGGTAGGGCCGTCCTTGTTGATAGGCCTATTTTTCAGGGCTTCGAAAATAATTTCCTTGATCTTTTCCCTTTCGCTGATGAGTTTATTGACCTCCTGGGCCTGGAGGGTATCCTTGGCGATCCCGTCATAATCCCCCTGAAGCAGCAGTTCCGGGGAAAGGTTTTCAATCCCCCAGACATTCAGATCTTTTATCCTGAAGGTCATGGACGCCGATGTCCAGAGGGCCACGTTTTCCTTTGAAATAATTTTGATGGGAGCGGCCTCTCCTCCCAGATACAGGTTTTGATTCATCAGGGGAACAACTTTCTCCAGCCGGGTAAAGAACGGGAGCCGGAAATGCCAGCCCACTTCGGTTACCGCCTTTCGCTTCCCGCCGAGCTGTTCAAGGATGACGGCATAATTGAATTTGACCTTGTAGATGACCTTTGTTGAATAGACAACCGCCACAAGGGAATAAAAAAGGGCAATGATAATACAGATGAAGGCAAGGCGTCGAATGAGATTCATCACCCTTGCCCGCTGGAGAAATACCTGGGAGGAAGTATCCTTCAGGGGTGTTTCTTTCATCATGAAAACCTCCGGGTCTTGGCAAAAAAATTGAAATCGCAAAAAAAACAGTACAAAAATAGCCGTTACACTAGGAGCCGTGTCGCTGAAATCCACAATCAAATGGGGGAACTATTCGCATGAACGCAAAATGTGGTTCACACTATACATCAGGACCGGCCCTGAGTCAAAAACTATTTACGAAGACGCACAGGCCCAAGAAGACCGTCCCTCTGCCGCCATTTTCCGGATGGCGGCGATGAGGTCCCGGATATGATCCATGTTTGTCTCCGGGTTCATGATGACGAGGCGAAGATACCGGACCCCGCCCAATTCCGTGGAGGAAAGGTAAAAAGACCCTTCTTCGATCAAGCGGTCTCTGATCCGGATCTGGGTTTCATTATCGACCGCCTTCAGCCGGAAACACAGGATATTGGATTCCGGTTTTACAGGTACCTCAAAATCAGGCTGGACCCTGATATAGTCAAAGGCTTCCAGCGCAAGACCATAGGCCGTATCGATATAGGCCTCGATATTTTTTTCGCCCAGGGCCGCCAGGGTCATGAAAAATTTCAGCCCCAGCCCTGCCTTGGTGCATTCCATGCCCTGCCCCAGAAAATCAAAGCCTGGATTTTTTTTCTCGTGAAACAGATATTCGGCCTTGGATTGAAAGGTCTGGTCCAGGGCAGAAGCGTCTTTTACCAGCAGGGCCGCGCACACCGTGGGGGTTCTCAGCATTTTATGGGCATCGATGATCATGGAGTCTGCCTTGTGGATTCCGTCAAGAAGCTTTTTCCGGGTCCTGGAAAAAAGTGCGGCCCCGCCGTGAGCCCCGTCCACATGGAACCAGATCCCTTTTTCATTGCAGAAATCACCGATCTCGCCGATGGGGTCATAGAGCCCGGTGCCGGTGGCGCAGGCATTGGCCACCAGGGCCACAATCCGCAGCCCCTGGTCTGCGGCGGCTTGAAATGCGGCCTCCAGTTTTGAAACCCGGACCCGGCCATGGCTGTCCAATGCCAGGGGCCGGACCTTTTTTTCTCCGATGCCCATGATCCCGGCAGCCTTGGCAATGGAATAATGGGAGGACGCCGGGGCCAGAAGCACCAGGTCCGGCGGGGCACCGTTTTTCCGGATGGTGGAATCCAGGCGGTTTCTGGCCGCCAGCAGCGCCGTCAGATTGGCCAGAGACCCGCCATGGGTCAATATCCCGGCCCCATGGGGATAGGCCAGCCGGGTTTCGATCTCCGTCGGCATGGGGACCCAGCCGATTTTTTCCAGAAGCACATTGACCATGAAAAATTCAATGGCGGCCGCAGCCGGTCCCATTTCATAGATGGACATGGCATTGTTGGTAAACCCGTCGATGAGGGAGCCCAGTGCCCCGGTGGGGTGGGGAACCCCCACCTGGTGGGCCAGGAATCCCGGATGGTGGAGCCTTGTAGTATTCTCCAGATAGATCTTTAAGAAAGCGGCCAGGTTTTCCCCGGTCAGATCCCCGGCTTTAAGACGGGCCGCCAGGTCCAGTTCTTGATGAAGGGTCCGGATACCCTGCTGGCGAATGACCTTTTTTTCTTTTTGGACGCTCTCGTTGTAATAGGATTCAAGGCCGGTTAAAACCTGTCTGCCGTCGTCATAAAACCTCATATCTCACTCCGGATGTCCGTTAACGGGTTCTTTTTAGCTGCTTCCCAGCCGATCAATGCCTTTTTCCGGTCCGGGCCCTCCCCATAATTGCCGAATTCCCCCATTTTCCGGATCACCCGGTGGCAGGGAATGAGAAAGGGGATGGGGTTCTTCCCGACGGCGGTGCCCACGGCCCTTGCGGCCTTGGGAAGGCCGATATGCCGGGCGATATCCTCATAGGTCACCGTGCTTCCCAGGGGTATTTTCGTGAGGGCCTCCCAGACCTTGATCTGGAAATTGGTGCCCCTGACATACAGGTGAAGCGGGGCCCCGGCCCGTCGGCCGTCAAAGGGAAAGACCAGACCGGCAAGACGTTTTATGACCGTGTCATCCTTTTTCAGGGAGGCCTTGGGCCATTGTGAACGCAAAAAACCGTCCAGTTCCTCCATGGAATGGCCCCTGACAAATTTCAAGGCGCATATCCCCCGCGGGGTCCGGGCGATCATGCAGTCCCCGAAGGGCGAAGGGGAAACCCCATAGACGATCTCCAACCCCTGCCCCTTTGATTTATATTCCCCCGGCGTCACGGCCTCGCACTGGATAAACAGGTCATGGAGCCTGCCTGGGCTGGACAGCCCCGCATCATAGGTTGCATCCAGGATGTTCCGGGACTCATCCAGGAGTTTTTTGGCATATTCCTTTGTCAGATACTGGAGGAAGCGTTTGGGGCTGATGCCCACCCATCTTGAAAAAAGCCGCTGAAAATGAAATTCGCTCAGGTTAACCGATTCGGCGATGCGGGCCAGCGAGGGCCGGGCCCCATAATTTTCTTCAATAAAATGGATGGCCTTTTCAACAACGGCATAATCCTGAGACCATTGCGGGGATATTTCTTTTGCGTCTGTCATATCTGTACCCTCGTTTTTATTACAAACCTACTATAAACAAACCGGCTCCGTTTTTCCACCCGATTCTTGCGGCTCTGTTCCTCGCCATGGCGGCCATGAAGCAAGCCCCCTGCTTATTCATAAATATAATTTGTATTAATCCCGAATTTATGCGATAAAACAAATTATGCTTAATATTAAAGAAAATGAAACCCTGAAAAACCTGGGTCTTCGCCTGAAAAACGCCCGGCTGGAACGAAACGACCCGCAAAAAGAATTTGCCGTCAGGATTCGGGTATCCATCCCCACCCTTTACAAAATGGAGCAGGGTCACCCTTCCGTCTCCATGGGCGCCTGGGTGAAGGCCCTGTCCATGCTGGGCAGGCTCGAAGATATGGATCAATTGATCGGGCTCAAAGAATCCCTGTTTGCCCGATACGAGGCCCTGGAAAAGATCAAGAACCGCCGGCGGGCCAAAAGGAAAGCTTAGGATGATCCGGCTGCTTGTCCATGTGACCCTTCCAGATAATACAGGCTTGCTTTGCGGTGAGATGGTCACCACCTCCCCCGACCCCAGCGGAAAAATAAAAGGGGCCTTCCGATATGTGCCGGAATATCTGAAAAACCCCCGGGCCTTTCCCCTGGACCCGGTTACCCTTCCGCTAACCCAAGAGGAATTTCAAACCGAGAGGCCGGAAGGGGTCCATGCCGTTTTTGAGGATGCGCTTCCGGACGACTGGGGCCGAGCCCTTTTGATCAGGAAGGCAAGGCTTGGCAGGGGTGAGCAGACCCTTCCAAGGATGCTTGAGGCGATTGGCAATGGCGGGTTGGGCGCCCTGTCCTTTCAATCTGCACAGAACCGGATCAAGACAGATTCTTCAGCCGGCATTAAAAATCTGGAAGCCCTTCTGGATACAGCTTTGCGATACGAATCCGGATTGCCCCTGGACGAAGAAGAACTGGAATTGTTGTATCAAAGCGGAAGCAGCCCCGGCGGTGCAAGACCCAAAGCCCTTTGCCGCAAAGAGGAGGGGACCCTCTGGATTGCCAAGTTTCCCCGGCACCAGGATCGCTTTCATGTGGAATCCATTGAAGCGGCCACACTTGAACTGGCAAAGCGCTCCGGATTACCGGTTCCTGAATTTGAAATCAGAACCCTGGGAAAAAGAAAAGTCCTTCTTGTGAAGCGATTCGATATTTCAGACTGCGGGGGCCGGTATCATATGATCAGCGTGCAAACCCTGCTGCAGGCCCAAGGCTATTATTTTCTCGGATATCAGAATATGTTTGATGCAGTGAAAGCCCACAGTTATCAACCCTCCATTGATATCCCGCTCCTATTCCGGCAAATGGTCTTCAATGCCGCCATCGGCAATACCGACGACCATCTGAAAAATTTCTGCATGCTCCATAAGGAATCCGGATACTGCCTGTCACCCGTATACGATGTGCTGCCGGATCTATATGAAAAAAGAGAACATTCCTTATCCTTCCCTTCCGGGGCAGGCTTTCTGCCTCCGGATGGAAAAACCCTGCAAAGAATAGGGGGCAATCTGAGAATAGAAGCTGCCGGAAAGATCATTGACGCTGTCAGGGAAACCGTATCGGTCTGGAAGAAAGTCTTTCAAGACTACAATGTTCCGGAATCCGAAATTTTGCGTCTGGAATCGGGCATCAACCGCCGCGTTGACTCTTTGGGAAACCTTTCATAAGAATCACAACTTTTTTCCAAAAATTCAGAGTTATTCCTGATTGATTTCCAGGAAGAAAAATACTAAGGGATAGGAAAATTGATCTGGAAGGTTTTGTATACTCATCAGGAAAAACTGATCTGATAATAATATGGCTGGGTAATTCGGGGTTGAAAAGGAAAACAGTAGATTATGCCTATAAAAAACCAATACACTCTTCGTTTCCCATTTAGGCTTGCACCAGGACAAAAATTTTCAAACCTTGAAAACCCATATGACTTTGAATCGTTGGGCTTAAACCTTCGTCTCTGGTTTCAGAGCGGCTTGTATCACTTCTCAGTTGTTGGCTTCCCTGACGAATATGCAGGTAAGTCCTTTATCCCAAAATTATGGGCAAGCCTTATGTGGACACTTTTACAGCAAGGATTGTCTCCTATTGCTGAGCTATCACCACAGAAAATCGAATTTACAGAAGATCCAATATCATCTGCTGAGAATTTTTCAAAATCTCTTGGTATCAAGCGCAAGATGGATAGATTAGACTGTATTTTGGATAGCGGATCTCCTGCGGTATACGATTCTGACAAGGCTATTCGAGTTCTAACTGTGCATCCTGTTACTATAACACAGGGATTTTCCCCTGACAGAACAGCCTCTTTTATCAACGAAGCTCTATCATTCCCATATGTAGAAGCTGCCGTAACGGACACAAAACTCAAGGTCGCTCTTGATCTCTACAACGCTTTCTTTCGAGAAGCTTCGGATAATGCTCGATTTTTGACGCTTAATATGGTTCTGGAAGCCCTTGCCCCTTTAGAATCCAAGCACCAATGTGCACTGGAATTAATTAACCGCTGGATGAACGAGACCAGAAAATTCAAGGAAGCAGTTGTAACTGAGAGCGAAGAATGGGAGGCATACGATTCACTTATCCGTGAAATCTGTTTCAGGAGAAAAAAGTCTATTCGTTCAAGTATTCGCAATTTGGTATATTCAACGTTGCGTTTATCCGAACCAAACGCGAAAGCCATTTCTCGAGAAGCTGTTGATCTTTACGACATGAGAAGCCGTCTTGTTCATGATGGATATTTGCCAAACGGAAACCTCGGACATGCTGTTACGAGGATTCGTGAGATCAGCTTTCTAGTGCTAAAAGCTCGATTTCTAATGGCAGCGTCCTCTTCAGAGAAATTTTGTACACCCTCAATGCAAACACAACCGAACACAAAAAATTGCCCAGATGATTAGCACCGTTTGAGATATTTTCATAAATACAGAAACCTGTTATTAGTCTACTGACGAACCTCTCTTCAAGTCCTTCATGGTCTTCATAGCAAAAAAAGAATGCGCTTATCGCCTGCCTCATCCAACAACCCTGCCCTGGATGACCCCGGAACGGGTCGGGCTGGAGAAGGCCAGGCGCCGGATATCGGTCACCCCGCTGGCCTTGAGCATGGCGGAAAGCTGGGCCTCGCTGTAGGCCTGGCCCTTGTCCGTGCCAAGATACATATTGATGGAAAACAGGGCCGGGAATAAGGGTCCGGCCAGGTCATTGTCCAGGATGAATTCATGGATGAAAATCCTGCCGCCCGGTTTCAGGGCGGACACGGCTTTCCGGATGACGTTGGCGGCATCTTCCGGGCCTTCGCCGTGGAGGATATGGGAGAGAAAGGCGGCGTCATAGGCTTTGGGAAAGGGAAATTCCTCTTGGATGAAATTCCCGGAAATAAATTCAACCCGGTCCGATACCTTGAATTTGTCTATGGTTTTTTCGGCAAAGGGCCGGGTGGTCCCAAGATCGTAAACCGAGGCGGTCAAACCGGGGTTTGCCAGGCAGAAATGAATGGCAAAGGTTCCGGGGCCTCCCCCGAAATCCAGGAGGTTTCGGCAGCCGGAAAGGTCCATTTCCTTTGACAGTTGCGGGGCAACAGCCATGCCCATATTGAACATGCCCATGAGAAAGCTTTCACGCCACTCATCATCGGAAAAGGAGGCCCTTTCCCGGATGGGTCCGCCCTCCATGACGGCTTTGCCCATGTTCTGCCAGGAGTCCATGAGATGGTGGTGATGCATGATGATAAACCCGATATATTGGGGCGAATCCTTGGACAGAAAGCTTAAGGCCGCCGGGGAATTGGCATAGGTTTCGCCGGTTTTGACCAGCAGCCCCATGGCTGTAAGGGCATTGAGAAGCAGGGCCAGGCCCCGTGGGTCCGCCTTGATCTTTTTATTGATGTCCGCACAGGACAGGGTATCCGGCCCGATGGCCGTGAAAATATCCAGCTTTACGCCGGTGTGGAGGGTGCAGGTTCTCCAGTAGTATCCCGACATTTCCAGAAGGGTTCCTGGATTCCAGTTCATTGTGTTCATGGGGGCTCCTTATGCTTTCAAGAGTTCATACGGTTAAAGGGTCAGCATGTTTTCAAGGGCGATCCATGCATCCTTTTTAATGGCTTCATCCACTTTTACGATATTGGTTTTTCCGATATTTTCAAGACAGGCCAGAAGATTTTTCAGGTTGATCTTATACATATTGGGGCAGAGGGATTCCTTTAAGGCCAGGATGGTCTTATCCGGGTGCGTGAGGGCCAAGCGATTGACCAGGTGGATCTCCGTACCAATGATGACGGTGGAGCCCTTGGGCGCCTCGGCCGCATATTTCACGATAAAACTGGTGGAGCCCACGGCATCGGAGGCCTTGACCACCTCTTCCGTGCATTCCGGGTGGACCACGATTCTGGCTTCGGGATATTTTTTTCTCATGGCGCCGATGTCATCCAGGGTAAATCGGGTGTGAACCAGGCAATATCCTTTAAAAAGAAAGACGTTGGCCTTGCGGATATCGGCCTCGCTGTTGCCGCCCAGGGGTTTTTCCGGGTCATAGACCACCATCCGGTCCGCCGGGATACCAACGGCGTTTGCCGTGTTTCTGCCCAAATGCTCGTCCGGGAAGAAAAAGATCTTTTCTTTCTGCCGAAGGGCCCAGTCAAAGGCCCTGCCGGCATTGGAAGAGGTGCAGACAGCCCCGTTATGCCGGCCGCAATGGGCCTTGATGGCAGCCTCGGAATTCATATACACCAGGGGGGTGATCCGGTTTTCGCCCACAAGGGCCGCCACCTCATTCCAGGCCCGTTCCACAAGGAAGGCGTCGGCCATGTCCGACATCCAGCAGCCGGCATTCATATCCGGGATCTGGACGGTCTGGTGGGGTTTGGCCAGGATGGCCGCGCTTTCCGCCATGAAATGCACCCCGCAGAACACGATGAACTCGGCCTCCTCATCCCTGGCCGCCCTTTGGGAAAGATCAAAGGAATCGCCCCGGTAGTGGCCCAGATCAACGATTTCTTTTCGCTGATAATGGTGGGTCAGGATCATGAGTTTTCTGCCGAGTCTTTGTTTGATGGCCTGAATTTTTTCAATCCGGTCCCGGTCTTCCATATCTACTCCTTTCCGATGAGAAAAATACCGTAGGTGGCAAAGAGGTTGGGCAGAACCGTGACTCGTCTGCCCTGGCGCTGGTTGCCCTTTGTGTTGATGGCGGCCTGTTTAAAAATCTTAACCCCGGCATCTTCTGTAAATTTCTTAAAATCCAGAAGGCTCAGGACCCGGATGTTGGGGGTGTCGTGCCAGGAATAGGGAAGCTCCTTTGTCACCGGGGCCCGGCCCGTCAAGGCCAACTGCATCCTGACCCGGTAATGGCCGAAATTGGGGAAACTCACCACGCCCTTCTTGGCCACTCGCATCATGGAATGGATCAGACCCCTGGGCTCAAATACCTGCTGAAGGGTCTGGGAGCAGATGGCATAATCAAAGGTGTTGTCGGGATAATCCTCGATTTCTTCATTGATATCTCCCTGGAGCACGGAAATTCCCTTTTCAATGCATTTTTCCACCTTGGATTCCTGGATCTCGATGCCCCTCTCCTTGACGGCTTTTTCCTTTTTCAGCCAGTGCAGAAGATCCCCCTCCCCGCATCCCAGTTCCAGGACCCTTGATCCGGGTTCGATCCAGGAGGCGATGATGCTCAGATCATATCTCAGATCACTCAATTTCATCGGACACCCCCTTTAGAAAACCGGCCATGAGATGGTCCAGCCGTTCATTGGGCAAAAGGAAGGCGTCATGGCCCCACTGGGCGTCAATCTCGCAGAAGCTGACATCCAGGTCGTTTTTTTTCATGGCCTTGACCATTTCCCTGGACTGGTAGGTGGGATAGAGCCAATCCGAGGTATAGGACACCACGAGAAATTTTGCCCGGCACCGGGAAAAGGCCTTGACCAGGGACCCGGACCCGTATTGCCGGGCCAGGTCAAAATAATCCGCCGCCTTGGTGATATACAAAAAGGAATTGGCGTCAAAGCGTTCGATAAATTTTTTGCCCTGGTACTGAAGATAGCTTTCCACCTGGAATTCGGCCCCGAATTCAAAACTCAGGGCCGACCGGTTCTGGAGTTTGCGCCCGAATTTAAGCCGCATGGATTCATCGGACAGATAGGTGATATGCCCGATCATCCGGGCGATGGCCAGGCCCATGTCCGGTTTTTTCCCGGAATAATAATGGCCCTCGTTCCAGTTGGGGTCGGCCATGATGGCCTGTCTTGCCACCTCGTTGAAGGCAATGGCCAGGGCCGAATGCCGGGAGGTGGTGGCCAGGGGCACGGCAGACCTAACCCTTTCCGGAAACCGTGCGCACCATTCCAGGACCTGCATGCCGCCCACGGACCCGCCGATGACCGACAGGAGGGTGTCAATGCCCAGATGGTCCAGGAGGGCTTTTTGGGCCTCCACCATATCCCCGATGGTGACGACGGGAAACCGGGTCCCGTATTCTTTGCCGGTTTCAGGATTGACGGATGCAGGACCCGTTGATCCGCAGCAGGACCCGATAATATTGGAACAGATGACAAAATATTGGTCCGTATCAATTCCCTTGCCCGGCCCCACCATGATATCCCACCATCCGGGCTTGGCATCCTTGGGGTCATAATAGCCGGCCACATGGGAGTCCCCGGACAGGGCGTGAAGCACCAGGACGGCATTGGTTTTATCCGGGTTCAGGGTTCCGCAGGTCTCATAGGCCAGGGTGACGGGACCGATCTCGGCCCCGCTTTCCAGCCTCAGCCGGTCCGGCGGTCCGGCAAAGGTAAAGGTCTTTTTTTCCACGAGCCCCACAGTCCGGCCGGGCCGGGACGAATCCGTATATTCGCTCATGGAATCTCCCTTTTTTTAAACGGCGGCAAGGGCCTGGTCAAGATCATGGATAATATCCTCCGGGTGCTCGATGCCAAGGGAAAAGCGCAGCAGTTTGGGATCGGCCAGCTCATTTTTCAGGGCTTCGGGAAAGGAAACATACTGGGATGAATAGGGGTGGATGATGAGGGTTTTGCAATCCCCCAGGTTGGCCAGGTTTAATATCATATCCAGGTGGTCGATGAGCCTGAAACAGGCCTCCTGGTCCCTGAGCCCGAAAGTCAGCATGGCGCCGAAGCCTTTGTTGCCAAACTGTTTTTTGGCTGTTTCATAACTTTTATGCTCCGGGAAACCGGGAAAATTCACCCATTCCACCTTTGGGTGGGCCTTTAAAAAGCTTGCAATTTTCACGGCATTGTCCATGTGGCGCTCCATGCGGAGGCCCAGGGTGTTGAGGCCCACGGCCGTCAAAAAGGAATGAAAGGGGGCCGGGGTGGTGCCGAAATTGACGTGATATTCCTTAAACATCCGGTGCAGAAAGGCGAGTTTGCCCTTCTGGTCTACAAAGGGCGCAAAATCGGCAAATCGTTCACCGGTCCAGTCAAAGTTTCCGGCATCCACGACAACCCCGCCGATGGCGGCCCCATGGCCGGAAAGGTATTTTGTGGTGGAATGCATGACAATATCGGCTCCCAGTTCCAGGGGCCGGCAAAGCCAGGGAGAGGCCAGGGTATTGTCAACGAGAAGGGGCACGCCATGGGCATGGGCAATCCCGGCGATGCTTCGGATATCCGCCACCTCCATGCCCGGATTGGTGATGGTTTCCATATAGACAAAGCGGGTCTTCCCATTGATGGCCGCCTCGATTTCCTCCAGGTTCAGGGGATCGGCAAATTTCACCGTGATCCCGTATTTTCGGAAAATGGTGTTGAAAAGGGTGTAGGTGGACATGAACAGGGCCTTGCTGGCCACAAATTCATCCCCGGCCCGCAAGAGGGTCATGCAGGCATTGTTGATGGCTGCCATACCGGACCCGGTCACCACGGCCCCGGCCCCGGATTCCAGGGAGGCCAGCTTCTGCTCCAGAAACCGGCTGGTGGGGTTGGAAAGCCGCATATAGATATGGTCCTCGGTCTTTCCGGCAAAGGTTTGGCTCAGATTGTCGGCCGTCTCGTGATAATGGGCCGCAGTCTGAAAAATGGGGGGAAGGGTGGAACCCTGCCAGGAGGAGTCCTTCAGGCCTTCGTGGATGGCCCTGGTTTCAAAATGGTACGCTCTTTTTTCCGTCATGATGGTCATCCCCTTGAATTTTTTGTTAAGAGTATAAATTTAAGGTTTGAATATCACATTGTGGTAGAATTTTGTCAATATTTACTTTGATTTTCAATTTATCCTGTGATTAATGGTTGAAAAGGGATATACTAAAATTGATCCATTGTCCTGACAGCATATGAAATATCACAGTCAGCCTCGTCTGCAGGCTGGAAGGGAGGATGCAATGAATATCAAAAAAATACTGAACCCGGTGGACGGGTCGGAACAATCCATTAAATCAACCCGTTATGCCATCGGTCTTGCAAAGCTCATGGATGCAAAAATAGTCCTGATGCATTGTCATGACCGGTTTCCCATTATCCTGGCCGAGCCGTATTTTCAGCAGGTCATCGATGATGTCCAGAAGGTGTCTGAAGAGCTGGTCAAACCCTTTGTGGACATGCTTGAGGAAGCAAAGGCCGATTATGAGGTGCGCCTTGTGGAAGGGGCGCCGGGCAACAAAATCCCGGAACTGGCCAAAATTGAAAAAATCGACCTCATCATCATGGGCTCCCGGGGGGTAACGGCCTTTGCCGGGCTCTTTCTGGGCAGCGTGGCCCACCAGGTGCTGAACAAATCCGACTGCCCTGTGTTTATTGCCAAATAGATCCACCCAGCCTGGATGCCCTGCAAAAAGCCGGGTGATCCAGGCTGGCCGCCGGATCACCCTATTCCATCAAATCCGGCCTCAGACCTTTTTCCCGCAATGGGGGCAGAATTTGAAATCAAGGTTGGCAAAGGGTTCCCCGCATTCCGGACATTGTTTCGGAAGGGGCCCCAGCTCCACGAGCAGCTCGCCTGATTTCACCGGCACCATTTTTTTGTCGAATTTATAATCCGCAGTTTTTATCACCCTTTTCACGATGCCGTCCACGGCGGAAACCACGGATTTTTCCTGCTTCATGATGGTGATGTTAAACAATTCCTCACCCTTTTTAACCGTATCCCCGGGCTTGACATACATGATCCAGAGGTCGCCGTTACTGGGTGATCCGGCATGATAGGGATTGCCCGGATCAGCCATGGGGACCGCATCTGTTTCATGGCCCGTGGCCGCCCCCACCTTGACCGTATGGGTGAAAACCTCACCGTTCAGGGTATAGCGGACCACGCTCATGCCTTTTTCATCCGGCGGTTCAAGACCCAGGATTTTCATGGAATGGGGTTTTCCGTCCGTGTCCCTGAAGCGGAGATCCCGCCCCGGAACAAGGCCCTCGAACCAGACATCCAGGGGCACATGGTTGGGATTGCCGAATTCATTCCGGAACTGAATGGTCTTCAAAGCATCCCCCGGATGGTTCAGGTACATGACCACCTCTTCTTTTGTGGGAATGCGGCCGATCTGTTTTTCCAGTTCCTTTTTTTCCGTTTCAATTTCGACCGGCTCCAGGCCTTCCAGGGGAGAGGCCGTGGTCCTGGCGGAAATAGCCTGTTCATAGTCCTTTCCAAAGGCGCTGGCATAGACCCAATCCGGCGGAAAACCCAGGGGAAGTTTTCCGAATTTCCCCAGCAGCAGGTTTCTGAAGGCGTCGTTGCTGTTGCTGTAAAGAACGAGCCTCTCGTTTTTGATTTCATTATCCAGCTCGGCCTCCGGCGTCGAGATCACGGTATCCAGGATCCATAAGAGATGCCGGACCTCGTCTTCCCCGCCCCGCTTGAAAGCGCCGGTCACGGCCAGGAAGGCCGTGTTCCAGGTGATCTGGGAACCGGGGGTCACATCATGATACCGGACGATCTGCCGGGTGCCGGCCAGAAATTTGAGCATATGGGGCAAAAGCCGGATATAGCCCTGTTTCATGGCGCCTTCCTGGGAAGAAGAGGTGGCGCCGCCGGGCATGCCGTGGGACACCACATCATGGTCAATGCCCTGGAAATAGGGGGCCGTATACCGGTCGTAATAGGGCATGATCTGTTTCAGAACAAAATTGCAGGTCCGGATCATATCCTTGTCAAGCCGGGTCTTAAGCCCCAATTCCTCTTCCATATAGGCGGCCGTGGACAATACCTCCCCCTGGCCGTACCAGCGCACGGCGGCCCCGAGACCCGTGTCCACGATATGGGCGCCCGCCCGGGCAGCGGCTCCCACGGCCGGCACAAAAAGCCCGTCCGTGCAATGGCGGTGGTAATGGACCACGAGATCCGGGTATTTTTTCCGGATACCTTGGAC